>OFDN01002177.1_pt1 | contig 11192 bp, 10 predicted proteins | sample 1520971 | NCBI WGS metagenome assembly OFDN01 (sample SAMEA94257418, study PRJEB24077) | hot springs metagenome | biome: Aquatic biome; feature: Geographical feature; material: Water | place: India | collected 2012-06-12 | depth 5 m | reverse complement strand
GTCTGAGAACGACGAAGCGGCAATGCCAGCCGAGGCACAAGCACCCGATGCTGCTCCGGCACCCGCCAACACCCTGTTCCTGGGCGACAGCGGCGAGTTGCCACTGGATACCCGGCGCGCCCTGGTGCAGCTGCTGGCAGGGCCATCGCTCGACGGACGTCGGCATCCAAAGCTCTGGCCGATCTTGGTAAGAGACGAAGCGGTGATCCGTCGGCGTCTTGCCGAGCTGTTTCTCGAACTGGTTATCGATAGAGACGTACAGGTGGCTTTCACGCGCCAGGCAGATACCGGTGACCTCGAAGTGCCACTCCTGCTGCGTCGCGCCCAGCTGACGTTCATTGACTCCATCCTGCTGCTCCACCTTCGCCAGCGATTGACCCAAGCAGACTCGCAGGGCGACCGTGCCGTGGTGTCGACAGACGAGATCACGGAGTTTCTCTCCCTCTATGAGCGCGCCGCGAATACCGACCGTGCAGGTTTCGTGAAACGGGTTCACGCATCCATCGAGAAGATCAAGAAGCACAGCATCCTGCAGAAAATTCGCTCGAGCGAGGATCGCTTCGAGATTTCGCCGACGCTGAAGCTCCTCTTCTCGGCAGAGGAAATTCAAGCGCTGACGCATCTGTATCAGCGCATGGCTGCCGGAGAAACGCCAGCGCAACTGGTTCAGACTGACGCCGATGAGGAGGCCGACCAATGATCTCGGAACCCCAAACCGCCTCCTTGTTTGCCCGCGAGCAGTTCCGGATGACCCGCCTGCAGGTTTACAACTGGGGTACTTTCTCCGGCCTGCACGACGTGCCGATCAGCGAACGAGGCTTTCTGTTTGTGGGTCGATCCGGCGCAGGGAAGTCGACGCTTCTCGATGCGTTTTCGGCGTTGCTGACGCCACCTCGCTGGATCGATTTCAACGCTGCTGCGCGCGAGGCGGATCGCAGTGGCCGTGACCGGAACCTCGTCACCTACATACGTGGTGCGTGGGCTGAACAGAAGGATGGGGAGTCAGGCGAGATCGCGACCCGCTACCTGCGCGCGGGGACGACCTGGTCAGCCTTGGCGCTGACCTACCAGAATGCCTTGGGTCAGTCTGTGGTGCTGGTTCAGGTGTTCTGGCTGCGGGGCAATGCAAACGGCAGTACCGACGTCAAACGCCACTACCTTGTCATGGAACGGGCCTTTGACCTACGCGAGCTGGAGGATTTTGGCCAATCCAACTTCGACATCCGGAAGCTCAAGCAGTCCTTCCCGGAGGCATTCGCACGCGACGAATTTCGTCCTTATTGCGAACGGTTCTGCCGTCTGCTCGGCATCGAGAGCGAAATGGCGCTGCGTTTGCTGCACAAAACCCAGTCGGCCAAAAACCTCGGCGACCTCAATACCTTCCTGCGCGACTTCATGCTCGACAAGCCCGAGACCTTCGAGGTGGCGGATCGCTTGGTCAGTGAATTTGGCGAACTCAATGCGGCCCACCAGGCGGTCGTCACGGCTCGCGAGCAGGTTCAAACGCTCGCGCCAGCGCGGGAGCAATATCAGCGCAGGGATTCGTTGATGCTGCAGCGCAATGGCTTGGATGAGCTTCGGCTTGGCGTTGATGGCTATCGGGAAACCCGACGCATTGAGCTCCTCAAGGAGCACGTGGCATCCCTAGAGGTGCAAGCCAACGGCTCAGAGGGTGAAGTGGGGCGGCATCAAAGCACCCTGGATAACCACGCCGCAATCTTGCGCGATCTGGAGCGACAGCACCGTGAGGCAGGCGGTGATCAGATCGAGCAATGGGAGGCCGAGAAATCGGGGCTGGAGGTTCAGCGCACAGATCGTCTGCGCAAACGCGGTCAGGCCGAAGAGGCATGCAAGAAGCTGGGCTGGAGCCTCCCGGATTCGCCTCAAGCCTTCGCAGAACTTTTGGGCAACGCGCGGCAGGAGGTCGAAAACTGGGAGCAGCGCAGCAACGACAGCCGCGCCGAGCAGTTCCGCCTGGACAGAGAAAAAAAGGATGCCGAGACCGCGTTTTCGCAAGCACTGAAAGAGGTGCAGGCACTTCAGCGCCAGCCATCGAACATCCCAGCGGACATGCTGGAAATGCGTCGAGACATCGCTGCCGCCATCGGGATCTCGGAGTCGGCACTTCCCTTTGTTGGCGAACTCGTCGAGGTGAAGCCTGACGAGGCCGAATGGCAGGGGGCCATTGAGCGCGTACTGCACGGATTTGCGCTCTCACTCCTGGTAGACGAGCGCCAGTATTCGGCATTGGCCAACCACATCAACAACACCTATCTTGGCCAGCGCTTGGTGTATTACCGGACTGGCCGTCCGGAGACGTGGCAGGCCAAGCCTATCGGTGCTAACTCTCTCGTCCTCAAGCTGAACGTCAAGGAGGGGACGTATGCCGATTGGCTCCAGGCCGAGCTGCGGCAACGCTTCGATTACGCGTGCGTCGATTCCATTCAGTCGTTTAGGAGTGCTGATCGCGCCATTACCCGAGAGGGTCAGGTCAAGCACAGCAAAACCCGGCACGAGAAAGACGACCGTAGAAGTGTCGGCGACCGACGAAATTGGGTGCTCGGATTTGATAACCGGGAGAAGCTCGGGCTCTTTCAAGCTCAGGCGCAGGAGCAGGCTGACGCGATTGCGCGCCTCGGCGGGGAGATCGACAAACTCTCCGACCAAGACAAAAATCGTGCGACCCGAGCGATGCAGTGCCAGACGCTGGTGAATCTCCAGTGGCAGGAAATAGATGTGCTCCCATTACTGGATCGCATCTCCACCATTGAACGGCAGATCCGCGAAGCGCGCGAGGGGAACACCACACTGCTGCAAATCAGTGAGCAGATCGAGAAGCAAAAGAAACTGGTCGATGATGCTGACAAGGATCTTCGGCAGGCAACACGCGCACACGACTCGATTCTTGACCAGATCAAGACCAGCACCCAGAAACTGGAATCTCTCCTGCAGGACGCGTCTATCGTTCCATTGACGCCCCATCAGGTGTCGGGTCTCGACGAGCGCTTCGCCAAGCAGTCAGATGCAGTCCGGCTCGACAACCTCGACAAGGTGACAACGTCTGTAGAACGCGCACTCAATGCGGAGATCGAAGAGGTCAACCGTGGGATTGGCGCATGCGAGAAGGAAGTAGAAGCGCGCTTTGCCGACTTCAAACGGCAATGGCCGATGGACGCGGGCGACATGGACACGAGCCTTGCCAGCGCTCCAGACTTCTTCGCCAAACTGGTTCGGCTGGAGACGGATGGACTGCCCGCCTATGAGCAGCGATTCTTTGAATTGCTGCAGAACCAAAGTCACCAGAATCTGGCTGCGCTTTCCACCTACCTGAACGATGCGCGTAAGGCGATCCTGGAGCGGATGGATCTGGTCAACGACAGTCTTGGCCAGGTGCCCTTCAACCAAAGCGCCAATCAACGCACCTATCTCCACATCGACGCCAGTGACCGGCAGCTTGTCGACGTCAAGGAGTTCAAGCAAGAGATCCAGCAGGCGCTGAGCCATGCATGGACGGAGGATCGCGAGTTTGCCGAGGCGCGGTTCCTGGCCTTGCGACGGCTTGTTGATCGACTCGCCAGTCAGGACCCCGAGCAGAAACGCTGGCGTGAGACTGTGCTCGATGTTCGGCAGCATGTTGAGTTCATCGGGCGGGAGATCGATGAAAGCGGCGTTGAGGTCGAGATCTACCGCAGCGGAGCAGGCAAGTCCGGCGGCCAACGGCAGAAGCTGGCCACCACGTGCTTGGCCGCAGCCCTGCGATACCAACTGGGCGGGAACGACCACGGCGTGCCGATGTATGCGCCCGTCGTGCTGGATGAGGCCTTCGACAAGGCGGATAACGAGTTCACCGCTTTGGCGATGAACATCTTTACCAATTTCGGATTCCAGATGGTGGTCGCTACGCCGCTGAAGTCCGTCATGACCCTCGAACCATTCATCGGTGGCGCTTGCTTCGTGGATATCAGCGATCGGCGCGTGTCAGGCGTCCTGCTGATCGAGTACGACGGTGATCGTCAGCGGTTGAAGCTGCCAGAGCACGCACGAGAGGAGGCTGGCGTTGAAGCTTCCTGAAGATGTTCGGCAGTTTCTTGCCCGTCGCTTTCAAAGCAAGCACCGCGAGTGGTTGATCGGTGATGCAGGCGAGGATCAATGGCCATTGGAAGTTACGCTCGGTGTGCCGACGGAGCAGGCTGCACTGAGACAAGTCGACGGCGTTCGTGCTTGGGTGAGCGCATGGCAAGGTTGGCAAGGAGTCGGCTCCTTGTCCTGGTGTGAGCGCCGGTGGAAAGCGCTTGGCGTTCAGCGACTACCGGAGAAGCTAGCGTTGGGCGGCCCAGAGGATGTGGCCATATGGATTGGTGAGTCCGCACGCTGGGAGCGTGCTCAATCTCGCTACCGAACGCTCACCGCTCGCTGGCCGGTACTGGCGCAGCAGTTGCCGAGGTATTTTGATGTCCTGGCGGACTACGGCGATACCGATTTTCGTCGGCTTGCAGAGATGCTGGACTGGATAGCGAATCATCCACAATCCGACCTCTACCCCCGCCAGCTGCCGGTGTCCGGCCTGGATAGCAAATGGCTCGATGGGCGCAAAGGGCTGCTGACGGATCTGGTGGCCGCAATTCAAGAGGACTCTTCCAGCGAACTGGATTTCTACCAGCGCTGCGGACTGAAAGCACCTCCACTTCTTGTGCGAATGCGGGTACTGGATCAGGCGTTGCGAGCCAGGGTCGGTGGCGTGGGTGACATCACTGCGCCGGTTGACGACCTCGCGGGTCTCAGTTGGCCTGTCTCGCATGTGTTCATTGTCGAGAACCTTCAAACCGGGTTGGCGATGTCCGACATGCCGGGCGCTGTCGTGTTCATGCGTCTTGGCTATAACGTCGACGTGTTGGCCCGTTTCCCTTGGCTTGCCCGCGCAAAGTGCATCTATTGGGGTGATTTGGACACCCATGGATTTGCCATCCTGCATCGAGCCCGTTCATACGTTCCAGCGTTGCAGTCCGTGCTCATGGACGAAGACACCTTGCTACAACACAAGACGCTGTGGGTGGATGAATCGGCGCAGCATCCGGCAACGGAACTTACACTCCTGACAGAGCAAGAGCAGCAACTCTATCGGGATCTCAAGCAGCAGCGCTGGGGGCAAAACGTTCGTTTGGAGCAGGAGCGGATCGACTGGGCTACCGCATGGAGCGTGTTGCAGCGGGCATTGGCCTAAAGCCACTGGCCCGCAGTGGTTGCCTGCCGATGGCAGAACCTGATCAACGCAGCGCGTTCAGTACTTTTTCGGCTTCCGGCCAGGGCAGCCGTCGCTTGCCAGACTTCATTCGGTCAAGTGCCTTGAAGGCGTCGTCGACTGACAGCAGCTGGTTCTCGATCATGGCGCACAGCAGCCCGATGGTGCCCATGACGTTGACCTGCTCCTTGTTGGCAACAATCCGCAAATTGGCGTCGCCGGTCAGCAAGGTACAGGTCTCCTGCTTCGCAAGCGCCAGTGCCAAGTAGTCGTTGTGACTGGGCTTGGGACCGTTTTTCGCGGGAAGCAGATGGTTGTGCTGGCCTGGCAACTGCTCGGCATACGCCACGAAATCGCCGTTGACCTCCATGACCTGCAAGCCCAGGTCTTCAAGGCCCGGACTGCCCGGTTCAATTTCTTCGTAGTACAGCAGATCAGGGATGCCGAACTGCATCGGAAGCTGGAAGAGCGTCTCCATCAACGCTCCCGCTTCCATATCGATCAAGATGTTCGCATCACTGATGAGCAACCGCATCCGAGGACTCCAGCTGGCGTTCTTTGTGGAAGCGCATCATCGGGATGCCCAGCAGTTCCGCCGCCTTGCCTTCGGAGATGTATTGCTCGGCCAGGGCGCGGTACACCAACTGATCAAACAGTCGGGGATGCTCTTGCGGCAGAGGTTGGCCAGGCTCGGTCTTGCGCCAGCCCTTGGCCGAAAACCGCTTGAACATAGCGAGGTGAGCGGCCTCGGTGATCACGCCACACTGTTTGGCGCGCTGCAGCCATCCGGTCATCGACAGACCGAACTCGTGCTTGAGCACATACAGCTCTTGCCACTCCAGCGCATGGCGTTGTGCCCCAAGCAACTGCAATACCGCGACACGCGGAGCCAGGAAGGCACCGGCGAACCGGTCGCAGGCTTTCTCTTCGTTGATGCCGTCAGCCAGTCGTCCTTCGAGCAGCAGGTGCCCCAGCTCATGCGCCAGCGTGAACCGCTGCCGATCACCGGGCCAGCGCTTGGAAACAGCCACGACCGGATACTCCCGGCCATCTTCGGTCCGTGCCTTGGCCGTCAAGCCAGAGAAGCCTGGGTTTTCTTCGTCGACCACGATGACCAGCAAGCCAAGGCCTTCGAGGGTGTCGGTGAGGTCAGCAATTGGATTCAGCCCCAACTGCCAAGCGTTGCGGACCGAATCCGAGAACGCATCGATCTCATCCAGCGAGGTGATGTGCTCGGGCAGATTCGCGGGCGGCGCAAACGCCGGGAACGGTAGTTCGGGAAATGCGCCGAGCAACTCCACGCGCTTCTCCACCAACTCGACGACCTTGATCTTCAGCGCATCCTGCGCCGTCTTGCCAAAGGTCGAGAGCTTGCGGAACTCGGGCTGCAGCAGTTCAACCGTATGCGTGCGAAAGAAGTATTCGGTCCGGATGCCGCAGGCGCGGGCCAGCTTGAGTAGCTGAGTCGACGATGGCGTCAGCAGGCCCTTCTCGTACTTCTGGATGGCAGTGTGAGAGACACCCACCTGTTCGCCCAACGCACCCAGGGTCAGACCTGCCGCCAATCGTGCTTGACGAATGCGATCTGCAATCATGACGCCTCCTCGGGCTGGGTTTAAAACAACAGCCATCCTACCAAATTTTTAAACCAAAGAGAAGCCAGCCCGTCTCGGCGGTCGTGGCGTCAGTCGTGGGCGACTGCTTCCATGTAGGGGCGCATCACGGTGGCGACGCGGCAATCCTGAGCGTAGCGCCACAGATCATCTGCAGACGCCTTGCGCGTCCTCCATGCGTCTTTCAAGGCCTCCAGCGCCACATCCAGACCGATCTTGTTGCGATGTTTGAAGCAATCGACCACGGTCTTGGCCGGGCTGTAGATCCGCACCTTCACCCCGTTGCACAAGTGCTCCTCGACGCCTGCCAGATGAGCCCTGCCGGCCATCTGAACCATCCGGATCGGCGGATAGTCGATCCGGGGTGAGTGGCTGCCGCGTGGCATGGCGATCCAGACTTGACGCGGCAGTTGGGTGGTCAGCCCGTGAAACTGGAGTGCGGTGAGCAGGCAGAACACGGCTTGTGGCACCCTGGTGGCGACAAGGGCAAGACTCTCAAATTCCGTCACCTGTGCGCCTGGCAGACGGTAAAGACCACGCCCGACCCGTTCCAGCAGTCCTGCTGCAGTCATGCGCGTCAGGATGACCCGGGGCGCGCCGATGGCGTCCAAATCGCTGGCACGCAGCAGCCCTCTCTGGCTGGCCAGATCAAGGATGCGCTGGGTATGGGTCTCGGAGAGCATTGATGAAGTGTGTTCCATTTGTTCTCCAATTTCAATTAATCAACGAAATATCGGAACGCAGGGCAACACACTTCGCCACGACCGCCCCAACTACGGGGCTTCAGCATTCCCTTTTGCTGGGTACCGGCATGGGCGCAGGTGATGCATTTCCCAGAGGAAGAGTTCCTCGATGCTGAAGCGGATGACGTCACCGTTTGCGATCCGGTAGAACGGAATGCCGAGCCGCAGGCGTTCCTGATTCTGGTGAATCCAGTAACCGGGCCATCCAGTGATGTCGACCACCTCTTTGGCGGAGTAGAAAACCCGATCACGGCGTTCAGGCCGCTTCTGCATCATCTGCTCGATGGCGTCTTCACGTGCTGTGGGAGACGATTCGGACAACGGGCGTCCGGCAGGGGATTTCCAAGTGACCCGAGCCTTGCGCTCGAAGGCTTCAACCTCCATCAGAAGGTAACGGACAGATCTGTTGAGGTGCCAGGCGGGCGGGCCGATTCCTTCCGAGCGCCACTTTTGCAGCGTCTTGGGTGAGAGATTCCACCTTGAGGACAACTGGTTTTCATCGAGGACCGGATACGTGATGACTGGCTCATCCGGGCTGGGCACAACGCCCTGCTTGTTGGCATCAACCTTGGGCTTCATCGCGCGCCTCCGTCAGCGCGGCCTCGGCCGCTTCAAGACTGCCGTACTGCGCGATGAGTGCGAAGGCCTCGCTCAAGTAGTACCGCTTTGGTTCGGGCGCTGCGGGCGCGGGAGATTCGACAACGGGCTGCGCGTCGTTCAAGGATGGCAGCGGCACTTCGTTGGACATGCCCTGGCGGATCGCCTGCTCATAGGTGAGGATCTCATCGACTGGATAGCGGATGGCCTTTGAGAGCTTGATGTACGGCGGGCCGCGTTCTTCGCTGCGCCAGCGTTGTAGGGTCTTGATGCTGACGTTCCACCGATGTGCAAGCTCCGTTTCGGTGAAGGCGGGTTCGGTTTGCATGGCATTTCCTTTCGTCGTTCGTGCCGGGCATTACGGCGACAAACGAGAGGAAAGCCAAGTTGCAGCCCCCAGATTCCCTGGCAGTTGCGGCAACTGCGAGTGCCAATCGGCCTCTCTGAACTTACAATCTTGGGCATGTGCGGTTGCGCGAAATCCTTCCCCGGAATCGCGCGACGGTCTCAAGGCTTCCGACCGGGGCTGAGAGACTGCTGATATGTGGGTTTGGTTTTCTGTTAAACTCCACCACCAACTCATTCCAAGCCCCTGTCGTCCCGGTCAAGCCGGGGCGGCAGGGGCTTCCGCTTTTGTGCCGCCCGGATTCTTGACCTGGGCAGACGGCGCTCTCAGACTGCGGGTCCGGTCGCCACTCCGCTCGTCCTGTCTGCCGTGCATCCCGCTCCCATGTCCTTTCCATCCGGAAGCCCTCGCTGATGGCGACCGTGCTCGTCGTGGACGACCACGAAATGACCCGTCTCGGCCTGCGCGCGTGCGCGCAGGCAATGGGGCTGGCCAGCGTCGAATGGCTGGAGGCCGGCACGCTGGCCGGCGCCATGGCGCTGTACGAATCACGCCGGCCGGATCTGGTGCTGCTTGACCTGAAGCTGCCTGACAGCCTGGGGCTGCAGGGCCTGCGTCGCTTTCTGGCCCATTTCCCGGACGCACGCGTGGCGGTCTTTTCCGCCGCCGAGGGCGCACTGGTGGTGGAACAGGCGACGGCGCTCGGCGCGCTGGGTTTCGTGCCGAAAAGTGCATCCTCCGCCTGCATCCTCGACATGGTGCGCGGCTGGCTGCAGCAGGCGTCGCCCGTGGCCGGACCTTCTCCCGCCATGGCGGCCTGCCGGCCAGGCACCGAACTGCTCAGTCCCACGCAGATCCGCGTGCTCGAACGGGTACTGGCCGGCATGAGCAACCAGCAGATCGCCGATGAGCTCGGTCTGGCGCTGGGTACGGTCAAGAATGCGGTGTCCTCCATCATGCTCAAGCTGGATGCGCGGTCGCGCCTGCATCTGATCAGCCTGTTCCGGTAATGACGTCATGCGGCGCCGGCGGGCTCGCGCTATCTGTCCTTCGGCCCTATGATGGACGCCATACGGTCGTGCCCGACGGTACGGCCTTCCACGGACAGGGGAATTGCGGTGAGTACTGACGACGTAGCAGACACGCGGGACTTGCCGGCGCGCATGATGGACATCCTGATCGACGGCAGCGAGCGCCTGCTCAAGCTGCAGGCGGAAACCGTGTCATCGGCGCTGTCAGGCTCGTTCGGCAGGGTGGATGCGCCCACCAGCGCAGGCGCCGCACTGAGTACGCTGTGGCAGCTGCCGGCGCTGTACGGCGCGCTGTTCGAGGAAATGGCGGACAACGCCCGCCGCTCCTTCCACATCGTGTCCGACATGCAGAACGAGCTGGTGGATCTGGCTTGCGCGTCGCTGGCGCACAGCGCGCCGGCGGTTGCCGAGGCGATGTCCACCGGCAACGCGCTGTTCGCCGATCGTCGCCATCGCTCGGTGGTGATCAACTTTCCGGAACGCCGTCATCTGCGGGCCTGGCGGGTGTCCTGAGGCTCCGCCGCGTACTTGCTGTGCTGATATGCACAGAAAGGGCCTTCAAACTGTGTGATTGCACACAGTTTGAGCCCGCCTCAGCATACGCGCGTTAAAATCTCGTCCCTTTCGCGCAGGGCGACGTGCCGTCGACCTGACGCACGGTTTCATTCGCCATCCGCTTTTTCCGCTTTCCCGAAAAACTCATGAGTACATTGACGCACCTGCAACGGCTGGAAGCCGAGAGCATCCACATCATGCGCGAGGTGGTGGCCGAGGCCGAAAACCCGGTCATGCTCTATTCGGTCGGCAAGGACAGCGCCGTCATGCTGCACCTCGCCGCCAAGGCCTTCTATCCGTCGGTCCCGCCCTTTCCGCTGCTGCACGTCGACACCACCTGGAAGTTCAAGGCGATGTACGAGTTCCGCGACGCGATGGCGCGCAAGCTCGGCATGGACCTGCTGGTGCACATCAATCCCGACGCCAAGGCGCGCAATATCAATCCGTTCGACCACGGCTCGGCGCTGCACACCGACATGTGGAAGACCGAAGGCCTGAAGCAGGCACTGGACAAGTACAAGTTCGACGCCGCTTTCGGCGGCGCCCGTCGCGACGAGGAAAAGTCGCGCGCCAAGGAGCGCATCTTCTCCTTCCGTACCGCGCAGCACCGCTGGGACCCGAAGAGCCAGCGTCCGGAACTGTGGAAGCTGTACAACGCGCGCAAGCACCCGGGTGAATCGATCCGCGTGTTCCCGATCTCGAACTGGACCGAACTGGACATCTGGCAGTACATCCACCTGGAGAACATTCCCATCGTGCCGCTGTACTTTGCGGCACCGCGCCCGGTCGTCGAGCGCGACGGCACGCTCATCATGGTGGACGACGAGCGCATGCCGCTGCGTCCGGGCGAGACACCGCAGATGAAGAGCGTGCGTTTCCGCACCCTGGGCTGCTATCCGCTGACCGGCGCGGTCGAATCGACCGCCGCGACGCTGACCGACATCATCCAGGAAATGCTGCTGACTACGACGTCGGAGCGCCAGGGCCGCGTGATCGACCACGATTCCGCCGGTTCGATGGAAAAGAAGAAGCAGGAAGGGTATTTCTGATGGCACACGTTTCCGACCT
>OFDN01002176.1_pt1 | contig 11195 bp, 4 predicted proteins | sample 1520971 | NCBI WGS metagenome assembly OFDN01 (sample SAMEA94257418, study PRJEB24077) | hot springs metagenome | biome: Aquatic biome; feature: Geographical feature; material: Water | place: India | collected 2012-06-12 | depth 5 m | reverse complement strand
CAATCTGCAATCAACAATCTGCAATCAACAATCATTTCAGTTTAATCACCGGATCCAGTTTAAATTGGCCGTTGCCGGTTTGTTTGATCGAAAGCGCAGCGTCGAAATCGAGAACGAAGGTGTTTATATCCACCAGCAGGTCCTTGTCAATCTTCACCTTAAGGCCCGATGACTCCGCACTGGGTGTTTGCAGGTCGTAAATAATGCTGTCCTGCATCACCGTACTGTTGGGCCCCAGTACAAACCTTACTTCTTTCAATACTTCCGGAACAACCTGACCGGTTGCAATCAGGGTATCGATACCGTTTTGAAAATCAAGCAGGTTGTAAACACCGGCATTGGTGTTGAGCGTAACCCATGATGCGGTGTCATTGGCAAATTTGAGCCTGATTTCCTTGAGGTCAATGTTTACCTGCTGGAAATCGCCGGGGCCGTCCGTCATCCGGATATCGACCTGGACTTTGTCTTTTTCCTTATCGCAGGCGGAAAAAATGAGTGCGGCTGCTAACACGGCAGCGGAATACTTTGTGAATCGGTTCATGATAAATGATATAATTAAATTGATGTTGGTAAAAAGATTCAGGTAATTTGGAAGCAAATAAATAAACGATTAAAAACAGCCTGAAGTATGGCGCCCCTATTTATTACCCAATATGGGTTAGCCATAAAAAAGCCGGAACCCGCGCAGCAAAAGCACAGATTCCGGCTAGTATTTTTGCAATGAAATTGTTCAAAATCAATTCATTGCATCATTGAATATTCAAATTACATCATGCCGCCCATGCCGCCCATGTCGTGGTGACCGCCGCCACCCATTGGCGCCTTTTTCTCCGGCTTGTCGTTGATCACACATTCGGTGGTCAGAACGAGCGCTGCAATAGATGCTGCATTTTCAAGTGCCACGCGGGTTACTTTAGTCGGGTCGATGATACCTGCTTTTTTAAGGTCTTCGTAAACATCCGTGCGGGCGTTGTAGCCGAAAGAATCTTTACCGTCGAAAACTTTATGGAAAACGAGTGAACCGTCAACACCTGCATTTTCAGCAATGATACGAATGGGTGCTTCGAGCGATTTACGAACGATAGCCATACCGATGGTTTCGTCTTCGTTAGCGCCTTTTTGTTTGTCGAGAGAGGAGATAGCGCGAACGAGTGCCACACCACCGCCCGGAACGATACCTTCTTCGATGGCAGCGCGGGTAGCATGCAGTGCGTCGTCAACGCGGTCTTTTTTCTCCTTCATTTCCACCTCAGTAGCGGCGCCGACATAAAGAACTGCCACACCACCTGCCAGTTTGGCAAGGCGTTCCTGGAGTTTCTCGCGGTCGTAATCGCTGGTGGTTGCTTCGATCTGCTGTTTGATCTGGCTGGTGCGCGCTTTGATAGCGTCTGCCGTGCCTTTACCGCCTACGACGATAGTATTGTCTTTGTCAACAGTGATACGCTCGCAGGAGCCGAGGTGTTCGAGGCCTGCATTTTCGAGTTTGTAACCCTGTTCTTCGCTGATAACGGTACCGCCGGTGAGGATAGCGATATCTTCAAGCATTGCTTTGCGACGGTCGCCGAAACCTGGCGCTTTCACAGCCACCACTTTCAGGCCCGCACGAAGGCGGTTTACAACGAGTACGCCAAGTGCCTGGCTATCAACATCTTCTGCGATGATGAGGAGTGGACGGCCGGTTTGGAGTGATTTTTCCAGCACAGGAACGAGTTCCTGCATATTGCTGATTTTTTTATCGGTGATCAGGATGTACGGGTTTTCGTAATCCGCGATCATTTTTTCTGCGTCGGTGATAAAGTAGGGGCTGAGGTAACCGCGGTCGAATTGCATACCGATTACTTCCTCCACGTAGGTGTCAGTACCTTTTGCTTCTTCAACAGTGATTACACCGTCTTTGGTAACGCGTTTCATTGCGTCGGCGATCAGCGAACCGATGGTGTCATCGTTGTTGGCCGAAATGGCAGCCACCTGCTGGATTTTTTTGAAATCGTCGCCGATTTGCTCGCTCTGGTCTTTCAGGTTTTCCACCACCGATTTAACGGCTTTGTCGATACCGCGTTTCAGGTCCATTGGGTTGGCGCCGGCAGATACGCTTTTGAGACCGGCAGTAACGATAGCCTGAGCGAGAATAGTTGCAGTAGTGGTACCGTCACCGGCAGCGTCAGCAGTTTTGCTGGCCACTTCTTTCACCATTTGCGCGCCCATGTTGGCCACTGCATCTTCCAGTTCGATTTCTTTAGCTACCGAAACACCGTCTTTAGTGATGGTCGGAGCGCCGAAAGATTTCTGGATAACCACGTTACGACCTTTTGGGCCGAGGGTTACTTTTACCGCATTGGCGAGTTCGTCGATGCCCTGTTTGAGTTTTTCGCGGGCTTCCGTATTGAATGTTATTTGCTTTGCAGCCATAATTTATTATTCGAAATGTTGAATTTGTAAATTTGTTGAATTGGGATGGTTCTGCGGAGTATGGCAGGTAAAATTTAGAGAATTACCAGAATTTCATCTTCGCGCATGATCAGGTAATCCTGGCCTTCGAAGTTAATTTCCTGTCCGGAATATTTACCGTATAAAACGATATCGCCGGGAGAAACGGTCATCAGATTGCCGTCTTTACCCGGGCCTACTGCGATCACCTCGCCGCGTTGTGGTTTTTCTTTTGCTGTATCTGGGATGATAATACCGCCTTTCGTTTTTTCATCAGCGGGAGCAGGTTTGATAATTACACGATCTGCTATAGGTTTCATACGTGTCGAATTATATTGTTTTGTGAATGTTCAAAAAAAAGATGTGATGCCGAACATGATTCGGTCATTTGCCAATTAACAGACTTCGTGCCAAATGGAAAATGCTGACATTTTTTCAGGTCGATGTTCACGCACTGTCAGGTTAAAGAACCGGCCCGCACAAATTGACAGCAAAACTGTCATTCCCGGCAACCACAAATCAGGATTGAAAACGTTTAAACTGCCCGCAAAACCGCCTTTTTCATAGTAAAAAAACTTTTCTGGTGAATCCATTACATAAGCCTGAATATCAATTACCTTTGCGGCCTTAAATGGAATTATGAGACGAGAAATTGATATACTGAGTGCCGGCGAATTGCTGATTGACATGATCACCGCAGAGTTCGTGCAATCGCTGGATGAGGCCAACTTATTCAAACGTGTGCCAGGAGGCAGTCCTGCCAACTTATGTTCCAATATGGCCCGTTTGGGCAACAAAACCATGCTCATTGCCTCCGTTGGTAATGACGATATGGGGCGTATTCTCAAAAATTATGTCGCAGGTTTAGGCGTCGATACCAGTGGTATTTCCATGCTGGAAGACTACGCCACCTCACTTATTCTGGTAACACGGTCGGCAGCCACTTCCGATTTTGTACCGTACCGCAGCGCCGATTCAGTTTTATCGATCCGTCAGTTTCCGTTTAATCAGTTCGATCAGATTTCCATTTTCCATACCACCTGTTTTGCCCTGAGTAAAGCGCCTGCACAATCCGTTCTTTTGGATGCCGTGGAAAAAGCGCGCCGAGCCGGATGCAAAATCAGCATCGATGTCAATTACGCCTCCAAAATCTGGCCGGACCAAAATGATGCCCAGAAAAAAATAAGGGAATATGTGCGGCAGGGCGCTATGATCAAAATCAGTGATGTGGACTGGGAGCGCCTGTTCGGCGAACCGGATGCTTCACCCGATTCGGTGATCGATTATTTCCTGAAAAACAATGCTTCCGAAGTGTGTTTCACCCTCGGCTCCAAGGGCTGCTGGGTAGCCAATGATAAAGAACGCCACTTCGTACCGGGCCGCCCCGTGGAGGTAAAAGACACCACCGGCGCCGGAGATGCTTTCTGGGCGGGCTACCTGACTGCCATGCTCGATGACAAATCGCTCATCGAAAGAGCGCTGGCAGGAAGGAAACTGGCTGAAATGAAAATAGGCCAGTTCGGGCCGTTGCAGGCCAATATCGACCGCAACAGCATTTACGAGTCGGCGGAAACGGCTTAATAACTTTTTGATTTCCTGTTTTTTGATTTAAAAAGGCGCCGCCGCGAAAACTCGCAACGGCGCCCGGGATCACAATTAAGTTTGTTTTGCTCCGGCATAACCGGCGGCTGCGTTTCGGCTTAATAGCCTCCGGAGCACGAAGCGCCGGAGGCCGAAAATCAGTAAGAAAGAAAATGTTATACTGAAACCGATTACTATTTTCAGGGGAGGAGACTTTTCCCCTCCCCCTTTGGTGGAGTTTTACTCCCTCGTTTGAATCATTTGCTTCACGCCACTATCCGTACCAGTTTCCACTTTGTAGTACAGTGAACCTGTGGTTTCCACCAGCGTCCGGTCAATTGTGAAGGCATTGTAACCTTTTCCGAAATTGCCTTTAGCGGTGTAAACCGTGCGGCCTGCTGCATCATAAACCGTCAGTGTGGCTGCTGCTGCCTCCGGCAAATGGAATCCGATCTGCGTTTTACTGATCCATGGGTTCGGTGCGTTTTGGTACAACTCGAAACCAAGGCTGCTGATCGTGCTGGTGCCGTTTTTGTTGAAGCGAAGCGCGATGTCCAGAGCCTCACCCCGGCCCTCTCCCCCGGAAAGGGAGGTTGTTAGCGGGTAGGCTTCTGTTTTGGTGATGCGGCTGGATACTTTCAGCATTTTGCTTAGTTTACCAGATTTCAACGCTTTGAAACGGAGTGTGAATTGCGCTTTACTGCTCATATTGGCTGGTGCATCCCACGAAGTGGTCACCGCGTCTTCAAACAGCCCAAAGTTCTCATCGTCCATCGCAAGCCCCAAACCAACTCCCTCTCCCCCGGAGAGGGCTGGGGTGAGGCCCTCAAGACCCAGCGTGAACTGATAACCCGCTACCACCTGATCCGCAGAGAATGTGACATCAAATACCTCCCCTGCTTTCACCTGACGCTCATCGATATCGAACAGCAATGTGCCGTTCGTACGGTCATCGGCCGCTACCAATTGGTTCGGTACTGCTGTGTTGTCCACGTCACCGATTTTCGCACCGATGAAGTCGTCATCCCACTCGCTCTGCTGGATTTGTGCCACACTGATGTTCTCCCGGATCGTTTCCGCAAACGGATTATCCGGATTAGCGAATACCTGTGTTTTATCAATGAAGCGCCAGCTGCTGTTGTTCGGCAACTCGGTGTAGGTGCCCAGGATCAGTTTTCTGAGTTCCACCACGTCGAATGTCGTGATCGTTCCTGATTTGTTCGCATCCGCACTGATCATTTTGTACGGACTGCTCAGCGGTTCCAGACCGAGGATATGGCGGCTGATCAGCACCAGGTCATAGGTGTTCACACCGTTCAGCGGGTCGAGTTCCATCGTCGGAGTGACGGTGTAATCTGAACCGAACGGCAGCGCGTTGGAGAACAGGTAATCACCGCTCACGTTCGAGAACACTGCATTGTACTGCGGAATGCCGTTTGACACACCGTCGAGTTCAACTGTCGCTTCTTCAATACCTTCCGCCAAATCTGTGCTCAGGGTACCGGCTACTGTTGCATCTGCGCCGTTGCCGCATACGCCCAGGTTGTCCTGGATGATCACGTACGTTTCGCAGAAGTCGGCATTGCCGGCCAGGTCGATCGACCAGAGTTCCACCAACTGGGTACCCAGATCGTTGCAATCAAACTGAACGCCGGTTTGCGGTGTGCCGTCAGGGTTGGTCGGGAAGCCCGTGCCGGTGCCTGAACGACGGATACCAATTTTCAGCAGATTCGATGGCGTGCAGTTGTCTTCCGTGTATTGCAGGAAGTCGCTGGCCCACAACTGAATCATCGGTGGCGTGGTATTCATCATATTGACACTCAGGCCGTTAAGACAAACCACCGTCGGTTTTTTGCAGTCTTTGACCGTGAATGGTTGTTCATAAACATACTCATTGCCGCAGCCGTCTTCGATAAACCACTTGATTTTGTGGTTGCCGTACGGCAGTTGCGGAACGGCGTTTTGTCCCTGCTGGTTGAACCACCGAACACGGGCCGTGCGCGCTGTGCTGTCAGCAGCATCGATCTGTAAGCCGAAGCCCCATTTCTGGTTCTGCGGTACAGGACGGAAGTCAAACTGACGCGATTCGCCGCCGGTGTAGTTCGGTGTGTTGATATTGTTGAACTGCACATTGTTGATTCCAGGAGGGTTCACGCTGTTGATCACTGTTTCCATGTCGCCGTCGCCGTCGAGGTCGAGGAACAACAGGTAACGGAAGTTAATCAGTGCACCCGAGCAGGCATCGGTGGCAGTCAGTTCGATATTCGCATCACCTTCGCACAGATCGTGGCTCGCAATGGCCGGATCGTACCAGTACGAATCATTCCACATCTGCGGATCGTTGGTGCTGTAATCGCAGAATACCGAGTCGGTTTCGGTCAGCACGGATGGATCCTGGGTGTCGAACACCTTGATAATCTGTTTGTACTGGTAGCAGTTCGCATTGGCGCTCCAGAATGTCGAGTAGTTGGTTGCTACCGGGTCGGTCGGGTTGATTTTCACCACTGTCGGCGACCAGTTCAGCACGGTGTTACCCGGTGCGGAAACCGTTACCCCGGCAAGGTTGGCCGGTGCATTGACGGTGTTCGACGGATTCGGGTTCGGCACATACGTGCAGGGCAGGTTCGGCGAATAAGTACACCAGTTGATGACCGTCCACGTCCGTTCGATTTTGAAACATGCATCAGGCACCACCGTGAAAATTTCATCCACAAATGAAGTGGCGAGCAATTCGCAATCTTCGCCGTAGAATTCAGGCGCACCGTAATTACCCGTTCCGTCGCAGGTTGAAACAAGACGGTCGGCCGGGAATTTCACGTAGTAATCCTGAGTGTAGGTCACGATGACCCGCTGTGTGCACTGGCTGGTATTACCGCCGCAGTCGATGGCCGTCCAGCGGCGCGTGATGGTGCCTTTGTTACAAATCGAGTCGAACTGGCCGAGCACCACATTGTATGTAATGGTGTCGATGCAGCAGTTGTCGGTAGCGTCAGCCTGACCGTAAGCCCAAAGGCTTGGGTCGAAGGATTCGCAATCCACCGTCACGTTCGCAGGAGCGGTGCAGGTTGGTTTGATTTTGTCTTCCACCAGTACCTGTACCATGCAGTCATTGTAGCGGCCTGCATAATCTTCCAGACCTACAGCACCGGTACCCGGGTCAACATCATAAACACGCAGCACCACTGTCAGCGTATCTCCAATGTCGGAACAACAGAAACTCACCTGGTTCTCGAATTCTGTATTCGGATCGCAGGTATTTTCAGCCATGCGACGGGTTTTGAAATAAACAGGTCCGCAATTGTCCAATGATCCATCATCGAAGGTTGTGGCATTAATTTGTGCCGTACCATCAAGGCCAAGCGCCACTTGTGTCCACTCGTCACAAGCCACCACCGGAGGAACGAGGTCACGAACAGTGATATCGAAATGACACTGCGTAATATTATTGCAAGCATCTTCTGCCGAATAAGTCACTGAATAAGTACCGATTTGCAGGCAAACACTTGTAGGGTCAAAGACACCGAGTGTATCCGGATTCCAGTAATTATTTCCTGGGAAATCAGAAAGATGTCCATTCACATTAGCAATCTGAATCTGGCCGTTCAACGAGTCTGTTCCGATAATACTTGCCTTCAGGCTGATGATATGCGAGCAATGTTCGGTAACAATCAGATCCGGCAAGTCAGCATTTGCACAGCACTGCGAAGGGTTGGTCGAAACTGTCAGATTAGGCGGACAAACCATGGTTGGGCCAACACCATCCACTACTTTAATTAACTGATAATGTTCCTGCGGATTGCCGGGGCCAAGTGGCAGACAAGAGTTACGCACTACCCATTTACGGATAATTTCATAATCACCGGCACAAATATTCAGTATCAAATCGTCGTAACCAACAGAAGTCGGGCAGGAGCCATTATTGCCAATCGGGAATCCGGCAATGCTTGGACGACCTGTGAATACAGGATTCGTTGAAGCCACACCGAGGCTCACATCCACACAACTGATGGTGATATCATTCGGATAAACCACATCTGCAAAGTCGAACGGAACAATGGTAATGCTCTGCTGACATACACTCTGGTTACCTGAATCATCGGTTACCACCCAGGTACGGTTGATTACTTTTTGAATGCCTGTACATTGGCCCGGATCATCAATAACTTCCGTAAACTGCGTGGAAGTGTTATCACAATCGAAAATACCAGGCGTTCCGGTACATGCTGTGGTTACACATTCGTTACAATGCACTGTAACATTTGGCGGACAAGTCAGGGACGGTGGCAGTTTATCATCGATATGCACATTGCCCCAGCAACTGTTTCCGCTCAGAATATGAATGATCCGATAGCCGTAAGTTTTACCGATATCAGCAGCAGTAATAATTGCCGGCACCCATGGACCATTGTTAAATACTGGTCCGATTTTATCCAGTTCTACAATATAATCATCGTAGCAGTAGTAACTGCCTTCGAGTACATCATCCGGCAGGATAGTAAAGGTACAACTCTCATCAAGTGAAATATTGATCAGATCATTGCAGGCAACCACTGTTGGAGTTCCAACCACTTGCACCACCTTCGTGATTTTCTGTTTACAACCCGGATCATCAATGGCAGCCTGTTCACTACCAACCACTGTTACGCCGTTGATACGGATGAATGGCTGTGCAGCGCCTGCATCGAAAGTGGCCATCACTGTATGGAATCCTTCACCTAATGTTCCTGCGTCAAAGGTGGTGGTGTTTGTACCGTTAACCATCACATTGATGACGTTACCCGCTGCATTGTTGTATTCATCCACATCAATTGTAAATGGCGGAGTGTACAAGCAGAACGGATCATTCAGGTTGGTAAAGTATGGATTCGGATAGTAGCACTTATTAGATAAAGTGAACTGATTGCCGGCTGTACCATTCGAGAATGAGGCCGTATAGCCGATACCATCCACGTGGCGGGCACTCAAAGTATAATAAACGCGTTCGTCTAATTCATCTATCTGATTGTCGCCATCATTATCCCTGCCGTCTGCATTACCGACAGTAAGCACAGTTCCATTCGGGAATGGAATTGGCGCACCAGGAGGTACAGGGCTGTTTGGCTGATACAAGCCGGTACTGCTGACAATTGTCCAGGTCTGACCTGCCAAAGCATGAATTTGAATAAATTCACTGAACTGGCCATTTTCAAGTGTTGTGGCATTATCCAGGCAAACACATGGGTCGGAACCGTCGATGTCATAATCCGGTGTGCAATCGCCATTACCCTGCAGGATGGTTACCAAAGCAGTGCAAGTGGAGAAGTTGCCGCATGGGTCAGTAACTGTTAATGTTACAGTTACAGGACTGTTAGCAAGGTCAACACAGGTAAATGTTGTTTGCGAAGCCGTAAATGTCAGGTTCTGGTTTGCAGCGCAATTGTCGGTGGAGCCGCCGTCAAGGTCTTTCGGATTAATGGTGATCGTTCCGAAATCATTCAATGTTACGGTAATGTTTTGGCAAACAGCAACCGGTTTTGTGGTGTCATTTACGTCTATTACCTGTGTGTGCTGGCGGGAATTGCCGGCACAATCCGTAACCGTCCATGTACGTGTCAGGTTATAATCATAATATGAACACAGTGCAGGATTTGGCCCTTGCGTACTGACTTCATTATAATTGATCACGATATCCTGCGGAGCGGTACAATTGTCATTTACGTCACCATTAGTTAATGGCGAACAAATACCGTTGCCGTGGAACACACAATTGTCAGGCACCTGATGGCATTCAACCGTGATATTGGTTGGCATCACGATATCTGCATCAAACTCAGGATCCTGTGTATCCACCACCATTACCTGGAAGGAACAAGTCGATTGATTACCACTTGCATCAGTTGCAACATAGGTGATGGTCGAAGGTGTCGGTGGACAAGTGATAGCTACAGCAGTGCCCGGGAGCGGGCCGCCTGTTTGAACCACTGTTCCCGGAACTGGATTACCCGGCGCAGATATCGGTAATGGCAGACAATCGTCAACTGCAACTGGTGGTTGCCAGTTTACTTTGCCACTGCACTGGTCAGGATCGTTTCCGATCATAATCATAGCTGTCGGGCAATTGAGGAAATCAGGCTCATCGTCATCCTGAATAGTTACAGGAACCACACAGGTAGTTACATTACCGTTGACGTCGGTAACTGTTACTGTAATATTAACAGAGTTGCCGGAAATCTGACCGAAATCAATACCTGCAATCGGATCCTGAACGGTGCCGGCTACGCCGCAATTATCCGCTTCGTTTGTAATGCCGGTAATCACATCAGGTACAAGATCATTACAACCATCTACCGTGATCGGAGCCGGACAAGTAAATGTCGGAGGTGTTACATCCTGAACGGTTACTGTCGCCACGCAAGTCGATACATTACCTGCACCGTCAGTAACGGTCAGGGTAATATTGTTATCGCCCACATTTGCACAAGTGAAGGTTGTGCTCGCAGGAGCTAATGTCAAAGACGCAGGGCAATTGTCGGTTGAACCGCCGTCGATCTGTGCAGCAGTTACCACCACTGAACCTGCATTTATTGCAGATGAAAGGTCAACGGTGATATCCTCACAAACTGCTGTCGGTGTCTGTTCGTCGGTAACAGTCACTGTAAATGAACAGGTTACTGTGTTACCGCCCGCATCTGTTGCCTGGTGAACCACGGTGCTGGTACCCAATGGGAACAACGAACCGGAGGCAAGTCCGCTGGTGCGTGTTACCACTACACCTGGGCAGTCATCCGTAGCCGTTGGGATCGAGTAGGTCACATTTGCACCACACACATCAACGTCGTTGCCAACAGTGATGCTTGGTGGGCAGGAAATTACAGGATCGATATCATCAACAATTGTTACCGATACATTGCAGGTTGTCGTGTTGCCGTTTACGTCGGTAACAGTTACCGTGATCGTCGTCTGACCGCCGTTCACATTACCGAACGATGTTCCTGGAACCGGGTTCTGAGTCGTGCTCGCCACGCCGCAGTTATCTGCTTCGTTGGTGATGCCGGTAACTACATCCGGAACGGTATTGTTGCAACTGCTCAGGGTAATCGGTGACGGACAAGTGAATGTCGGAGGTGTTACATCCTGAACGGTTACGGTTGCTACGCAAGTCGATACATTACCTGCACCGTCAGTAACGGTCAGGGTAATATTGTTAT
>OFDN01002174.1_pt1 | contig 11205 bp, 9 predicted proteins | sample 1520971 | NCBI WGS metagenome assembly OFDN01 (sample SAMEA94257418, study PRJEB24077) | hot springs metagenome | biome: Aquatic biome; feature: Geographical feature; material: Water | place: India | collected 2012-06-12 | depth 5 m | reverse complement strand
GGACGCCGACCTTGCCGCGGCTGAGGCGCAGCTCCAGGAACTGCTGGGCAAGAAGAAGCCGCCGGCTACGCCTGGCGCGATGCCTAAGCGCACCGCCTTGTCGGCGGACCTGCCGCGCGTGGACTGCCACCACGATCCCGAGAACACCCGCTGCGCGTGCGGCTGTGCGCTCAAGCGCATCAGCGAGAAGCTGGACTACACGCCGGGCGTGTTCACGGTCGAGTGCCAAATCCGCGGCAAGTGGACCTGCGCACAGGTGCCGAACGCTGACCCAGGTGCCGGTCCCGGCGGAGATCATCGCCAAGGGCATCCCCACCTCCGGGCTGCTCGCGTAGGTGCTGGTCGCAAAGGACTCCGACCATCTGCCGCTTACATGGTCGTCCCTAGGCAAGCAGGAATCAGCTGCGTGAGTGAATCGGGAGGTTTGCGTAGCTGATGGCTGGTCAGCAGCGTCTGCGCCGGCGGCTTCACCGGCACGAAGCGCATGTGCGGGCGGGTTGCCGCCTCGCAGATCGCTGCGGCATCGGCCGCACCGTTCTTGCGTCCCTTGCCGGCCATGCGGTAGGGCGTGACGAAGTGGCCTGCAATCAGCCGCGCATCCAGCCCATAGCCGCGCAGCTTGCGTGCCCAGTGATGCGCACCGCCGCAGGCCTCCAGGGCCACCAGGCAGCCGGGAGGCAGCTGCGCGCACCAGGCCGCAAACTTGTCAGCGGCCAGCGCCTTGGCAACCACCACGCGCGCATCCACCGCATGCACCTAGATAACCCGCTTGGCCAGATCCACCCCGACTCGGGCAATCTCGTTCATGGACTTCCCCTTTCACATGGCTGCAGATTGATGACTTGGGGAGCACCATCGCGGTGGCAGCCAACATTTGTTTCCTGGCTGCTTACGATTGAGTCACATCAATCGGCCAGCAGATCGCTGGATGTTGACTCTTGACTTTCGGCATGTTAGGCGCAATATCTTGCAAAGTCTTGCAAGAACTTCCTCAGGCGAGGCCGCGTGACGACGGAACTTGTGGGGGTGGTATGACAGCGCGCCAGCAGGCGATCTTCACACTCGACGAGTTGGCTGCCTACTTGAAAGTCGGCAAGCGGACGCTTTACCGGCTCGCCTCGCACGGGGAGATTCCGGCCTTCAAGGTCGGCGGGACGTGGCGGTTTCGTCAAAGTGAAATCGATCGATGGATCAATGATCAGATCCAAGCAGGCAGAAAGAAGGAGGTGATACGCACAGATGAGCAGCCAAAGTCAGCGGAACACTCCGTGTCGTCTGGGCGCGCTGTCCGTCGCCGCAGGCAAACGGAGTGAGCGAGAGTCTTCAATTTTTCTTCTGGAGGTGTGACATGGACATTGATTTCAAGAAATTGGCTCCCTGGAACTGGTTCAAGAAGGAGCAGGAAGAACAACAGAGCACTGCCTCGCTGCCGGTGCAGCGCAATGACCTGCCGGTGGCGGGTGGGCCCGTCAGTCCCATCCTGCAATTGCATCGCGAGATCGACCGCCTGTTCGACGACGCGTTTCGAGGCTTCGGTTTCCCGACGCTGGCCATGCCACGCTGGCCGTCGGACTGGCCGGGCATGCTGAAGCCGGCGCTGGACATCCAGGAGACCGACAAGCAGTACAAGATCGCCCTGGAAGTACCCGGCGTCGAGGAAAAAGACATCCAGATCACGCTCGACAACGACGTGCTGCTGGTGCGCGGTGAAAAGCGTCAGGAGCAGGAAACGAAAGACGGCGGTTTCCACCGGGTGGAGCGCTCCTACGGCAGCTTTCAGCGCGCTCTGAACCTGCCGGCCGATGCCAACCAGGACACGATCAAGGCCGCTTTCAAGAACGGCGTGCTCACGATCACGATGGAAAAGCGCGAGGCCAGTACGCCCAAGCAGGGGCGCTCGATCCCGATCAACGGCTGACGCGGGGCAGCGCGTTTTTCTCAAAAACCACAAAGAGATGAGGCACCGTGATCGGCGGTGCCTCGTCAGATCAATCTTTACAGGAGCATCAGCATGGCCAGAAAACAATGCCAAGTCTGCGGCCAGCCCGCCACGGTGCGGGTGGAAGCCAATCTCAATGGTCGCCACAGCACCATGCTGTTGTGTGACGATCACTATCGCCAACTGGTGCGCCAGCAAAAGCGCACCGTCTCACCGCTGGAAGCCTTGTTCGGCTCGCGCAGCGGGCTGTTCGAAGACTTCCTTGGCAGCGACTTCTTCCGCATCGGTGACGACGCACCGTCCATGGCGGCCGATACCGACGAGGTCGTCGATGCCTCGTTCGGCGAACCCGCCCCGGCCGGTACGGGCACCGCGCGCCGTCGCGGCAGTGGGCTCGCCAGCCGTATCAGCGAACAGTCCGAGGCCCTATTGCAGGAGGCCGCCCGACACGCTGCAGAGTTCGGGCGCGCCGAAGTCGATACCGAACACCTGCTGCTGGCGCTATCCGACAGCGACGTGGTCAAGACCATCCTGGGGCAGTTCAAGATCAAGGTCGATGACCTCAAGCGCCAGATCGAATCCGAAGCCAAGCGCGGCGATAAGCCGTTCGAGGGCGAGATCGGCGTGTCGCCCCGGGTCAAGGACGCGCTCAGCCGTGCTTTCGTGGCCTCCAACGAACTCGGCCACTCTTATGTCGGGCCGGAGCATTTCCTGATCGGGCTCGCCGAGGAAGGCGAAGGTTTGGCGGCCAACCTGCTGCGCCGTTACGGCCTCACGCCGCAAGCGCTGCGCCAGCAGGTAAGCAAGGTGGTCGGCAAAGGGGCCGAGGATGGCCGCGCCGAGACGCCGACCAACACGCCGGAACTCGACAAGTATTCGCGCGACCTCACCAAGATGGCGCGCGAGGGCAAGCTCGATCCGGTCATCGGCCGCGCGCAGGAGATCGAGACGACCATCGAAGTGCTGGCCCGGCGCAAGAAGAACAACCCGGTGCTGATCGGCGAGCCCGGCGTCGGCAAGACCGCCATCGTCGAAGGGCTGGCGCAGCGCATGGTCGCCGGCGAAGTGCCCGAGACGCTGCGCGACAAGCGCCTGGTGGAACTCAACATCAATGCCATGGTGGCCGGCGCCAAGTACCGCGGCGAGTTCGAGGAGCGCGTGCAGAAGGTGCTCAAGGAAGTGACCGAGCACCAGGGTGAGCTGATTCTCTTCATCGACGAGGTGCACACCATCGTCGGTGCCGGCCAGGGTGGCGGCGAAGGCGGGCTGGACGTGGCCAACGTGTTCAAGCCGATGATGGCGCGCGGCGAACTGAACCTGATCGGCGCCACCACGCTCAACGAGTATCAGAAGTACATCGAGAAGGACGCCGCGCTGGAGCGTCGCTTCCAGCCGGTGATGGTGCCCGAGCCGACCGTGGCGCAGACCATGATGATCCTGCGCGGCCTGCGCGACACCTTCGAGGCGCACCACAAGGTCAGCATCACCGAGGATGCGATCATCGCCGCCGCCGAGTTGTCGGACCGCTACATCACCGCGCGCTTTTTGCCTGACAAGGCCATCGACCTGCTCGACCAGGCAGCCGCACGCGTGAAGCTGTCGGCCACGGCCCGCCCGGTGGCGGTGCAAGAGCTGGAGTCCGAACTGCACCAGCTGCGGCGTGAGCAGGACTATGTGGCCTCGCGCAAGCAGTACGACAAGGCCGCCGAGCTCGGCAAGCGCATCGAGGCCAAAGAGGCCGAACTCAAGAAGCTTGTCGAGGAATGGGAACGCGAGCGCGCCTCGGGCAGTGCCGAAGTCAAAGCCGAGCATGTCGCGCAGATCGTCTCGCGCCTGACCGGCATTCCGGTCAACGAGCTGACGGTGGAAGAACGCGAGAAGCTGCTGCATCTGGAGCAGCGGCTGCACGAGCGCCTCGTGGGCCAGGACGAAGCGGTGCGCGCGGTGGCCGATGCCGTGCGGTTGTCGCGCGCGGGCCTGCGCGAAGGCAGCAAGCCGGTGGCGACTTTTCTGTTCCTCGGGCCGACCGGCGTGGGCAAGACCGAGCTCGCCAAGGCGCTGGCCGAGTCCATCTATGGCGATGAAGGTGCGCTGCTGCGCATCGACATGTCCGAGTACGGGGAACGCCATACCGTGGCACGCCTGGTGGGCGCGCCTCCGGGTTATGTGGGCTATGACGAGGGCGGCCAGCTCACCGAGAAGGTGCGTCGCAAGCCCTACAGCGTGTTGCTGCTGGACGAGATCGAGAAGGCTCACCCCGACGTCTACAACATCCTGCTGCAGGTGTTCGACGACGGGCGGCTCACCGACGGCAAGGGCCGGGTGGTGGATTTCACCAATACCATCATCATCGCCACCTCGAACTTGGGCTCGGACATCATCCAGCGTCGGCTGAAGGCCCGTGGCGCCGCCGGCGAGGAATACGAGAAGACCAAGTCCGAGGTGATGGACGTGCTGCGCGGACACTTCCGCCCCGAGTTCCTCAACCGCATCGACGAGATCATCGTCTTCCATGCGCTGGGCAAGGAGGAGATCCGCCATATCGTCGGCCTGCAGCTCGATCGTGTGGCCCGCAACGCCGCCAGCCAGGGCGTGACGCTGACCTTCGATCAGACCTTGATCGATCACTTCGCGGAGGAAGGCTACAAGCCCGAGTTCGGCGCGCGTGAGCTCAAGCGGCTGATCCGCAGCGAGCTGGAAACTGCTCTGGCGCGCGAGATGCTGGGTGGCGGTATCGGCAAGGCCGATCACGCCAGCGCCCGCTGGGACGACAAGGCCGAACGGGTGGTCTTCGAGCGCCAGGAGCCACCCGCGAAGCCGGCCGAGCCTGAGAAGCCCGATGCCGCGAACGTGGCCGAGACGCCGCCGAGCGACGCGAGCAAGCCTGCGCGCAAGAAGAAGTCAGCGGGCGGCGAATCTTGAGCGATGGGAGGCTGTCGTGTCCGACCCCGACGGGCTGACATGGGCAGCCGCCCTCGTGTCGCTTGCGGTCGCCATTTCGGCGGCAGGGCACGCGGTCATCTACAAGCGTGACCCGCGCTCGGCCACGCTGTGGGTGCTGCTGATCGCTCTGTTGCCGCTGGGCGGTTCGCTGTTGTACTTGCTGTTCGGTATTAACCGCTACCAGCGGCGCGCGCGGCGGCTCTATCCGGGGGGAGATCATGCTGTTCGGCAGGTTCACTCGCCCACTGTCCCCGAGGTCGCATCGGCGCCGCTTGCCGGTCTGGCCCACCTGGTGGGACGCGCCACCGGCCAGTCGCTGACCGGCGGCAACCGCATCGAGCCGCTGCTCGACGGCGAGCAGGCCTACCCGGCCATGCTCGCCGCCATCGAATCGGCGCGGCACAGCGTCGCGCTGGCTTCGTACATCTTCGACAGCCAAGGCATCGGGGCGCAGTTCGTCGATGCGCTGCGCCGGGCTCATGAGCGCGGCGTGCAAGTGCGGGTGCTGATCGACGACGTCTATGCCCGCTGGAGGCCCCGCAGCGCCTACCGCGCCTTGCAACGCGCCGGCGTTCCGGCGGCGACGTTCAACCCGACGTTGATTCCCGCGCGCCTGCATGCCGCGCATCTGCGCAATCACCGCAAGCTGCTGGTGATCGATGGCGAGACGGGTTTCACCGGCGGCATGAACATCTTCAGCCCGTATTGGCGGCCCGATGCGCCGGGCGAGGCCTGTCACGATTTGCACTTTCGTCTGCGCGGGCCGGTGATTGCGCATCTGATGCGGTGCTTCACCGATGATTGGTGCGATACCACGGGCGAGCGGCTCAGCAAGGGTTACTGGGGCGAACCGCCCGTAACGGCTGATGAGCAAGGAACCTCTTGGGCGCGCGGCATCGAGGCCGGTCCCGATGAGGCCCTGGACCGGATGCGCTGGACCTTCATGGGCGCTTTGAGCGCCGCGAAGCATTCGGTGCGCATCTGGACACCTTACTTCGTGCCCGATCAGCCGATGATCGCGGCGCTGAGCACGGCCGCGTTGCGCGGCGTGCGTATCGACGTGCTGACGCCCGCAAACGGCGACCATCCCACGGTGCAATGGGCTGCGCGCGCCCACTACTGGCAGGTGCTTGAGCACGGTGTGCGCATCTTCGAACGGCCGGGCCCGTTCGACCATACCAAGCTGATGCTGGTAGACGGCCAGTGGTGTTGTCTGGGGTCGGCCAATTGGGATGCGCGCAGCCTGCGGCTCAACTTCGAGTTCAATGTCGAGGTATACGACGGCACGCTGTGCGCACGACTGGAGGCACTCTTCGATGCCATCCGTGATGCGTCGGATGCAATGTCGGCGATGGCGTTGCGTTCCCGTCCACTGGCCATCCGTTTGCGCGATGGAGTGGCCCGTCTGTTCACCCCCATTCTCTAGCGACACGACTTGCGAGGAACATTGCCCATGGAAAAGAAAGATCAATGGAACATCGGCTACTGGATCGTCGCCGGCCTGTTGCTGCTGACGCTGCAGAACTACTGGCAGGCGGCCAAGACCGTCGAGCCCGTGCCCTATAGCGAATTCGAGAAAGCGTTGGCCGAGGGGCGCGTCGCCGATGTGCTGGTGGCGGACCGCACGGTGACCGGGCGCCTGAAATCGCCGGACAGCCGAGGCAAGACCACCATCGTGGCCACCCGCGTCGAACCCGACCTGGCCGAGCGGCTGTCGAAATACGACGTGCCCTACGCGCGGGTGGTGGAAAGCACCTGGCTGCGTGATGTGCTCTCCTGGATTCTGCCGGCGGTGGCCTTCTTCGGCGTCTGGTTCTTCCTGTTCCGCCGCTTCGCCGAGAAGCAGGGCATGGGTGGCTTCCTGAGCATCGGCAAGAGCCGTGCCAAGGTATTCATGGAGAAGAACACTGGCGTGACCTTTGCCGATGTCGCTGGCGTCGATGAAGCCAAGGCGGAGTTGGTTGAGATCGTCGATTTCCTCAAGAATCCGCAGGAGTATGGACGGCTCGGGGCGCGCATTCCCAAGGGCGTGTTGCTGGTCGGCCCACCGGGCACCGGCAAGACATTGCTGGCCAAGGCTGTTGCCGGCGAGGCGGCGGTGCCCTTCTTCTCCATCTCCGGATCAGAGTTTGTCGAGATGTTCGTCGGCGTGGGTGCGGCCCGTGTGCGCGATCTGTTCGAACAGGCGCGTGCGCAGGCGCCGGCGATCATCTTCATCGATGAGCTGGATGCTTTGGGCCGCGCACGCGGTGTCGGAGGACCGATCGGTGGACACGACGAGCGTGAGCAGACGCTGAACCAGTTGCTCACCGAAATGGATGGCTTCGACAGCTCGGTCGGGCTGATCATCCTTGCAGCCACCAACCGGCCGGAGATCCTCGATCAGGCCTTGCTTCGCGCCGGTCGCTTCGACCGTCAGGTGCTGGTGGACCGTCCCGACAAGAAAGGTCGCCTGGATATCCTGAAGGTCCATGTCAAGAAGATCACCCTGGCCCACGGTGTAGATCTGGAACAGGTGGCGGCGCTGACCACCGGCTTTTCCGGCGCTGATCTGGCCAATCTCGTGAACGAAGCAGCGCTGAACGCGACGCGGCGCAAGGCGCAGGCTGTGGAACTGCAAGACTTCACCGCCGCCATCGAGCGCATCGTGGCCGGCCTGGAAAGGAAGAACCGTGTGCTCAATCCGAAGGAGCGGGAAACCGTGGCCTATCACGAGATGGGGCATGCGCTGGTGGCGCTGGCGCTGCCCGGCACCGATCCGGTACACAAGATTTCAATCGTTCCGCGTGGCATCGGTGCACTCGGCTACACCCTGCAGCGGCCCACCGAAGACCGATTTCTGATGACACGTGCCGACCTGGAGCACAAGATCGCCGTGCTCCTGGGAGGGCGCGCGGCTGAGAAGCTCGTGTTTGGCGAGCTGTCCACAGGGGCTTCAGACGATCTCGCGCGGGCCACCGACATCGCCCGCGACATGATTACGCGCTTCGGCATGGATGAAGGCTTGGGGTACGTCGCTTTTGAGGCACAGAGGCCGCGTTTTCTTGATGCGTCTGAACTGGTACAGGGTGGCTGCCGGGTAGCCGAATCGACTCAGACACGCATCGACCAAGCCATCCGTGACATCGTGATGGGTGTGTTTGATCGTGCATACCGAATTCTCGAAATTAATCGAGAAGTGCTGGAGCGGTGCGCGCGCGAACTGCTCGCACGGGAAACGCTGGATGAACACAGCATCCGGCAACTGACGCAAGGGCTACAGCTCGAATCCCCATGTCACAGCGGCCCAACTGCCGGAGCCATTACTTCCTCTGTGTCCCAAGGAGCCACCTCATGAGTGGCAGCATTCATATCGTCTGCCCACGCTGCCAATCCATCAATCGCGTGCCAGCCAACAAGTTGGCGGAGAAGCCCAATTGCGGGCGGTGCCAGCACCCGCTGTTCACCGGAGAACCCATTGATCTGACCACAGCGACCTTCGCCCGTCATCTGGAGCGCAGTGACCTGCCGCTGCTGGTTGACTTTTGGGCGCCGTGGTGCGGACCGTGCAAGTTGATGGCGCCGCAGTTCGAGCAGGCAGCCTCCCTGCTTGAACCCAAGGTGAGGTTGGCCAAGGTAAATACCGAGGCCGAGCCTCACCTGGCCGCCCAGTTCGGTATTCGCAGCATTCCAACCCTGATTTTGTTCCGAGGTGGACATGAGGTTGCACGTCAGGCGGGCGCCATGGGCGCGCAGGACATTATGCGCTGGGTGACATCCCGCTTGCCGCAATGACCCGGCGCGAACCACCCTGCTTATCAGTTGTTCGATCCTTGAAGAAAGTGCGTAGCCGCGATGCATAGCGACCCAACCACACAATCTTTGACGAAATGCGTTCCCAGTTGCAGAAACGTTGGAACCTCTGTTTCACCCATAAGGAGCGTCACCTTTGAACGAGACGCCTCAAATCTCAGCCCGACACTGTGGCCAGATTAACCAGAATGCCCATTCTGGCAGTTGGCATCTCGATCTTGGCTCGCAACTCCTCACTTGCTCCGATGAAGCCTGCCGCGTGCTCGGCCTGGATGTTGGTGCGCCAATAGCCTTCGAGCGATTCCTGCAGTGTATTCACCCTGAAGACCGCCCCCTCTTCGATAGGGCATGGGATGCTGCCATGTGGGGAAAGTCCCTTGATCTGCGGTATCGCATCGTCAGCGGAGGGCAGGTTCGCTGGATACACCTGCGGGCAACATTCAAGGACGACGCCTCTGGTCGGCCCAGAGCGGCAGACGGGACGGTAGAGGACATCACTGATCTCAAGAGGGTCGAGCAGGCGCTGAACGCTATACGCCGACAGCGAGAAGAGTTGGCCAGCCACGTTCCCGGTATGCTTTACCAATACCGTCTTCGTCCGGACGGCAGCTCGCACTTCCCTTATGCCAGCGCGAGGATACAGGAAATATACGGGGTTGCACCGGAGGATGTTGTTGAAGATGCCACTCCTGCGTTCGCTGCGCTCCATCCTGAAGACCGCGACCGTGTGCATGAAACCATACAGGCGTCGGGGCAGTCACTCGCGCTTTGGCATGACGAGTACCGAGTGCAGTTTCCAGACGGTCGGGTGATCTGGGTCGAAGGCGAGGCGTCGCCTGAAGCCATGCCTGATGGGAGCATCCTCTGGCACGGCTATATCCATGATGTCACCTCACGCAGAAGATCCGCGGAAGAGCTTCGCCTTGCGGCTAAAGTTTTTGAGCACGCAGGAGAGGGCATCCTCGTTACGGACGCTCAAGGCCACATTGTCAACGTCAATCGGGCGTTTTCCGTGATCACTGGTTATGCGCGGGAGGAAGTAATGGGTCAGACACCTCGTCTGCTCGAGTCCGATCGCTATGACGATGAGTTCTATCAGACCGTTTGGCAGGCTCTGTGTGAGCACGACTATTGGCACGGAGAGCTCTGGTGCCGACGCAAGAACGGCAGTCAGTTTGCCGCGCTGCTGACGATCAGTGCAGTCCCGGATATGCGGGGCAATATCGAGCATTACGCAGCCATGTTTTCCGACATCACAGCGCTGAAGGAGAACCAGCAACAGCTTGAACGCGTTGCTCATTACGACCTGCTCACCGGCTTGCCCAATCGACTACCTGATTAGCGACGACGCTCAGCCATGAAAATTGCTCGCTGCGCGCAGGATCGGCTCGGGACAAGGCTTGCACAGGGTCATGGCGCGCAGCAACCGCGGCAGCATCTCGGGAAGGCGAAAGCGGCGGTTGAATCGATAGGCGGCCTCGGCCAGGTAGCGCCGGGCGTACTTGGCCTGCTTGATGGCGTGGTAGCAGCCGCTGATGGCTCGCTTGACGTTGCTGAGCACGACGTTCGCCCAGCGCGCGCCCTTTGCTTCGGTGGCGGCGCGCCTTCCTTCCGTTTCGAGCACCGTATGCGCGTGATCGAGGTCGGCAAAGCGCCGAAAGCAGGCCAGGCCATCGCTGAACACTTCCGCATCCTTCGCCAGGCGCCGCGTGCCCCAGTCGAGCATGGATGCGTTGTCGAAGCTCCGGACCGGCTCGATCACCGCCACGGTGGGGTGTTCGAGCTGCGCATCGGTGGCCACCGCGATCACGAAGGCCTGCTTGTTCTCCGAGCCGCGGCCGGGCTTGCCGCCGTTACGCTCACCTCCGAGGTAGGCGTCATCGACCTGGACGAACCCTTCAAGCCGGCGTGTTTCCTCGCGCTCGGTCATGCCCTGCATGATCTTGTGCTTGAGTTTCCACGCCGTGCGATAGCACACGCCCAGGTGCCGCATGAGCTCCAGCGCCGACAGGTTCGTCTTGCTGGCCGTGAGCAGGTGCAGGGCCAGGAACCATGTGGTCAGCGGCAGCTTGCTGCCCGCAAACAGCGTGCCGCTGGTGAGGGTGGTCTGATGGCGGCAGCCGCGGCACTGGTAGTACACCCGCCCGGCGCGACGGAACCGCGAGCGGGGCCGGCCGTCGCAGGCTGGGCATCGAAACCCCTTGGGCCAGCGCGCCCGATACAGCGCCCGGTAGCACTTCGCCTCGGTCCCGTAGCGCTGGATGAACTCCGCCATCGACAGCCCCGCCTGAAACTGCACCCGGTTCATCGCCATGACCGCCCTCCTCGTCGGAACATGGCGGCCACTCTCCGTCGCGTCGATCTCACATCACGCGACTGCCGGCTGAGCGTCGTCGCTAATCAGGATCGACTATTGCTTGGAGACCGCCTTAAGCAGGCCATTCGTCAGACACGTCGGCGTGGCATGCACCTCGCGGTTGTCTTCATCGATCTGGATGGATTCAAGAAGGTCAACGACCAGCACGGCCACG
>OFDN01002172.1_pt1 | contig 11206 bp, 15 predicted proteins | sample 1520971 | NCBI WGS metagenome assembly OFDN01 (sample SAMEA94257418, study PRJEB24077) | hot springs metagenome | biome: Aquatic biome; feature: Geographical feature; material: Water | place: India | collected 2012-06-12 | depth 5 m | reverse complement strand
TCCTGCTGCTGCTGGCGCTGCCGGTGCTGGCCGCGGCCATCACCATGCTGCTGACTGACCGCAACTTCGGCACCACCTTCTTCAACCCGGCCGGCGGCGGTGATCCGGTGCTCTACCAGCACCTGTTCTGGTTCTTCGGCCACCCGGAAGTCTACATCATGATCCTGCCGGGCTTCGGCATGATCTCGCAGATCGTCGCCACCTTCTCGAAGAAGCCGGTGTTCGGCTATCTCGGCATGGCCTATGCGATGGTCGCGATCGGCGTGGTCGGCTTCGTCGTCTGGGCGCACCACATGTACACCGTGGGCCTCGACGTGAACACGAAGATGTACTTCACCGCCGCTACCATGGTGATCGCGGTGCCGACCGGCGTGAAGATCTTCAGCTGGATCGCGACGATGTGGGGCGGCAGCCTCAACTTCAAGTCGCCGATGGTCTGGTCGCTGGGCTTCATCTTCCTGTTCACCGTCGGCGGCGTGACCGGCGTGGTGCTGGCCAACGGCGGGATCGACGACAACCTCCACGACACCTACTACGTCGTCGCGCACTTCCACTACGTGCTGTCGATGGGTGCGGTGTTCTCGATGTTCGCCGGGTTCTACTACTGGTTCCCGAAGATGAGCGGGCGGATGCACTCCGAGCTCCTGTCGCACCTCCACTTCTGGGTGTTCTTCGTGGGCGTGAACGTGATCTTCTTCCCGCAGCATTTCCTGGGGATGCAGGGCATGCCGCGCCGCTACCCCGATTACCCGGAGGCCTTCACCTTCTGGCACGAGATCAGCACCCTCGGGTACTGGATCATGGCCGGGTCGATGATCTTCTTCTTCGTCAACATCCTCTACGCGCTGGTCGCGGGGAAGAAGGCCGAGGCAAACCCGTGGGGCGAAGGCGCGACGACGCTCGAGTGGACCCTGCCGAGCCCGCCGCCCTACCACCAGTTCGAGACCCTGCCCGTCATCACCGACGCGCACGACTACCACGATCACCGTCCCGCGACCGCATAAGGTGCGGGTGATCGGCTCCCTCGCCGGAGCGCAATGAACGAGGGGGAGCGCGGGCCTTGGCCTCGCGCTCCTTCGCATGGAACCACTAGGAACAATGGCCAGCACCGCACCCCAGACTGCCAGCCTGATGCCCGCCGAGTGGCGCGATTTCCTCGCGCTCACCAAGCCGCGGGTGATGACGCTGGTGATCTTCACCGCGATCTGCGGCATGCTGGCGGCGCCGGGCTCGATCCACCCCGTGATCGCCTTCACCGCGATCCTCGCCATCGCGATGGGCGCTGGCGGATCGGCGGTGCTCAACATGTGGTGGGAAGCCGACATCGACGCCGGCATGAAGCGCACCATGAACCGTCCGCTTCCAGGCGGGCGGATGCGGCGTGAGGATGCCCGCGATTTCGGGATCTTCCTGTCGGGCGTGTCGGTGGTGCTGATGGGCCTTGCGGTGGGCTGGCTTGCCGCATCGCTGCTCTTCGGCGCGATCATCTACTACGCCGTGATCTACACCATGTGGCTGAAGCCGCGCACTCCGCAGAACATCGTCATCGGCGGCGGCGCAGGCGCCTTTCCGCCGCTGATCGGCTGGGTGGCGGTCACGGGCGACATCACCGCGATGCCGCTCCTCCTGTTCGCGATCATCTTCTTCTGGACGCCGCCGCATTTCTGGGCGCTCGCGCTGTTCGTGCAGACCGATTACGCCAAGGTCGGCATTCCCATGCTCCCCGTGGTCGCGGGCGAGCGCGCGACCCGCAACCAGATCATGGGCTACACCCTGTTGCTCGCGCCGATCGCCATCGCCCCTTGGGCCATCGGCGGGACGAGCTGGATCTACGGCTCGGTCGCGGTGGTGCTCTCTGCGCTGTTCGTCGCGCTCGCGATGCCGGTCTTCACCCGCATGCGCGCCGAGACCGACGCGATGACGCCGGAAAAGACCCTGTTCAAGTTCTCGATCGTCTACCTCTTCGTGCTGTTCGCCGCGCTCGTGGCCGACCGCGTGGCGGCCTATCAGGGGTGGATCGCATGACCCCCGAAGAGGAGAAGGAATTCCTCCGCCGCCGCAAGGCGCGCAATCTGGTGGTCGCGGGGACGCTCCTGTTCTTCGTGGTGCTGTTCTACGCCATCACGATGGTGCGGATCGGAGGGCAGGGCTGATGGCGAGCGCTGCGCCCGCAACGCCGTCGCCCGCGCGCAGCAACCTGCGCACGGGCGCGCTCGCCTTTGCCGGGGCGCTGGCGATGCTCGGATTGGGCTATGCCTCGGTGCCGCTCTACCGCCTGTTCTGCCAGGTCACCGGTTTCGGCGGGACGACCATGGTCGCCTCCGAGAGCAAGGCCGCCGCCGCCGCGCGAGCCGCGACGGGCCAGACAATCTCGATCCGCTTCGATGCCTCGGCCGCGATGGGCATGCCCTGGACCTTCCACCCCTCGCAGGCCACCGACACCGTCACCATCGGCGAGCGCGACATCGCCACCTATGTCGCGCGCAACGACTCCGAGCAGACCATCACCGGGGTCGCCACTTTCAACGTCGAGCCCGAGCAGGCCGGCAAGTATTTCAACAAGATCCAGTGCTTCTGCTTCACCGAGCAGACGCTCGCACCCGGGCAGGAAGTGACCATGCCCGTGCTCTACTTCGTCGATCCGGCGATGCTCGAGGACCCCAACATGAAGGGTGTCGAGCAGATCACGCTGAGCTATACCTTCCACCGCGCCGAGGCGCCGCAGGACGCGGCCCCCCGGAGCACGAATTGATCCGCTGAACCAAGGGACGGGAACCTTACACATGGCTGGCAAGGCAAACCACGATTACCACATCCTCGAACCCGATATCTGGCCGCTCGTCGGCTCGATTGCGGCGCTGACCTTCACCAGCGGCATGGTGCTGAGCTTCCACCCCGACCTGTTCGGGCAATCGGGGCAGATCGTGCTCGGGCTCGGGCTTGCCGGGCTGATCGCGACCTTCTTCATGTGGTTCCGCAACATCGTGATCGAGGCCCAGCGCGGCGATCATACCCCGGTCGTGCAGCTGCACCTGCGCTACGGGATGATCCTGTTCATCGCGTCCGAAGTGATGTTCTTCGTCGGCTGGTTCTGGAGCTTCTTCGATTTCGCGCTGTTCCCGACCGCGCTCGAATATGACCACGCCACCGGCGCGACCACCAGCCTGTTCGGCACCGAGGGCGCGGTTGCCGCCTTCATCCCCGAGGGCATGGAAGTGCTCGATCCCTTCGCGCTGCCGCTGCTCAACACCCTGATCCTGCTGTGCTCGGGCACCACGGTGACCTGGGCGCACCACGCGCTGATCCATGGCGACCGCGATGGCCTCAAGCAGGGCCTGTGGGCGACGGTGGCGCTCGGCGTGCTGTTCAGCGCGATCCAGGCCTACGAATATTCGGCCGCGCCCTTCGGCTTCGGCGGGAACACCTATTCCTCGGCCTTCTACATGGCGACCGGCTTCCACGGCTTCCACGTGCTGATCGGGACGATCTTCCTCGCCGTGTGCCTCTACCGCGCCTATCTCGGCCACTTCACCCCGCGCCAGCACTTCGGCTTCGAAGCGGCGGCGTGGTACTGGCACTTCGTCGACGTGGTCTGGCTGTTCCTGTTCGTCGCCATCTACGTCTGGGGCGGCTGGGGCGCCGAATACCACTGATGACGCCGGACGAGAGTCCGACGGAAAAGAAAGGGCAGCCGGGGATCGTCTCGGCTGCCCTTTCCGGTTTGTGCCCCCGCTGCGGGGAGCGGACGCTGTTTCAGGGCCCGGCGCAGCTCGCCGAGAAATGTTCGAACTGCGGGCTCGACATCCTGAGCCTCGAGCGCGGCGGCAGGTTTGTCGGCGTGGTGACGATGCTGCTGGCGCTGGTGCTGATCCTCGCCGCGCTCGGCGTCGACGAATGGCTGCGCCCGCCGCTGTGGGCGAGCTTCCTGTTCTGGGGGCCGGTGACGGTGGCGAGCGTCGTCTTCGCCCTGCGGTTTTGGAAGACCATGTGGGTCTATCACCAATACGAGGAGAGCCAGCAGCCATGACCGCCCGGCGCGTGCCCATTTTCTCGACCATCGTGGTGATCGCGGCCGTGCTCACCATGGTGGGGCTCGGCATCTGGCAGCTCCAGCGCAAGGGGGAGAAGGAGGCGCTGATCGCGCGTTATGAAGCGGCGCAGGCACAAAGGGGGTTTCAGTTCATTGAGCCTTCCGCCCCAGAAGCGGCTTACACCAAGACAATCGAGTACTGCGCCGATCCGGCCAAACACACGGTTGTCGCTGGTCGCAACGCCCAGGGGCAGAGCGGCTGGATCCATGTCGTGCGCTGCCAGATCAGCGGGCCGGAGCCGAGGTCTAAGGCTTCCGCCAAAGAGTTCCTTGAATTGTTCGCGCATCATTCGGGTAAGGCGGAAACCGTGACCGATGCCGAGGTCGCCAAACTGCTCGACGACCTCAAGGATGCGCCCGATGTGCAGCAGGACTTCATCCAATATGGCGATGTAGTTCTTGGTTGGTCGCAATCGTCCGATCCGTTGGCGTGGAGCGGGGGCTGGGTAGCGGGCACCGTTGTCCCGACCGGCGAACTTGGTTTCAGGATCGTCGCCGACCCGCCGCTCGCGGGGCTCGAGGCGAATGCCAAGCCCGATCCGGGCGATCTGCCCAATAACCACCTCGCCTATGCCGGGCAGTGGTTCTTCTTCGCGCTGACGGCGCTCGGCATCTACGCGCTGGCATTGCGCCGCCGCCGGGGCTAGGCGCTGGTTCCCATGCAATACGTCTCGACACGCGGGAGCGCACCGACGCTCGATTTCGAAGGGGTGACGTTGGCGGGCCTCGCCAGCGACGGGGGGCTGTATGTGCCCGCCGAATGGCCGCGTTTCACCGCCGACGATATTCGCGCCCTTCGCGGCCTCGCCTATCCCGATCTTGCCGCGCGGATCATGGCGCCCTTCGTCGCGGGCAGCCTGACCGACGAGGAACTCGCCGCGATTTGCCACAAGGTCTATGGCGAATTCGGCCACGCCGCCGTCACACCGCTGGTGCAGCTCGACGCGCAGCATTGGCTGCTCGAGCTGTTCCACGGGCCCACGCTCGCCTTCAAGGACGTGGCGCTGCAACTGCTCGGCCGCTTGTTCGAGACCTTCCTCGAACGCCGGGGCGAGCGGCTGACCATTGTCGGCGCGACCAGCGGGGATACCGGCTCGGCAGCGATCCAGGCGGTTGCGGGGCTCGACCGGGTCGAGATCTTCATGCTCCACCCGCGCGGCCGGGTCAGCGACGTGCAGCGCCGCCAGATGACCACGGTGCGCGCGCCCAATGTCCACAACCTCGCCATCGAAGGCAGCTTCGACGATGCGCAGGCCCACGTGAAGCGGATGTTCACCGACCCGGACGTGACCGCCACGCTCAACCTCGGCGCGGTCAACTCGATCAACTGGGCGCGGCTGATGGCGCAGGTGGTCTATTACTTCGCCAGCGCGCTCCAGCTGGGCGCGCCCGAGCGGACAGTGGCCTACTCGGTGCCGACCGGCAATTTCGGCGATGTGTTCGCAGGCTATGTCGCGGCGAAGATGGGCCTGCCGATCGAGCGGCTGATCGTCGCCACCAACATCAACGACATCCTCCACCGAGCGCTGTCGGCGGGGGACTATTCTGCCGGAGGCGTGACCCCCACCATCACCCCCTCGATGGACATCCAGGTCTCCTCCAATTTCGAGCGGCTGCTGTTCGACGCCGGCGGGCGCGAGGGCGCCGCAATGGCCGAGCAGATGCGCGCCTTTGAAGCCTCCAAGGCCATGCGGCTCACCAACGCGCAGGCACAAGGGGCCTCGGCGCTGTTCACCAGCGCCCGCGCCGACCAGACCGAGACCGCGCGCGCCCTCCAATGGGCCTACCGCGCTGCGGGGCAGGTGATCGACCCGCACACCGGCGTGGGCCTGCACGCCGCGCGCGGGCTCGCCGAAAACGGCACTGTGCCCGCCGGCGTGCCGCTCGTCACCCTCGCCACCGCGCACCCCGCCAAGTTCCCCGATGCGGTCGAGCGTGCGGTCGGCGTGCGCCCGGCGCTCCCGGCGCGCGTGGGCGACCTGTTCGGGCGCGAGGAAAGCTTCGTCGAGATCGCCGGCGATTACGCCGCCACCCGCGACTACGTGCTCGGTCACGCCGGGAACGCCTGATGGCTGCCCTCGTCCAGCAGCCGCTGGTGATGGTGTGCGAGGGGTGGGATTCCTACCGCCTGCTCGACAGCGGGGCGGGGCGCAAGTGGGAGAGCTTCGGCCCCCATTCCTTCATCCGCCCCGAGCCGCAGGCGCTGTGGCAGCCGCGAATTCCCGATTGGCATGCCGACGGCGAGTTCATCCCCGGCTCGGATGAGGACGGCGGCGGACGTTGGCAGTTTTCGGGTCGCCTGCCGGACGAGGGCTGGGACCTCGCCTGGAGCGAGATCCGCTTCACCGCGCGCCCCACCCCCTTCCGCCACCTGCAATTCTTCCCCGACATGGCCCCGGTGTGGGACTGGATGCGGGAGCAGCTTGGTCCTCCCCGGAACGCGGAGGGGGACCATTCAAGGCCTCGGCCGCAGGATGGTGGAGGGGCAGGTGCGGCTTTCGAAACCCTCAACCTGTTCGGCTACACCGGCCTCGGCACGCTGGCGCTGTCGCGGCACGGCAAGGTCACGCATGTCGATGCCTCGAAGAAGTCCGTGGCGCAGGCGCGCGAGAACGCCGCGCTTTCGGGCATGGCCGACCGCCCGATCCGCTGGCTGACCGACGATGCCGCCAAATTCACCGCGCGCGAGGTGCGGCGCGCCCGGCGCTATGACGGGATCATCCTCGATCCCCCCAAGTTCGGCCGCGGGCCCGAGGGCGAGGTGTGGCGGCTGGAGGAGCATCTCCCCGGCCTCGCCACCGATTGCGCCCGGCTGCTCGATGGCAACAGCCGCTTCCTGTTCCTCACCGTCTATGCCGTGCGCATGAGCAGCCTCGCGATTGCCGGGCTCTTGGAAGAGGCGCTCGGGCACCTGCCGGGTAGAATCGAGCACGGCGATCTCGCGGTGCGCGAGGAAGGCGGCCGTCTTCTTCCGACGGCAATCTTCGCGCGGTGGAGCAATCCCGTCTAAGGGCCCGGCATGAGTGATTCGCTTACCCTCGAAGTCAACGATCTCGTCGTGGATGTCCTGACCGGCATCTATTCCGAGGAGACCGGCAAGCCCCAGCCGCTGCGCATCTCGATCGCGGCGCGCTATGCCGTGGCCGATCGGTATCATCCCGACACGCCTCTGGAAGCGTCCAAGAACTACATGGACCTGAAGTTCGCCGCCTCGGAAGGCCTGCCCGCAGGCGTCCACTTCAAGCTGATCGAGGCAGTCGCCGATCACATCTGCGAGACGCTGTTCGTGGGCGATGCCAAGGTCGAGGCGGTGACGGTCAAGATCGTCAAGCTGGCCATCGCCGAGGCGAACGAGCAGATCGGCATCACCCTCCACCGCCAGCGCCGCGCGGCCCACGGGGGCTGAGCGGGTGCAGCGGCAGCTCGAAATCGGCCTGCTGCCAGACCCTGCGCTCGACGCGCAGACCGCCGTCATCGCGCTTCACCTCGAAGCGGCGCGCGCGCTGCTCGCCGACCCGCAGACCACCGCGCTCGTCATCCTCCTCCCGCCGGCCGCGCACGATCACCGCGACTGGCGCCTCGCGCTGGCCCGCGATCTCGCGCGCGAGGCGGCACCGAAGCGAGTGAATATTGTCTCGGGCCGCCCCGGCGAGGCGCGCAATGCTGTCTTGCGCTTTTTGGCAGATGCGCCCGGGGTGACAGGGCAGTATCTGGTGTGCCATGATTGACCCCGTGTCGCATCCCGAGCCCCGCCAGCCTGACCTGATCCGCGTCGGCGGAGCTTCGCGTCCGCTGGTCGACGGCTTCATGCGCCGCATCACCTATCTGCGCCTCTCGGTCACCGACCGCTGCGACCTCAGGTGCTCCTACTGCATGCCCGAGCGCATGACCTTCCTGCCCAAGAAGGAGGTGCTCAGCCTCGAGGAGCTGTATGATCTCGCCACCGGCTTCATCGCGCGCGGGGTCACCAAGATCCGCATCACCGGGGGCGAGCCGCTGGTGCGGCGCGACATCATCGGCCTGTTCACCGCGCTCGGGCGCCGCATCGGCCACGACCTCGAAGAGCTGACGCTCACCACCAACGGCACCCAGCTTGCGGGCCATGCCGAGGCGCTGGCCAAGGCGGGGGTCAGGCGCGTCAATGTCTCGCTCGACACGCTCGACCGCGCCAGGTTCGCCGAGCTGACGCGGCGCGACAGCTTGGGCGCCGTGCTCGAAGGCATCGCCGCGGCCAAGGCGGCAGGGCTCAAGGTCAAGCTCAACGCCGTGGCGCTCAAGGGCGTCAACGAGGACGAGCTCGCCGACCTCATCGCCTGGGGCCACGCCGAGGGCCACGACGTCACCCTGATCGAGGTCATGCCGCTCGGCGATGTCGAGGAGGAGCGGCTCGACCAGTATCTCCCGCTCGACACCGTGCGTGCCCGCCTCGCCGCGCGCTGGACGCTCACCGACAGCGACCACCGCACCGGCGGGCCTTCGCGCTATGTCGACATAGCCGAGACCGGCGGCAGATTGGGCTTCATCACCCCGCACACCGGCAACTTCTGCGCGGGGTGCAACCGGCTGCGTGTCACTGCTACCGGCCAGCTCTACCCCTGCCTCGGCGGCGGGGAGCGGGTCGACTTGCGCGCGGCGCTGCGCTCCGACGCGCCCGAGGCGGCGCTCGCCGCCGCGCTCGACGAGGCGCTCAGGATCAAGCCCGAGAAGCACCACTTCCGCATGGACCAGCGCGGCGCGGCCCCGGCGCTGGCGCGGCACATGTCGATGACGGGGGGCTGAGCGCTTGGCGACCGTCGTTCCCCTCGGCAAGCTTGCTGACCTTGCCGGTGCCCCCAAGCTGGCACTGCCGCTGCCGCTGATGGCGGAGCTCGACTGGGAGGGCCTGAAGGCGGCGCTCCCGCCGCTGCTGGCCGAGGCGCTCGAGGATCCCAAGGTCCGCATCGCGGTCAACGGTGTGCTGCTGCCGAACAAGACCAGGCTGCAGGCCAATGCGGGCGACGAGATCGCGCTGCTCCCGCCGGTGTCGGGGGGCTGATGCGCGATATCCGCCTGCTCGACCGGATGTTCATCCCGGGCACCCTGATCGGCCCCTTCACCAATGCCAACCCCGGCCTCGGGGGCGTGTGCACCTTCGTGGGCGAGGTGCGCAGCGATCAGGGCGTCGAGGCGCTGGAGCTCACCCATTACGAGCCGCTCACGCTGCCCGGAATGCATCAGCTCGCCGACCGCGCCTTCGCCCGCTTCACCCTCATGGGCCTGCTCATGGTCCACCGTGTCGGGCTGATGCGCCCGGGCGAGCCCATCGTCTGCGTCTCGGCCGCCGCGCTCCACCGCCGCGATGCGATCGACGCGGTCGATTTCTGCATGGACCACTTGAAGAGCGCTGCGTGGTTCTGGAAGCGCGAATTGCGAGAGGGCGAGTGGCACTGGATTGAGCCGCGCGAACAGGATCATGCCGATCTCGCCCGCTGGCAGGCGTGATTTGATTCCCGTCAAAGCAGGGGCGCGCGGCCCAGCATAAATCCTTTCCAACATCGGAAAGGATCACCCCATGAGCCACATCGTCCACGATCTCATCGCCAGCGGCGACGCGCGGATTGTCGAAGCGCCCGAAGCCGCGCCCCGCCACCAGGTCGAGACCGACCGCAATTTCGGTCTCCCGACCGCGCTCTACGGCGCGACCGTGGCGGGCTATCTCGGCTTTCTGCTGGTGGTAGGCAGCGCCTTTGCCAATCCGGTGCTGGCGATCCCGATGGCAATCTTCGTCGTCTTCATCGTCGCCGGTTTCGGCGTCCCCGCGCTCTGGACGCGCCTCGCCGGCAATACCTCCGCGCCGCAGACCCTCGGCGAGTTCGAGGCCAAGGGCATCCAGACCCACACCGGGCGGCTTGCCGCCACGGACGCGAGCATCCAGGTGCTGATCCTGCCGGTGCTGCTGGTGGTCTGGGGCCTCGCGGTGGCGGTGATCGCGGCGGTGGTGCGCTGACCCGACAAGTCCCCCCTCGAGGCGGCGGCACCTCTCTCCCCCCCGCCGCCTCGAATCCTTGTGCTTTCGGTCGCGCTGACGCGCGACGCAGACCCCCCGCCCCGCCTCCCCACCCGGCCACCATACCGTGATGGTATTCTTGGTGGCCGGGTGGGGAGGCGGGGCGGGAGGTCTGCGCCACCGAAGGTGGCACGCAAACAAACAGCCTTACCGCCCCGAAACGTCCTGCAGCATCCCTGCATCGAGCAGCGCGATCCCGCGCTTCCCCTCGCGCCGGATCGCGCCCATGTCTTCCAGTTCGCCCAGCTTGCGGCTGACGGTCTCGATCGTCAGGCCGAGCATGTTGGCGATCTCGCCGCGGGTCAGCGGCAGCTCGAAATGCTTGGCCAGATGGCACGAGCTGTCGCTGGCGGCGGCGGCGAAATCGTGGAGCAGCGCCGCGAGCCGCGCCTCGGCGCTGGCGTGGCCCGTGAGTTCGAGCAGGTTGCGCGTCGCCAGCAGGTCCGCCTGGCTGCGGCGCAGCAGCGCGCGGGCGAGGGCGGGGTAATCCTCGATCGCGCGCTCTATGTCGGCGCGCGCGAAGGTGCACAGGCGGCTCTCGGTCAGCGCCACCACGTCGTGATGCGCAAAGGGCGCGAACAGCTCGCCGATGAAGCCTGCCGGATGGACGAGCGCGAGGATCTGCTCGTTGCCCTCGACATCCACCGCCGAGACCTTGAGCGCGCCGGTCAGCAGCGTCGCGCAGGCGGCTTCCTCGTCTCCGGCGGCAAACAGCATCTCGCCGCGTTTCAGCGTGCGGGTGCGGCCCGCGGCGGCCAGCGCGTCGCGCTCATCGGGGGTGAGCACCGCGCAGGCGGCGGTCTCCTTCACCGGGCAGGTGGCACAGGCGAGGTTCATGATCCCATTGTTCCCCAGAGCCGTGCGATCGTCTCGTCCTCGCGGGCGAGGGTGGCGGCGACTTCGCCCTGCGCGGCGGTGAGCGCCGGATCGGGGCTGAGCGCATTGGCAGCCTCGGCGGCGAGGCTGTCGAGCGCGGCGAGCGCGCTGGCGGTGCGCCCGCGCTGGGTGTCGAGCTCGGCGAGCGCGATCAGGGCGGCGGCGCGCTCGGCACTTTCGGCGGGCTGGCCGGC
>OFDN01002167.1_pt1 | contig 11251 bp, 12 predicted proteins | sample 1520971 | NCBI WGS metagenome assembly OFDN01 (sample SAMEA94257418, study PRJEB24077) | hot springs metagenome | biome: Aquatic biome; feature: Geographical feature; material: Water | place: India | collected 2012-06-12 | depth 5 m | reverse complement strand
TGACAACAGTAAAAAAAAGTTTGTTCTAGAATTGGATCAATTAAAGAGGGATATTGAACGGTATTCCCTTTCTAAAGTCGAGTATAGTATTCAAAATTCATTAATCGCATTAATTCAAAGTAATGACAATGCTCATTTTGATGAGGCAATTGAAAATTTAAAATTGTTATCTCAGGCTAACTGGTCAAATGGCAAGATCGTACTTGGTGAAATACCAGTTGAAGTATACAACAAGAGAATTGAGAATTTAAATCGGATAATTGGAGGCAACTCGCTCCTTAATCGACACAAAGAAAGACTAGCCAATAGACTGAAACAAGAGGAGGTTCTCAAGAGAAAGGTTAGACAAAACTTGTCGAGACTTGAAAACTTAATTGATCTCGGAAAACTTGAAGATGCCAAAATCAGTATCCGTGACATTGCGCAATCAATTCGTCCTGATTTTACTCGAGAAATTCAAAGACTAACAAAAGCCAAGGAAAGACTAGATTCAAAAATTATAGCGCAATTTGTAAAAGTACAAAAGGAGCAGCTTGAACGAGAAAGTGAAAAGGCGAGAATATTAAAGGAGGAACTTGAAGAACAAGAAATCCAAGCGAAAATCCTTTTTGTTAAAAAAAATGAAGAGAGAAGGGCACAAGAGAAAGTTCTTTCAGATAAGCGTGCGAGATTGGATTCTCTTCTTTCAAAGAAATTTAACTGGAGAGAAATACAGCAAATCCTTCTAAAGAATAACATATCGGTACTTTATCACTTCACTGACGCAAGTAACTATAAGTCTATTGTAGAAAATGGGGGACTCTACTCATGGCATTATTGTGATAGAAATGGCATTGAAATACCTCGGACTGGAAATAGCCCACTTGGAAGGAGTCTTGATATGGAATTTGGATTGGAAGATTATGTCCGGCTTAGCTTCATACAAGACCACCCCATGAAGCACGTTGCCCTGAGAGAAGGAAGGATTTCAAAAACTTTCCTATTAAAAGTATCGATAGACGTGTGCTACTATGAAAATACTAAGTTTTCTAACATGAATGCAGCGGATAGAAAACATGTGAATGATGATTCGCCCGAATTTCTGAGCACTTTAAGGTTCGACCTTTTCAAAAAAAGATACTTGGACTTAACACCTGAAGATAAAAAATATCATCAGGCTGAAGTACTTGTAAAAACTTGGATACCATTAGAGCAAATTCTCAACATTAATGATTTTGCAGCATGATTTATATAGAAAGCAAGAAAAAGAAAGAAAGCACACTGCTCAAGAAATATCCTAATGCAAAGTTTGTGGATGTTACTTCAAAAGCAAAAAACTCACTTGTTAAACTGAGTCCATTTTATCCTCATGGTAACATACCTATTCCATTTACCGAAGACACAAAAGGAATGTCCGTTGAAGGCATATGGCAGGCTTTGAAAGTGTTTGAAAGTGCAGACATTGACTTGAGTGTTCTAGACAATGATACTATGAGGGATATCAAAAGGACCACTCGGAAATTTGGCAAAATTTTAGGCCATCGAAAAGGGATTAATGGCGTTGAACTGCTTAATTATCTTGAAGCCAGGATAGAAATCTATCTGCCAACTTACTTATGGGTACTAACTCACAAACTTGAAGAAATAATTTCAAGGCTAAAGGAGGCTTCTAACAAGGAGGATATTGTTCTATTAGACTATGACACAAATAGTGATGTACTGAATCCCAAAAAACCACTTTCACACGCATCTCTAGTTAAAGCTTATGTTGAGGGTAATTATCCTACGTCAGAATACTTGTATCAAGAACTATCACGACGCGCAACTGAATCTGTAGATTTCGAAAAGAAACCAAAGAAATTGAAGAGCAAAAGCGCTAAAGAAAAACAAAAACCAATAGATAATAACCAAACAACATTATTCAACATATGAAATTTGAAATAGTATTCATCGTAATCCTTGTTTTACTGCAAGTATTTGTGTTTGTAAGTGTTTATCTCAAAATAAAAGCCTATAAGAACTTTTTTCCAGGTTCTTACAAAGAAATTCAAATCAAGAAGTTCACTGTATCCAGATCCTCACTGAGTGATCCTGAGCTTTTTGATAAATTTCTAGACTCCATTTCACTTGAAGAACTCAACTCCGAAGTTTCTGTTATTGGTGAGCAAGCAGAGCTTTTGGTTGTACCAACCTCAACAAAAACAGAACATATTCACTTTGCTGAAGTAATTAAGTCCACAAATGCTTACCTGTGTAAAAACAAAGGTGCTTCAGCAGATTTCAGCATCCTCAAAGACACATGTGAAAGATATTTAGAAAAAGTGGATAATGAAATTGGTAACTTGATAAATGTACCATTGTACATCGGACTTGCGGGTACGTTTGTCGGTATAATAATTGGGTTGTGGGGCATTGATTTTTCGGCAACGACTGAGGGGACAACAACAGTAATTTCCTCGCAAAGTATTGGTCAATTGCTTAACGGCGTTATTGCAGCAATGTTTGCGAGTCTTGTTGGGTTAATGTTCACTGTAGTGAATTCTGCAATGGTTTATAAACCTGCTGCTTTTAAAAATGATACCGATAAGAATCATTATTATGACTTTCTTCAAAGGGAGCTTCTTCCGATTCTGAATATTGGTGTTTCAAGAACCCTAGGAAGCTTCAAAGATGTACTGAATCATTTCATACTCAAGTTTGGAGAGAACATGAATGATTATAAGGATTCAGGCCAATTATTGAATGACAATCTTCAAAAACAGCAATCAGTGCTTGAGGAAATAAATAAATTGAGTTTGACACGAACCGCCACGAAAATTGCTGATGTATTCTCAGATTTAAAGGAGTCATCAGAGCATTTACAAACTTTTCTGAATTATCAAAAGGGTTTAAACGGTTACATTGACAAAACAGAAACAGTCGCTTCGGATTTTAACCAGATCATTTCTCAATTCAAAGAATTCAACCTGAATCTGAAGACAGTTTCAGGTAGTGTAGTAGCAAATATTGAACTTCAAAAGCAATTCAAGGAATCTCTTGAACTGCACTTTCCGACCATTTCGGATCACCGCGAGGTATGGCGCCTTCAAATAGATGAGTTGAACCAAGACATAAAGGCTGTTTATATAGAGTTGAATGAATATTTTAAACGGTCTACAGATCAAATTCAGTCCTTCATCGGCAGTAACAATAATTTTTTCACAGGTGTAAATGACATTCAGAACGCAATAAAGGTTTTCGTTGAGAATTCAGCTATTCAGAAGGATCAATTTTTATCTCTAAAGCAAGAGATGGTAGAAATGCGCAATGACTTTAGATCGACGCAAAAGCAATCTTATGAAGCCCAAAATGAATTGATAGATGTTTTGATAGAACTAAAAAAGACCTTGAGCAAGATAGAAATTTCAAAGAACTGATATTATGGCAAAAGCAAATGAAAAAAAGAGAGACTTCTTTTGGTTGAGTTACTCGGATCTAATGACCAGTCTTTTCTTTGTTATGTTAGTGCTATTTGTCTTAGTATACACTATGCAAAGTTCAACGATCAAAGAACTAGCTGCTTCGAAAAGAGAATTAGACCGAATAAAAGAAATTGAAAATGCAGTCAACAATATTGACAAACGTTATTTCCTATATGATTCGTTGAATAAGAAGCATGTTCTAAACATTGATTTTAGATTTGGAAGAGGCAGCTATGATTTTTTTACGACTGACAGAGATGTCAGAAAGGAACTTGTTGAAGCAGGCAGGGCGATTGAGGACTTGGTTCATAAGTTCCCAAAAGAAATGAATGTTAAGTATCAGCTTGTAATTGAAGGCCAGGCATCAAAGGATAATTACTATGAGAACGAATGCCAGAACAATGATGTTCTAAGTTATCACAGAGCGCAGGCTTTGGTGAAACTTTGGAAGGCGAACGGAATTGAGTTGGATCAACTGGATAATTGCGAGTTGTTAATAGCAGGTAGTGGTGAAAAGGGTAAGCCAAGAAATTCCCCAGATACGCCTCCTGCTAATCAAAGATTCTTGATTTCAATAATCCCTAAAATTGGGGAATTGGAGCATTAGTGAGAATAGGCCTTGGCCTTTTATGTTGGATTAATAAAGTCTTTTAGTGATGAGTGCCTTAATCATTCCATACTACACAAAATCTCAGTGGGATATTGAATGCCTAGATCGCCTTCTAAAGAGCGTTCAAAACCAATCGTTGAAATTTGAAAAGGTGTTTCTTATTAATGATGCCAGTCCCTTGGAATATGAGCCGAAATTTCATTTCGCTGAGCGCATAAACTTGTTCAAGAATTCTGGCCCGGCTAAAGCAAGGAATATGGGAATTAATTTCGCTTTAAGTCTAGGGATAGAATATATTCTTTTCACAGATCATGATTGTATTCTGGATGTGGATTGGAATAAAAACATGACCGCATTTCTTGAGAACACTGATTTTGCGGCTGTTGGTGGAATGACATATGCTTGGGGAAAAACGATTTACGACTATTACCATGACATTAATGGCACACTCGCTGGAAAATGGCTTCTCCCAGAAAGAAAATAACTTTGGTACATGCCGTCTCTTAACTTTGGAATGAAAGCGTTTGCTGCTGATGAATTTCCCTTTGATGAGCGATTTCCTACAGCAGCAGGTGAAGATGTGGATTTGTGTCTAAGACTTAGAAGCAAATACAAAATCGGATTCTGTAAGGACGCGAAGCTATGGCATGACTTCGGTTATAAAAATTCCATTTCTGGCCTCAAGAAATTTATTGGGCTATTCAAAAAATACAAGAGTTCTAGCGCCACGGTCTATGAAGGACACACCGTACTGATGTGGGATGCATCAGAATCAATTTATAAAGGGAATATGCAATGAGCCTTATCTACAGAAGAAAATCCAATGACCCAAACTTGACTCATGTAGTCTATGATTACTTAGGTGAAATACGGCCTTTTGTTAAAAGGGTAAATAGGCCCTTATTAGTACTGCCCATGATTTTATTCAAAACCATTGAATGGGGGATTTACAGATGGTACAAGACACCGATTCGTAGATTTTATGGAGTAAAAGGGAATGAACTCATATACATGATAACAAACGCGTGTAATGATCGCTGCCCGAAATGTGGGATATGGGAACGCCCTGAACCGCGCGATCAACACTTGCTAGTAATTCACTTTATCAACTGTTTAAGACGACTACACCACAACCTTTATCAAGTTACCTTAACGGGCGGAGAGCCATTGCTTTTCAAAAAAGACGTTATGCTAATAGCTGAAGAAGCAAAAATTCTCAACGTGCCGATGGTTATCGTTACTAATGCAAGATTTGTTGATGAAGAATTTCTGAGGAGGTACAAAGCTCTTGGTCATATACTCGTTATTTCGGTAGATTCCGTCGAAAGAGAAAAATGGAATGAGTTCAGGGGTAAGAAGAACTTCGATATTGTGATGCCAAAAATTTTGTTGGCTAAAAAAATTCTTGGAGACCAATTAAGAATTCAATCTGTTCTTTCTAAAGAATCAGCAGAGGAAATACCCAAAGTCAAAGCATGGTGTGATGAGCAAGGTATTCAACATAATATTCAATACAATCAAGACTTTGGTGGGTCTTGGACTAACCTTAACTCCGTTTCTGTTGATTACGATAATGACACTCCTTGTGCAGCTAGAAAAAATATCTGCATTTATCCCAACGGTGATGTAGTAAAGTGTTTTGACCACAGAAGAATCCCAATTGCGAAACAACCACTTGGCAATATCGCGAAACAAGATATTATTGAGATACTTTGTACTAAGAGATCTACTGAAGTTTCAAAGGTGATGAAGACTTGCAATTTGCCTTGTAAAAACATGTCTTGCAATAAGCCACAAACTTTACTTTTCAATTAATGGATTCTGACGTTCAACTAGTTATTTTGAAAGGTGCTCCAGGTTCGGGTAAGTCTCAAACGGGAAAATCATTGGCAAAGCACTTTAATAACGGAATTCGACTTGAAGTGGACACCATCAGACAAATGGTTATTTCAGTTGACTGGAAGAATCAAGAAGAGCATATAGCCATGCTAAACGTATCGGCTAACCTCGCGATAGACTTTATTAAGAAAAGGTACACTCCTGTAATACTCATTGATACTTTTAGTGGTGATAAGATAAAGCAATTCTTACTTGAAGTGGAAGGACATATTTCACCAAAGAATATCAAAGTGTTCGGGTTGTACGTCTCGGTAGATGAACTTCAAAAGCGACTGGAGCAAAGAAGTTCAGTTGAGTTTAAGGATTTCGAAATTTGTAAACGACTCAATGATGATTTACTGAAATGGGCTTCTTCGAGAGAAATATTAATTGACACGACTGGACTAGTCGCTGATCAAACCGCTGAGAGGATACTAAAGTATATGACAACTTAATATTGATATATAGTCTTTAAATTGCTTTTTAGGGCAATCCGATTGCACTGATTATTAATTCAATTTGCTTTGGAATTAACAACAACTGCCCTATCTTAAATACGGCCTGGAGTAATTCTGATTCCAATTTGCTGTTCAATTTTATCCACCTGCGGAGCCACACACTTGCACTTTTCTTGGTTACATGAGTAAAGTATGACTGAGCAAGCTCTCTATATCCGTATGCTCAGACTTTAAATTTTCCTTCTATATTACGAAACTCAGAAATTAAACAGGGAGAACGCAAATTCTCCCTTTATCCTTAGCGCGTCTGTAAACAGCATTTTAGACATTTTAGTAAACAAAGGGATCAACTAGCTTATTATAGCCAACTTTGATTCCAATTTGAGTCCTAATTGCTCCATATCGTGCCTTACCTTCTGATACACCACAAGGGGATAATGTTTTGCGTGCTTGTTATTCTTGTGTCCAAGCTTTTTGCTTACAAATTCGATTGGATCTCCATTCATCAAAGTAATAGTCGTTGTAATCGTATGCCTCACTAGTTGGCGATCACCTTCAAATAGGAAATGTTTCACTAAACGTTGCGAATAGATCCAATCTTGGGTATGAGAAACTCACGATCCTATTTTTTATGTCTCCGTTATCAATGGTACTCGTATAAACTTCGATTGTAAGAGCTTTTATAATAAAATAATCTTAGGATACCGCAATCAGAAATAACATTCTGATTATTTTAGATTCGAAATAAATTAAAACTAAAAAGAAATGGAATTTAAAGGATTAAATGGAAAAATCAAGGTGAGCGACAATCACTTGGTTATATCGAGAGCTACTTTCGGAGGATTTATGAGTCAGGGCGGTTCTTCTGGTGAAAGGATGTATTTCTACAAGGATATTGATGGAATTGAGTATAAGCGACCAACCCTTATGGCAAATGGATATATTAAAGTAATCGTATCAGGAACTACTGAGACTAATGCTAAGGTTGGTATTTTCGGTTCTTCCTTCGACAGCATGAAGGATCAAAATACAGTCGCACTTCGTGCATTTTCATCTAAAGAAGGTGATGAAGCTGATAAGTTCTATTCTTTGATTATGGATAAAATTTCTCAAGCCAAAAACCAAAATTCTTCCGCCCAACCCCAAGCTACATTTTCTAAAATGGACGAGCTTAAAAAACTGGGTGATCTAAAAATCGCTGGTATCCTAACAGAGGAAGAATTCCAAAAAGAGAAAGAAAGAATCTTAAATGGTAACTAAAGTTTCCAATCTTAATCGGTACAATCACTCTTTGGAACGCACTAGATAAATCGCGTTTGGGTCAACTTTGTCTTGGATTAAGTGTCAATTTTGATTCAAATTCACCACAATGACATGCATGTAAACAACATAAAACTAACCAAAAACCGAAACAAGTAGTTGAAAACTCTTAGTCTCAATTGTTGATTATGAATAGATTATAAACACAATAAAATATTTTTGTTGTGAAAGTTTGCAAAATAGAAAAAAAGACTACTTTTGCCGCGGAGAGTTGGCAGAGTGGTCGATTGCGGCAGTCTTGAAAACTGTTGACTGTAACAGGTCCGGGGGTTCGAATCCCTCACTCTCCGCCAAATCCTCGCGAAACCCGCGAGGATTCTACATTTTATAGAACTTCAATGCGTAAGTGGGACGAAATCGCGACGGCACCCGTGACAAAATCCCCTCTTGGTTAGGCACGTGATTCAATAACCAGAACACATGCATCGCACATTGAATTTTAGACCTGCTCGCTTCTTCGAAGGAGCTGAGCCTCGCGTCGAATACTACTATGAAGATGGTGGACAGTTCGTTCGCAAAAGAATCAGACTGAAGCACATCGCGGATAAACGCGAACGGAAACGCTATGCTCAAGCATTGTGCTCAGAAATCAATGAAAAGTTTTATTCTGGATGGCATCCCCACATGGAGGGCGACACTGGCGATTCATTGAAAAAAGCCATTAGCTTCTATTTGGGCAACTTTCTACCACCTAGACCTGATTCCGTTCGGACTTACAATTCCGTTTGTAAGACGTTCCTTGAATGGGCCGAAAAAAGAAAGATCGATTCATTCCCCGCTACTTCATTTAATAAAAAGCGAGCGTTGGAGTTCTTGGCTGCCATCAACTCAGCAAAAAAACTAAGCGCTCGCACCTACAACAATTACGTTGGTCTACTTCGTACTGTATTCAATAAGCTGAAAGAGCATCAATTTGTGAATGAGAATCCATTTGAAGGTATTGGAAAGAAGCGATCGCAGGACAAGCATCGCAAAGTGATTCCGATGGATATCTTAAAGAAGATCCGTCACTGGTGCAACGAGCACCAACCAGAAATGATACTTCCAATGAAGCTCACTTACTATTGTGGCATTCGACCAACTGAAATTTGTAGGCTTCGCGTTCATAATATTCAGCTCGATCGCGGATTGATCTATATCGATGCTGATCAGGCCAAGGACCATGAATCAGCACCTATTTCATTGCCAGTACATCTTATTGAGGATTTAGCCACACATATCAGTATGGCGCGATCAACCGACTATTTAATTTCCGGTGCGGATCTCATGCCAGGAACTACACCAACTGATGGCAGAGCTCTCGCAAAAAAATGGGATAGAATGCGCAGAAATTTAGGACTTGAAGATATATATCAGTTCTACTCACTGAAGGATACAGGAGCGCTTGCAATCGCAAGAAACATTGATTCGCCTATTGAACTGAAGGATCAATTTAGACACTCATCTCTGGATACAACTAGCATGTACATTCGAAAGGCTAAGCCTGTAGCGAATCAGAATATCGCTAGGATGAAGGAAGATTGGTGAAATTAGAAATGCTCGTTTTTCATTACAGCCCTATTGCTGAAACTATTTAAATAGCCCATTAAAAACGCTCTTGCGGTTTCAATTGAACTATACTCCTGAATACTTGGAATGTAAGTTCCAGCTCCTTCGGAAAGTGCACAGTAGTGACTAAGAGAATATTTGTAAGCAGTAGTACCATCCTTTTCTAAGGATTCTATTCTGCCTTCTATCGACTCATTGATGCCATCGACGCTTACTCTGTAGGTCTCAACTACAGTGGTTATTCTGCTGGACATACTTGAACTGTATTTCTTGATAATTCTACTATTCGAGAATTAATAGCATTCGCTATTGTAGATGATACAAATTCTGATGAGTTTATAAATGTAGATTTTGATTTAAGTTCCTTTAGGTCGAATTCTAAAAGCAATTTACCAAAGCATTCATCAGCAAATGAATTAGTAATTACATCAACTTCACTAAAATCAAATATCACACGTTGATTCTTTTTGAGAGCATCTGAAATACCTAGTCTAATCTCATTAGCTTCCAACCTTGTCCCGAGTTGGTTACTTATATGTTTAAATTCTAGATTCATGTTGCAAATTATGTCTAATTCTATACAAAAGTAATACAATATCAATATATTTTTACCACAAGGCCTCGTTAATAGGTCTTAAATTGTCGACTAATCCCTCTTTGTAATCGACGAATTCCTCCTCCAAATTTCTGTGTCTTGGGAAAATGTCCGAATAGTTAACTGGCTGCTTAGTATTTACGGACAACATAACAAATGTTCCGTTCCATAGAGGGGATTGCGTCAAGATATTCATTGATCTATTAACCTGCAACCTATAACTACCGCTTTGGATAACAAGTTTCCCCTTGTTACGTCTTAAAAATTCAGAGGTTGCATACAAACCAAATCCTTGACCTTTACCATTTGTAACTCCATTTACAATGCAGTTTTTAACAGAATCTGCTTCAGAGTAGTTATTGAATCTGCCAGTCGCTGTTAACGCGGAGTGAATACCCATCCCGGAATCGCTTATACAAATTCTTATCTCGCTATTGTAAGGTAAGTGCTGAGCAGAAACCCAGCCATGGCTCATTCCAGAATGGTTGAGTACATTGTCAAGAATCTCATTAAAACAAAAATATAGAAGAGCCAATACATTCTTGTCAACAAGTGCGTTCTTATCAAGAACCATTATTAACTTTTCTTGAAGTTTATAAATATTACCCCTATCAAACTTACTTATTTCTAAAAATCTGCCTGTAGAATCATGCCTTTCGAATTCTTCAGGAATGTTCAGGTTTAAGTGACTAAAAAAATTAATTCTTTGGGCGAATCTGAACGCTGCATATTTTTTGTTTCCATAGAAAGTAAGATGAACCGCAACACCTTTTGATCTCAAACCATTAAACAAATTGACCAATAAAAGTAGTGAGTCTGGTTGTAGGAAATCAGACTGGCTGAACCAAAGCTCAACGTGGACTGACGAGTTGGTTTCAATACTACCTATTCTATTGGCAAATTCAAAAACTTGAGTAGAATTGGAAAGGTTTGAAAAGTATTCCTTGAAGTAGTAAGATTTCATTCGCCATCATTAAGGCGGCGAATATAAAAAAGAAAAGCCCTCCACGCTGAGGGCTTTCCTTGGACAAATAGTTCAGGCCTAGACCTGATTATTTCATCAAAGATATCAGTAATTCCAAGTCAGGCATTCGATTTTCGATTTTTTCGCATCCTTGTTTCTGGCTACTGATACCCGACCATTAATCTGTTCATGCTTCCAACCATGCTTGTCAATGTACTCCTGCAGCACCTTGCTTGGATAGCTACTTAGTAGGAATTTTCCCTTGATGCTGGCCAGCGTATCTAGCAAATCACGAAAGTCCTGTTCTCGATATCCTTTGTAGTGGCCACAATCAGAATTGAAGTATGGCGGATCACAATAGTGGAATGAATCTTCAGTATCGTATTGCTTGATCACTTGCACGGCGTCACGCGATTCAACGGTGACACGTTCCAAGCG
>OFDN01002166.1_pt1 | contig 11251 bp, 8 predicted proteins | sample 1520971 | NCBI WGS metagenome assembly OFDN01 (sample SAMEA94257418, study PRJEB24077) | hot springs metagenome | biome: Aquatic biome; feature: Geographical feature; material: Water | place: India | collected 2012-06-12 | depth 5 m | reverse complement strand
CCGCGCCGTACCAGTGCTGGGCCAGGGCGGGGCCGCTGGCGGCTGCACAGAGTGCAAGGGTGAGGAGGGCTTTCTTCATGAGGGACTCCTGAGGTTGGCAGGCCTGCGCGGCTTGCGCACAGGCCCAGTCCAGACAACGCGGCGCGCGGATCGCCCGTTGACGCGGCCTCAGGCCGGGCTGAAGAGGTCGACGCGGTCGGTGATGATGCCGTCGATGCCCAGCGCCAGCAGGCGCTCGGCCGCCCACTCGTCATTGACGGTGTAGCACAGGCAGCGCAGCCCGGCGCCACGGGCCTGGGCCAGGGTTTCGGCATCCCACAGCGCGTGGTTGCAGACCACGGCCACGCATTCGAGGGCCTGCGCCTTCTGCAGCCAGCCGCTCCACAGCGTATCCAGCAGCAGACCGCGCGGCAGTTGCGCCGCGGTGCTGCGCGCGCCTTCGAGCGCCTCAGGCTGGAAGGAGGTCAGCAGCGGCGGCACGTCTGCGCCGGCCCAGAGCCGCGCTGCCTCGCGCGCGACGACCTCGCCCGTGTGGCGTTCGGTACCCGGTGTGGGCTTGATCTCGATGTTGAGCAGATGGTGGTTGCGCAGGCAGTGCGCGGCGATGGCCTGCAGCGTGGGCAGGGGCTCGCCCGCGTAGCTGCGGCTGTGCCAGCTGCCGGCGTCGAGCTGCGAAAGCGCGTGCCAGCGCTGTTCACCGGCGATGCCGTGGCCGTTGCTGGTACGCTCCAGCGTGGCATCGTGCAGCAGGAAGGGCACGCCGTCGGCGCTGAGCTTCACATCGCACTCGTACATGCGGTAGCCGTGGGCGGCGCCCAGTCGGAAGGCGGCCAGCGTGTTCTCGGGTGCGAGCTTGCCGGCACCGCGGTGCGCGACCCAGCGCGGGTAGGGCCAGGTTGCCTGGTGCGCGCTCACAGCCGTTTTCCCGTGCTGGCGTCGAAGCTGTGCAGGCAGCCGTCCTGCGGCCGCACGTGCAGGGTGCTGCCCAGGGCAGGCGGCGGGCCGGCGCGCTCGTCCACGCGCACGATCAGCTGCTCGCTGTCGATGCGGGTGTAGAGCAGGCGTTCTGCGCCCAGCATCTCCACGGCCTCGACCTGTACGGTCCAGCCGTCGGCGGCGGGCTGCGGCACGATCTGCAGGTGCTCGGGGCGGATGCCGAGCAGCGTGCCGGGTTTCACATGCGGGGCGCTCGCGAGCAGGTTCATGGGCGGGGCACCGATGAAGCTGGCGACGAAGGTGGAGGCCGGGCGGTGGTAGACCTCTTCGGGCGTGCCGAACTGCTCCATATTGCCGGCGTTCATGACGATCATGCGCTGCGCCAGGGTCATGGCCTCGACCTGGTCGTGTGTGACGAAGAGCGAGGTGATGCCGAGTTCGCGGTGCAGCTTCTGGATTTCCAGGCGGGTCTGCGCGCGCAGCTTGGCGTCGAGGTTGGACAGCGGCTCGTCGAAGAGGAAGACCTGGGGCTGGCGCACGATGGCGCGGCCCATGGCCACGCGCTGGCGCTGGCCACCGGAGAGTTCGCGCGGCTTGCGCGCCAGATAGGGCATGAGCTCCAGGATGCCGGCGGCTTTCTCGACGCGCGCGCGGATCTCGTCCTTGGGGACCTTGGCGATCTTCAGGCCGTAGGCCATGTTGTCGTACACGCTCATGTGCGGGTAGAGCGCGTAGTTCTGGAACACCATGGCGACGTCGCGTTCGGCCGGCTCCAGGTGGTTGACCACGCGCTCGCCGATGCGGATCTCGCCACCGCTGATGTCTTCCAGGCCCGCGACCATGCGCAGCAGCGTGGACTTGCCGCAGCCCGAGGGACCGACGATGACGATGAACTCGCCGTCCGTGATGGTGGCGTTGACGCCGTGGATGACCTGGTTGGTCTTGGGGCCGAGGCCGTAGCGTTTGATGACGTTGGTAAGGGTCAGGGATGCCATAGCTGCTTCTCTTATTTTTCGGTGTCGACCAGGCCCTTGACGAACCATTTCTGCATGAGGATGACGACCAGGGCCGGCGGGATCATGGCGAGCATGGCGGTGGCCATGACCACGTTCCACTCGGTGTAGGCCTCGCCCGCGATCAGGCGCTTGATGCCCAGCACGATCGGGTACATGGACTCGTTGGTGGTGACCAGCAGCGGCCAGAGGTACTGGTTCCAGCCGTAGATGAACTGGATGACGAACAGCGCCGCGATCGAGGTGGCCGACATGGGCAGCAGCACGTCCTTGAAGAAACGCATGGGTCCGGCACCGTCGACCCGGGCCGCTTCCACGAGCTCGTCGGGCACGGTGAGGAAGAACTGGCGGAAGAGGAAGGTGGCCGTGGCCGAGGCGATCAGCGGCACGGTCAGGCCGGCATAGCTGTTGAGCATGCCCAGGCTGGAGACCACCTCGTAGGTCGGTCCGATCCGCACCTCGACCGGCAGCATCAGCGTGACGAAGATCATCCAGAACACCAGGCCACGGGCCGGAAAGCGGAAGTACACGATGGCAAAGGCCGACAGCAGCGAGATGACGATCTTGCCGATCGCGATCACCAGGGCGCTGATCAGGCTGACCATCATCATCGGCGCGCCCGCCGGCAGCTTGCTGCCCATGCTGGTCTCGCCGCCGAACAGGGCCAGGCGGTAGGTTTCCCAGAAGTGTGTCCCCGGCAGCAGCGAGAGCGGCCGGCTCTGGGCGATCTCCTGGGCGGACTGGGTGGAGGCGACCAGGGTCAGGTAGACCGGAAAAGCCACGATGGCCACACCGCCGATGAGGATGGCGTGGGCCAGGAGGTCGAGGAGAGGGCGTCGTTCGATCATGGCGGCTCTTTCAGTACTGCACCTTGCGTTCGACGTAGCGGAACTGGATGACGGTGAGCACGATGACGATGGCCATCAGGATGACCGATTGCGCGGCCGAGCCGCCCATGTCCAGCGCCTTGAAGCCGTCGTAATAGACCTTGTAGACCAGGATGGCCGTGTCCTTGCCGGGGCCACCCTGGGTGGCCGCGTCGACGATCGCAAAGGTGTCGAAGAAGGCGTAGACCACGTTGATGACCAGCAGGAAGAAGGTCGTCGGCGAGAGCAGGGGGAACACGATGGTCCAGAAACGATGCGAGGGCGAGGCGCCGTCGATGGCGGCCGCCTCGATCAGACTTTTCGGGATGGACTGCAGGCCGGCCAGGAAGAACAGGAAGTTGTAGGAGATCTGCTTCCAGACGGCGGCCATGACGATCAGTGCCATGGCGTGGTCGCTCTTGAGCATGTGGTTCCACTCCACGCCCATGAACTGCAGGGCATAGGCCACTACGCCCATGGGCGAGGCGAACATGAACACCCAGAGCACGCCCGCTACGGCCGGCGCCACGGCGTAGGGCCAGATCAGCAGCGTCTTGTAGACACCGGCGCCGCGGATTACCCGGTCGGCCATGACGGCCAGCAGCAGCGCGATGCTCAGCCCGCAGACGGCGACCAGGATGGAGAAGAAGGCGGTGGTCTTGAACGATGCCAGATACGTTGCGTCGGCGAAGAGGCGCTCGAAGTTCTCCAGACCGACGAACTCTGTCGTCGTGCCGAAGGCGTCCTGCTGCAACACGCTCTGGTACAGCGCCTGTGCGGCAGGCCAGAAGAAGAAGACCAGAACAATGGCCATCTGGGGTGCCACCAGCAGCCAGGGCAGCCAGGCGGAGCGGAATCGGACGCGTTTTTCCATAGATCAGCGATCAAAGGCAACACCGCCCGGGAACGCTGTTACCGGGCGGTGTCACGAGGGCTAGAAGGCCAGCCAGAACTGTAGTGCCTTCCGGGAACGATTTACATCTTGCCCTGGTTGGCCTTCTGGAAGCGCTCCAGTTGCTCGTTGCCGCGCTTGACGGCCGTGTCCAGGGCTTCCTTGGCCGACTTCTTGCCGGCCCACACCTGCTCCAGTTCTTCGTCGTTGATGGTACGGATCTGCACGAAGTTGCCCAGGCGGATGCCGCGCGACTTGTCGGTGGTCTTGCGGATCATCTGCTCCACCGACACGTCGGTGCCCGGATTCTGCTTGTAGAAGCCGGACTTCTCGGTCATCTGGTAGGAGGCCTTGGTCAGCGGCAGGTAGCCGGTGCGCTGGTGGCTCTTGGCGGCTTCCTCGGCCTTGGACAGATGGGCGAAGAACTGCGCCACGCCCTTGTACTCGTCGGCCTTCTTGCCAGCCATGACCCACAGGCTGGCGCCACCGATGACGGTGTTCTGCGGGCTGCCGGGCACGTCGGGGTAGTAGGGTAGGGTGGAGATGCCGCTCTCGAACTTGGAGTTGCGCTTGATGTTGCCGTACAGGGCCGAAGAGCCCGTGGTCATGGCGCATTCGCCCGAGACGAAGGTGGCGTCGGCGGCGTTGCCACGACCCTTGTAGACGAAGAGGCCCTGCCTGGCCATATTGCCCAGGTTCTCGATGTGTCGCACATGCAGCGGCGAGTTGAAGCTCAGGCGGGCGTCGATGCCGCGCATGCCATTGCCCTTGGTGGCGAACTCGGTGTTGTGCCAGGCCGAGAAGCTCTCAAGCTGGGTCCAGCTGACCCAGCTGGTCGTGAAGGGGCATTTGTGGCCGGAGGCCTTGAGCTTGGCCGCGGCCAGGGCCACCTCAGGCCAGGTCTTGGGCGGCGTGTTCGGATCGAGGCCCGCGGCCCTGAAGGCGTCCTTGTTGTAATGGAAGACGGTGGTCGAGCTGTTGAAGGGGAAGCTCAGCATCTGGCCATTGGGCGCGGTGTAGTAGCCCGCGACCGCCGGCACGTAGGCGTCGGCGTTGAAGGTGACGTTGGCCTTCTGCATGACTTCGGCCACGGGCACGATGGCGCCCTTGCTGGCCATCATGGTGGCGGTGCCGACCTCGAAGACCTGCAGGATGTGGGGGGCGTTGCCGGCGCGGAAGGCGGCGATGGCGGCTGTCATCGATTCGTCGTAGCTGCCCTTGAAGGTGGGGACGATCTTGTAGTCCTTCTGGCTGGCATTGAAGTCCTTGGCCAGGTCATTGACCCACTCGCCCAGGGCACCGCCCATGGAATGCCACCACTGGATCTCGGTCTGGGCCTGTGCGGCGGGGGCAAGCAGCAGGGCCGAAAAGGCGGCTGCCGTCAGTTTGGCAGTGAATTTCATGGGTTCTCCTTATGAATGATGCCGACAGGCTAGGCCTGAAATGTGACAAAGCGATTAAGCCCGCATGACGGCGGGTTGAGGATTCGGGGTTTCCATGAGGGGCAATACCGGGGGGCGTTCTGCCCATGTTGCACTGCGGTAACATCTGGCCTCAGCCGGTGTTCTGGCTGAAATATCAGGTTTCCATGAACGCACCGACTCCGCTAGACCAATTTGTGGACACCGCCGGCCAGGCGCCGCACGGCCACGAGCGCATCCGCGAAATCCCCTACAACTACACCTCGTTCTCCGACCGCGAGATCGTGATGCGCCTGCTGGGCGCGCGCGCCTGGGAGGTGCTGAACCAGCTGCGCGAGGAACGCCGTACCGGTCGTTCCGCCCGCATGCTCTACGAGGTGCTGGGTGACATCTGGGTGGTGCAGCGCAACCCCTATCTGCAGGACGACCTGTTGGACAACCCGAAGCGCCGTCAATTGCTCGTGGAGGCCTTGCACCACCGCCTGGGCGAGGTGCAGAAGCGCCGCACGCCCGAGGCCGATCCGCAGCGCGATGTCCTGGTGGGTGAGCTGCTGGATGCGGCCAGCAGCGCGGTGGAGGAGTTCGACCAGTCTTTCCGCGAGATCGCGGCCCTGCGTCGCAAGGCCCAGCGTGTGCTGAGCCGCCTGACCGCCAAGGACAACGTCAAGTTTGACGGCCTGTCACGTGTTTCGCATGTGACGGACGCGACCGACTGGCGCGTGGAATACCCCTTTGTCGTGCTGACTCCTGACAGCGAGGCCGAGATGGCGCGGCTGGTCAAGGGCTGCATCGAGCTCGGCCTGACCATCATTCCGCGTGGGGGTGGCACCGGCTACACCGGCGGTGCGGTGCCGCTGACCTGGAAGAGCGCGGTGATCAACACCGAGAAGCTCGAGGCCATGACCGAGGTGGAGATGGTCCGCCTGCCGGGCCTGGATCGCGAAGTACCAACGATCTGGACCGAGGCCGGGGTGGTGACCCAGCGCGTGGCCGATGCGGCCGAGCGTGCGGGCTTTGTGTTCGCTGTGGACCCCACGTCCGCCGAGGCCTCCTGCGTGGGCGGCAACATCGCCATGAACGCGGGCGGCAAGAAGGCCGTGCTCTGGGGCACGGCGCTGGACAACCTGGCGAGCTGGCGCATGGTCACGCCGGATGCGGGCTGGCTCGAGGTCACACGCATCGGCCACAACCTGGGCAAGATCCACGACGCCGACGTCGCGAGCTTCGAGCTGAAATATTTTGAGGCCGACGGCAGGAAGCTCGTGAAGACCGAGCGCCTGGACATTCCCGGTCCCACCTTCCGCAAGGAAGGTCTGGGCAAGGACGTGACGGACAAGTTCCTGGCCGGCCTGCCCGGGGTGCAGAAAGAGGGCTGTGACGGCCTGATCACCAGCGCGCGCTGGGTCGTGCACCGCATGCCCGCGCACACGCGCACGGTCTGTCTCGAATTCTTCGGCCACGCGCGCGACGCGGTGCCGAGCATCGTCGAGATCAAGGACTACATGTTCGCCGAGCAGAAGCGCAGCGGCGTGCTGCTGGCCGGCCTGGAGCACCTGGACGACCGCTACCTGCGCGCCGTGGGCTATGCCACCAAGAGCAAGCGCGGCGGACTGCCCAAGATGGTGCTGATCGGCGACATCGTGGGCGACGACACCGACGCGGTGGCGCGCGCCACCAGCGAGGTGGTGCGCATCGCCAATTCGCGCAGCGGCGAGGGCTTCATCGCCATCAGCGCCGACGCGCGCAAGAAATTCTGGCTGGACCGCAAGCGCACGGCCGCGATCAGCAAGCACACCAACGCCTTCAAGATCAACGAAGACGTGGTGATCCCGCTGCCGCGCATGGCCGAGTACACGGACGGCATCGAGCGCATCAACATCGAGCTCTCGCTGCGCAACAAGCTCAAGCTCTGCGACGAGCTGGAGCTCTTCTTCGGCGAAGGCAGCCTCACGCATCTGCTGGCCATCGGCAAGCCGGATGACGCCAACGAGGCGCCCTCGGCCGAGCTGATGGAAGAGCGCGTGACCCAGGCCCGCGAGCTGGTGCGCAGCGTGCGCGCGCAGTGGCAGGACTGGTTGGACCGGGTGGACGAGCTCTTCCCCCAGCTGCAGGATCACAGCCTGCGCGCCAGCTGGAAGACCCAGATCCGTACGCCGCTGGAAGACATCTTTACCGGCCGCGCCTTCGAGCCCATGCTGGCCGAGTGCAATGCCATCCAGCAGCGCGTGCTCAAGGGACGCGTCTGGGTGGCGCTGCACATGCACGCCGGCGACGGCAATGTGCACACCAATATTCCCGTCAACAGCGACGACTACGAGATGCTGCAGGCCGCGCACGGCGCGGTCAAGCGCATCATGGCGCTGGCGCGTTCGCTCGACGGCGTGATCTCGGGCGAGCACGGCATCGGCATCACCAAGCTGGAATTCCTCAGCGACGCCGAGCTCCAGCCCTTTGCCGACTACAAGCAACGTGTCGATCCCGAGGGCCGCTTCAACCGCGGCAAGCTGCTGCGCGACGCCGCGCTGCCGGCCGACCTGAGCCAGGCCTACACGCCGAGCTTCGGCCTCATGGGGCACGAGTCGTTGATCATGCAGCAGAGCGACATCGGTGCCATTGCCGACAGCGTCAAGGACTGCCTGCGCTGCGGCAAGTGCAAGCCCGTGTGCTCCACCCACGTCCCGCGCGCCAACCTGCTCTACAGCCCGCGCAACAAGATCCTGGCCACCTCGCTGCTGGTGGAAGCCTTCCTCTACGAGGAGCAGACCCGCCGCGGCGTCTCCATCAAGCATTGGCAGGAGTTCGAGGACGTGGCCGACCACTGCACGGTCTGCCACAAATGCCTCTCGCCCTGTCCGGTCAAGATCGACTTCGGCGACGTGTCGATGAACATGCGCAACCTGCTGCGCAAGATGGGGCAGAAGTCCTTCCGTCCCGGTAACGCGGCGGCCATGTTCTTCCTGAACGCCACCCAGCCCGAGACCATCAAGCTCATGCGCACGGCCATGGTCAACGTGGGCTTCAAGGCCCAGCGCCTCGCCAACCAGGTGCTGCGCGTGGCGGCGAACCGGCAGACCGCCCGCCCGCCGGCCACGGTGGGCCCCGCGCCGGTCAAGGAGCAGGTGATCCACTTCATCAACAAGAAGATGCCGGGTGGTCTGCCCAAGAAGACGGCCCGTGCCCTGCTGGACATCGAGGACAAGGACTACGTTCCCATCATCCGTGACCCCAAGGTCACGACCTCGGAGACCGAGGCGGTGTTCTATTTCCCGGGCTGCGGTTCGGAGCGTCTGTTCAGCCAGGTGGGTCTGGCCACCCAGGCCATGCTCTGGCACGCCGGCGTGCAGACCGTGCTGCCGCCCGGTTACCTCTGCTGCGGCTATCCGCAGCGCGGCAGTGGCCAGTTCGACAAGGCCGAGAAGATGATCACGGACAACCGTGTGCTCTTCCATCGCGTGGCCAACACGCTCAACTACCTGGACATCAAGACGGTGGTGGTGAGCTGCGGCACCTGCTACGACCAGCTGCAGGGCTACAAGTTCGAGGAGATCTTCCCGGGCTGCCGCATCATCGACATCCACGAGTTCCTGCTCGAGAAGGGCATCAAGCTCAGCGGTGCCCAGGGTGGCTACCTCTACCACGAGCCCTGCCACAACCCGATGAAGCAGGGCGACTCGATGAAGACCGTGCGCACCCTGCTGGCCGGTGACTCGCAAGACAACGTGCTCAAGAGTGACCGTTGCTGCGGCGAGTCCGGCACCCTGGGTGTGACCCGTCCCGATGTGTCGACCCAGGTGCGCTTCCGCAAGGAAGAGGAGATCCGCAAGGGCGAGGTCGCGCTGCGCGAGGCGGGTCTGGTCGGGGCCAAGGACAACGTCAAGATCCTGACCAGCTGCCCCAGCTGCCTGCAGGGCCTGAACCGTTACGGCAACGATCTGCAGAACGGCCTGCTGGAGGCCGACTACATCGTGGTCGAGATGGCGCGCCAGATCCTGGGCGAGCAATGGATGCCCGAGTACGTGGCTGCGGCCAATGCCGGTGGTGTCGAGCGCGTGCTCGTCTGAACGCTTAGAAAGAAACGGAGACTTCCATGGCAGGTTTGCAAGCAGGCGCCCCGACCCCGCAGGACCTCACGGTGCACAGCAAGTCGCGGGTGCTGGAGATCAGCTTTTCCGACGGCCAGACCTTCCGTATCCCCTTCGAGCTGATGCGCGTGTATTCGCCCTCGGCCGAGGTCCAGGGGCACGGGCCGGGGCAGGAGGTGTTGCAGACCGGCAAGCGCGAGGTGGGTCTCGCCGGGCTTGAACCGGTCGGCAATTACGGCGTCAAGCCCACGTTCACGGATGGCCACGACAGCGGCATTTACACCTGGGACTATCTGTACCAGCTCGGCGCGCAGCAGGACCGGTTCTGGGCCGATTACGAGGCCCGCCTGCAGGCAGCCGGCGTCGACCGCGACGCGCCCATGCCGGAGAAGGCCGGCCACGGCTGCGGCCACCACTGAGCACGACCATGAGCCAGACGCATTTCGGTTTCGAGACGGTCGATGAACGCGAGAAGGCGCGGCGTGTGCGCGGCGTGTTCGACTCGGTGGCGTCGAAGTACGACCTGATGAACGACCTGATGTCCGGCGGGCTGCACCGGCTCTGGAAGGCCTACACCGTGACGGTGGCCAACCTCAGGGAGGGCGACCGGGCGCTGGACATCGCTGGCGGCACGGGCGACCTGGCGCTGGCGTTCTCGAAAAAGGTGGGCAAGACCGGGCAGGTGGTGCACACCGACATCAACGAGGCCATGCTGCGCGTGGGCCGCGACCGCCTGCTCGACGCCGGCGTGGTGCTGCCCACCGTGGTCTGCGACGCCGAGAAGCTGCCTTTCCCGGACGGCCACTTCGATCTGGTGAGCGTGGCCTTCGGTCTGCGCAATATGACGCACAAGGACCGGGCCCTGGCCGAGATGTGCCGGGTGCTCAAGCCCGGCGGCAAGCTGCTGGTGCTGGAGTTCTCCCGGGTGGCGCCGCCGCTGGAGAAGGCCTACGACTGGTATTCCTTCAAGGTATTGCCGCAGCTGGGCAAGCTGGTGGCCGGCGACGCGGACAGCTACCGCTACCTGGCCGAGTCCATCCGCATGCATCCGGGCCAGGAGGAACTCAAGGCCATGATGCTCAAAGCCGGATTCGGACATGTGGATTTTCACAACATGAGTGGCGGTGTGGTGGCGCTTCATGTTGGAATCAAGTGCTGACACGCCCGTTTTGCGTTACGTTCGGGGTGTGGCACGACTGTCGGATTCTTTTGGAGCACGTATGAAATTCCTGTCCATCGCCCTGTCTCTGGTGCTGGTTCTGAGTACCGTGGACGCCGAGGCCAAGCGCCTGGGCGGCAACCGGTCGATCGGCAAGCAATCGAACAACGTGACGCAGCGCGAAGCGGCGCCTCCGGCCACCCCGGCGGCACCCACGCAGAATGCCGCGTCGGCAGCCCCAGCCAAACCCGCAGCGGCGCCTGCAGCGGCGCCGGCGGCCCGCAAGCCCTGGGGCGGCATGCTGGCAGGCCTGGCCGCCGGTCTGGGCCTGGCCTGGCTGGCCAGTTCCCTGGGACTGGGTGAGGCTTTCGGCCAGTTCATCCTGATTGCCCTGGTCGTCATGCTGGCCATGCTGGCCTTCGGCTGGTTCATGCGCAGTCGCCAGCCCGCCGCCCAGCGCAGCGCCTACGCCTTCCAGGGCGCGGGTGCCGCGGACGCGGCCACGCCGCGCCCGGCCTACCGCCCGGAGAACGTGGGCAACGACTCCTCCGCCCGTCCTTGGGAGCGTTCCCAGACGGCCTTCGACGGCTCGGCCGGTCGCGGGGTGGTGATCGGTTCGGCCCTGTCCAGTGACTGGAGCGTGCCGGCCGGCTTTGACGCCGATGGTTTCCTCAAGGCCGCCAAGAGCAACTTCATCCTGTTGCAGGCGGCCTGGGACAAGGCCGACATGGCCACGCTGCGCGCCATGATGACCGACGAGATGCTGGACGAGATCAGCGCCCAGCTGGCCGAGCGTGAGCAGCACACGGGCGGGGCCCTCAACCTGACCGAGGTGCAGATGCTGCAGGCCCAGCTGCTGGGCATTGAGGAACTGGGCGGCGA
>OFDN01002162.1_pt1 | contig 11274 bp, 9 predicted proteins | sample 1520971 | NCBI WGS metagenome assembly OFDN01 (sample SAMEA94257418, study PRJEB24077) | hot springs metagenome | biome: Aquatic biome; feature: Geographical feature; material: Water | place: India | collected 2012-06-12 | depth 5 m | reverse complement strand
GCCAAGGCCGGCAGCAGCCGCTTGCCCCCGAATGGGGTTTTTCTACAGCGTCGTTAGCCAGCAGCTTCCAAAACAGATGGAAGGCCGACCACTTGTAGTACAGCGCGATCATCACGCGCCCGCCTGGTTTCAGCACTCGATAGATTTCGCTGACGACCTGATCAATCTCCGGAATGTGATGCAGCACGCCGAACGAGTAGACGCAGTCCATCGAGTTGTCCGGAAACGGCAGGCGGGTCGCGTCCTGTTCGTGCAAATCAACCGTCATGCCGCGCAACGTCGCATTCAGTGCGGTCAGCTTTAGATGATTCGCGGTGATGTCCACGCCGTGGCAGACAGCACCCGCCTGCGCGAACTGCATCATGTCAGTGCCCTGTCCGATACCGATCTCCAGCACGTGCTTCCCGGTGAAGCGCTCGTACCTGAAATAGTCGTGCATCCAAGGCTGCTGAAGATATCTGTCGCGCGCAACAGCATCAAAGTAGTCGATGGACTGTTTATCCCCCGGAAGTTCGCCGCACGCGCGCGCGTTCCACTGCTTCTGGGCCTCGACCCGGGCGTCTTCATGCATTTCTGTTTTTCCTGTGTGCGCTGCGATGTCGGGCAGCCAAAGTCCAGACCATCCCAAGAATGGTCAGATAGGCAGCCGAAAGTGACACCATCGCTCCCACACCGCCGCTCATGGGGATCAACCACATGGCCATAGCCAGTTCCACCACCAGTCCCGCAAGCCAGATCCAGATCAGGGCGAGCGGGATGCCCACCGACGCAAGATACTGGGAAAGTATGCTCGTCAAGCCAAGAGCCCAAGCCCCCGGGAGCCCCCACAACAACATCGTGGAAGCCCCTGCGAAATGTTCTCCATAGACGATTGTGATCGCGCCATGTCCCAGCCAAGCGGCAATGGCACACACCAGGGCGAGGACAAGGGCCACCAGACGAAGCTGAGACTGCATCAAATCGTATGGCTGCTCCGACCGCATGATCCGGGGTAACAGAACCAGAGCAATCGTGCTTGGAATGACAATGATGACATCAAGGAGCTGTGCGGCAATGGACCAGATGCCCAGCGCCTCAGCATCCATGTATTGCCCAAGCAGCAGGGCGTTCAGTCGCAAGACTGCAAATCCGATCGCTGTCGCCAGATAGGCACGCATGGCGTAGCCAAAGCCGTCCTTTATCAGACGAAAGCTGGCCTGCCCCTCTCCGCCCAGTACCCGCAATCGGTAATACAGCGGCAGACAGATCAGCGCAGCAACAATGCTCATGCCAACAAGCAGCGCCTGTGGCGTACGCCAGTACCACGCCGCAAAGGACAATGTCGCAAGTCCCAGATACCGGCTGGCCAGTTCAAAACCGTTGTATTCGCCGATGCGGCTATCCGCCACCAGCAGATTCGTGCCCAGCAGGAAATACAGCCCCGACGAAATCATCAGCAAGGCCGGCAGAAGCAGCGGCCATGTGTCTCGCAGAAGTCCGCCGGTCAGCCAGAGGAACAAGGTCAGCAGGCCGCCGAGGACGACGCCCCCGAAAAGTGAAGTCCAGAAGGAATTCGCGGCCAATGTAGACAGGCGCACATGCCCCTTGGCCAAGTAGTAAGTGTTGCTCGAGTGAAGGCCAAGGTTACCGAACTGTATTGCAAGCGCAGCAAGCGTCGTCCAGTAAAAGAAAACCCCACGTCCCTCCGGCCCGAGAAACCGTGCCGTGATGATGCTCGAAATGAAACCTGCGGCAATCAGCAATGCACGGACGACCAACGTCCATAACACTTCACGGGTCACGACATCAATCCTTGGCCTCGGTCTTCCTGCATTCGAAATACCAGGCACTCGCCAGCCAATGCGGCAAACGACTCGCGGAACGCACATTCCATCTGCAGAAGGCCTGCGATGGCGACAGAAGGTAGTTGGTAAAGGGTCCGGCAAGAAAAGACAAACTCTTTGATCCCGCCACCTCCAACCCCGCGCCACGGATCAGACTGATCATTTCGGGTCGTGAAAAGAACTGTACATGCCCGGAATCGGCGTTGTAAGGCAGATCGACCGGGGTCGAGTCCGTCATTCGACTCCATGCCCCCTTCATAATGAACTTGTTGAGCACCGCAACAGACAGGTCGGTCAGCCTGAGAAGCACAGGACCCAGAACCGGAACTCTGGACAAGGCGCTCTCGATCTCGAATGGCCCCCGTCCATTCGGGACGGACGCGAGCAACAGCCCACCCGGCACAAGTCGAGCTGCTGCAGCCGACAACACGGCAAGCGGATCGTCGATGTGTTCGAGCACGTCGGCGAGTACAACCACGTCGTACTGGCCTTCGCTGTATGGCAAAGTCGCAAGATCAGCGCACACGAAACGTAGTTCCTCACCGCCGAAGTTACGTTGCCCGTAGTCGATGGACGGCGCGTACAGATCGATTCCGACCACTCTGTCGCCTCGCCGTGGCAGGAATCGTGTCACCGCATACCCGCTGCGTCGAGAACGCGGAGATGGGGGCGCTGCGGCGCACGCAGCCCATCCATTGACGCACGCAAGCACTCGACCTTGTGCCGGTGACCGAACACGTTTTCCGGCAGCAGGTCCGGATACACAAACGGGGCGAGGTTCATTCTGCCTCCAGCAATGCGGCGACCTGCGACAGAAGGCCCTCCGCCTCGTTCTCCTCGCCCAGAGGTGAAAGCATTACGTACATGCCAACCGGCAGCCGCGCACGGGTGCGCCAGACCAGTCGCGACGTTGCCCTTACACGCCCGTAGCTGGGCGACATCCTGGCTGGTTCGAGGAGGGGTTCCTCCCCTCCTAATCCGTGCCAAGTCAAAAGGAAGCGCCGGCCATTGGATGCAAGCACTGCATTCCCGGAATCCAGTGACTCGACGCACACATCGGCGTGTAGATGTAGCGGAATCTGGATGTCGTGCTCGCCGTCCCCCAACAGCCGATCAGCCACCAGAAGCGTGTGCGAGGCTTTGTCCAGTACCCAGGCACGGCGAGGCGTGACCGGGCTCGTGAGGCGGTGGTAACCACTATGCTCGCCGCAGAACCAGCTCCGTTCTGCGTCGTCGTGCCAGCCCAGCGCACGCGGCAGGGCATCGTTGTGCAGGTTCCAGAGATAATCAGGACGGATGAAACGGTTGATCTCCTCCTCGTCGATGCGTGGGGTGTTGTGCAGGTCGGTCGAACGAAAACGGTTGCGTTCCTCGAAAGACGCCGTATACAGGTAGGCACCGCAGTCGCTCACGAGCGGTACGCCATCTAGAACGGCTTCGAACGACAGACAGTCGTTGTGCCCGTGCCCGCCTCTGCCTGCGAGGCCGAGCGGCCCGCAATCGATGAAAACGTGGTCCCGCGCACTGCGCATGACATAGAAGCCTCCATCTGGAAAGTCCCGCGACTCCGGGGGAGGTGGCGGGTTGGCGAGCCAGCGGCGTACCGCTTCGGCGCCAAACGTCCACACCACTTCGCCGACTGCAGCCGAGGCATCGTGACACAGGTCCGGCTGCTGCGCATACAGACCGATGAGGGTGTGCAGGTAACGGTGATCGTTGATGTCCTGCATGCCGAAAGACAATGCACGCGCGTCGTCTGCATCGCCCCACAGCGGCACGCTGCCGTCTGGACGGCAGTAGGTGCGCGAGAATCGTGCCATGGCGCACAGCCGCTCGATATAGCTTGATTCCACCGCCAGCCCTTGCGCGGTACGGTACATCGCAGGCCACAGGAACAGTTCGGTCACCAACCGGTGGTACGGTACTGAGGCCTCGAAATCCACACCATCAGCGAACACCTGCCGCGGCATTTCCTCACAGAGGATCCGCCAGCCTTCGTTCTGCCAACGTTGCGGCCCGTGGCCTTCGCCGAAGAAAAGGCCACCCACAACGAGCGCGGCCGCGTCGGCGGTGTAATGGTTGCCGTTGACGTCGGAACGTTCGATATGGCGGTCGGTGAACTCCACGTGAAGGTAGAGGGCACGCAGGAAGCGAAAACGGAAATCAGCATCTCGCCAGGACGGCGCATCATGGAAAACATGGAAGAACCAAGTCCAACTGAGGACGCGCAGCGCCGCTTCCATGGTGCAGGACCAGTTGACCGAGGCTCCGCAGGGATTGGCACCTATCCATTGGTCAAGTACATCGCGCACGGCGGAGGCATAGCGATCCTCCCCTGTTAGAAGGAAGGCTTGCCCCACAGGCATGAGCCATTGTAGACGCGACAATTCCCAAGGCACCTTCACGTCGCTAGGACGGTCAGGATTGTTGTACTCGATATCGGCAAAATAGGCCGGAGGCCAGACACATCCCGTCTTGAAGTCGGTGTGCCAATCGATCCGACTGCCCAGTTCGACGGGGCCTGACCCCAACAAATCGACCCGGTGAGCCAACGCATCTTCCGCACGAGACAACAAGGTAAGGCGTTCGCTCGCGCCGCAAAACGTGTCGATGTCGATGGGATCGAGCGGCCTGCACCAAGCAGGAAACGGTCGCAGGGTCAGCCGCTGCCACAGCGCGTCAAGCGAGGAAGACCGCAGTTCCCGAAGCAGCCGACTCTGTGACATTCCAACGCGTCCAGGCAAACGCAAGCGCTCGGTCTGCGTGCGCGCCATAGCCCGTACGCGAGCCACTATGACGCGCGGCGGCTTGCGCAGGCCACGGCGGATCTTGCCGATCAGATCAGCCATGGCCTTCCGTCCCTGCCCTACTGTTTGCAGACGGCGCCAGCACAACTGCCAGACACTCACGCATGTGAGGCCGCATCGACATCAACGTCAGCAGCGGATCGGATACGAAACGCTTGATCCACGGGCCCACGAAGGAGTAATTGAACTGCTCCTCGTCTACAACCGACAGACCGGCCAGATCTGCGAGCCGGTACAATTCATTCATTGTGTACTCGTGGTGATGTCCTAGGAAGGGCACTTCCGACTGGAAGATGTCTTCAATGGGAGGCAGTGGGGTACGGCCCTTCAATAAAGAGAGGCGGCGCGGCCAGAAGGCGATATTGGGCACCTCGACGTACAGACGACCGCTCGGCGCCATCATGGATTTCATGAATTCCAGAAAGCGTCGCTGAGAATGTGGGTAGTGTTCGAGCACCGCCATGGCGCTCACCACGTCGAAAAGACGACCGCTCAATGGCCCCTGTTCGAAAGGATCGTGATCGATGATCTCCACGCCTTCGCCACGCAGGTAGGCGAACAGCGGCGAGAAGGAATCGCTGTAATAGCCTAGGGCTTCGGTCATCACCACGTCTATGCCGAGGCGCCGCAACGTGAGCGGGTAAGCGCCGAAGAAGCCACCGACGTCGCAATAGGACATGAACGGTCCGGTCCGCCGCACCACATCGAAGGCGATCCAGTAACGCAATTCGGACAGGCGCAGGTAGCCGCCGATATCCGTCCTCTCCTCGCGCCAGCCTACGTTGTGACGCGACATTTCAGTCTGCATCGACGACGTCCAGAAGCGCAACACGTCTGAGATACATTCTGCGGAACTGCTCCCGGTCAACGAGTGCCACTTGCTTGGTCATCGTAATCGGCCTCAGTGGGTTCGTCGATCAATCCAGTAGTCATACCAGGACGTGAGGTTGAACAGCGTCCACAGGTACAGGCTGGTGTCGCGTCGCCCGCTGCGGTGATCGTTGAACAATTGCTTCACATGTCCGACGTCAAGGTGCCCCCTGCGCAGCAACGCACTGCTGAGTACTGCCTGTTCGGCCTGGCGGCCGAAATCGCCACGCAGCCAATCAGCCATGGGAGCACCGAAGCCCATCTTCTTGCGGTAAATGATGTTATCCGGAATCAGGCCTTCGACCGCCTTCTTGAGCAGATACTTGGCTTCGCCGTTGCGGGTTTTCCACGCTTCCGGAATGTCCATGGTGAACTCGACGAGTTCGTGGTCAAGAAAGGGCACTCGCGCTTCAAGCGACTCGGACATGGTGATCTTGTCCACGCGCATCAGAAGCAGTTCAGGCAAGCGCAGCTTGAACTCGTTGTAGATCATGCGCGTGAGCGCATCCTGACCTGGATGTGCCTCGTCGAACGGTCCGAGGAAGGAGGAGATCACGTTGAAGGTGTCGGTTTCGAGATAGCCCGGCGGCAGTAAACCGCTGTTGCGCACGGACTCGGGAACCTCCGCAGACCAGTCCGCGTTCGCATTGACCAGATCGCGCTTGAGAGTGTCCCAGAACACCGTGGCTCCGCTCCAGAAGTGCTCGCGGTTACGTGCGGCGCGATCGATGATGTCGGCGTAAAGCGCCAACCCCGGCTTGAGTTTCGCCGCCGCCTTGGCCGCACCGGCAGCCATGCGCTGCAACGGTTCGGGCACATAGCGCCTGAAAGGGGACCAGTACTGGTGATACAGCTTGAGATAACCCATGTAACTGGCATAGCCGCTAAATTGCTCATCCGACCCCTCGCCCACCTGGATAACGGTGACGCCGTTGTCGCGCGTGAGCTTGGAAACGAAGTACAAGGGTATGCACACCCAGTCCGCGATGGGCTCGTCTTGATGATGGATGAGCTGATCGAGATATCCGACCATGTCATTTTCGTCGATCAGTATCTGGTGATGGTTAGTCTTGAACTCCCGCGCCACCTGATCGGCATACTCCAGCTCATTCAGATGGGCGTAGTCCTTGAAACCCACCGTGAACGAATCCACCGGACGATCCATAAGGCGACTCATCAGCGCCACGTTGGTCGAGGAATCCACCCCTCCCGAGAGGAACACGCCAAACGGCACGTCGGACATCATGCGGCGCTCGACGGCCTTCTCCAGACGATCACGGATGCCGCTTACGTAAAAGTCCTCGGTGGCCGCCTCAGACAGCCCGCGCACCTCCTCCGCAACGATCCCCTGACCGGGCACCGCGTCCCAGTATCGCCAAGCCTTGATCACGCCTTGACGATCCACCGTCATGGCATGGCCCGCAGGCAGCTTGTAGATGCCACGGAACATGGTCAGTGGCGCGGGAGTGGTGAGGAAGCTCAGGTAGTGGTACATCGCCACCGGTTCCACATCGCGGGGCACATCCGGGTGGGCGAGAATGGCCTTGATCTCGGATCCGAACAGAAACTGTTCCTGACCTGCGCGAAAATACAGTGGCTTTACACCGATGCGATCTCGCGCTAATGACAAAAGTTGTGCGGCCTCGTCCCAGATCGCAAAGGCGTAATCGCCTGCTACGCGTCTCAGAAGCCCGTCCAGCCCCCATTCCTCATAGCCGTGGACCAGCACCTCGGTATCGGAGTGATCGGTACGGAAACGATGTCCTGCGGTCTGAAGATCCCTGCGCAATGCCGCGTGGTTGTATATCTCGCCATTGAAGGTGATCCAGACACGTCCGTCCTCGTTCGACATCGGCTGCGTTGCCGCTTCGGACAAATCGATGATGGAGAGCCTGCGGTGCGCAAGACCGACCTGGCCGTCGGGCGAAACCCAATTGCTGCCGCCATTCGGACCACGATGGAACATCGTGTCCCGCATCGATGAAAGCACACCCTCGTCAAAACGTCCGGCTTCGCCCAAGCCCAGAATTCCCGCAATGCCGCACATTATTCAACCCACATTTCGTTGCCGCCAATCAGCCGCTCAATCTCGAAACTGATGCGACTCACCTGCAGTTGCTCTTCCAGACTGATCGGCCAGGGAGCGCCTTTAAGCAAGGTCGCAGACAACGCCTCGAGTTCCTCCATCTGCCCCTTCTGCACAGCGGTCGCCGACCAGCCCTTGTGTTTGCTGCCGTGCACTGAGACGGACTTGTAGTCGTCCATCATCAGCACCTTGCCATCAGCGAATACTTCCATCCTCTCCTTCGGATAGGACTTGTCACCGAGCGCTGTATAGGTAAGGGTGCAGACTGAACCATCCACATACTTAAGCGTCGCAACAAAATTGTCGTTGCGACGCCATTGCGGCGTACGAGGAGCAATCGAGTGGGCAGTGACGGCTTCAACCTCGGACGTACCGGTCAGGGCATTGAAGAGGTCGTAGATATGACAGGCTTCACCGATATTGCGACCGCCGCCTTCCGGACCATGAACCCAGTGATCCAAAGGAATGTAGCCGGCATTCATCCGATAGTTGGCGATGATCGGGGTTGTCCGGTCCGCGAGAATACGGCGCATGGTCTGCGTGGCGGGAGAGAAACGGCGGTTGAAACCCACCATGAGCAGCGGACCATCGGGGTGCTCGGCGTAGAAACGCTCGATCTCGGCGACCTCCGCTTCCTTCAGGGCAAGAGGTTTTTCCACGAACACGTGCTTTCCTGCGCGTAGTGCCTGCAGCACCATGGGGCCATGTAGATCATGTCGGGTGGCCACCATGACCAGATCGACGTCATCGTCCCCGAGGATGTCCTCGTAGGCGGAGGTGCAGTAGGCCGCCTCATACTGCGTGGCCACGGCACGGGCGTTAGCGCCGGTACGGCTCATCACTGCCTGCAAGGCAAAGCGATCCCTGAGCTTGACCATATTGGGCAGATGCATGCCTTGGGCAAAACTCGAGGCTCCCGCCAGAGCGACACGGATCCTGTCTGATCTGGCCCCGGGCTTACTCAACGCCACCCGTGTGACGCGAAGCCCTTCCCTCTCGGGGTACTCCAGCAGCACCAGCAGCGGCTTCTCGCCATCGCCCTTGAGCGCATCGTAGGCCTCGCCCGCCTTGTCTATGGGATAAGGCGGATGATAGAGATTGCCCAGTCTGACCCTACCCTTGGCAAGAAGGTCGATGTACGCCTGCATGTTGCGGTTTTCGGTCCAGCGCACATAGGCAATCGGATAGTCCTGCCCGCCCTCCTCGTAGAAGGGGTCGTAGCGCCCCGGCCCGTAGGAAGTGGAGATCAGGAAATCCAACTCCTTCTTATAGAAATCGCCCCGATTCAGGTCCAGACCCACGTCGCCGACAAGTACAACGCGGCCCTTCTTGCGGCAGGACTGCATGGCCTCGCTGATCACCTGATTGCTTGCCGTGGCGGCCGTGACGATCACCGCATCCGCACCAAGGCCATCGGTATGCTTGCGGACACGCTCGACGTAGTTGTCGATAGCGGGGTTGATGCCGACATCCATTCCGTTGTCGAGTGCGAGCTGCACCCGTTTGGCATCAAGATCCACGCCGATAACCCGACAACCGTTAGCCGAGAGCATCTGGGCAGTAATCTGCCCCAGGATGCCCAGCCCGACGACGACGAAGGTTTCACCCAGCGTCGGTTGGGCTCGGCGGATGCCTTGCATGGCGATCGCGCCCAAGGTAACCGTCGAAGCGAGGCCCGAATCGAGCCCATCGGGAATCCTAACGGCCAAGTTGACCGGCACGTCTATCACCTCGGCATGATTGGCAACACCGGCACCTGCGCATGCAACGCGATCGCCGACTGCGAAGCCTTCCACGTCATCGCCCAGTTCAATGACAACCCCTGCCGCGGAGTAGCCTGTCGCGCTGCCAGCAGAGAGCTTGCCTGTCACCCGATCCATGGTGCGCTTGACGCCCTGGTCGCGCATCATTTCGAGGACCCGCTTTACGTTTTCGGGCTGCTTCAATGCGCGCTGATAGAGCGGCAAGCCGGACATTTTCACGCCGGCCATTTCCGTGCCGACACTGATACAAGAGTGGGTAACCCGGACCAGAATGTTCTTCCGGCTGACCTGCGGAGCCGGCACGTTCTCGACAACTGCTGAGCCGCTCTTTATGAGTACCTGCTTCATTGCCACACTCCGCGCGTATCGATTAGCTGTTTGTCCTGCAGCATGGTCCTGTCTATCTCATAGAAGGAACGATGGCTGACAAGCATGACGACGATGTTTGCACGTCGAATCGCGTCCTCCGGAGAGGTCAACTCGATGTTGCCGAACCCAGCCAGTGATGCCGGCACTTCTGCTATGTGAGGCTCCACAGCAAGAATCCGTCCGATCTTGCGCGCGGCCAGCAAGTGAACCACTTCCATCGCCGGACTTTCCCGCAGGTCGTCGATATCTGGCTTGAAGGACAGTCCGAGACAGGCAATGACCGGGGCGTCCACCGAGGCCGCGGCGGCCACCACTTGATCCACTACGTAATGCGGTTTGCCGTCATTGACCTGTCGCGCCGTGTGAATGAGACGAGCGGCATCCGGGGTCTTGCTCACGATAAACCAAGGATCAACAGCGATGCAGTGCCCGCCCACCCCAGGCCCCGGCTGAAGGATATTGACGCGCGGGTGGTGGTTGGCCAGCTTGATAAGTTCCCAGACGTTAATGCCGAGCTTGTCGCAGATGATCGACAGCTCGTTGGCAAAAGCGATGTTCAGATCCCGGAAGGAGTTCTCCGTCAGCTTGCACATCTCGGCTGTTCGTGCTGTGGTCGGGATGCATTCGGCCTCGACAAAGTTCTTGTAGAGCTCCGCGGCGCGCCGCGAACAGCGTGCCGTCATCCCGCCAATGACCCTATCGTTGCTGACAAGCTCATGCACAACCCTGCCCGGAAGTACCCGCTCCGGGCAGTAGGCGACACTTATATCCGCCTGCTCGCCTCGCTGATGGGGGAAAGATAAATCTGCCCTTGCTTGCGCAAGCCAAACCGCCATCTGCTCGGTAGTGCCGACAGGCGACGTTGACTCCAGAATTACGAGATCACCTCTCTTGAGAACGGGTGCGATGGATTTCGCGGCAGCTTCGACATAACTCAGATCCGGTTCGTGATCGCCCTTAAATGGCGTTGGCACCGCGATCAAGAAAGCGTCCGCGGGCTCCGGACGAGTGGTAGCGCGCAGGTAGCCTTGGGTGACGGCTGCTTGAACGACAATATCCAGTTCAGGCTCGACGATATGTATTTCACCGCGATTGATGGTATCCACAGCAAGCTGGTTGACATCCACACCAACGACCTTGATTTTCCTGGAGGCCAGCATGGCTGCAGTGGGCAAGCCGATGTAACCCAGACCTATAACGGACACACAGCGAAACTCATTTTTCATTATTTCGACTCAGAATATTAACGATTCTCTTCGCAGCCTGCCCATCGCCGTATGGATTATGGGCATGACTCATACGGTCGTATTCGGCAGGATTGTCCAACAGCCTCTGCGTTTCCATCACGATGGTCTTTGGGTCCGTACCGACCAGTCTTACAGTCCCGGCCAGCACGGCCTCAGGACGTTCGGTAGTATTCCTCATAACAAGTACGGGCTTGCCGAGGGACGGCGCTTCTTCCTGAATCCCGCCTGAATCAGTCAGCAGGATATCGGCGCGATGACCTGCTCCTGACTTTTCGGACCAGTTGAAACTTGAGAGGATGGCTTCCGACA
>OFDN01002160.1_pt1 | contig 11280 bp, 15 predicted proteins | sample 1520971 | NCBI WGS metagenome assembly OFDN01 (sample SAMEA94257418, study PRJEB24077) | hot springs metagenome | biome: Aquatic biome; feature: Geographical feature; material: Water | place: India | collected 2012-06-12 | depth 5 m | reverse complement strand
TAGGAATAAAGGTACTTTCGCGCCGAGCAATGGCCATGGCCCATGCAGGATCAACCTTTGCTGCTTTGGCATGTTTTTGAATTTCTTTTCAATTTCATCTGCCGCATTAAAGAGTGCGGCTTTGATGATGTCGGCGGTGATGGTACCTTCTGCAGACATTTCTTTTAGTTCACCTTTTGTTTTCCCGGTAAAATCAGCAATAGCCTGCGCAAGCATCGGGGCGTTTTCCATGATGGAACGGAACTCGTCGCCTTGTAGTTTGCCTGCCGCCATCGCTTGGGTGAGCTGATACATACCAGCTTGGCGTTCAAAAGTGGACGCACCCGATACCGTAAACGCTTTGCCCATCAATTCAGAAAATCGGATAATTTCATCGTTGTTTTTAAACGCATCTTCTGCCAACAATCCTAATTTAGAAACGGAGTTGGCCATATCGATATAGCCGCTTCGACTTTTCTGCGCTGCTCGATAAATCTTCTCTTGAAGTTGCGCTTGCGTTTGTAAACCGTCATTGATGTTTGCTAAACGTGCAGATGTAGAAACGTAAGCGTCTGAGGCTTGAACGAACGACTGAATACCGTTTTGAATTCCCTGTAAAGCAGCAAAGGCCGCTGTGGATAATAAAAATGCGCCGAAAAACTCTTTCACAGCACTTGTCGCCCGATTGACTGGCGGAGGTAAGTTGGCAAATTTAGAGCCGAGTGGCGTTAAAGAGCTATCCGCTTGTTTGGAAGACACCATTAAGCGTTCTAAATCAGCTGAAGCGTTTGTAATCGCTTTACGCGCTTTCGCTAATCCTTTTGTATCTAATTGCGTTGCGCTCGCATCCATCTTTTCCATGACGCGAATGGTTGCATCCATCGCACGAATCATTTTCATCAGAGGTCCTGTCAATTTGTCGTTTAACGCTAACGTTGTTTGCACTCCAGCCATTCGCTCACCCCCTCGCCTTTTGTTTTATTCGATCGTGCTCTTCCTTCTCTTTCTTCAACTCGATTTGAATGCTCGCAATGACAAACGCTTTTTCTTTTCGATCCATTTCTAAAAACTCCCGCGGTCGCCAATGAAAACGGTGGAGAGCGACATGCGCATAGAACGCCTCTCCACCTTCCTCAATTAGTTTTTTGCTTCTTCGACCTCTTCGTCCATCGTTTTATCTAATCCTGAAATTTCCGTTACCTTCTCAAGAATTTGGTTTGCTTCCCCTAAAAGAAACATTTCGGCAAATAGCTTGTCCGCACCTAGCACACCATAGGATTCTTGTAGCTCACGGTCATTTAAATCTGGGTACACAATCGACGCCACGCAAATTTCACGATTGTATCTCACCACATCAAAAACGCGCTCCATTTTGCCGCCTTTACCTGGGCGAAATTTGAAACAACGCTCGTTGATGGCATCAGCTTCACCCGCAGTCAACGGACGTAAAACGAGTGGTTCGTCAAAACGATCCAGTTTCAGCTCTACATTTTCGTATGACTTCGCATTCCCTTTTAAAAACGCCTTAAACTTGCTCATATATGTCCTCCTTAATTAATGGTTTTGAATTGGTCTAGTAAATCGAAGTCATCAAATGTGAACGACACTTCGTCTTTCAACACATCATCTGAATCTCCGTCCAACTTGGCAATGAGTGTGCTGTCCGGCACGATGTTTTTAATAATCGCTGTCTGCTTTCCAGCTGCACTCGTAATATCTGCATTCACCAACATCGCATCAAACATTGGAGCTTTCCCTGTCCGCAAATATTCCAATGCCATGGAACGAATTTCTGGGCGGTGGTAATAATACGTCATGTTCCCTTTTCCGTTTGCCCCGACGATTTTACTGCCGTTCATACGTGCACCGACACGTTTGACGTCAGCTTTGATATATTCGATCGTCGCGTCAAATTTCACAATTTCCGCAAATTCATATGACTTCCCGTCAATTGTAATGTATAATGTCCCTTCTTTCGAAGAAATGGCGTCTTTCGATTCCATTACACGTGGCATATTCATCACCTCCGTTTATTACTTGCATGCCACTGTCATGTAGAGTTTTTCCATGGCATCGACGAATTTGAGCCCCATATTCACAAGTACAGCATCTTTTTCATCGCCTTGCTGAACGACAATTTCATCTGGATTATATGGCTCCAAAGCCCCGACTCGCACGAGAGGATCTAACACAGTTTTCATCACTTCTTTTTTGAACAAATTCCGCCCATCTTCGTTGTTGTTCACTTTTCCGATGAAATACTTAGAGTAGATATACTGCGTATTATCCGAAACGATATCCATTTCGCGAATAATTTTATTTTTGCGAAAATCTTGATTTTTGGTTGGTGTGAATGAACGGAACGTATTGATGTCTTGCTCTACAACAACCGCGTCGCGATTGAACGTATAGACAACGTGTCCATCTTTCAATGCTTGCTCGATTTCCTCATGTGTTTTACGCTCGCAGTCGATTGCTCCCGGATACTCGGCATAGGTCAATGAATTCGTTCCCGCACTTGCATACGCTGCCGCGTACCAATACAGCGCTTCTTTAGCTGTTAATTGCTCGCCACCTTCAAGTGTTACGCCGTTTAAAACAGATACAACACCTTCGTGGTCTGCAACGTTATAATTATTAGTGACAAATGTAACATTTTTTCCGTAATTAGCTCGCCACTCTTTTACTTTGAGTGTGAGTAACGCCTTTACCGTCGAGTCGTCCGTTCCCACGGCTACCACTTTGAAGTCTTGCGTATCCAATCCTGCAGCAAATTCCGCGTACGCATCGTTTGTTGCCGTTCCCGTTGTTCCACCAGCAAGTGTCAACGTCACATCAGAAGCCGGCAACTGACCACTGAACGTCACAAAAGCGTTCGGCTGTAAATCAGCGATGGCAGCTACTGTCTGTGTATCGACAACCGCCCCGTCAAAGTATGTCTTCACTGTCGCGGTTCCGTCTAAATTTGCTGTAACAACAATCGAAATTTTATTTCCGTCCGCACCCGCATATTTCGCTGTCGCTGTTAATCCTCCGCCCGTCGCTGTTGCTTTTGTTCCTTCGCTGTTCAAGTTATAGACAACGACTCGACTTGTCGCCTTAAACGCCTCACGGATCGAAACGATTGCACTTAAGTCTTTGCCGAATACTTCTTTAAACTTCGTGTTCGGCGAAACTTTCACGAATTTTCTTGTTTCGCCCCAGTCTAGCTTGACCGGAATCACTACGATTGCATTGGAATCAGGCGCCATCGTGTTTAAACTGTTCGTTTCAAAATTGATATACGCACCAGGACGAACCTTGTTTTGCGTCTTCCATGTTCCACCTGCCATTATTGAACCTCCTTCGCTTTCCACTCACTCAACAGCGAGTCCACTTCTTCTTTCGTGTACGTTTTTGTATCATCCAGCAATACTTCGAGCAACAGACGGTCTTTTGCATATTCTGGCGCACGAATGAAAGCTGATTTTCCATACCGCATTTGTTTTTCAGTCTGTTTTGCCAATCCAAACACCTCCTAGCGTCTGCATCTTCGTTTCGGTCGTCACTTCTTGTAGTCGTGCCGACACATCGAATGTAATGACAAGCACATCATCTTGCTTTACTCCTTCTAATCGATGCACATGATATTTGTTGGCGATATACTGAAATTCTGTTTGAAACGTTTCAAACACGTTGTCGCACTCAGCATCCACTTCCATTGATTGTGGAAAATATACAACATTCCACGAATACGTCCGCCACACTTGCCCTTTGACTTTTCGTTCTTGTTCAGACTGAATCATACGTACAAGAAAAGCAGGGGTTTGAAGCCCCTGCTTGACTTTTTCGTCGTATACTTTGACGTTTCCGAAAACTTCTTTTATCTGCTGAACGATGAGCGTTTTAATCTCCAAAGATCCGCCTCATCTCCTTTTCCATCTCCCGTTGCCACATGTTTGGAGCGATTTTTTGCATGTCGTTCATCGTCAATTTCAACATGAACCGGCCTTCTACCCAGCCGACGGTCTGTCCAGCCACCACAATACGATGTCCATTTTCCACAAACGACGCATACTCAGCTTGATTGTAAATGTGAATATATATCGTATCGCCCTTGCTCATCACATAATACTTCCAGTTGTTTCGTAAGTTCCCTGTATCAACTGGGGTTAACTTCTTCACTTTCCGAATCGCCAACTGCGCAATGCGTCGAGCTACCTTCATTTGGACTTGATGTGCCACTTTGTTTAATTCAATCATTTTTTGCTTCAACAAGCGCATTTCGCTAAATTCATAGCCCATTACGCATATCCCTTTCGAATGAGCAATACTTCTTGGTGGGTAACATATACAAACGGTTCTTTTGCTGACTCATATTTGACCCCATCAATAACAAAAATATCACCGGCCCGCACATCAATGTCGCTTGATAGCAGCACTTTGATATCATACTGAATCGTGTTTGCGTCATCTTGTGCTGTGTTGTTGAGTGTTTGCATGCCAACAGAAGAAAGGCGACAAGGCACATTTTCATGCTTTGTCACCCATTGCATTCCATCGGCGCCGTTCGGTTTCTGATACGCCTCATATCGTTGGATGGTAGCTGTCCGATCATACAGCCGTTCCACCGCGGATTTGGCTTTGAGAAAGATGTCACGAACCGACATGCTACCACCTCATTTTACGAAACTTATACAACGCGCTCTTATAGGAATGAACGATGCTTTCCACTTCTGTTTCTCCTTGGCTCTTTTCATGAGCCGTAAACGTGACTTGCACGTCCCCTTCTTTGATGGATTGAACAGCCGGTTCGGCATCGGGAGCATGTTTTTGCTTCAGACCAATGAAATCGACCACCATGTTCGCATGGACATACCGAAGCTCGTCCGGTATGTCGTCGCGATTGCAAAACGTTTTGATCGCTTGACCTACTTCGTCAATGTATACAGCCAAGCGGTCATCTGGCGGTGGATTGTCCAGCTTGGCTTTGACAATATCAAGCACCGTCATTGTTATTCAGCTGCCTTTTCCGTTGCTTTCTTCGTTCCTTTTTTCTCCTCTTCCGCCACTTCTTCATATCCAGCTTTTTTAAATGCAGCCTCTTGAATATCGTTATTGGCAATCAGAATTTCATCACCTTTTTTAAACTTCTTCATCGTTTGTCACCCCTTACGCTTTTTTGTGAACGTAAATGGCGTTCTTCTTATTCTCGAATACAAAAGCATCATAACGAATACGACCTTCAACAAGCGTACCATTAATGCCTGGTGGATTTTCATGCGTCACATAATCTGTCAATTTAATTGGCGCAACTGTCGCCATCGGATGTGTAATGAAAAATTCTACATTCGCTGGCAAGTACGAAGATGGAACTGTAATTAACGGAATACCATCGATTTGACCAACTTGCCCTTTCATTAACGCGTCTTGCGCGATATCAGACGCTTTGATAAAAGATGGATCCAAACGAATTTGCTTGTAAAAATTCGCTCCGATATACGCCACGCGACCAACCAATGGCACTTTCAAGTCTGTGAGCGTTGTTGTTGCATCCAAGAAAGCTTCATAGGCATTGTCTTTTGTAATTGGCGCCACGGCTGTATTTCCTGCATTCGCGCAAATCACCGCAAAACGATAGATATCCACTTCTGGTACAACCACCTCATCAATCTGGCGGGCAAGTGCCTTCCCTGCTTCCATGACGCCCATCGTATCTTGTTTCGATTTGTTGTCGATCGTGAATGTAAACGAACGGTCGCGCGTTACTTTCATTTCTTGCACGCTGTTTTGTAACTCTTCAGGAATACCATATCGATTAAAACCTGTTGTAGAATAGTCACGCATTGGAACTGTCGGAATCGAAAATACTTTCACCGTTTCGACTCCAACCCAATCTAAGTCTTGATTCACAGCTCCATTCGAAAGAGATTGCTTTTTAAAACGCTCATCCACATATGGTGCATACTTCTCTGCATAGTTAATTGGCATTACTCATTACCTCCTGTATCCATTAAATTGAATTAAACCCAGCCAAGAACGGATCCTCCGTCTCACCGCCAGTCGGACTGCCTTCAGCTGGTTTAATACCTGTAATTTTTGGTTGGTTACTGTTTTCAGGCACAAATAAAAAGGACTTGGTTTCTTGCAGTGTTTTTAACTGCTCTTCCAGTCCTTTCGTGATGTTGCCATTTTCATCGAGTTCAATTGTATTTTTATCAAGAAGCGACGCAACCAAGTCGGCGTCATGTACCTTTCCGTTAATCGCAAGTTTAATCGCGCTGTTCAATTGCGTTTCTTTGATTTTCGCCTCATATGCCGCCTTCTCGTCTTTATATTGCTTTTCTAAATCAGCGAGCTTGGCTTGTAGTTCTTCATTCCCTTCAGCTTGCTTTTTTAGCTGTTTTAAGTCGTTGTCGCGCTGCTCAAGCTGCTTTTTCATATCATCAAGGTTGGCTTTCAACTCATCGACTTTTGTCTTGTGAGCTTCAACGGACTTCCCATGTTCGGCCATAATTTTATCAATCGTTTCTTTCTCAAGCCCTAAACTTTCAAGAAATTCGCGTTTCATTTCCATTCCTCCTGGCTACGTTTTTTTACGTGGTTACGGCCACGAACCGCTTTGTTCTTTAACGTCTACAAATGCTAAAAAGACGAGAGAAACTATTTATCTTAACACCGTCTTCTTATACCATTCCTCATACGAAACGGAATCCACCAATCCATTCATCGACTGACGTTTTTCGTCGTTTGTGTACTCCGATTCATCAAAATACGGAATCGTTGTCGTTCGGCAGCGCACATGAAAAGGTGGCGCATTTGTACCTGGTTTATAATCTTTCACATTATAAATTTTGCCGTCTTGGTATCTACAAATATCCGATGTTCGCATATCGAGTGTGGCCAAAATCTCATATTTCTCCATTCCTGCATCGCGATAGCTGTTGTGCGCCGCCAAGTTATGAAAGAAACTTGCTTCTGTTCGCACTAGCGCTTCGGCACGCGAATAGGCAACGTCTGTCACTTTCACAATTTCTTTCGCTGTTCGATCGATGGAACGTCCAATGATGAAGCTTTGTTCGAGTGACTTTCGAATTTGTCTCATTGTTTCTTGCTCATGTCCCCAAATTCGCTCGGAAAACTCTTTTCCACTCCAGTTATAAGACATCACTTCACGCATCGTGCTGTCATCGAGTATTTGAACATTTATAGGTATACCAACCATCGCAAAGTCGTACATAAAGTGGTAGTACGAGTTTTGGTACACATCGACTAGCCCTGTGTAAACGTAATCTTGTAAGCCATTTTTACCACCGTATAAACGCAGCATCGTCATTTCAATTTGAGCAAGAAGCATTTCCAAACGAGAGATCCGAACGCGATAGCTAACCGCATTCAATAAATTTTCGTACTGTGGATTCCTCTCGAGAGCCATCGCACGAAAACGAGCTAAATCAATTTCTTTGAACGCTTCTATTTCTTGCGATGTTAGTAGCTTCCTTGCCTCGTGCAGTGAAATTTGATTATCTCTCGCATATCGAGCATAGAAGGCCTCAATTTGCTGTAGAATATCACGTTGCGCTTCTTTCAATCGTTGTTGCATTTGCGCCAGATATTTTTCTGCAATCAGTTGTGCTTCCTGTTCCCTTTGCGTCGCACGTTGTTCCCAATACTGCCGACTATTCATTTACGTTCCCATCTTTCCTTTGTTGCTGGAACATACCCTGGTATCCGTTATACATTTGCTCTTCTTCCTGTTGCTGTTTCTTCAATCGTTCTTCCACTTGTTCCGTATACCACGGATGATTTTCGCGAATTGTCTGGTCATCGAGAATACCAACCGATGCTTGGCAGTTCGCAATGACTTCTGACTCGTTAATGATAATGTCGCGATTAAAAATAATTGAAATCGGCTCATTTGTAAAATCACCTTTTCCTGTTATCAGCAAATATTGATCGATAAACCAAATCAATTGTTCTAGGCTCGATTGAAACTCAGTTTCGAGAATATTGCAGTCCATATCTAAATCCGAGTACCGGTATCGCAGCGCCACGCCACTCGCATTGCCCAGATTCTCATCCTGCGTATCAACGCCACGACCAAATTCATAGATGGCTTTGCGGATGCGCAATAACTCTTTTTCGACCGCGTCTGTCTGTAAATCAGCTTGGAGCTTATCCACATTGCCGTTTTCATCTAGCTTCACTGCACGGTATCGGTTTAAGTCGTTTAAAAATTCCTGTAAGTCAACGCCGCCATAATTCACAAGCTTGTAAATGAAATTCGGGATGTCTGCAAGTAAATCTGCATTTACGGAAGCTTGCAAGTTATAATCGTCGACAAGTGACTTAATGCAATCAATCAATGGCTGCTCTTCCTCATTGTACTTAAACGCAATCAACGGCATGCGCTCCCACAAATATGGTTGATCATCGATCGTAAAATGAAAATTCGTTTCCACACCTGCCAATACGTCTGGAACGAGTGAGTCAGCTTGCAGAACGTAATATTTAATTCCTTTCGGATGGTGATACTCCACTTTCTTTTGTTTTTGCTTTTGTGTGTTTGTGTACACCACTTCTTCATATATGCGAATAAATGACACAATCTCTTCATGATCGTTATCCTTCCAGAACGGAATAATTTGTTCGCTCGGAATCTTTTTAAACGACAGCTCGCCTTTTTCGTCAATGTACACATATAAAAAAGCGATCCCTTTATTGATCGCTTCTTTGCCGAGATTTTTAATCACTTTGAGCAAACGCTTATCAAACATATCTTGCATAATTTTGCGATAGTCTTCGTTTTCTGTCGCAATCGTCGGCTCCTTTGAAAGCAAATAGCCAACCTTTTGATTCACCAACTTCTTCACAAAGTCATGCGCCAGCTTTTGATTTGAACGCCAAGTAAAGTCTTGTTGCTTTTTCTCGATGTCCATTTTTGTACGATAATATCGCTCGCCAATCACCATCCATTTACGCTTTTCGCTCGTTTCCCAGTCTTTGACGATCGCCGCCAAAAGTTGTTCGTCTGTCATCATTCCTTTGGCCAGCTCTGCCAATGCTCGTTCATGCCAGGGGGCTCTAAATAAATCCTCAATCAGCATGCGATCACCTCCTATTTCAATATCGACACTGATGGACGTTTCATATCATCTTCAAAAGCGTACCGAGTTGCATCAATCGTATGATTATTTTTATCTTCCAACTTCGGTTTCGGATTGCCGTCTGCGTCCACCTGATAGTCAATCGACTCAAATTCCCGCGCAATGTTTGGAGTGCGCTTCGGATCAATGATAATCGCTTCTAAATCATCGAGCCATTTCTCACCATACTCTACGCTTCCTGGCCCCTTCTTGGCGCCTTTAATTCGTGGTATGCCGTGTTCTTTTTTCATTTCATCCACCGACTTTGGCTCGGCGCTATCGGCGATAATCGGCTCTACGTGATAATTTTTCGCTTTAATTTTTTCAGCTGCTTCTCGATTCGATAGCTTCACGCCGTATATTTCATCGATGGCGTAGATGATTCGCCGCGTTTTGTCGTAGTGCCAACGCACAAACGCAAACGGATCGACTCCATATCCCCAGTCAATGCCTTGGCGGATGTTATCAAATCTCTTCATCTCGTCATCTGTAATGGTTCGGAACACCAAGTTGTCGAATGGAACAACGCCACTTCCAATCGGCTCACCGAGATATTCATGACGGTACTTCATCTCATTCGTTCGCTTCGTGTGTTCGGCTTCTTCGATGAAGTCTTTCGACAAAAACGGATTGTCCAAATACGTCGAGTGATGCACAAACGTGTTTTCAGGAAGAAACTGCGTTTCGTATTTTTGGTTGACCCACGATTGTTTCCGTTTCGGCGGGTTATAACTGTAAAAAAACGTGTACCGCAATCCGTCTGGGAGCTCTCCGCGCAGCACGGACTTTTCGATAACAGATACTTCTTCTTCTGTCTTAAACTCGGCGAGCTCCTCAATCCACATAATCGCCAGTGGGAACTTCGATGCTTTAATCGACTTGATTTTTTGTGGATCATCAGCTCCGCGAAACAAAATACGGTTTCCTCTCGGTAGATATGTGATACGCATCGGATTGACCGTAATCTGAAAATACTCGGTCACACCCAATATCTCCATGGCTTCTTTCAACTGTTCCAGTACCGAATCCGCCAGCGTGTTCCCTACTCTCCGAACGACCAATGCGGTCACAGGAAAACGCATGATGAGCAACAAAACCATCATTGCAATGTGTGTTGATTTTGCACTGGCACGGCCGCCTTTTAACACATAGCGCAAATAACGCTGCTCTTTCACCAACGCCCAAACTCTTTGAAACGTCGGAGTAAAGATTTCAGAAAGTCTAATCTGCTTCATCTATCCCACCGACATCGTCGATAATTTGGACACCGAAATTCGCGTCGATTTGCTGGCGCTCGGTCCACATCGCGAAGCGTTTGCCGAGCAAATCCAATGCCCGAATTTTATCAGCCAACCGAATTTCACGTTCAATTCCTTGCCCATTTTCAGTCGGAATCACTTTCACTCTTACACTTGCAATCGCGGCCATATCGTCAATCGTAGCATCTTCGCGTATTGTAGCATCTTCCATATTGATTAAGTCAGGAGCGTTCACAAATGCAATACGGGCTAATTCCCGCAAAATACGCTCTTGATTGACGCCTGTACGTCTCGATAGTTCCGCCATACGCTCGTCTATATACGCGCGAACCTTAGCATTTTTTAACAGACGTGAAGCTTGCTCAGCTGCCGACCTTGGACTATAACCAGCCCGAATCGCAGCTTGAGTGGCATTTAAATCAATTAAATACTCATCTGCAAAACGTTTTTGTTTCTCATTTAAGTTACTCATCTACCTCCCTCACTTTCTTCGAATCGCCCCGCGCACTCGCTTGTACGTGTCTCTTTTCACGCCCATAATCTCGAGCCAATCGCGGTGACTCAATCCTTTTCTTTTCTTCTTCGCCTTTAGTTTCTTTATCTCATCATCCGATAAATGGTCACATAACTTATACACCCTCATCACCCCACGACATAAAATAAGTGCCTAGCGCATGACTAGGCACTCACACAAAAAGGAGGACTTCTATATATTAGTGGCATTTACACGACAAAAACAGCCTCATCCGCACAAGCAGAAGAGGCTTTCTTTGATTCGTTTTTTAATTTTTCTTTCGGCTCGCTCAATCATCGTCTGAACACTACTCGATGAGATACAAAGATAATTGGCAATCTCGCTATATGTGAGGCAATATCCGCGTGACATCAGATATACTTCTCGTTCCCGATCTGTAAGA
>OFDN01002158.1_pt1 | contig 11284 bp, 11 predicted proteins | sample 1520971 | NCBI WGS metagenome assembly OFDN01 (sample SAMEA94257418, study PRJEB24077) | hot springs metagenome | biome: Aquatic biome; feature: Geographical feature; material: Water | place: India | collected 2012-06-12 | depth 5 m | reverse complement strand
GCTGCGCGGCGCCGCGATCAGCCGCCACGCGCCCGGCCCGACCTTCACCGCCTTGAGCCCGCCCGCCCTGGCGAGCCGCCTGACCGCGCTGTCGGCGTCCATCCGCCCCCTGATCCCGGCCACCGGCCTGCGGCCCAGCGCCGGGTCGGCGATGACGATGCTCGCCCCCGTCGCCCGTGCGAGCGCGATCGCGACCTCGGACACCGTGCCCCCCGGGATCGCCAGCTCGACGCTGCGCGCCGCCAGCGGGCTGGCCGCGGCGCCGAGCGTGATGACGGCAGCAAGGGGGACGAGCGGTCTCATGGCGCGAGGCTCTAGCCGCTAGCGCGCGGCAATCATCCAGCCATCGTTCGAGCGCATAATCCGCACGCCCAGCAGCGGCCCCAGCGCCTCCGGATCGGCGCGCACCGCATCCACCGCGATGCTGCCCGACAGGCGCGTCGCGGTATCGCTGCTGGTGAAGCGGGTGCCGGTCGCGCGGGTGAGCTCGGCGGCGATCTCGGCAAGGTTCGCGGCCTCGAAGCTGATCCGCCCGCGGCGCCATTCGCCCACCATCGCGGTGTCGACCTCGGCGCGGCGAAACCTTCCATCCGCGCGCACCGCCCGCTCGCCCGGGTCGAGGCGGATCGCTGCGCCCTCGGGGTCGACGATCACCGCGCCTTCGGCCACCGCGACATCGAGCGTCTCGCCCGCCAGCCGCACATCGAACACCGTGCCCGCGTCCACCAGCCGTTCCCCGCCGGCGGTGAGGACAAAGGGATCGGCGGCGTCGTGGCGGATGGTGAACAGCGCCTGGCCCTGTTCGAGCCGCGCGGCGCGCGCGCCCTCGAGCGCGAGGGTGCTGCCGCCCGCGAGTTCGACCGTGCTGCCATCCTCGAGCGCGATCAGCCGGGTCTCGCCGGGAGCGGTGCGGTAGAGCGTCTCGCCGCCGGGCCCGAACCACAGGACCGAGGTCAGCGCGAGCGCCAGCGATGCGGCCACCGCACCGCCGAGCCACGCGCGGCGGCCGGCGAGCCAACCGGGGGGATTGTCGTTTGCGGCGACCTGAACCAGCTCCGGCGCGGGCGCCGGCGCGGGCGCGGGCAGCGCCGCCAGCACCGTGTCGGCGTCCTCGAGCGCGTATTGGACGGCGTCGTAGGCTTTCGCATGGGCCGGGTCGGCCTCGAGCCAGGCGGCAAACCCGTCCCAGTCCGCGAAATCGGGCGCGCGCGTGGCGATTGCCCAGGCAAGGGCAGCATCGCGGATCGGCTGGTCGGTGGTCATCGGACAGGTTCTCCTGCCTGCAAGACGGAGACGCGCGGCGAATGCCTCATTGGCCGTCCTCCCGGGTCGCAAGGATCGCTGCATAGGCGCGGCGCAAGTCGCTCTCGACCGTGCTCAGGCTGACCCCGAATTCGGCGGCGATCGCGCGTTGGGTGAGCCCGTCGATGCGGTGGCGCCGCAGGATCGCGGCCGCACGCGGGCCGAGTTCGGCGAGCGCTCGTTCGACCCGCGCCACCTCCTGCCGCGCGGCAAGTTCGCGCTCGGGGCCGGGGGCGGCCGCAACGCCGTCGGCCATGCCCGGCTGCGCCTCGGCCTAGGCCTTGTCGCGCAAGGCGGTCTGGCGCTCGGAGCGGTAGCGGTCGATCATCAGCCGGTCGGCCGCGCGCATCATGTAGCCGAGGCCCGCCGCCGCCGCGGGATCGGGCGCGGCGGCAAGGCGCAGCCACAGCTCCTGCAACAGATCCTCGGCCGCCTCCCCGCCGCCGCGCGCGCGCAGGAAGCGCAGCAGCCGCTCGCGGTGCGCGAGGTAGGCCTCTTCGAGCGTAAGGGTGGGGGCCATGGGCGGATCGATCGGCGGTTGCGGGCAGGCAGGCGGCGGGGGTGCTTGAGCGCCCCTAGCATGAACCCGGCCCGAACGGGAATGGCCTGACGACCGGCCTCGCGCGCGCGCCGATCAGAGCGCGAAGTTGGCGCGGAAGGCGCTCGGCGACATGCCGCGCGCGCGGGCGAAGGCCGCGCTGAAATTGGCATGGCGCGGGAAGCCGCAGGCGCGCGCGATCTCGTGCACCGAGAGCTCGGGCGACATCAGCAGGCGCTGGGCGTGCTGCAGCCGCCGCTCGCTCACGTAGCGATAGGGGCTGGAGCCCGTCGCCTGCCGGAACACCCGCGCGAAGTGGAACACCGAAAGCCCCGCGACATGCGCCAGCAGATCGAGCGTCAGCGGCTCGGCAAGATTGGCTTCGATGAATTCGATCACCCGCTTCAACCGCACCGGCGGCAGGCTGATCCGCTCGCTCTCGGCGATGAAGCCGTTGGGATCGATGCCCGACAGGATCAGCGCCATCGATCGCATCGCCTGCTCGGCGACGAGATCGGTGGCGAGGCCGGGGCGGAACAGCTCGAGCTCGATCAGGCTGATGAGGCCGATCAGCGCGGTGTTCTCGCTGAACAGCAGCGGCACCGAGGCGCGCCCGCCGCGATCCTCGAGCAGGCTGTCGAGGAAGCCCTTGGGGAAGACCAGATTGACGCTCTTGGCCGAGGTGCCGAATTCGATCTGCGAATCCGCCCCGCTCGGCACGAAGCTGGCGCGCAGATCGCGGTTGGCCGCGACGGTGTAGCGCTCGCCGGCCATGCAGCCGAAGGCCGGGTGCCCTGAACCGCGGGTCAGCAGGAGCAATTCGTTGTGATCGGCCGGTCGGTCGGCGCTGGTGACACGCGAGGGGCCGTAATCGACAATCCGGTAGAGCACGATGTCGCGCGGGGCGGCGGCGAGCGACAGGGCGGCAGGCGCGTGCCGATAGGCGACGCAGTCGATCGCCTGATATCCCGTATGCGTGTGCTGCACCTGACCGATCCCGGTCATCCACACCCTCCCGTCCGTCGTTCCCGCCTTACGCTTCCCGCAGCGCAATCTGCCCGAAGCCGGAGCCTGCAGTTTTCGAATTCTTGCTTTTTCGTAGCATTTGCTACAGTACCTCCCCCCGGCCTCAGAATGCGATCCGCGCCCGCAGCCTGATGTCGCGCCCGGCATTGGGGGCGAAATCCTTGAGGAAGCTGGCATGACGGCGCACGGTGTCATCGAAGATGTTGTTGGCGCTAACGCTCAGGGTGAGGTCGGGACGGCCGGCAAAGGGCCGCCAGTCGAAGCTCGCGTTGGCGACAACATAGCCCTCGGTCGGGGTCTCGAAGTCGCTCACCCGGTCCATGCGATCGGCCCATTCGACCTCGATCCGCGCATCGAAGGCCGAGGCCCGCGCGCTCACCCCGCCCAGCACACGCAGCGGCGGGATGCGCGGCACCGGCGTGCCGTCCGCCAGGGTCGCGCGGGTGTAGTCCATCAGCGCGTCGACCCCGATTGTGGCGCTGCCCACATCGAACAGGTCGAGCTTGCCCTGCACTTCGAAGCCGTAATACTCCGCCTCGTCCGCGAGGAACTGGAACACCGGCAGGCCGTCCACCACCGCGCCGGTTTGCGCGGTGAAGATGTAGTCGGGAAAGCGGTTGTAATAGGCCGAGGCCTCGAGGCTCCACTTCGTGCCGAAGCCGCGCACCACGCCCTCGAAGCCCCAGGCGGTCTCCTGCGGCAGATCGGGATTGCCCAGCAGCACGCCCTGCGTGCCCGGATCGGTTCCCTGGGTGTAGAGTTCCTCGACCACCGGCGCGCGGCGCGAGAAGAAGCCGCTGCCGGCGATCACCAGCCCCGGCGCGGCGGCGTAGCTTGCCCCGAGCGAGCCCGAGAGGCCGGAATAGTCGCGTTCCTGCGCAGCGTTGCCCAGCGCCGGATCGGGACGTGCCTCGATTGCGGTCGTCTCCCAGCGCAGCGCAGCCTCGACCCGCACCGGGGCGAGATTGAACTCGTGGGACGAGAACACCGCGAACTGGCCGGTCTGGGTGGGCGGCAGCAGCGGTGATTCTGCCAGAACGCTGAAATCGCGGCTGACGAACTGCACGCCCGTGGTCGCCCGCCAGATGCCGCGCTGCGCGCCGACCACCTCGGCCCGTCCCTCGAACGCCTGGTTGAGGAAGGTGGCGGTGAGCTCGCCGGTGTCGAGCACCTCGTCATGCGCATAGTCGGCCCAGCCGAACCGGAACCTCAGCGCTTCGACCCACGCGCCCTGCAAGCCGATCTCGGAGGCGAAATCGACCCGCGTCTGCTGGAGGTCGATCAGGGTGTTGGGCACGGGCGCGGCCGGATCGAAGGAGAAGCGGGTGGGCAGGCCGTAGCGGCTCTCCGAATGGGTGACGGCAAGCCCGAAATGCGCCTCGTCGAGCACGAAGGACGCGCCGCCGGCGATGTCCCAGCTCTGCGCGGCGCTGTTGGGCAGCCGGCCACGCAGGTCGGCGAGCGCGCGGATGCCTGCATCGGGCGAGGCCTGCGCCTCGGCGCGCTGTCCGGGGGCAAGCACGAAGCCGCCGGTGTCGAGGTCGCCGGTGTCGAGCCAGTGGCCATCGAGGTGCCAGGCAAGCTTGCCCCCACCCCCGTCGAGCGCAGCGCCGAGCACCACCTCGTCCGAAGCTGAGCCGTAGCTCGCCGAGGCGCGCCCGGTGATCGCCGCGGAAGGCAGGCGGTCAGGCACGCGCGCGACCTTCGTGTTGACCACGCCGCCGACGAGGCCCGAGCCGTAGAGCAGCGCCGAGGGCCCGCGCAGCACCTCGATGCGGTCGGCCACCAGCGGGTTGATCGCGACCGCGTGATCGGGGCTGGTGTTGGAAACGTCGAGGCTCTGGATGCCGTCGATCAGCAGCCGCGTGCGCTCGCCCTGAAGCCCGCGCAGCACCGGGCGCGAGACGCCGGGGCCGAAGGCGGTGGAGGAGACCCCGGGCAGGCTCGCCAGCGTCTCGCCCAGGGTTGCGCGGCCGGCGCGTGCCAGTTCGTCGCCCGACAGCACCGCGCCCGAGACCGGGGCGGTGACGCGCGCGCGGCGGCGGGTGCCGGTGACGATGATCTCGGTGATCATTTCCGCGCCCGGCGCATCGGAGTCCATCGCATCCGCGCCCTCGAGCATGGACATGAGGTCCATCGCATCGGACGGAGGTGCTTCGCCGTCGTCCATCATGACCGGTGGGGCGCCGGCTTGCGCCTCGGCCGCCTGATCCTGCGCCTCGGGCGCGACCTCGTCCTGGGCAAGGGCCGGCCCGGCGAACGCCAGCGCGGCGCAACTGGCCAGCGCAGCGAAGGAAGCGGGGGTCGAACGCATAGGAGGTTCCTGTTGGCCTTGGCCCGAGGTCGCCGCGCTCAGACAGGTCGGGGAGACCCGCTCATCCGGCATTATTGCCGAGCAAGGGGCGCGCCGGGAAGGAGTGTGCTTTCCTTCCCGGCGCTAGGTGCAGGTCATGCAGGAGGGGGCATAGCATGACCCGTGGGGACTGGAGCAGTCGCCCCCCTCAGTTGATGCGGTAGACCACCGGGCAGTTGACGATGAAACCAACGGCACGGAAATCGCCGCCGTCGAGGCTCTTGATGAAGCCGCGGTGCGACATCTCGGCCGCCTGCAGCGCGCTGGTGATCCGATAGCGGTAGCCCTTCTGGACCGCCTCCTCGGTCCACACCGCCGGGAACAGGCGCCACATCGGCGAATAGTCGAGGTTGATGGTGGGGATACCGCCGAGCACGTTGAGCGGGCCGCCTTCACCGGAGAGGGCGCTCACGAGGCCCTGGCGGTGCGGGTTGTCCTTGCCGGTCGGGCCGTTGACCACCACCACGATGCGCTCGGCGCTTTCACCGGGCGATGCGTCCTCGAGCGCGAAGGGCATATCCTTCATCGCCGGGCTGAAGGTGGCGTTCTCGAGGCTGGCGACCAGCGGATCGTTGGCTTCGGTCGAGAGGTACATGATCGGCTTGTCGAAGGTGAAGCCAAGGGTCATCTTGATCGTCACCGTGCCGTCACGCGGGCAGATCGCAGCGACCTTGTCGTGGACCTTGGTGTAATCGACCTTGCCCGCGCACATCGCGTTCAATTCGGCCTCACTCGCCTGGCTGACGACGGGCGCGTTGTAGATGATCGACTTGGCCGAATTCTCGACATAGACCAGCGGGGTGTAATCGGCATCGCCGACCGAGCCAGGCTGGAAGGCCTTGGGCGGGAAGGGCGCGTTGGCCGGCCCCGGGGTGACGCTCAGCGCGGGCTTGAAGTCGACGCTGCCGGCCGCGAAGGTGAAGGTGCCGTTGGTTTCGATCCGGGCGCGGCGGGTGGCCTTGCCGGTCAGCGCAAAGGCGAGCTTGGGCGAATAGGCGAGCCCCTGCAGGTCCGAAATGTTCTCATCGGTGGAATCCGTGAGGATGAACCACACCGGCGTGCCGTTGGGCAGCTGGCCCCGCCGCAGCGGCAGGGTGGCGGTGCCCTTCTCGAGGTCGAGATGCGCCGACTTCATCAGCAGCACCGGCCCCAGAAGCTTGGGATCGACCTCCGAGGGCGACGGCTGGGCGACGATGGTCCTGAGGTCGCTGCGGATCGAGGCGGGTGCCTCGCGAATCTCGTCGAGAGGGGCGCCTTCCTTGCCGCGGACGACAACATCGGCATGACCGACCGAAGGCACCGCGAGGGCCAGCACCGCCCCCGCCGCCAACATCGCGTTTTTCAACTTGCGCATCACTTGCTCCTTGTGGTTCGGCAGAAAAAGGGCGCCTGCCGATCGCCGCAAGACCATTGATGCGCTTTGCTTCCTTGCGCTTCTTTCGCGATGGCTCACGTTTTTCGCTTTCTCGCTGTCATGGACGATTGACAGGCGGAACCGTCGCCCGCAGGGGCAGCAGGGCGCAAGATCTCGAAAGCCGCCCTTGCCGACAAGGGCGTAGTCCCGGCCACGAAAGGTATCCCGTTTATGCCCTGGCTGAGGTGGATCGAGTGGTTTTCCGGGCGCCCCAAAGGGCTGCTTGCGCCGAACATGGCGATCACGCTCGTCACCTTGCGGATCGCGCCTGCGGCAGTCACGGACGAGGTCAGCTTCTACCGCAGCGCCGAGTATGACGCCCTGCTGGAATGGGCGAAAATGGGCCGCTTTATCCTCGCTCTGGCCAGCACGGACCGTGACGAGCTGACCCTGTTGTGCATCCAGACGCCCGACGAGATGCGTGCGGCCGTGGCCGAGCTGCCGCTGGTCGCGGCCGGGCTGGCGACGGTCGACATACGGCCGGCCATGTCCCTGAGAATGGACGAGGGCGACTTTGGAATCCTGCAATAAGCCACGGAAATCTCAGGTTCCGGCTAACCCGGCTAACAACATTCCAACGGTTTCGATATCTTGCGCTTTTGTCAGTGGTTCGCCCGAACGTCCTGTCAAACTGTCACATCCAGACGTATGATTGCACTGTGTCAGGGATCGGACACTTTGCGTCGCTAGCGTTTGGAGCACGATGATGGCAATGGGTGAGGTACCGAGCTTTCACATCGGAATGGGCACCGGAGCCGACTTCTTCCGCCATATCCACTGGTCGGATCAGCCCGATGTGACCCTGTTCGACACCGGCTCGCTCCCCGTGGTCGCGATGCGCCACCACCGCACCATTGCGCGCGGCACGGTCGAACTCGTCGCCGATGCGCCCGAGGCCGACGATTGGGACGCGCTGATCGTCAATCGCAACGGATCGGGAACCTTCGGCATCGACTTCTGCGGTGCCCACAAGAGCCTCCCGCTCCACCGCGATCTGTGCTGCTTCATCCCCGCCGGGGCCGACAGCCGGATGCAGTTCGATTGCCAGGCAGGCTCGTTCATCCTCTATATGCGCCCCGGGCTCATCGCCTCGCTGCTGGAGAGCGAGGGCAAGGGCAAGGGCACCGACGCGCTCGCCCCGATCGTCGGGCGGCACCTTCCGCGGGTCGCGCACCTGATGGGCCTGATCGAAAGCAAACTGCGCCGTCCGAGCCTCGGCTCGCGGTTGATGATCGACGGGTTGCTGCGGGCGATCGCGGGCCTCCTGGTCAGCGACGATGCAATGCCGGCCGCCGAACCGGCCGATCGGATCTACCTCTCGCCGCCCAAGCTCAAGCGGGTGATCGACTTCATCGAGGCGAACCTGCAGGAAAGCATCGGGCTCGACGATCTCGCCCGCGCGGCGGGGCTTTCGGCGAACCACTTCCTGCGGGTGTTCAAGCTGGCGACGGGCGAGACGCCCTACCATTTCCTGCGCGCGCGGCGGCTTGAACGGGCGCGGCAGATGCTGGCCGACGACTCAATGCCGCTGGCCGAGCTCGCGCTCGAATGCGGCTTTGCCAACCAGGCCCATTTCACCGCTGCCTTCAGCCGCGAAGTCGGCATCTCGCCGGGCCGCTACCGCCGCGCGGTGCGCGCCTGACGGCGCCGTCGGCGGCCTCAGGCGTGCCGAATAATCCGTTTGATTCAGAGATTTGACGGCGCTGCTGTGACCAATACGTCACAGCAGCGCCGCTCCTATTGCACGGCCTGCAACATCGCGCGCTTTCTGGAAAAAGCCCTCGCCTTTCTGACAAGAAGCATGGCTTGGCACGGCGCATTGATGGCTCCCCCGACGCATTCAAGGAGCATCGATCAATGTCGCGCAGTATCCTCTCCCTCCGCCTGCTGCTCGCCGCCGGAGCGGCCTGCACCGCACTCGCCGCCCCGGCGCTTGCTGCCGGTAACGAAACGCCCGAGCCGGCCGGCGCGCCGCGGGCGCCGATCGTGCTGACCACCGCGAGCGCCGCCGCGACTGCCGATGCCGCCGCGCTGGAAGCCGCGGCTGCCCCGCAGGCCGTCAACCCCGTGGCGGTCGCCGCTGCCGCAGCCAGCGCGGCTGCCGCGCAGGACGGCGAAGACCTCGGTGGCTGGACTCCGCTCGGCTCCGAGCCGTTCGGGCAGGAGCTGTTCGCCAAGTGGATCCCCGTCCCCAACGGTGACAGCGGCGCCCCGCGGCAGGGCTGGCTCGGCACTGCGGACGGCTTCTTCACCCGCGAAGTCCACCTCGCCTACACCTATGTCGATGCCGGCGACGACGGCGAGGATCTGCACCAGGGGCTCGCCCGGTTCCACTATCCCTTCACCCGCCGCCTGTGGGCAGGGCTCGAAGTGCCCTTCTATCAGGACATCGGGGGGGATTCGGACTTCGGCGACATCACCCTCACCACCCAGATCATGCTGGTCGAGAAGCGCAACATCTCGGTCAATGCCGGCGTGGGCTGGCGCTTGCCGACCGGTTCGGAGAGCTTCGGCAACGGGATTTTCTCGCCGCAGCCGCAGCTGAATATGTTCACCGACCTCGGCAGCGGGTTCTCGCTGCGCGGGCGGGTCGCCTACGATTTCCCGGACAATGGCGGGGCCGAGAGCTTCATCCTCAACGGTGCGATCGGTCAGACGGTGACCGACCACGACAATACGCCCTTCGGCGACCTGACCTGGTATGTGGCGGGCACCTGGCGCGAGTTCCAGGATGGCACTGACACGACCTTCGTCTCGATCACCCCAGGGATGCGTATGCATCTCAGCGGCAATCTGTTCCTGCTCGCCGGGATCGAGATCCCGCTGCGCGACAGCTCGCAGTTCTTCAACGAGGCGTTCACGGTGCAGCTGGTCAAGGGCTTCTGAGGCCCGACCGACGCGATTTCCCTCAGCGCATGATCTTGCGATAGGCGCTGGGGGAAATCCCCGTCAGCTGGCGGAAGCGGCTGGCGAATTGCGGGTGCGAGGCGAAGCCTGCCGCATCGCCCACCGCCTGCACCGGCATGCTTGCTTCGTCGAGCAACCGGCACGCCAGAGCAATCCGTGCGCGCAGGATATAGGCATAGGGCGGCAGGCCCGTCGCCGCGCGGAAGCCGCGCGCGAAGTGGAAGCGGCTATATCCGGCAAGCCCCGCAAGATCATCGAGCGCGATCGGCTCGCGCAGGTTCTCTTCGATATAGTCGCGCACCCGCGCGACGCTGTTGGGCGAGATGATGATCTTGTTGTCCTTCGCCGTGCTCGCACTCTGGCGTTCGAACAGGCGGTGGAGCGCCGCCTCGAGCTGGTATTCCTGCTCCATCAGCGCCAGATCGTCGCATTCCGAGGCACGCACCAGCGCGGTCAGCAGGCGGCTCAAAAGCGGGTCGAACTCGCCGAAGGCCTCCTTCAGCTGGACCTTGGCAGGATCGCAATCGAACTGCTCGGCGATGGTCTGCGCGTAGTAGCCCGGTTCGAGATAGATGTGGCCGAAGGCGATCGGCCCCTCGGTCATCCAGCTGTAGGAGCTGCCCGCCTCGATCGCCGAGAGCGCCCGGTCCTGGGTCTCGCGAACCAGCGTCTCGGTACGGCGGCGGCGGGTGATGCGCTTGGCCCCGCCCATGTGGACCACGAGGTAGTGATGATCGAGCGGCGGCTGCACCATGCGCCGCGCGCTCTTCTCCCAGCGCTGGATGATCGCACCGCCGACCTGGCGCGGGGCGCTGGAGATGCTGCGCGACGGGGTCGCCCAGTCGCGCCAGGCGAGCGGATGAAGCTTGCCCTGCTCGGGGACTAGAGGATCGAAGGAGGCCATGTTGGCCGACGTTAGACATGATGGCGGGCCGCTTGTCCATCGGCGGTTGCCGTTCAAGAGCGCGGCGTATTGTCTGAAATACGCGCAGGAGGGCAGCTTTTCCCCGGAAAATATCGCACGGCGCCGGAGCCTGTCGGCGGGCCTGCGCGCCGGCAAGGCTCGCCGAAGGCTCCCGCGCGGTGCGGTGATCGGCCGGTTCGCCCGCTGCCGGATGCCGCCGGTTCCGGTTCTGCCGCCGCGCGTGCGCGCCGCCGCTCCATCCGCGAACAGCCTCGCACCGGACGCGGTGGAGAGCCGCAGCAACGCGGACATTTCGGACAAGCGCATCGGCGCGCGTGCTGCTAGAGCGGGGGCGGAACCGAATGCGAGGGATGCAGCATGGTCAAGGCAATGTGGAACGGCGTCGTGATCGCCGAGAGCGACGAGACCGTGGTGGTCGAAGGCAATCACTATTTCCCGCGTGCCAGCGTCAATGCCGCCTACCTTGCCCCCAGCAGCACCCAGACGCGCTGCCCGTGGAAGGGCACCGCCTCCTACCACTCGCTGATGGTGGAGGGCGCGACCAACCCGGACGCCGCGTGGTATTACCCCGAACCCCTCCCCGCGGCTGCCGAGATCAGGGACCGGATCGCCTTCTGGAAGGGGGTCGAGGTCGGCTAGCGGCCCCGGCTGGAGCCTAGAGCCTGTCCTGGTTAGGTGGAGGCATTGGCACGGAGCCGATTTTGGCCCAGCGCAAGGAGAGAGGAGGGAGCCATGCCGAAGCATAGTGACCGACGATCGACGCGGCGATGGGCCAAAAGCGGCCCGCCCCTTCGGGGTCGCGTGCGAATGCTTCCACCT
>OFDN01002157.1_pt1 | contig 11290 bp, 11 predicted proteins | sample 1520971 | NCBI WGS metagenome assembly OFDN01 (sample SAMEA94257418, study PRJEB24077) | hot springs metagenome | biome: Aquatic biome; feature: Geographical feature; material: Water | place: India | collected 2012-06-12 | depth 5 m | reverse complement strand
GGAGAAACCGAGCCCTCACCCTCCCGCTGCGCGGGTCCCTCCCTCTCCCGCCGGTGGCGGGAGAGGGGTTTCACGGGGCGTCAGCCTTCGATCTTCGAGAAGTCGGCGACGGCGTTGAGGGTGGCGCGGATCTGGCTCAGCAGGCGCAGGCGGTTGGCGCGCAGCGCCTTGTCGTCGGCGTTGACCGTCACCTTGTCGAAGAAGGCGTCGACCGGGCCGCGCAGCCTGGCCAGCGCCGACATGGCGTCGGTGAAGGCTTCCTGCGCCAGCAGCGGGCGGGTGGCGGCCAGCGCCTCGGCCAGGGCCGCGTGCAGCGCCCGCTCCTCCTCCTGCACCAGACCCTCGGGGTCCGGCTCCTGGTCGTAGGTGGTGGCGTCCTTCTTCTCCTCGATCCGCACGATGTTGGAGGCGCGCTTGTAGGCGGTGAGCAGGTTCGCCCCGTCCTCCGACCCGACAAAGGCCTGCAACGCCGTCACCCGCGCCAGCAGCCGGACGAGATCATCCTCGCCGCCCAGCGCGAACACCGCGTCGATCAGATCGTGCCGCACGCCCTGGTCGCGCAGCACCACCTTGAGGCGGTCGGCGAAGAAGGCGAGGATGTCGCCGGCCACGCCATCGGCCTTGGCCAGCCCGTCCACCGTGAACAGGCCGTGCGCCTTGGCGAACACGGACAGCAGCGGCAGCCGCAGCCCGTTCTCCAGCACCAGCCGGATCACGCCCAGCGCCGCGCGGCGCAGCGCGTAGGGGTCCTTAGACCCCGTGGGCTTCTCGTCGATGGCGAAGAAGCCGACGAGAGTGTCGAGCTTGTCGGCCAGCGCCAGGGCGACCGACACCAACTCCTTAGGGCAACTGTCGGACGGGCCGGCGGGCTTGTAGTGGGCGGCGATGGCGTCGGCCACGGTTTCCGGCTCGCCCTGGCCAAGCGCGTAGTAGCGGCCCATGATCCCCTGCACCTCGGGGAACTCGCCCACCACGCCGGACACGAGGTCGGCCTTGGCAAGGAGTGCCGCGCGCGCCGCGGCGGCCGGGTCGGCGCCGATGGCGGTCGCGATCTCCGCCGCCAGCGCCTGCACCCGTGCGACCTTTTCGCGCACCGTGCCGAGCTTGGCGTGGAAGGTGATGTCGGCCAGCGCCGGGACGCGGTCCTCCAGCCGGATCTTGCGGTCCTGGTCCCAGAAGAACTTGGCGTCGGACAGGCGGGCGCGCAGCACCCGCTCGTTGCCGGCCACCACCGCGGCCCCGCCGTCCGCCGTCACCATGTTGGCGACGACGATGAAGGCGCGGGCCATGCGGCCCTCCGCGTCCAGAGTGGCGAAATACTTCTGGTGCGTGCGCATGGAGGTGATCAGCACCTCCGCCGGCACGTCCATGAAGGCCTCGTCGATGGAGCCCATCAGCACCACCGGCCATTCGACCAGCCCGGCCACCTCCTCCAGCAGCCCGTCGTCCGGCTTCAGGGTCAGGCCGGCCTTGGCGCAGAGCGACTCGGCGTCGGCCTTGATCTTGGCCTTGCGCGCCTCGCGGTCGAGCAGGACATGCGCCGCTTCGAGCGTCGCGCGGTAGTCGGCGAAGGACTCCACGGCGAAGGGTTCGGGCGACAGGAAGCGGTGGCCGCGGGTGGTGTTGCCGAAGGACAGCGGCGCCTGTTCCCCGCCCACGGCGAAGGACCCGGCCAGCGGCTGGCCGCCGAACACCGCGACGATGGAATGCAGCGGTCGCACCCAGCGCACCTGCCCGGTCGCCCAGCGCATGGACTTCGGCCAGGGCAGCTCCGCCATGGCGGCGGGGATCACCTCGGCCAGCACCTCGGCGGTGTCGCGGCCCTTCTTCTCGGCCACCGCGAACCAGAAGACGCCCTTTCCGGTATCCCTCTGCTCGCACTGGTCCAGGCTGGTCAGGCCGGCGGATTTCAGGAAGCCCTGCACCGCCTGCTCGGGCGCGCCGACGCGCGGTCCCTTCTTCTCCTCCATCACATCGGCGGTGCGCTCGGGCAGCCCGTCGATGACCAGCGCCAGCCGGCGCGGGGTGGAGTGGGCGGTGGCGGACGTGAAGGTCAGCCCCGACGCGGTCAGCTTGGCCGTGACCAGCGTCTTGAAATCCTCGGCCGCGCGCGCCTGCATGCGGGCCGGGATGTCCTCGGAGAAGAGTTCGATCAGAAGTTCGGGCATGGGTCAGGCCTTCCGCTGGCTGCCGGCCAGCCACTGCTCGCAGCACGCCTTGGCCAGCGCGCGGACGCGGCCGATGTAGGCGGCGCGCTCGACCACGCTGATCACGCCGCGCGCGTCCAGCAGATTGAAGAGGTGGGACGCCTTGATGCACTGGTCGTAGGCGGGCAGGGCCAGCCCCTTCTCCACCAGCGCCGCGCACTCGGCCTCGGCGTCCTGGAAGTGGCGAAGCAGATTGTCGGTGTTGGCGTGCTCGAAATTGTAGGCGGAGTATTCGACCTCGGCCCGCTTGAACACGTCGCCGTACTTGACGCCCTGCCCGTTGAAGTCGAGGTCGTAGACGTTCTCCACGCCCTGCACATACATCGCCAGACGCTCGAGCCCGTAGGTCAGCTCGACCGCCACCGGGTTGCACTCGATGCCGCCGACCTGCTGGAAATAGGTGTACTGCGTGACCTCCATGCCGTCGCACCACACCTCCCAGCCCAGGCCCCAGGCGCCCAGCGTCGGGCTTTCCCAATCGTCCTCGACGAAGCGGATGTCGTGCAGCTTGGGGTCGATGCCCAGCATCTCCAGGCTCTTCAGATAGAGCTCCTGGCTGTTGGCCGGCGACGGCTTCAGGATCACCTGATACTGGTAATAGTGCTGGAGCCGGTTGGGATTCTCGCCGTAGCGCCCGTCCTTCGGGCGGCGCGACGGCTGCACATAGGCGGCCTTCCACGGCTCCGGACCCAGCGCGCGCAGCGTCGTCGCCGGGTGGAAGGTGCCGGCCCCCACCTCCATGTCGTAGGGCTGGAGGATCAGGCAACCCTGCTCCGACCAGAACTGGTGCAGCTTCAGGATCAGGCTCTGGAACGGCAGGCCGCGCCCGCCGGGGGAAGTCGCGCTCGCCGGCGCCATGGAACGTGCCCTGGTGGTCAAGGATGAGGGAGCGGCACGATACGCGGCGGGTTTGGGCGAATCAAGCGGATGGGGCGCCGCATCCGCGCGTCGGCACCGGTCAGCAGAGCCGCCGCGCGCGCAGGCCCGCGTCCGCCGCCGCCAGCTGCCGGTCGAGCGTCACCAGCTCGGCACCCGCATGGTCGGCCAGCCAGAGATAGGAGGCGTCGTAGGCGGTGAGCTTCCAGAATCGGGCGAGGTTGACAATGGCGCCATGATCGACGTCCATGACCTGGATGTTCAGCTTCTCGATCAGTGCCCAGCCGGCTCGGTAACGATCCGCTCCATCCGGATCGCGGCGCATCTTGGTCAGGCAGACGTTCGCCACCTCGTAGAGAAGGATCGAGGGGGCGACGAGTGTGCGGTTGCGCAAGCGCTCCGCGACCTGCGTCCTCTCCGGTTCATCGAATAATACGGCGGAGACCGCCGATGCATCGACGACGCTACGAGCCATAGCGTTCATCGCGCATCTTGCGGACGATGTCCGCCGACTCCGACGGGCTGGACAGCCCGAGCTTACTGACTTCGGCCATGACCTCGTCGATGGTCATCGTTCCGTGGTTCCGGTCCGGCACCGGCTTGGCCGCCGCCGCCACGATGGCCATTAGCTCGCCCTGGAGCGAGCGGTGGTTGCGGGCTGCGCGCTCCCGCAGCAGCGCGGCCAACTCGTCGGGGACGTTCTTGATCGACAGGTTCACGGGCATGGCTGGCTCCGTTCCGGCTCCATATCGGAGCCAGTCTACGCCCCCGCCGCTCCGCCGTCAAAGCCGCCCGGCGTCAGGACACGGCCTGCCCGCCGACCATCACGATCGCCGAGGGTTTCGAGGCCAGCTCCGTGAGCTTCGGGATCTCCACATGGCAGACCGCGGCGATCCGCCGGATCAGGCGCAGCGGGCGCAGCGGCTTGACGATGTAGGCGTTGGCCCCGGCCGCCTGGCAGGCGGCGATGACGCGCTCGTCGCCGTAGCTGGTCAGCATGATGATCGGGACGTTGCGGGTGTGGCGCATCCCCGCATCCACGCCGGAGCGCACCAGCCGGACCAGCGCCAGCCCGTTCATCCCGTCCATCTTGATGTCGCAGATGACGAGGTCCACCCGCATGTTCCGCAACGTGTCGGCGGCGGATTCGCCGCAGGACGCCTCCAGCACGCTGCCGAATCCGAAGCCGGTCAGGACGGATGTCAGGATGCCGCGCGTCGTGTCGTCGTCATCGACGACGAGCACGGAAATGGCTCCGGGGCCGGTAGCGAGGGCGCTTACGGCGTTCATGGCGGTGCGGCTTTCATAGTTTCGTGGCGAAACTACACCCCGCGTGCCCCAATGCAACTGTTTGCGGACCGCAGTGTTAAGTACGCAACAATCGGCAACCGCTCGCGCAGCGGTGCGTCCGCTGGTGCGCAATCTTGCTGCGTGAATGGTGCGTCAGCCGTAAGGACAGGCCGCCCGTCCGCAGGACACGGCCGAGCGCGGGGCGACGTAGGCGCCGCACTCCGGGCATTTCTCCATGTCCTCGGCCGTCGGGTCGGCGCTCCGGCCGACGCCGGCCGGGCCGCGCGGCTGGGCGGTGGGGCGTGGCGCCTTGCGGGCGTTCAACCGGTCCTGGCCGATCGCGGCGATGCGGCTGTACCAGCGCCAGCCGACGAACAGCGCGGCGATCACGACGATGAGGAGGAGGAGCTTTCCGAACATGGGGCAGGCTTACCGGGGGCTGGCGGTGCCGGTCAAGGGCCGGAGGTCACAGGCCGTACCGCGCCCAGTGCGCGCGCTCCTCGGCTGCGGCGATGGCGGCGTCCGGCAGGGCCGCGCCGATGGCACCGCCCGCGGCCGACACCCCGAAGCCAAGCCGGCGGAACAGCCGCTTCTCGCCCTCGATCACGCGCAGTTGGACCTTCTCCCCGAAGCGGCGGCGCAGGTGGGGGCGGGCGTGGTCGATGCCGTCGATCAGCCCCAGCCCCAGCCCCGACGCGCCGGTCCAGAAGGCACCGGAGAACAGCTCGCCCTCGTCGCCGGTCAGCCGGGCGCCGCGGCGCTCGCGCACCAGCGCCTTGAAGCTCTCGTGCATCTCCCGCTGGATGGCGCGCAGCCGTTCCACCGCGTCGGGCTTCTCGGGCTGGAAGGGGTCGAGCAGCACCTTCTTCTCACCGGCGGTGTAAAGACGACGCTCGATGCCGAATCGGGCGATCAAGTCCTGGAAACCGAAGCCGCCCGACACCACCCCGATGGAGCCGACGATGGAGTTGGCGTCGGCGTGGATCTCGTCGGCCGCGCAGGCCAGCCAATAGCCGCCGCTCGCCGCCACGTCCTCGCAGAAGGCCAGCACCGGCACCTTCTTTTCGTCGGCAAGATCGCGGATGCGCCGCGCGATCAGCGCCGACTGCACCGGCGAGCCGCCGGGGGAGTTGATGATCAGCGCCACCGCCGACAGCCGCTTCGGCGCGAAGGCGCGCTCCAGCAACGGCGCCACCGCGGTCAGGTTGAGCGACTGGCGCAATGGCCCGGCCGCGCCGATCACCCCGGCCAGACGGACGACGGACACGACCGGGTGGCGGGTGCGCCACGGGCCGAAGGGCAGCTTTGCCAGGAGGGAGGGCGTCTTCATCGCGCCGTAGATGGGGATGCGCCGCCCGAAGGTCAAAGCGTGAGCGGTGCGGCGTCGCGCAGCACCGCCTCGGCCGCCGGGGTGTAGCGGCCGTCGGGGCCGTGCAGCACCAGACCGGGCGCCAGAACCGCCGGCGCCTTGGCGCTGCGCACGGCGGCGATCAGCACCCGCTTGGCCGGCTCCCCCGCCCGTGGCCACAGGGGGAAGGTGACGATGCCGCCGAACCGGCCGCTCAGCAGCGCCAGGATCTCGTCCAGGCGGTCGGCGCGGTGGACCAGCGTCAGGGTGCCGCGGGCCTTCAGCATCACCGTGGCGAAGGTGATCCAGTCGGCAAGACGCGCCTCTCCCTCCACGTTGGCGGCGGCCTTGACCGCGTTGGGCGGCGCGCTGGCCGCCCCGGCCTTCAGGTAGGGCGGGTTCATCATCACCCGGTCGAAGGAGGCGGGGCCCATGGCCGGCGGCGGGCGCATCAGGTCGCCGCGCACCACCAGCACGCGCCCCTGCATGCGGTTCAGCGTGATGTTGCGGCTGGCGAGGTCGGCCATCTCCGGCTGGCGCTCCAGCCCGATGATGCGCGAGCCGCCGACGCGCGCGGCCAGGCACAAGGCCGCCGCACCGGACCCGGTGCCCACGTCCAGCACGCGGTCGCCCGGCTCCACATGGGTGAAGGCGGCGAGCAGCACCGGGTCCACCGCGGCGCGGTAGCCGGCCTCCGGCTGCATCAGGCGCACCCGGCCCCCGAGGAGCGAATCCTCGCCGGGCTCCTGGTGCGCCCCGGTCGTGGCTTCGGTGTCGGTGGGCAGGATGGCGGACGCGGTCATTCAGACATCTCCTCTCCCGCCTCGCGCAGGACGCGGACGGCGCGGGCATGGTCCTCGTCGGCGACGACGAGGCGGCGCGGGATGGCGCCGATCGATCCTTCCAGAATGCTGGTGTGCGTGTCGAGCACGACGACGGAGACTCCCGCATCCTTCAGCAGGGCCGTCAGCCACGACACGCGGACGGGATCGTTGGTTCGCAGGATTTCCTTCATGGCGTCCGGACAGCACCCTTCCGCGCCTGCCCTCGGGTGCAGGCTTGACCGAAGTGGATAGGCGTCTATGCTCGCTCCCGATACCGGATTCGTCAATCAACGCGGGAGCAGGCCTTGGCGGTCGTCACCAACCTCGATCCGAAGCGGCGCAAGACCACCCCGCTCGACGACCTGACGGCCCTGGTGTCGGACGATCTGACGGCCGTCAACGAGCTGATCCTGCGGCACATGCATTCGCCGGTGGAGCTGATCCCGCAGCTCGCCGGCTACATCGTCGCGGCCGGGGGCAAGCGGCTGCGGCCGGTGCTGACGCTGGCCTCCGCCAGCCTGTGCGGCTACCACGGCGAGAACCACCGCATGCTGGCCGCGGTGGTGGAGTTCATCCACACCGCCACCCTGTTGCACGACGATGTGGTGGACGAAAGCGACCTGCGCCGCGGGCTGGCGTCGGCCAATGCGGTGTTCGGCAACAAGGCGAGCGTGCTGGTCGGCGACTTCCTGTTCTCCCGCGCCTTCGAGCTGATGGTCGAGGTGGGCTCGCTGGACGTGCTGCGCATCCTGTCCCGGGCGTCGGCGGTGATCGCGGAAGGCGAAGTGCTGCAACTCCAGACCTCCAACGACACGGAGACCAGCGAGCAGGCCTATCTGGAGGTGATCAAGGGCAAGACGGCGGAGCTGTTCGCCGCCGCCTGCCGTGTCGGCGCGGTGGTGGCCGCCCGGCCGCCGGCCGAGGAGGTCGCCCTCTACGACTACGGTATGAATCTCGGCATCGCCTTCCAGCTGGTGGACGACGTGCTCGACTACTCCGCCAAGCAGGCCAAGCTGGGCAAGACGGTCGGCGACGATTTCCGCGAGGGCAAGATCACGCTGCCGGTGGTGCTGGCCTTCCGCCGCGGCAACGACGAGGAGCGCGCCTTCTGGCGCCGCACCATGGAGGATCTGGAGCAGGCGGACGGCGACCTGGAGCGCGCGCAGCACCTGATGGCCAAGCACGACGCGCTGCGCGACACGGTGGAGCGCGCCCGCCACTACGGCGCCATCGCCCGCGACGCGCTTGGCCTGTTCGCCGACGCGCCGGTGAAGCGGGCCATGCTGGAGGTCATCGATTTCGTCATCGACCGGGACTATTAAAAGGCTTGCACAGCCGGTCGCGACCCGGTATACAGCCGGCCTCACCCGAGACCGGAGAGTAGCTCAGCCTGGTAGAGCACTGCTTTCGGGAGGCAGGGGCCGGAGGTTCGAATCCTCTCTCTCCGACCAAGTGAAGAAGGCGCCGCTGGTTCGTAAAACCGGCGGCGCCTTTTTCGTAGCGCGGATCGGTCCAGATCATTCCCGGCGTGACGATCCGGATCACTCATCGTTTGGCTTTCGCTACTTCGGCGCGCAAGACTATCTTAACAAACTATTATTGATTATTGGCGCAATTCGTGCAACCAATGCGTCATGCAGCAGGGTGCCGTGGCTGGAGGCTGCGATGGCCGGTCGCCTCGCTTCCGCCGGTCGCAGCGCCGCAAGCCGGTTTCCACGTGATGGGGCGGGAGGTTCACCTGAGCGCCGTCGTGTTCCGCCAGCTCCGTCAATACCCGCTCCGGTGCGGGTGCGCGCGGGGCGTGTGTGCCGGGGGGCGTTGCGCGCGTGGTCACTGACCCGATGGCCACGGCCCGGCGCGACGGGCGGCGACCGCCGCCGTCTTTCCGGCCGCTTCGGGTCAGGACATGGCTCGTCCTTCTGGTGATCGCCGTCGCCTTGCCGCTGGTCGTCTTCTCAAGCATCCTTCTCGTTCGCAACGTGAATGCCCAGGCCGAGGAGACCGAGCGGCAGGTCCTCAGCCGGGCGCGGCTGCTCGCCGAGGACGTGGACCGGGAGGTGGCGCGCCTCATCGCCGCCGCCGAAATCCTGGCCACATCCGACAGCCTGGCGAACGGTGACCTCGAGACTTTCCACCGGCGGGCCGTCAGCGTGCGCGAACGGCTCGGCAGCAACGTGGTGCTCCGCGATCTGGCAGCCCAGCAGCTGGTCAACAGCCGGGTTCCCTGGGGCACCGCCCTGCCGGTCAACACCGGCTTCGAAGCCGATCGCCTTGCAATCGAGACGCGCAGCCCGCAGGTCTCCGGCATCATCATCGGCGGGGTGACGCGCGCACCGCTGCTGATCGTGGTCACGCCCGTGATCCGTGACGGGGACGTGCGCTATCTGCTGAGCCTGACAATCGACCAGGAGCGGCTCCAGGGCATCGTTTCGCCCGATCGTCTGCCACCGGGCTGGCGGGCCGGCGTCATCGATCGGGACGGTGTCGTCATCGCCCGTTCCCACTTCCCCGAGCAGTTCGTCGGCAAGCCGCTTCCCGAGACCTTGTGGTCCGGCATGCGCGAGGCGCCGGACGGCATCCACCGCGCGACCAACCTCGAATCCGCCGCCGCCTTCCAGGCCTACAGCCGCGCCCGGACCTCCGGCTGGGTCGTCGCGACGAGCGTTCCCCAGGCGCTGCTGGCGGAGCCGGCGCGCCGAATTCTCCTGCTCTTCGCCGCCGGTGGAGCCGCCCTGCTGTTCGTCGGCATCGGCGCGGCCATGGTCCTGGGGCGCCGCCTGACCCGCCCGGTCGCGCAACTGGCCCATGCTGCGGAGGCGTTGGGGGCGGGCCGGATGCCCGCGGCCGACGCCGGCGGCGTGGTCGAGATCGACGCGGTCGGCCGCGCGATCCAGGACGCGGCGAGCCTGATCCGGACGCGCGAAGCGGCACTGGCCGACAGCGAGGCGCGGTACCGGGCGATCGTGCAGACAGCGGTGGATGCCGTCGTGGTGATCGACGAGGCCGGTTCCATCCACGCCTTCAACCCGGCGGCCGAACGGATCTTCGGCCATACGGCGGACGAGGCGATCGGGCAGAACGTGAGGATGCTGTTGCCCGAATCCAGCCATGCCGTGCACGACGCCGCGCTGGCGAACCAGGGCCGCACCGGCGGGAACCGGATCATCGGCACCAACGGCGAGCTGGAGGGACGGCACAAGGACGGCACGATCTTCCCGATCGAGCTGACCGCCGCCGCCTGGACCTCCGCCGGGCGGCGCTACGTCACCGAGACCATCCGCAACATCAGCAAGCGCAAGCAGGCGGAGGACGCATTGCGCGCGTCCAAGGCGGAGGCGGACCGGGCCAACATCGCCAAATCCAAGTTCCTGGCCGCCGCCAGCCACGACCTGCGCCAGCCGATCCAGGCCATGATGCTGTTCCAGTCGGCCCTGGTGGAGCGCCTGCGCGATCATCCCGCATCCCCCCTCCTGAATTCCCTGGGCGAGGCGATGGGTGGGCTGCGCACGCTGCTCGACAGCCTGCTCGACGTGTCGAAGCTGGACGCCGGGCTGATCGTTCCGCAGCCGGTGGACATGGCGCTCGGCCCGCTGCTGCAGCGGCTCCGGGCCGAATACCAGCCGCGGGCGGCGGACAAGGGATTGCACCTGCGCGTCGTCAACAGCGCCGCCACCGTCCGCAGCGACCCCGCCCTGCTGGAGCGCATCCTGCGCAACCTGGTCGAGAACGCGCTGCGCTACACCGAGTCCGGCGGGGTGCTGATCGGCTGCCGGCGGCGCGGCGACCGCCTGCTCGTCGAGGTCGTCGATACCGGCATCGGCATCGATCCCGACCGGCAGGAGGAGATCTTCGAGGAGTTCGTCCAGCTCGGCAATCCGGAGCGGGACCGCAACAAGGGTTTGGGGTTGGGCCTCGCCGTGGTGCGGCGGCTGTCTCGCCTGCTCGGCCACGCCGTCGAGGTCCGTTCGCTGCCGAGGCGGGGAGCCGTCTTCCGCGTCGGGGTGCCGCTGGCCGTGCGCAAGCCCGCAGGGACCGAACCACCGGACGGGGACACCCCCGCCGGCGTGTGGCGAGGCCTGATCCTGGTGATCGACGACGAACCCCTGGTGCGTATGGGTCTGCAGGCGATGCTGGAAGGCTGGGGCTATCAGGTGCTGACGGCCGGATCCATCGAGGACGCCGTCCGCCACGTCGAGACGGGCACATGGCCCGGCGCCATCCTCGCCGACTACCGGCTGCGCGGCGGCGAGACCGGGCTGGATGCGATCCGGGCCGTGTATGAGCGGCTCGACGCGCCGGTCCCGGCGATCGTCATCACCGGGGACACCGCGCCGGAGCGTCTGGTCGAGGTCAGGGCGGGCGGCCACGGGCTTCTCCACAAGCCGATCGCCGCCCACGAGCTGCGCAACGCGGTGCTAGAGATGCTGCCGTCGGCGGAATGAGCCGCACCGCGCCCACACGCCGGATGCGGGTGCGTCAGCTCGGCCGGTCCGGGGTCAGCAGCGACACGCCCAGCCGGGCGCGGCGGCTCAGCCACAGGGTGGGGCGGTAGCGCGGGTCGCCGGTCAGGCCGTGCATGGCCTCCAGCACCTCCAGCACGCGCGCCGGCCCCAGCGCGTCGCCCCAGGCGAGCGGCCCCATGGGATAGCCGAGGCCCAGCGTCACCGCCTTGTCGATGTCGGTGGGCGAGGCCGTGCGCTGCTGCGCCACGCCGCAGGCGATGTTGACGATCATCGCCAGGATGC
>OFDN01002155.1_pt1 | contig 11299 bp, 10 predicted proteins | sample 1520971 | NCBI WGS metagenome assembly OFDN01 (sample SAMEA94257418, study PRJEB24077) | hot springs metagenome | biome: Aquatic biome; feature: Geographical feature; material: Water | place: India | collected 2012-06-12 | depth 5 m | reverse complement strand
CGCCGAGGCCATCGAGGCCGAGGGTCTCGCCGAGCGCAACCGTCGCCGCAGCGCGGCGGAGGCCGTGGAGGCCGAGGGTCTCGCCGAGCGCGCCCGCCGCATCGCGGCCGCCGAGGCCCTCGCGGCCGAGGGTGAGGCCGAGGCGTCGGCGATCCGCGTCAAGGGAACGGCCGAGGCCGAGTCGACGCGTGCCCAGGCCGAGGCGCTCGCCGAGCGGGCCGAGGCGCTGCTCAAGCAGCGCATCATCGACCAGCTGCCCGAGATCGTGCGCGCCGCCGCCGAGCCCCTCGGGGCGATCGGCAGCATGACGGTGATCTCGTCCGACGGCAGCGGAACGAACCAGCTCGGCGAGAACGTCGCCGGCCAGCTGGCCACCTCGACGAAGATCATCAAGGATCTCGTGGGCATCGACATCGCCGAGCTCATCAACGGCAAGGTCGTCGGCGAAGCGACGGGGGCCGCTGTCGCCGCCGGTGCCGAGCGCGCCTCTTCACCGCGCCGCAAGAACGCCGAATCTTGACGCGCTGAACCGATCGTGCGGGGCCGAGCGGCACCCGCACGATCGGTAGCGTGGGGGCCATGACCGATGCCGTCGTCGCCCAGCGCGAGGCCTGGAAGGCCCGCGAGACCCTCGCCGAGCAGCTGATCCCCCTCATCGGCCGCCTCTACCGCGACCATGGGGTGGTCACGTCGATCCACGGCCGCCGACTCATCAACCAGTCGCCGATCGGCGTGATCAAGGCGCACCGCTATGCGCACCACGTCACGGGCGAGGTTCTGCCGCTCGAGCGCACCCACGCGGTGCTGGATGCCCTGCTCACGCTCGCCCCCGGCCCCGCATCCCTCGACATCGCGCGGCTGCTCGGCGACTTCGAGGCGCACGGCGGCGACCGGTCGCTCGAGGCCTACCTCGGCGAGGTCATCGCCAGCGTGCCGCGCGCAGCGGACGCGTCGCGCGGAACCGACGTCGTGCTGTACGGCTTCGGTCGCATCGGGCGGCTGCTGGCGCGCATCCTCATCGCCCACGCCGGCAACGGCGCGGGACTGCACCTGCGCGCGATCGTCGTGCGCAAGGGCGGCGAGAACGACATCGTCAAGCGCGCGAGCCTGCTGCGCCGCGACTCGGTGCACGGGCCCTTCGAGGGCACGATCTCGGTCGATGCCGAGGCGAGCACGATCCTCGCCAACGGCACGCTGATCCAGGTGATCTATGCCGACGACCCAGCGACGATCGACTACACCGCCTACGGCATCGACAACGCGATCGTCGTCGACAACACCGGCCGGTGGCGCGATGAGGAGGGGCTCGCGCAGCACCTGCGCTCGCGCGGCGTTTCTCGCGTGCTGCTGACCGCCCCGGGCAAAGGCGCGCTGCCCAATGTCGTGCACGGCATCAACCACGACGGCATCGGCCCCGAGCAGCGCATCGTCACCGCCGCCTCGTGCACCACCAACGCGATCACGCCCGTGCTCAAGGTGCTCGATGACGAGTACGGCATCGTGCACGGGCACGTCGAGACCGTGCACTCGTTCACGAACGACCAGAACCTCATCGACAACTTCCACAAGGGCGACCGCCGCGGTCGCTCGGCCGCCCTCAACATGGTGATCACCGAGACCGGCGCGGCGAAGGCCGTGGCGAAGGCCCTGCCGGCCCTCGAGGGCAAGCTCACGGGCAATGCCATCCGGGTGCCGACGCCCGACGTGTCGATGGCGATCCTCAACCTGCGCCTCGCCCGCCCGACGACGCGGGAGGAGGTCAACACCTTCCTGCGCCAGGCGTCTCTGCACTCGAGCCTGCGCCAGCAGATCGACTACATCGAGTCGCCCGAGGTGGTCTCGACCGACTTCATCGGCTCGCACCGGGCGGGCATCGTCGACGGTCTCGCGACCATCTGCACGGGCGACAACCTCGTGGTCTACGTCTGGTACGACAACGAGTTCGGCTACAGCTCGCAGGTGGTGCGGGTGCTGGAGACGATGGCAGGAACCCACCCCGCCGTCGTGCCGGCGCGCGCGGGCGAGTAGCGCGCCGCGCGCCGCCGCGCGATCGCCGCGAGCGCGCAGAAGGCCCCGCTAGCGGAACGCGGGGATGCCCGTGATCGCGTTGCCGAGGATGAGCGTGTGCACCTCGTCGGTGCCCTCGTAGGTGCGCACCGACTCGAGGTTGTTCGCGTGCCGCAGCGGCGAGTGCTCGAGCGTGATGCCGTTGCCGCCGAGCATCGCCCGCGCCTCGCGCGCGACCTCGATGGCGACCCGCGCGTTGTTGAGCTTGCCGACCGAGATCTGGTGCGGCTGCAGCTGGCCGGCGTCCTTGAGGCGCCCGAGCTGCAGGGCGAGCAGGAAGCCCTTGTCGATCTCGAGCGCCATGTCGACGAGCTTCTGCTGCGTCAGCTGGTACGCCGCGATCGGCTTGCCGAACACCTCGCGGCCCTGCACGTAGGCGAGGGCCGCCCGATAGCTGTCGAGCGCGGCGCCCATGACGCCCCACACGATGCCGTAGCGGGCCTGGTTGAGGCACGTGAACGGGCCGCGCAGGCCCTCGGCTCCGGGCAGCTGCGCGCTCGCCGGAACGCGCACCGCGTCGAGCTCGATGTCGCACTGGATCGACGCGCGCATCGACAGCTTCTGCCCGATCGGCGTGGCCGTGAAGCCGGGCGTGCCGGTCGGCACGAGGAAGCCCCGGATGCCCTCCTCCGTCTGCGCCCAGATCACCGCGATGTCGGCGATCGACGCGAGGCCGATCCAGCGCTTGCTGCCCGAGATGACCCAGTCGTCGCCGTCGCGGCGCGCGACCGTGCGCATCGAGGCCGGGTCGCTGCCGGCGTCGGGCTCGGTGAGGCCGAAGCATCCGATCGCCTCGCCCGTGGCCATCCGCGGCAGCCACTCCTGCTTCTGCTCCTCCGAGCCGAAGGTGTGGATCGCCGTCATCGCGAGCGAGCCCTGCACCGACACGAAGGTGCGCAGGCCCGAGTCGCCCGCCTCGAGCTCGGCGGCCGCGAGGCCGTACTCGACGGCCGAGCGGCCCGCGCAGCCGTAGCCCTGCAGGTGCATGCCCAGAAGGCCGAGCGCGCCCATCGGGGCGATGATCTCGCGCGGGAAGACGCCCTGCTCGTACCAACCCGCGATGCCCGGCCGAAGCTCGGCGTCGACGAATGCCCGCACGCGGTCGCGCGTCGCGCGCTCCTCGTCGGTGAGCAGGGTGTCGAAGCCGATGAGGTCGAGGGGGGAGTCGGTCATGGGGTGTCCTCTCTGGTGCACGCTCATCGTGCCCCGCGCGCCCGCTTTTGTCCACTTGTACAGTTGGCTCATGATCCGACCCCTCGACGGGATGCTCGTCGCCGACCTCAGCCGCGTGCTCGCCGGCCCGACCGCGGCGGTTCTGCTCGCCGACCTGGGGGCGCGCGTCATCAAGGTCGAGCGCCCCGGGGCTGGGGACGACACGCGCGCTTGGGGTCCGCCGTGGGCGGGCTCGTCGAGCGCCTACTTCGAGTCGGCCAACCGCAGCAAGCAGTCGATCGCGCTCGACTTCGCCGACGCCGACGATCTCGTGACCGCGCGAGCGCTCGTTGACCGTGCCGACGTCGTCATCGAGAACTACCGCACGGGCGCGCTCGAGCGCTTCGGCCTCGACGCCGCGAGCGTGCTCGCGCGCAACCCGCGGGTCGTCTACTGCTCGATCACGGGCTTCGGCTCGTCGGGCGAGGGCGCGGCCATGCCCGGCTACGACTTCCTCGTGCAGGCCCTCGGCGGCCTCATGAGCATCACGGGCGACGCCGGCGGCGAGCCGCGCAAGGTCGGCGTGGCCATGGTCGACCTGCTCGCCGCCAACCACGCCGTCATGGGCGTGCTCGCCGCGCTGCTGCACCGGGAGCGGGCCGACGGCCGGGGCCAGCACGTCGAGGTCTCCCTGATGGGCAGCCTGCTCGCCTCGCTCGCCAACCAGGCCGGCTCGTACCTCGCCACCGGTGTCGAGCCCCGCGCGCTCGGCAACCGCCACCCCTCCATCGCCCCCTACGAGACGCTGCGCTGCCGCGACGGGATGCTCGCCCTCGCCGTCGGCAATGACACCCAGTTCGCGGCCCTCTGCCGTGAGCTGGGTGATCCGGAGCTCGCGGGCGACCCGCGCTTCGCGACCAACCCCGCGCGGGTCGCCCACCGCGACGACCTCGAAGCCGCGCTCGAGCGGCTGCTCGCCGCCGACGATGCCGCGGCCTGGGCGGCCCGACTGCTCGCAGTCGGGGTGCCCGCTGGAACGGTGAACGGCATCGGCGAGGCGCTCGCGCTCGCGCGGCGGCTCGGGCTCGCGCCGACGGCGGAGGTGGGGGAGGGGCATCCCGCGCAGCTGGCGCACCCCGTTCGGTACTCGGCATTCGCGCCCGTCCCGCCGACCGCGCCTCCGGCACTCGACGCGGACGGTGCCGCCGTGCGCGCCTGGCTCGCCGAGGGCTAGGCGGCGGGGTCCGAGTCGGTCGAGCTCTGCTCGGCAGCGCCCTGCTCGCCGCGACCTTGCTCGCCGCGACCCTGCTCGGCGCGCTCGAGAACCTCGCGGGCGAGGCGCGTCGCCCCGACGACGGCGGCGGGCATCACGGCGATCGCTCCGCCGGGGATCAGGAAGATCAGCTGCGTGGCGATCCCGAACCCGAGCTCCCGCGCGCGCGATCCGCGCAGCAGCCGGCCGCGCCCCGTGAGATCGATGCCGCGCGCCTGGAAGGGCCGGGATGTGAGCTCGCGGGCGATCAGATGGCCCGCGAGCACCGGGCCGACGATCGCGGCGGCCACCGAGCCGATGACCGGGATCAGCCCCACGAGCCAGGTCGTGAGCGCGTAGCCGAGGGCCCGCAGCACGAGCAGCACGCCGTCGCCCACCGAGCGCCAGAACCGCAGTGGCGAGGGCGCGAAGCCGCCGAGGTCCTCCTCGGCGGCCCGCCAGATGCGCTCGTAGAACGGGTCGCCGATCAGCAGCGTCAGCGTCGTGAAGGTGTACACCGTGGCCGTGATGGCTCCCGCGACGATCACGAGCGCCAGCAGGGTGCGCAGCACGCTGCGATCGCGCTCGGCCCAGCCGTCGGCGAACTGGGTGATCGCCTGGGCGAGGGCCTCGACGTTGAGCCCCAGGGTGATCAGCACGCCCGCGATCAGGGAGCCCGCGATGAGGGCCGGCACCATGCCGAGCGCCATCGCACCGGGTCTCCGTCGCCACAGCGCGAAGCCCCGCGGAACGAGTGCCGCGCCCGCCAGCAGATCGCCCAGCACCCTCCGCAATCGGCTCATGCGAGCCACTGTAGAGGCACCGTTGGACGGGATGGCGAACCGCTGTACACGCTGGCGAAGAGTCCGCCGGGAATCTCCATCGCGGCGATGCGACGGGATGCTCGCTCACCCTAGACTGGGCGCAGGTGCGCACCGCGGCCGCCCAGGGGCCCGCGCCGCGCACCATCCGTCCATTCGATGAGGAGCCTCATGAGCAAGTACGCAGTGATCAACCCCGCCACCGGCGAGACGCCGCGGTCGTTCCCGACCGCGACCGATGCCGAGGTCGCCAGTGCGATCGAGGGCGCCTACAACGCCTACCGCGGCTGGTCGCGCTCGACCACGGTCGAGCAGCGCGCCGCGCTCATCACGAAGGTCGCCGAGCTGCACCGCGAGCGCCGCCAGCACCTCGCCGAGATCATCGTGCGCGAGATGGGCAAGCCGATCGGTGACGCCCTCGGCGAGGTCGACTTGTCGGCCGACATCTACCAGTACTACGCCGACAACGGCCCCGAGCTGCTGAAGGACGAGCCGATCGAGCTCGCCGAGGGCAGCGAGGGCTCGGCGTTCATCCGCAAGAGCCCCATGGGCGTTCTGCTCGGCATCATGCCCTGGAACTTCCCCTACTACCAGGTCGCGCGGTTCGCCGGCCCGAACCTCATCCTCGGCAACACGATCCTGCTCAAGCACGCGGCGCAGTGCCCCGAGTCGGCCGAGGCAATCCACCAGATCTTCGCCGACGCCGGCTTCCCGGTCGGCGCCTACACCAACCTCTACGCCACGACCGACCAGGTCTCGACGATCATCGCCGACCCGCGCGTGCAGGGCGTGTCGCTCACCGGTTCCGAGCGCGCCGGTGCGGCCGTCGCCGAGCAGGCCGGGCGCCACCTGAAGAAGGTCGTGCTCGAGCTGGGCGGCAGCGACCCCTTCATCCTGCTGAGCACCGACGACCTCGACGCCACCGTCGAGATGGCGGTCAACGCCCGCCTCGACAACAGCGGCCAGTCGTGCAACGGCGCCAAGCGCTTCATCGTCGTGGAGGACCTGTACGACGCCTTCCTCGAGAAGTTCGTCGCGCAGATGTCGGCCACGCAAGCGAGCGACCCGATGGTCGAGGGCGGCGCCTACGGCCCGCTCTCGTCGTCGAGCGCGGCCGAGGGTCTCGAGGATCAGGTGAAGCGCGCCGTCGCCGGCGGCGCCACGGTGCTGACCGGCGGCACGCGCGAGGGCAACTTCTTCAGCTCGACCGTGCTCGCCGACGTCAAACCCGGCAATTCGGCCTACTACGAGGAGTTCTTCGGGCCGGTCGCGCAGGTGTTCAAGGTGCGCAACGAAGACGAAGCGGTCGAGCTCGCCAATGACACCCCGTTCGGCCTCGGCTCGTACCTGTTCACGACCGACGAGGCCCAGGCCGCCCGGGTCGCCGACAAGATCGAGGCCGGCATGGTGTACGTCAACTGCGTGCTCGCCGACAGCCCCGAGCTGCCCTTCGGCGGCATCAAGCGCTCGGGCTCGGGTCGCGAGCTCGGCACGCTCGGCATCGACGAGTTCGTCAACAAGAAGATGATCCGCATCGCCTAGCGCCATGCCCACCACGGTTCTGCTGCGCAACGCCCCCGAGCACGCGATCGCGGCGTTCGCACCGAAACCGACCGCGCTCACCCCCGGCCAGTCCGAAGGCGTCACCGACGTCTGGACTGCGCCGGGGGCGAGCCCCGGGCCCATCGAGACCGGCATCTGGGAGGCCACGCCGGGCTCGTTCACCGCCTCCCGCGACGGCTACCACGAGCTGTGCTATCTCGTCAGCGGTCGCGTGACCCTCGTCGAGGAGGGCGAGCAGCCGCTCGACCTCCAGGCCGGCGATCTGTTCGTGACCCCGGCCGGCTGGCACGGCGTCTGGCACGTGCACGAGACCGTGCGCAAGGTCTTCGTCGTCATCCCGACGGCGGGCTGACCGCGGGGCGGCGGAGCCGCCCTCGCTCAGATCGCCCGACCCGGGCTCAGGATCCCCCGCGGGTCGAAGGCCTCCTTGATGCGCCGCTGCAGGGCCACCTGCTCGTCTCCGAGCTCGTCGGCGAGCCAGCGGCGCTTCAGCGTGCCGACCCCGTGCTCGCCGGTGAGCGTTCCGCCGAGCGCGAGCGCTGCCTCGAACAGCTCGCCGGCGGCCTGCCACACGCGGTCGGGAACCGTGTCGCCCTCGTAGACGAGGTTCGGGTGCAGGTTGCCGTCGCCGGCGTGGGCGACGGTCGGGATGAGCATCCCGTACCGGTCGCCGATCGCGCGGATCGCCGCGAACATCTCCGGCAGTCGCGAGCGCGGCACGGCGACGTCCTCGATGAGCACCGGGCCGAGCTGCTCCATGGCGGGGTGCATCGCGCGGCGCACGGCGAGCAGCGCCTCGCCCTCATGCGGGTCGAGGGTCAGCGAGGCCGCGCCCCCGCGCTCGGTGATGATCGCGAGCGCCTCGGCGGCCTCCCCGGCCGCGGCCGACCCGTCGGTCTGCACGAGCAGGTGGGCGCTGCCGGGCGCGGGGGCGGGCATCCCGAGATGACGCAGGATGGCGGCGAGGGCGATCGGATCGACGAGCTCCATGACGGCGGGCCGCAGGCGCGCGGCGGTGATCGCGGCCGACGCCGCGGCCGCCTGCTCGATGCTCGGGAAGTACGCGGCGATCGTCGCGACCTCCCCGGGCGGGATCGGCGTGAGCGCGAGGGTCGCCCCGACGATCACGCCGAGCGTGCCCTCCGACCCGATCAGCAGAGCCGTGAGGTCGAGCCCCGTCACGCCCTTGACCGTGCGATGCCCGGTGCGCAGCAGCGTTCCATCGGGGAGCACGACGTCGAGCCCGCGCACCGCCTCGCGGGTCACCCCGTACTTCGCGCACAGCAGCCCGCCGGCGTTCGTCGCGATGTTGCCGCCGACCGTCGAGATCTCGCGGCTCGCCGGGTCGGGCGCCCAGCGCAGACCCTGCGGTGCGAGAGCGCGGTTGAGGTCGCCGTTGAGCACGCCCGGTTCGACGACGGCGAGCTGGTCGACAGCATCGATCTGCCGGATGCGCGCCATCGCCGCGGTCGACAGCACGAGCTCTCCAGCGCCGGCCATCGCGCCGCCCGACAGCCCGGTGCCGGCGCCGCGGGGCACGACCGGCACGCGGTGCTCGTGCGCGATGCGCAGGGCACGTTGCACGTGCTCGACCGAGCGGGCCTCGATGAGCGCGAGCGGGGGAGCATCCGTGCGCTGCCCCGACTTGTCGGAGCGCAGCGCGTCGAGCGCCGCGGCCTCGGTGCTGACCGCATCGCCGAGCGCTGCCCGCAGCAGGGCGACGACGTCGCTCATGCGCCGAGCAGGGCCTCGAGGAAGAGGCGCCGGTACGGCTCGGGGTCGACGTCGAGCACGACGGTCGCGGGCGGCACCGCGCGTGCCGCGCTGATGTCGGCGCCCTCCATCGTGCGCAGATCGACCACCGTCTGGCCGCGCGTCGCACCCGGGGCGAGCGCCACCTCGACGGGAGCGTGCCGCGTGACGAGCGGCGCGGCGTCGATGGCGGCGCACACGGCGCCCGCATCCCCGATCGCGACGCGGTCGTCGGCCACGCGCTCCTCGGTCGCGTCGATCGCGATGAGGTGCGTGAGCAGCGCTCCGGCGAGCCGGGGGGCGGAGTCGTCGGCCGCGCGGAGGCGCTCGACATCGGCGTGGGTGACGCTCACCCGGTAGAACGGCTCGAGGCCGTACATGAGCACGTCGAGCCCCTCGCCGAGCACGATGGCCGCGGCCTCGGGGTCGTGCCACACGTTGAACTCGGCGGCCGCCGTGGCGTTGCCCGTGCCCACCGCACCGCCCATCATGACGACGCGCGCGATGCGGTCGCGCACCGCGGGATGCGTGCGCAGCAGCAGGGCGATGTTGGTGAGCGGAGCGAGGCTGATGAGCGTCACCGGCTCGGCGCTCTCGAGCAGCGTGCGGCGCAGCAGCTCGACGGCGTGCACGGGCTCGGGCGTGCGCGCCGACTCCGGCAGCCCCAGGTCGGCCAGGCCGTCGGCGCCGTGGATGGCGGCCGCGTGCTGCGGCGCCTCGAGCAGGGGGCGGTGCGCCCCGGCGGCGACCGGGATCGGGCCGGCGCCGGCCGCATCCAGCACCCGCAGGGTGTTCTGCACCACCTGCGCGAGCGGGGCGTTGCCACCGGTGCAGGTGACCGCCCGCACGTCGAGAGCCGGATGCCGCACGGCCAGCAGCAGGGCGAGGGCATCGTCGACGCCCGTGTCGACGTCGAGGATGACGGGCTGCGGCGCGGTCACGCGCGGGGCCGCTCGACGCCGGGGTTGCGGGTGCGGTCGGTGAGCCAGAACAGCCCGCCCACCATCAGCAGCGTGGCCCCGATCAGCAGGCCCGTCGTGGGGGAGGTCTCGATGTATCGCGAGACCGCTCCGGGCGGCACCGGCGGCCCCGCGATGCCCAGCCGCAGCGCGCCGAGGGCGACTCCGATGCCGACGACGGCGAACCCGAGGGCCAAGCCGATCAGCGTGATGCCCGCGTCGGTGCCGTTCGCGAGCCGGCGCACCCGCGAGCGGGTGAACAGGATGCCCGCACCGACCACCACGAGAAACCCGAGGGTGAACGGCTCGAGCAGCGCCACGGTGGGGGTCTGGCCCAGGAGCGTCAGTCGCACGACAATCGACACCGCGACGGCGACCACGGCGGCGAGCAGCACCCACCGGAAGCGTTGATCGATCGACTGCCAGCGCAGCGCCGAGAGCAGCACCGCGGCGGCGGCGAACCAGAGCACCGGCGCGATGTCGATGAACAGCAGAACGAGCTCGCCGGGCCGGGAGATCACGGCGTCGCCGATCCCCAGCTGGTAGGCGAGCCCCATGAGCGCGGTGCTCACGAGCGTGGTCAGCAGCAGCACGCGGGCGACCGAGCCCGAACGGGTGGGCATGCCGCCGACCGGCACGGCAGGGGTGGGGGCGTCGTCGCTCATGAGGCGATGCTAGGTCACGGAGGGTCCAAGGGCCCTGGTGCGGTCGCCCCGGGTCGACCAGACTTCTGCTCATGACCGTCATCGAGAACTCCCGCCTGGCCATCATCGGCGCCGGGGCCGTCGGCTCCTCCCTCGCCTACGCATCCCTGATCCGCGGCTCCGCGCGCGAGGTCGTGCTCTACGACATCGACGCACCGCGCGCCGAGGCCGAGGTGCTCGACCTGGCGCACGGCACGCCGTTCACGGGTGCGAGCACCATCACGGGCGGGGCTGACCTCGACCTCGTCGCGGGGGCCAACGTCGTCGTCATCACCGCCGGCGCCAAGCAGCACCCCGGCCAGAGCCGGCTCGACCTCGCGGGGGTTAACGTGGGCATCCTGCGCTCGCTGATGCCCCAGCTCGTCGAGCGCGCCCCGAACGCCGTGTACGTGCTCGTGACGAACCCCTGCGACGTGCTCGCGGTCGCCGCGCAGCGCTTCAGCGGTCTGCCCGCCGGGCGCGTGTTCTCGAGCGGCACGGTTCTCGACAGCTCCCGGCTGCGGTGGCGCCTGGCCGAGCGTCTGGGGGTCTCGGCCTCGAGCATCCACGCGATGATCGTCGGCGAGCACGGCGACAGCGAGTTTCCGCTGTGGTCGCAGAGCCGCATCGGGCCGATCCCGATCCGCGAGTGGGTCGATGACGCGGGGGAGACGCTGAGTGTCGAGGAGCTCGACCGCATCGCCTACGAGGTCAAGACAGCGGCCTACACCGTCATCGCCGGCAAGGGGGCGACCAACTACGCGATCGGGCTCTCGGGTGCGCGCATCGTCGAGGCAGTGCTCAACGACGAGGGCGCCGTGCTGCCCGTCAGCTCGGTGCTCGACGACTACCGCGGCGTGAGCGGTGTGGCGCTGTCGGTGCCGAGCGTCGTCGACGCCGGGGGCGTCTCGCGCGTCATCGACGTGCCCTTCTCGGCCGATGAGGAGCGCGCGCTGCACGCCTCGGCCGACACCATCCGGGCTTCGCTCGCCGCGCTCGACCTCGCCTAGGGCCTGCCGCCCCCGCGGCCCCGGATGCCCGCCGCGGGCC
>OFDN01002154.1_pt1 | contig 11306 bp, 11 predicted proteins | sample 1520971 | NCBI WGS metagenome assembly OFDN01 (sample SAMEA94257418, study PRJEB24077) | hot springs metagenome | biome: Aquatic biome; feature: Geographical feature; material: Water | place: India | collected 2012-06-12 | depth 5 m | reverse complement strand
CGTGGCCCTTCGTTACTTACTTTTTGTCGTGGTCGTGCTTGGCGTGGTCGCCGTCCTTATGATCTTCGCCCGAGTGGGACGAAGCCTCGAACTTGGCGCCATCGATTTTGGAGCACTCTTCCTTCGAGAGCTCCTTGTAGCCCTGCTTCTCACAGGCGGCGTCGCCTGCACAAACGTTCGCGCCAGAGCAGTGGCCGTGGTCATCGCCTGCAAACGCAGGCAGCGAGAGCGCACTCAGGCTGAGTGCCAGTACAGCGATGCGGGCAGTCGTTTTCATTGTTGTCTCCAAAGTTGAACGTTGTTGTCGTTGAGTAAGGCAGGCTTGGTTGGCCAACCACCGTGTTTGCCGTGTCGATTAATGATTGTTCCCTCTTAGTGCTTGTTCCCTCCATATCCGTTGCCGTGACCCTTGCCATGGCGGATCTTTTGACCGCCATGATTGCTCCCGCCCCCGCACACCAGACCGTCATGAGTCAGGCGGCAGCCTTTGCGTCTGGAGTGCTCGCCGTCGTGCGCGACCTGATGGATGTCGACTTGCTCCCTCCTCGGGCTTGGAAGATGCGCACGCGCAGCCGTTGCCGGGCCCGGGCGAACCCAAGCATCGGCCTCTGCTCGGCTCATCGGACATTGCCGATGGAGGCCGAAAAGGACGGTTTTCCGTGTGAATGGGATGCTTCCCGCTTCTCAGAAGCGGTGCGAGGCACGAGCTCTAAATCAGGAGCACGACGGTGCGGCGAATTTCCATGCGCGGATCGACATGACGGTCATCCCTGATGGGCGCGGCAACGGTGTGAAGTAACGAAAGGGTGGGCGGAAACGGTGGCAATGCCAGAGTGGCAAGCACGGCCGTTAGCGACAAAAGCTTCAGGTCGACGGAAGGCGGCGGTGACGCCGTATCCATGAGCGCTTTGTCAGTACATTTCTCTGAGTCAGCGAAAACAGCTACGCCCTCGCAGCCGTCATCATTCTGAGCGACTTGCGTATGACTCGCATCGACGCCTCCATGAGAAACGCCTTGAATCACAAACTCAATAGCCTGATGCCCCGAGGGGCCAATGCAATACCGCAGCGGCAACGCTGCGAGTACCATCGAGGGCACTAGGAGGATGAGGAGGACGGACGCTGCTAGTCGGCGAGCTTGGCTCATGTGAATCGATCTAGTTGATCCAGCCTCAGACAATCGGCCATGGCATCAAGGCAATTGTTTGGCGTCGTGTCATGTATGCTTTAATGGTCCCTGGCCATACCAAGCTGGACCGCAACAGCTTTACCCAGCTAAGGATCGTTGACGTTCAATCTCGTTCTGACGCCAGCCCGCCACTCAAACTAACGATGACGTGCCAATGCCATCCTTAAGGGAGGAATCGTTCTCGCAAAAAAAACCGTAATCTGTGCGAACGAGACAGCATCTCCACGAGTTCCGCTACTTTGCCCCGTTGGTTCGGTAAAACAACGTTCGCGCACGCCAGAGGCGTCGTCTGCTCCTGCGTCTGCCCTGGCCTTGCAACGCTACCGAGCGGCCCGCTGCCCGCATCACCGCTGATCGCTGCGGTCGCAACCCGTATCCGCCCCGGCCCGCGAACTGGTTCATCGCTACGAGACCGGCCGCGATCGCGCGTTAAGAGATGGATATTAAAATGCGGCCACGAAGGCTGCTTCCTTTAACGCCGGACATGCGGCCTAAACGGAAAAGTTTTCCATCTTTACGCCCGGCCTTTTCAGTGCGTTGACCAGCCAGTTGGGTTTCCGTCCGCGCCCCGTCCACGTCTCGGACGGATTGTCGGGATTGCGGTACTTCACGGCGACACCCTTGCCCTTGCCGCGCCGGCCGCCGAACAAATCGTCCATGCTGAAGCCGCGTTTTTCAGCCATATCGGCAATGGCCCGCTTCACCTCCTCACGATCTTCCTTCCGCTTCTCCTCGATCTTGATGTCAAGCTTCTCCCGCAGGTCCAGGAGTTGCTTCAGCGACAGTCCTTCCAAATCGATCCGCGCCATCGTCCACTCAGCCTATTTCTGCCTCGCTCGCGCCAGCATCATCCCGGTGCGGCACGAATCCGTAAATCCTACTTTCCGCAAAACCGCAAGCCATTCCCCAATCATTGTTATCTTTTCCCCCGGCCGGGCCGCTTTTCGCCCTTGGTTCTGCGGGCTACTACATTACGCTGTCCGCCACCGACTTGCCTATTTTCAGGCGACCGCTGAAAGTCCCCACTTCACAAGAATGGTGATGCACCGCGCGGGTTATAACCCACCATCCCGAGGCGGTAGACCGACCTCGTACATGACCCTGCAACCGGCGCAGGATACGCTCTTCGCAACCGGTTATCCCATTCTGCTCACGGGTCTGGTGCAAAGCCGTGGCATAACCCGAATATAGATGAGCTCGGCCATAAGCTCGACGAGCGTTTGCGTGACGATGACCGTCCGGATGACTGGCATTGCTCCTGGTACTGCCAGCGCAAGCGGAAGAACCACAAGCGAGTTGCGGGTCGCTGTGCTGAACGCGACAGCCCGGCATTGATAGACTGGGAGCGAAAATGCCCGCGCCACCAGCCATCCCGCGATGGGAGCAATGACGGCGAAGGCTACATAAATCGGGGCCACCCGGAGAACGCTGCCACTTGCAAGGCCGAGCTGCGGAATGACCGCGCAGACCACAACAAACAGTACGAGCGCCGTGGCGGGGACGGGAAGGATACTGATCAGCTTAACGGCCGCCTCAACCGGCTGTGCTTTGCTGGCAAGCAGCTGCAAAACACCCGCTAACAGCAGCGGCCCTGCAATCAACACCACGAAGGCATGCATGAAGGGCCCCGCGTTTACTAACCCAGCCGCCTCATCTCCGATCAACACTCGGAGATAGAACGGCAAGAGCACCATCTGGGCCAGAAGAAGAAGCGGCGTCGCCGCGAGCAGCGATTTTGCGTCGCTGCGGCCGAGATGCGCGAACGTCACGACGTAGTCCACGCACGGCGTCAGCAGCACAAACAAGACACCCATAAGGAGAAGCGGATCGGCGGGCAGAAACAGGCTCAGGCCCGCCACCAGAGGCGGGACAACCACGAAATTGCCAACCATCAACGCCGATAGAAAGCGGACATCCGTAAAGGCGCGGCCAAGGTGCGAGAGCGGGACCTGGAGGAAAGTGACGAACAGCATCAACGCGAGCGCCGGATTGATCAACGGTTCGAGTGTACCGCTCCCCGGCCAGACATACGACACGGCAGCCGCAGCGACGACTGCGAAGAAATAGATGGCGACCTGGTTCCGCTCTAACACCTCGCGGACGGCCTCAAGTGTCATAAGCAGCGTCAATCCCCTCGATTTACCTACCCCGTTCGACATAGTCACTCTGATTGTGCGTCATAGCGGGCAAACACTTCCGTGCTGCCATCCTTCTTCAACAGCAGTACCTTGTAAGGCTCTGGCTTGTTGCCTGACTCCATTCCGGGCGATCCGATCGGCATTCCCGGCACAATGAGACCAAGAGCGTCCGGGCGCTCGTCAAGCAGCCTGCGAACGTCCCGCTCGGGAACGTGCCCCTCGATCAAATATCCTTCGACCTTAGCGGTATGGCAGGCTGTGAGGGCAGCGGGAATCCCAGCATCGAGCTTCATCTTCATCAGCTGCCCCATCGCAAGGTCTTTCACGACGACCTCGTGGCCGGCCTCCCGTAAGTGGCGAGCCCACGCGTGACAGCACGCACATCCCCCGGTCGTCATCATTTCCAGGGTCGCCGAAAAAGCGGCAGCCGGAAGCAACGTCATGACCAGCATAGCCAGCCACATGAGACGAAGCGAAGACAAAGTACGCATCATCATGGTGATGTTTCCTCAGAAGCGGCGGTAGGACGATTCCCGATGAAGGTAGTTGCTATAAGCGCTCCTGCGCCGATCACAATCGCTGAATCCGCGAGATTAAAGGCTGGCCAGTGGAAGCCCCAGACGTGGAAATCCAGAAAGTCGACGACCGCACCGATACGCAGCCGGTCGAGAACATTGCCAAGCGCTCCGCCGATAATCATACCGAGCGCGACGGCTTCCAGCCGCGTTGTTGATCTGACCAAAAGAAGCCCGAGCAGCGCGGTCACGAGCAAGGTTATGCCGGCAAGCAGAAGAGGCCGACCCGTGAACGTTTCGGTGAAGAGGCTGAAGGAAATGCCCTCGTTGAAGCTGAGGCGCAAGTTGAAGATCGGGAGTACGGCGTAAATATCGCCTCGCTCGAGCGCCGCCAGTGCCGACAGCTTTGTCGCTTGATCCAGTAGAAACGCCCCGAGAATTGCCATCAAGCCGCTTAATCTCGTTGCGCGGGTCGTCAACGGCGTGAGCGTGCGACCGTTCATGCTCTTTCTCCGGGAGATGCCACCGTTGTTGGACGGACTCGGAGCAGGCGCAAAGCGTTTGCGGTCACCAGCACAGTGGCGCCGGTGTCGGCGAGGATGGCCATCCACAGCGAGCTGATGCCGAGCAGCGTCGTCATGAGGAAGATTGCTTTCAGCCCGAGTGCGATGGCAACGTTCTGCCTGATGTTCGACAGGGTCGCCCGCGCAAGACCGACGAGTTCGGCGACGCCGCCAACCCGGTTGCTCAGCAGGGCCGCGTCCGCCGTTTCGAGCGCCACATCCGTGCCCCCGCCCATCGCAATGCCGACCGACGATGCCGCAAGGGCTGGCGCGTCATTGATGCCATCGCCAACCATGGCCACCGGACCATGGGCTTTGAGTTGGGCGATCGCGTCGAGCTTGGCATCGGGCAGCAGTTCAGCGCGCACCTCGAGCCCAAGCACGCTTGCAATCGCCTGACCGGTCCGCCGGTTGTCGCCCGTCAGCATGATGGTCCGGAGGCCAAAAGCCTTGAGGTCGCGTATGCCAGCCGCCGCATCCGGGCGCGGCTCGTCCCGCAAAGCAATTAGACCTAGCGCGCAATCTTTTGTGGCCACGATGACGACGGTTTTGCCCTCGCCTTCCAGCTTTTGGACCTGATCTGATAACGTGTCCGGCAACAGGTTCAGTTCGCTCGCATGGCGCGGTGAACCGACCGATACGAATCCGTCGCGCAGACGGGCGACAACAGCCTTGCCGGGGACGGCTGAGGCGCCGCCGAAGGTTTGCGGTATGACAAGCCCGCGCGACCGCGCCGCCGCGATGATCGCAAGTCCCAGCGGATGGCTGGAGCCCTGCTCGACCGCAGCGGCCTTCGCCAGCATTTCGTCCTCGTTTCCCTCGATCGCTGCGACATCGGTCACTTGTGGCTTGCCTACGGTCAGTGTGCCGGTCTTGTCGAAAGCAACAGCCGCGATCTTGCCTAAAGTTTCAAGCGCAGCCCCTCCCTTTACCAACAAGCCGCGACTGGCTCCCGCCGCGATGCCGGACGCTATGGCGGCGGGCGTCGAGATGACGAGCGCGCAGGGACACGCGATCAGCAGGGTGGCGAGGCCGCGATAGATCCACGTTTCCCAATCCGCTCCAAAGAACAGCGGCGGCACCACGATGATCAAGACCGCGGCGGCCATCGACGCGGGCGTGTAGTAGGCGGCGAAATTGTCTATGAAGCGCGCCGTCGGGGCTTTGGATGTTTGTGCATCCTCGACCATATGGATGATGCGGGCGATGGTGTTATCAGCCGCGGTTTTGGTGATGGATATCCTGAGTATGCCGTTGCCGTTAATGCTGCCGGCATAGACGACGGCTCCGACGCTTTTGCTGACGGGCACCGACTCGCCAGTAACTGGCGCTTCGTCGAGCTCCGACAAGCCCTCGATGATCTCACCGTCGGTCGGGACACGGTCGCCCGGTCTTACGACAGCCACATCGCCGACGCGCAACTGTTCAACCGGCACTTGGCGTATTTCGCCGTCTTTCTCAATTAGGGCGACGCGCGGCACCAGCCCGATCAGCGCTTTGATGCCCGCGCGGGCGCGGCCTGCCGCGACGTTTTCAAGAAGCTCGCCGACAGCAAAGAAGAAGATCACAACCGCTGCTTCTTCGGCTGCGCCGATGGTAATCGCTCCCGCCGCGGCCACGCTCATCAAGGTTTCGATGCTAAAAGGCGTCCCAGACATCGCACCGGCAAGCGCTCTGCGGGCAATCGGCACGAGGCCGGCGAGGCCGGCGGCGGCGTAGGCGTAAAACGATAAGGACGGCGCCACCCGAGCCACGCCGTACGCGACCGCCAGCAAAGCCGCGGTAATGAGGACGAGCCGGCCATTTCGGGTTTTCCACCAGGGCCGGTCTTCTTGTTCGCCGGTGAGAATTGGGGTGGCGATCTCGGCTGCCACTGGCCGCGCTGTGTAGCCCAGATCGCGAATCTTGTCCTCAATCACCTGGCGCGAGGTCCGGTCGGTATCGTGGTTCAGTGCCAGCATCTCTGTCCCAAAGTTGACGTAGATGTCGCTGACACCTGGCAGGCGCTTCAGGGCATTCTCAATCTTGAGAGCGCAAGCGCCGCAATCCATGCCCTCAACGCGCAACTTCAGTGTGTGGCCCGCCACCTTTCCATATTCGCTCGTGTTCATACTCTTCTAGACTTCCTTTGGGTCACCATCCATACTGCACCCTGTAGTCACTACAGGGTCAAGCGATATGAATGTAGGCGTTCGAACTATTGGGGACCTATCGAAGGTCACGGGCACCAAGATCGAAACCATCCGATACTACGAACGGATTGGCCTGCTTGCGCCGCCGCCGCGAACCGCCGGCAATTATCGCGCCTACGGGGACGCCGCACTTGGCCGGTTGAGTTTCATACGACGCGCCCGTGATCTGGGATTCGGCATTGATCAAATAAGGGCGCTCTTGAGCCTTTCGGAGAAGAAGAAGCGATCCTGCAAGGCGGTAGATGCCATCGCACGCGAGCGTCTCGCCGAGGTGGAGGGCAAGCTCGCCGACCTCGTGGCGCTGCGCTGCGAGCTTGACAGCATCATCCGCCAATGTGGCTGCGGCACCATTGCGGACTGCCGGATCATCGAAGCGCTGGCTCCGGTGAACATGGGTCGGTGATCCCTGCCCCGGGGTAAAGGCCGACCGTAGACTTGCGAGACCAACGTCTCGTCGTTTCCTGTGTCCATCCTCCAGGCGCATGGGGCGGCTCCCTCCTGCGGTCGGGCCACGCCCTATCGCGCGGGAGTGCGCGACCGAGCCCGCAAGCGGTCTCGGCCCGTCCGGGTTGCGGTCGTTGCCGCAAGTGAAGCGCAGCGCAGTGGTGCTGAGGTGGCGCCACACGAAACGGGCCCTCGACACAACCACCGGCCATCAAAGAACGATCGCATGGCCGAAACGGCATTCCTCCCCTGCGCTTAGCCACAATTGCGCCAGCGCGCCGGACGAGCGCGCTTCATGCCCTACCGCACCAAAGCCAGTCAGCTTCTCGCACCACCGGAAATAAGCCGATATAAAAATCGAAACCGCACTTTTTACGATTAAACAATTTTTATGTTTTTAAATGCTACAATTTATTGAAATGCAACAACCAAAAGAGATAAGAATGGCTAATCCACGAACCGCATTCAATTCCGCTACGACTTTCACCATTGAAAGCTTTGGCGACCTTCAATCTCTCAACAATATTCCCCTGTCTGCCCCTGGTCAAACGGTCCATGTGCGCATTACCAAGGACGCCATTCTGGAAAAGTTGAGCCAGGACTTTATCGCCGAACCGTTTGCCCTGATGGTAAAGTACCTGCCTTATATTCTTGAGGATCAGGTCATCACACTGCACCCCGGACAGCCCCTGACCCCGCAAAACATCCTTCCGCAACTGACGAATCTCGACCGCGGCCTTCTCTCCGCAACGATCCTGGGCGCGCTCGACAGGGACTTCGACACCTATCCCCTCGATATCAACGCGCCATACAATCCCCTCGCCGTCTTGCGCGATATTCTGGAAACAGAAGGCACCGCTCCGGAAGGACCCTTCGCGAACGAGTTCAACGTACCGCTCCTGAGCCCAGACGATAGAGCCTCCTTCGTCCGATTCCTGGCCGACGCCAGCGCCGATGGCAAAGTCAGCAAAGAAGAAACGCTCGATTTCATGATTCTCGTGAGCCGCACCCGTGGCGATGCCGAGCCCGACCCATCGCTGACTGAAGCCGCACGCCACTTGCTGGAAGACAAGGCAATCGAAGTCACGCCCGAGCGCGCCAGGGCCCTGGCAAGCCACATCGAACGGGCGACGGCTGTCCTCACCGTCATGCCCCCGCTCGAGCCGCAAAAACTCGAATACAGGTCACAAGACCGCCCGGGCATGGACCTCTAATCCGACAGGCTCCCCGAGAAAGAACTGCCCAGGATCCGGACAAAAGGCCGGACCATAGAGAGCGTCTGCGCCGGACAGGACCTTATGACCGAGCGATATTCGCGCGACCGCTGAGAAACCCGGCGCGCGTGCTTGCCTTCGAAAGATCGAATGCGGCCGCCCAAGGGCAAAGCCCGGGACGGCTGAGAACAGAGTTTTCTCCTGCCAGCCGAATTCCGCTTTCGCTTCGCGCCGGATTTCCCGCTTTTTTTACTGCAATAATTTTCTCAATTCCCTATTATATCGTAAAAACAAACAATAGAGGTGTGCATGACAATAGAGTTCGAAACTCTTTTGAGTCGTGCAATTGTCGGAGATGCGAAAGAACGCAAGGCCTTTGCCGATTATTGCCGCTCGAATGAAAGATATATCCTGGCGCTCGAATGGTATCGCCGCCTTGCCGATTCCGGAGATGCCGAAGCCCAATACCAGGCGGCCCTCCTCTATCACGACGGCAAAGGCTGCCCCCTAGCCAACACAGACAAAGCCATCGAGCTGCTAACCCGCTCCGCGCAATCGGGATATCAGCCCGCCGCAAGCAAGCTCTCGGAGATCACAGGCGTTCCTCACAACGAACCAAGCCACGATGACACGCCCCCCGATCCCGATCAGAAGAGACCCCTCACCTTCCGCGATGTCGCCTTCAAACCGACCGATGACGGCTCGTTCTGCTCCGAGATCGTTCCCTTCGACAGCTTCGAAGACCGACACGCCGCTGCCGCCACTGAAAGCGAAGAACCCGACATCCAGCCTCAGCCCGAAGACCCCAGCTACGACTACGACCGCGGCCATTACGCCCGTACCGCTCTTACGATCCACGAACCGGACCTGGACCAAGACCCCTACGCCAAACTCGACAGCATGATCGGCCTTGCAAAGCTCAAATCCCAACTGCAAACCATCCAATCCGCCGCACAATTCCAAAGCCGCCGCATTGAAGCCGGCCTCGCCGCCTCAGCCGCCAGCCATCACTTCGTGTTCACGGGAAGCCCCGGCACCGGCAAGACCGAAGTCGCCCGCGCCCTCGGCCGCATTTTTCTCGATTGCAAACTTATCAGCCGCGGCCATGTCATCGAGGTCGACCGCTCCGATCTCATCGCCGGCTGGATCGGCCACACAGCCCTCAAGACCGAAGCCGTGCTAGAACGCGCCATCGGCGGCGTGCTGTTCATTGACGAAGCCTACAGCCTGGCCCAAGGCACCGGCTACGACTTCGGCGACGAAGCCCTGACCACCATCCTCAAATTCATCGAAGATCGCAGGACCGATCTCATCGTCATCATGGCAGGCACCCCGGTCGAGATGGACGCCCTGCTCGCATCCAACCCCGGACTATCCTCCCGCTTCCGCCACAAGATCGTCTTCCCGGATTTCTCACCCGAGGAGCTTTGCCGGATCTTCGACAAATTCTGCCGAGACAACGATTACATCCTGCACAGCGATACCTGGCCCGCAATCCGCACACTGTTCCGCGAGGCCCACAAACACATCACGCCCGAACTTGGAAACGCCCGCTTCGCGCGCAACGCCTTCGAGGCCGCCATCGATAACATGGCCCGCCGGGTGATCCGCAACGACGACCCCGATCTGAAAACGCTCTATTTCAGCGATATCCCAGTCTTCGCCGATCTTAAGACCGGCAAGGCCCGCTCATCGGCCAAACGTCTGGTCTGATGCGCCCGGCAAGCTGCATCATGGCGTCGGACCCTCCTCAGATCCGCTGCCGCTGCCGCGCTTTCCGCCCTTCCGTCCCGAAGGAACCGCAACCGCTTCCCGGTTGAATTCCTTTTTGATCTCTCTTTTTGGCCGCACCGCCTTGTCCACCGCCTTCTCGACAGGCGGAGCAGCCAGCTTCTGCTCCTGCGGCGCCGCAGCTATCGGTGTCTTTTCCTTGAACTGCTGCCGCTCCCGCAATCTTTTCTCATCCGCCGCCTTGTTCCGCGCCCGCACCTCCTCCAGCGATTTGTTGCTCGCTCCCTGCCGCCGAATGCTTTCCTTCGACTGAAGCAGCTTGTCCCGCGCCTGCGGCGACACATCGGCCGGAATATCAACCTTCGGCACGACCGTCTTCCCGCGCGACGCGGCACCTGCCGCATCATCAATCGATTTCTTCGCCTTCTGCTCGGCCGCATTGTCGATCGCTTTTTGAGGCGGAGGTGCCGGGGCCGGTAGCGGCTTTGGCGGTTCAGGCGTCGCCGCCTTGCGAAACGTATCCTTGTATCGACTGGCCGAAACCGTATCGACCGGCCAACCCATCAAACCTGCCGCAAGAAGCGGCAAAAGCCCCACGATGCGCATGTTCGCTCCGCTCTATTGAGGGCGCTTATACTTCGCCTTGCTCGCCTGCGCCGACATCAACGTTCCACCAGCGACCCCAAACCCCACGGCATAGGGCAAATCGCTGCGAACCGATTTCATCCGCTCTTGCAAGCTCAGCCCCGGCGGACCCGCGCTGAAGCTCCAAAGGCTCGTTTCCACCATCTCCGCCATCACCGTCGATGCCAGAGCGCGGCCCGTCCCGCGTTTGATCACACCCTTCCCCATGCTCCTCAGCAGCGGTTTCGTCAGATACGAACCGACCCCGGTTGGCAAAATGATCCCAAACATCTCCGCCTGCGCGTAATATTGCTTTTGCGTCTGCTGCGATAACGCCGCCCGCTGCTCATTCTCCCAGATACACAGATCGATTTCCTCGGCGGTGCGCGGCTTCATCAAAATCGCCTTGCCCTCATCGAACTTCCGCTCTTCATGAGCAGCTTTGAACGCTTCATAAAAAATCCCAAGGATATTGACCCCGAATTTTCCAAGCTCACTGCCGACACAGCTCACCCAGGTCGCCTGCCCGTAAAGAAAGGCGTTACTCACCCCCCACGCCATCGCCTCGCCTTGACCAGCTTGGCCGGAGTACGCTTCGTTGAAGAAATAATAGATCGGCACCGTGCATGTCTCGGGACACATCTCGCCCACGATCTTGAGCGAAATCGCCTTATTGATCCCGCGCTTGATATCCAT
>OFDN01002152.1_pt1 | contig 11317 bp, 11 predicted proteins | sample 1520971 | NCBI WGS metagenome assembly OFDN01 (sample SAMEA94257418, study PRJEB24077) | hot springs metagenome | biome: Aquatic biome; feature: Geographical feature; material: Water | place: India | collected 2012-06-12 | depth 5 m | reverse complement strand
TTTTACAGATTGTTATATCAATTGTTTTAACATAAATATTTGTAAATCAATATTTTATTTTAAAACAAAAAATATTTTATCAAAATAATGTGAAAATATTTGTTTTTAAAATACAAATTGTTTTATATTTGCATTAGCATTCAAGTAACAGGAATGTGTTTAAAACAATACAACAGTCATGGAACTCGAAATCCTGCAAAGTAAAAAAGGAACGAAGGTGGTTGCGGCATCCAACCTACATCATGTGTTGAAATTGCCCTCCGCTCAGTACAGCGCCAATTTGCGCCGGTGGCTCAAAGACCTCTATGAGTTTTCCGATGGAGGCATTCGTAAACCGCAATCGCTGCGCGATTTTGCGCGCCGCCCGCGCCCGGGAGAACCTTTCGAAGATTTTTATCTCACCCTCGAACTCGCAAAACTCATCGCTTTACGCACACACAGTAAAGTGAAATTAAAATATGCACGTCTGCTGGATGCGGTTGCACACAACGGACAAATGAATTTATTTATTTCAGCAGCGTAAAAGAAACGGTTTGTAGCCGGGCGTCTTCGGAAAGTTATCATTCTTTTCCGTTTTGATTCCCGGCACTTTTCCTGCTGAGAGGGACACGTTAATCCATTAAACTGATTACATTTTTCAACTTCTGTACTGTACCCAATATTGTTGCAGGGGGCTTTCCGAATGAGGTGAGCCCCTTTTTCTTGTCCGTCAAAAGACAAGTCCATTTCAAAACCATTCCTATAGAAATCCACGAACCTTTTTTCATCGTACCTTTCGCATCAGTCAATTCAGATTTGTATGCGAATAGTTATAGTTGGAAATGGTATTGCCGGTGTTACCGCTGCCCGGTTCATCCGCAAACGGAGTAATCACGAAATCGTCCTTGTTTCTGATGAGTCCGATGAGTTCTTCAGCCGAACGGCACTGATGTACATCTACATGGGCCATATGCGGGAGGTGGATACCCGACCCTACGAAAGCTGGTTTTGGGAAAAAAACAAAATCGGTCGCATACGCGCACGAGTACAAAGTGTTGATTTTCAGGCTAAAAAACTGCTGACAACTGATAACACAACCGTCTCCTACGATCGGCTGATCATCGCAACCGGATCACAATCCAATAAATTCGGCTGGCCCGGACAGGACCTCGATGGGGTAGGGGGACTCTATCACCTCCATGACCTGGAGCGTATGGAAACATACAGTCGGGGTTTGCAACGTGCGGTTATTGTAGGCGGCGGTTTGATCGGTATTGAAATGGCTGAAATGTTTCACTCACGGCACATTCCGGTCACGTTTCTGGTCAGGGAAAAAAGCTTTTGGGATGGTGTTCTGCCACCGGAGGAATCCGCCATGGTCACCCGCCACATCCTCGAACACGGCATTGATCTGCGACTCGGCGCCAGCCTGAAATCCATTGAAAATGACGGCAGAGGCCGTTGCAAAGGTGTTGTGACTGAATCGGGTGAACACATTAGCTGCGGCTTTGTGGGGCTGACGGCAGGCGTAAGTCCGAACATCGGATTTTTAAAAAACACTGCGCTTGAAATCAATCGGGGTATTCTCGTTGATAAACACCTCCAAACCAACATTCCCGATGTGTACGCTATCGGCGACTGTGCCGAACTCCGCGAACCTGCCCCCGACCGCCGCTCCATCGAAGCCGTTTGGTATTGCGGTCGAATGATGGGGGAAACCGTAGCCCATAATATTACCGGGAATACTGTTGCTTACGATCAGGGAATTTGGTTTAACTCCGCCAAGTTTTTTGATATTGAATACCAGGTGTATGGCACTATAAAAGCCGAACTGCCGGAAAATCAATCTACTTTGTACTGGGAGCACGCTGACGGCAAAAAAAGTATTCGCATCAATTATGAAACAAATTCCGGGTCAGTGGCGGGCTTTAACCTCATGGGCATCCGTTACCGTCATGAGGTTTGCGAAAAATGGATCAAAACCGGTGCGCATATCGAAGCCGTGCTCGCCGATTTATCCCTCGCCAATTTCGACCCTGAATTTTATGACGAATACGAATCCGGCATCATTTCCATTTTTCAAAAACAGACGGGAAAAACAGTAAACCAGCGGCAACAGCGCCGGCTCACAAATGTGCTTGCGTTTTTGAGGTGATTTTTATTTTTACTTTTCCAAAATTTTCTCATCAGTTATTTCAAATCGAAAATCAATAAAACTTTCAAATATGGAGAGCCTTTCCATCGCCCGCCCGAATCCGATTTTGACCTCCGGCAAAACCAAAATAGCTGTAGCACTTGCTGCGATTGCCGTATTTATATTTTTGGTGGCCTGGTCGGGCAGGGTAGTACTCAACCCCGGCATTACCCTGGGTGTTGCATTTACTTTGTTGATTATCAGTGTGATATTGTTTGTACAGGAAGAATACCTGCGCTTTCCGGATGGCATAAAAAACAACGGCGTATGGTTCAAGAGCATCAGTTCGCGGGGACTTTGGGGCTGGTTTGCAGGGGTGCTGATTACGGTATTTTATATCTGTTTGTACTGGTGGCCGGAGTACCTGTCGGGGTTGGTGGCTTTATTTGATCCCTTCAGTCAGGCATTTCGCGCAAAACCGGCCGATTCGTGGTTTGTTTACGGCTCCTTTTATACGATTTCGGTGCTATTGCTCGGCGTAAAGTTCATTTACAAATACCGACACAACCGATACCAACTGATACGAACAATCTCGGTGATGTTCTTTCAGCTGGGATTTTCCTTTATTATTCCCGGAATAATGCTCCGGCTCCAGCAGCCGGAATTGTACTTTACTTATTTCTGGCCATTGTCGTACAGCAACGCTTCCCCCAGCACCTGGGCGTGGCAATCGCAAACGGGCATCGGCACTTTCTTTTTCATTTTCGGGCTGGCGATGTTTTTTATCGGTACACCGATTCTGACTTATTTTTTCGGCAAACGCTGGTATTGCTCCTGGGTGTGCGGCTGCGGCGGATTGGCCGAAACAGCCGGCGATCCGTTCCGGCATTTATCCGATAAATCATTGAATGCGTGGAAGATAGAACGTTGGATGATTTACAGCGTACTGGTTTTTGCTTTTGTGATGACCGGTTTGCTCTGGCTGAATGTGATGACCGGACGGTCGATTCTGGCAGGAGCATCCGAAGGATTTTACAAAACTTATTCCTTCCTGATCGGGTCGGCATTTTCGGGGGTTATCGGCGTCGGTTTTTATCCCATTATGGGCAGCAGGGTATGGTGCAGGTTTGGGTGTCCGATGGCAGCCTGGCTGGGTCTCTGGCAAAAAAAGGCCTCCAAATTCCGGATTACCGTCAACGGCGGCCAATGTATCAGTTGCGGCAACTGCTCCACTTATTGCGAAATGGGCATCGATGTTCGACACTATGCCCAGCGTGGTCAGGATATCGTACGGTCATCCTGTGTGGGTTGCGGTATTTGTTCGGCAGTATGCCCCCGTGGGGTGCTGCGACTGGAGGGGGCATCGGGCGATACAGGCAGCCGTGCGACGGAGACTCGGACAGTGATGATTCGGTCGGAGGATGTGGTGCAGTTGCGGTAAAACAAATGTTATGCCGACTGTTTGAACCGGTTCCTAATCTGTATAACAGCGAGGCCGGTCAGCATGCCTGTTACAAAAATTGAAAGGAAAGTCACGGTTCTTACTTCGCCCAAAATATTCATTCTGAACAGATTACCGATGCTGATAATCCAGAGAACAATTACCGGCGCAAACATTTTTTTAGTGCTTTCCATACGTCCAATTATTTATGCTCCAGCGCCGAAAACACCAGGTGCTCAAGGTACTGGATAAGGTGATTTTCGTTTTTGCCCCCGCCAAAGTCCGTCAGTGACGGCAGGTGTATCATAAAATAGTACTGAAAATGCGCCATTTCAAGCAGGGTGCTGCTCAATGATCTGGAATAGGGGTAATCCGGATTAAATTCGGTAAAAAGCTGTGCTATCCGTGCGCACAGGTCTTTATAAGGTTTGAACAACCGCTCCTGATTAATCGAGTCCACCTCATGTACCAGATATGCTTTACTGCTTTCTGAGATTACAATCTGATGCAATGCATGGTTATTAAACCCGGTAATGCCAAGGTCTTCCGGCAGGTCTTTTACCAGCAAATCGATCACTTTTTTGATTTTAAGTGCCGGGTCATCCATGTTACGCAACTGCACCACCACCAGATAATCGATATAGGTCCAGTACCATGTGAGCAGATAAAGCAGGAACCGGTGTTTATTTTCAAAATACCTGTAAATGCTGGCCTCCGTCGTGTTGATTTCGACTGCTAATTTTTTGAAAGTGAACTGTTCTAATCCGAGATTGTGAATTAGTACAAGCCCCTGACGTACTATTGTCCGGCCCAGCTGTGTGTCTTCCGGGTCACGTAAAGCAAGTTTGGTTCCTGATGGGATCCGTATTCTAAGTTCCATTTTCGCGAAGTTCCAGTAAAAAGTTTTAGAATGCCACCGCAAAGATGAACTTAAAATTGTTTTGAAGTATAAAAGTATTACTTCTTTTTTAGTAAGCCAATACTTTTTTATGGTGGGAAAACAGTGCTAAAACTCCTGGCTATCGCCCGACATATTGTTGTTTTTCCTTTTGAACAGCGAAGCATCAAATTTGCCGAAACGGTAACTGAAATTCAATCGGACGAACTGCGGATCGCGCAGCCGGTATGTATCCTGAATAACTGCAGAAGTTTCGGCGTGTGATCCGTTAATATTGCTTCGGAATAAATCACTGATACTGAGCGTAAGCGACCCTTTTCTTTTCCAAAATGTTTTCCTGACCGAAAAATCAAGTGACCAAACCGGAATCCTGTACCCCTGGGCAGAACTGGCGGCCGACTCGCGAAATCCGTGACCACGACCGCCGCCACCGCTGCTGAAATTGGCTAACGAAGACCGGCTGGAATACTCGCCATTAAACTGGAGCGACCATTCTTTGGGCAGTCGGATGCTCACATTCTCTTTAATGTTGTAACTGAATTGTTCAATTTTCAGGGTGTCTTCGATATTACGGGCATCCACTACCGAATTGAAAACATTGGCATTGGTGGTGAAATCGAAAATTTTAGCAACCGTATTTTTTATCGTAAACTCAAGACCATAAGCATAACCTGAATTTGCATTGATATAGGATAAAACAGTTGACTGACGCCCTAAAAATGCATTGTATTCCTCAAATTGGTATCGTGTAATGAGCTTATAGGCCGTCCGGTAAAAGGCCGATACCAGAAAATTGTGCTGCCGGTTGATGATATTCTGGTACGAAAACTCCAGAGAATTCGTGAATTCGGGCAATAACTCCGGATTTCCCCGGGAGACCTGCAGCGAATCGGAAAAATCGGAAAATGGAATCAATTGAAAAAATGAAGGACGGTTTACCCTTCTGGAATAATTCACCTGCAGGTTGTCTTCTTCATTCAGTTTGTAAGTAGTGAAAAGGCTGGGGAACAAAGAAACCGGGTACCGGTTTCCGAATTTTTCATTGGTGATCGGCAAACGGCCTTCATATTTTGAACTTTCCGCCCGCAAACCTGCCATATACCCCCACTTTTTAAATGACTGACTGAATGTGCCATAAGCCGCATACACCTGATCGAGGTAACTGTATTCGTCGGCAAAATTATTTATCCGTACCTCTGTTATCTGATCGGGGCTGGTTTGAAAAGTGGCGTTAGACGAGTCAAATGAACGAATGGCAGCCCTGACGCCCGTTTCCACTTTAAGCCCTTTTCCCAGTGGTGTCACATAATCGCTTTGGATGGTGTAAAACTGGTTTCCCCCGGCGCCTGTCTGCCTTTGGTTCGCCGGTGGTTTTTCTCCAAAATAATCTGTGTAAAACACGGATTGGTTGTCGGATGCTGAACCATTAAAATTAATATCGGCAGTGAGTTCGCGGCCTTCCATCGGGAAGAGTTTTTTATAAAGAATCTGTGCGCCTGAATTCACATACGACCGGTTGCTGTCTGTATTCCTTTTTGAAAATGCCGTTTTACTGACTGCTCCGCCGGCATCGAGTGTATCTGTCTGAATATCAAGTATATCCAGGTTGGAAAACTGGCCTTTATTGATATTTCCCGCAAATGTGATAGTGTTCCGGTTATTGATGAACCAGTCTAAACCAGTGCGAAAATTCAAATTCAGGCGGTCATTTTGGCCGGTACCGTCCTGATAAATATCGGTCAGAACCGGTCCGACTAAGTTATTCCGGTCGGTACTGCTTTCCGAAAGGGAACGGCGCATATTCAAATTGCCGCTGAGAAATGCATTGATTTTCCCTTCCCGGGCATTGATGTCGCCACCGATATTCGGCCGTCCGCGTTTGTCTATGCCTGCTCTGACAGAGCCGTTGTAACCGATACGGCGTTCTTTTTTAAGCACAATATTGACGATCCCTGCATTGCCGCCGCTGGCGTCATATTTCGCTGAAGGATTGGTGATCAGTTCCACATTGTCAATGGCGTCGCCGGGAATCTGATCGAGCGTAAGATTAGTGGGGCGTCCATCGACAAAAATTTGGGGAGTAGCATTCCGGAGAGTCAGGTTGCCGTCGATATCGACCGAAAGCGATGGGACATTTTTGAGTGCATCCTCGGCTGTTCCACCGGCCGCATTCAGGTTTTTGTCCATTTTAAACACTTTTTTATCCAGGGCTAACGAAAAACCTGCGGCTTCACCGACAATCTCAGTTTCTTTCAAAACAACATTGGCCGGTTTCAATTTTATATTTCCCAAATCCTTTTCTACCGGCCCCGATGGAGGCTGTCCTTGTCCCCGGGTAAAGCCGAAAGTGATCTGCTGGTCAAAGTCTTCATAACCGATACAGGTGATTTTCAGGGTGAAATTGCCCATCAGCGGGAGTTTATCCACGCTGAATTCGCCGTTTTCGCCCGTGAGTTGGCCGCCCAGAATAACCTCCTGGCGTTTTTTAGTGATCGAATCCCAGCGCATACCGAAAATTCTTACGGAAGCGTATTCCACTTTTTTACCGGTATTTTCATCAATGAGGGTGCCGTAAAACCGTCCCTGGCTCATTTCGCCGCCGCCAAAGTTTCTTCTTCCTGATTCGCCGCCGCCTGGCCTTTGTGAAAAGAGTATAATATGACTAAACAGAAAGGCCACTAAAAGCAGATAATTTTTGTGCATAATTTGTCGGGCAACCTGGCATAGACCAGGGCTAGGGAATACTGAAATAGTAACTGACCCGAGAAAGATAGCTTATTCGTGTCAGTGTTCCTGAAAATAAAAATTGCTCAGTCGCGCCAAAAGCGACCTGTGAAGGTAAACAGAATTTTAATGTGGATGTTGGCCCCTTTTGGGGTGCGGCAGGTACTTTTCTTAAATTTTATTGAGTTTCCCGTTTTCTCCAAAAGCTTTTTTGGAGGCCCTGTTGTAGGCTAATGCCGCTTCTTCAGGGGTATCGAACATACCCAGGTGGATGGCTTTTCCACTGATGGAAATAACTGCTCTGTACCGTTGGTGCTCCTGATAAACACCGGTGAACCCTGACGAACTTTTGGTTTTTCGCAGGCGGCTTACGGTCGAACGGGGCCGGTAGGTCAGGTTTTCTATCCTGCAATCCAACTTATCACCGTTAATTGCACTCACGACCAGTTTTTTGCTGCCCTTTTCACCGGGTATAAATTTTTCTGCAATAATTTTGTGCAGGTAAATGGTTTCTGTCTTTTGCCCACCATCACTTCGCCTCCAAACTTTTTGAAAAACAGCACACCCACTGGAATGTCTCCGCAGGTTTTCCAGTACCTTCAACTCTGCCAGATGCAGGTCTGTACTCAGCCATTCGTAAACATGGTCATCCAGCAGCACGAACTCCTCGGCGTTTTTCAGTTTTACCTTAAAAATCATAAAGCACTTGTCAATTATTTAATACGGCGGCGTAAATGTAGAACATTTGGAATTTCACAATGTGAAAAAATATTCATTATAAACAAAATTGCAACCATTGAGTTCAGATATGACAGACCGGGACTTATCCTTTGCCCCCTTTTTGAACCTGTATCCCGGAAAAGTTCTGGAATTGCCAATTCAAGACATAATAACTTTGTTATCAGACCGGTACGGACAACTTTGGGATCAGGCAATTCAACCTGAAAACACGATTCCTTCGCCGCTGGCCGGGTTCCAAAACACGGCATGGCTGAAACGTGCAAATTGTACCGGCATCAACGTCCGGACTATTGACGGGTTTTGGAATATAATCCCCTATGCCCTGACCCTGCCTAAAGCACAAAATGCCATACATATTTTGCCCATTTGGGAGCCGGGGGTAGTGGGCAGCCTTTACGGTATGTCGTCGTGGAATATCAATCCTGAGTTTTTTTCCGATGCGCTTTACGAAGTTTATCCTCACCTCGATTCGGTGGAGAAACAGCTGAAAGTGGTGATCAATATCCTGCATTTGCTCGGTAAGGCGGTGGGTATGGATGTGGTGCCGCATACCGACCGGTTTGCGGAGCAGGTGCTGGCCAATCCCGGTATTTTTGAGTGGTTACAACGGAAAAACACAGCCATTGTCCGGCATGATTCCGGCCTTTTCCGGGATGTGGAAACCCAAATATTTTTCTGCCTGCAACAAATGGGACCGGCTGTTGAAGGGGTATTCATACCGGAAGATTCGAACAGTTTTTTTTACGATTTGGAGGAAAGTACACGCCTTTTAATGCTCTTTGGGTATCCGGAAGACTATTGGGGCAGGTTGGAAAGACGAAAAGTAATGATTCACTGGCTGTACGAATTTGGATTTGAAACGGTGCCTGCCACCATGGCGCCGCCATACCGCGGGCTGGAGGTCGATCCGGATGAAAAGGCAATGGTGATAGATGAAGACGGCCGTACCTGGCGCGATTACCGCATCACCCAACCGCAGAAGATGTCGCGGGTTTTCGGGCCGCTTTCCCGGTATAAATTGTACGAGTCAAAGGACGATAATGTCAATTGGGAACTCGATTTTTCCAGGCCGGCTTATGCATCCTGGGCATATACCTGTGCACATTACCTCGACATCCAGCAAACCTACAATTTTGATTTTATGCGGGGCGATATGTCGCACGTTCAAATGCGTCCTGACGGAGTGCCGGCACATCCCGATGCTTTTTATGATCTGCTGGCGGCAGTGAAAACCACTGTTTTAGAATCCACACCGTGGTTCGGATATTTTGCTGAAAGTTTTATGGCGCCCGCAGGTGAAATGGCTTTCGGCGATGAGTACGATCACCTCGAAGCATCGCTGGCAGATTCCACGCTGGGCGATTTACAGTCGGAACCTGTTGGTACTGAAACGTTTGTAAAAGAATTTGCCCGGTACAGAGCAGTACTGGAGCACCGGAAATTTGCCCCCAATTTTACCATACTGACAGCAGATAAAGACGATCCGCGATTTGATAAATTTTATTTGACGGGAAATGAAATCAGGTACTTCATCGCCCTGTTTTTGCCTGATATGCCCTCTTATATGGCATTAGGTTTTGAGGGGCGGGACGTGCATGAAACAGCCGCTCCAAACGAACATTATACCAAATTGTACGTTTTTCAGGAAAAAAACGGCCCCAAAAGCACAAAAGGACCATATCAATGGGGAAAAAACTACGCCCTGTATGATAACCTCGTTCGACAGAAAAATTTGTCGGAAGAAATCGGAGATTCGATTGCTTCAGCGGATGTCGAATGGCATATCAAACCCGATCCGACAGGAAAAAACAAAATAATTGCATGGTCTGCCGGCGGATTTTTGTTTTATGCCAATCTGGATACAACATCAAATGCTGTTCCTCAACATCTGCCGGCAGGTACGTTTTTCAGGTTTTCAACGATAGATGACGATGAAGCATCAGCCCGGATTCAGCAGGGAAATCCGGTATTACGCGCCGGTGAGGGTTGGGTTTTGGAATACCATAAATGATGTATCTTTGCGGCGTTTTAATTGATATTTCAGAAATCTGACAAATTGGTACGCAAATTGAAACAACAATCTCAAATGACACGCGTTATTTGTTTTGTTGCAACATTATCTGGATCAAACTTATAAAATCATCACTTAAATAATAAATACAATGAAAAATTGGCAAAAAATAATCGGTCTTGCAATTATTGCGGCAATGTTCCTCATGGAGGCATGTCACCGTGGCTACGGCTGCCCCGGCGCTGATATGTAAAAACAGCGGATTGCAACTAAATTGCACAGCAGATGTTTCAGCAGATTATGAATTGGAAATTGCTAATTACTTCTGATCAAATCGCGGACATCATCGCCCGATCCTACACAGTTCCCTGTCTTATATTTAAACACAGTACGCGTTGTAATATCAGCGCCATTGCTAAATACCGGCTGGAAGACGACTGGCATTTTGAAGCAGATATGGTTGAACCTTATTTTCTCGATTTGCTGCAATACAGAGATCTTTCCAACGAAATCAGTGAACGTTTTCAGGTTTGGCACGAATCGCCACAGGTCTTAATGATCGCAAATGGGGAGTGTGTTTACGATAGTTCCCATTTGGATATTACTGTAGCTGAAATACAGGAATCATTAGCGCAGCTGAACTGATTCCGATGCATTAACCGGAGGTTGTTGGAGAGGGGTTGAATTAGTTGGACAAGTTGAACTGGTAATCTTAATACTACCAATTCGCCGTATCTAACTAATTCAACCCTGCTCCAACAACCTCTTTTTATTTCCCGGTAATCTTTCCACCTTTGCATTAAATATTGATCGATATGCCTGTTCATCGCAACAAGGAAGATATTCTGAAAGAAGTGATTACGATATTTTCGACCCATCTCGAAACATCGGGCCAGCGTAAAACGCCGGAACGCTTCGCCATTCTCGAAGAAATTTACAACCGGACCGATCACTTCGATGCCGAGGCGTTGTATATCCATATGAAAAACCGGAATTATCGGGTGAGCAGGGCAACGGTTTACAATACCCTGGAGTTGCTGGTGTCTTGTGATCTGGTGAAGAAGCACCAGTTCGGCAAAAACCTGGCACAATACGAAAAATCCTACGGTAACAAACAACATGACCACGTAATCTGCGCCAATTGCAGCAAGGTGGTGGAGTTTTGCGATCCCCGCGTTCAGCAAATCAAAGACATGATCGGCGAACTTTTAAACTTTCAGATCACGCACCACTCCCTGAATCTTTATGGTATTTGCGGCTCCTGCCAGAAAGAAATTGAGTTCGGCATCATCCGGAACAAGCCCAAGCATGATGAAGAAGAACCGGGATGGGGAGACTGAGTTGATTGCAGATTGATGATTGCAGATTGCAGAAGTAGTACATGATTGG
>OFDN01002148.1_pt1 | contig 11338 bp, 7 predicted proteins | sample 1520971 | NCBI WGS metagenome assembly OFDN01 (sample SAMEA94257418, study PRJEB24077) | hot springs metagenome | biome: Aquatic biome; feature: Geographical feature; material: Water | place: India | collected 2012-06-12 | depth 5 m | reverse complement strand
GCGGCGTCCGCCGGCTCGGCGCGGCGGCAGTGCTCGCTTCAGGCTTGGGAATCGGCTGCGGCGCCTCGCTGACCGGCAGGACCGGCACCGCCGCGCAAGCCGCGACACGCGGCGCGGGGATGGGGTCGGTGTCATAGGCGAGCGCGACCTCGTCGCCGACGAAGTCGAAGATCTCGGCCACCGCCTCGCGCGCCACGTCGCCGGGCATGCGGAAGGTCCAGCCGAGATAGCCTTCCTCGACCTTGAGACGCTCGAAGGTGGGGACGGGCGCGATGTCGCACAGCTCGCAGGTGCCGCCCAGATCGGTGAGTTCGCGCAGCCACAGCAGCGGCTCGCTGCCCTTGGTCATCGCCCCGGCATGAGGGCGGATGTGGACCAGCCAGCTTGCCGGCGCGGTCGGATCGAGCGCGGCGGGGGCAGGGCCGGACAGCTCGTTCAGCAGCGCGTCGAGATCGTCGAGCGGGTCGGCAGCGGCTGGGGAGGGCGCGGGTGGAGAAGCGGCAACCTCCCCGCCGTCCGCCGCCCGCGCCGCCTCAAGCCGTGCGAGAAGATCGGCATCATCGGGCACAGACCCGCCCCCGCGCGCTGCCTCGACATGATCACGCAGGCAATCGAGCGCGAGCAGCAGCAGGTCGACCAGCGCCGCCTCGAGCGGCACCTTGCCCTCGCGCACGTCGCCCAGCAGGTTTTCGAAGCCGTGGGTGTAGGCGGCGAGCGCGGTGTGGCCGAAGGCCCCCGCGCCGCCCTTGATCGAATGCACCGCGCGGAAGATCGCGTTGATCGTCTCGGCATCGTGGGTGCCTTCGCGGCAGGCGGCGAGGCCGGCCTCGGCCGCCTCGAGCGATTCTTCGCACTCGACGAAGAAGATCTGCTTGATGTCGTCTTCGGTCATGCCGCGATTCCCTCCATCACCACGTGATCGAGCCGGGTCAGCGCGAGCGCGGCGGTGAAGGCGGCGCTCGGCTGGTGGATCGCGATCCCGCCCTCGCTGCGCGCGGCCGAGACCAGCAGTTGCAGCATCGCCTGCCCGATCCGCTCGACGCGTGCGGCATCGATGGCGAGCGGCGCGGGCCCGAGCGATTCCGCGATCTCCGGGTAGAGCGCGCTTGCCGCGCTACGATCGCAAATGGGGGGGAGGCTGATCATGCGGGCAAACCTTGTGCGGGAAGAACGGGGGCGGGGATCGCGCCGATGCGGCGGACGGATGCCCTGACGGCCACCATCCTCAGGCTCGCCGCTAGGAGCGGGTCAAGGGCAATGATCGGCACGGGGCCCCCCCGGCGAACCGGCGCGTGGTGGGCGAACCAGGTGAGCATGGCGAAGTTCTCCTCCGGCGTGTTCGATCATTCGGTCGGCCAAGGCTTATGCCGCAGGGCTGAAATCCGGCTTGCGCGGCAACTCAGCGCAATTCCCTAGGCCGCGCGCCGCCTGTGCACGGAGGCCTGCGGTGTCACACTTGCCGCCTCGCCGATGCGGAAGCCCGCAAAGGTGCCGGCGAGCTGGCGTGCCTCGTGGTTGAGGTTCTTGGTGGCAGCGTTGGTCTCCTCGACCATCGCCGCGTTCTGCTGGGTCATCTTGTCCATCGCGCCGATCGTTTCGGAGACGTTGCGCAGCGCCACGCTCTGCTCGCTCACTGCATCGGCGATGCGGGTGACGGCCTCGGTCACCTCGCCCACGCGGGCGATGATGGTCTCGAGCGCCGAGCCGGTCTCGTGCACCAGCGACACGCCGGTCTGGACGTGGACGCCGACCGCCTCGACGCGCTTCTTGATCTCGCTGGCGGCTTCGGTCGCGCGCATCGAGAGCGCGCGGACCTCGCTGGCGACCACCGAGAAGCCCTTGCCCGCCTCGCCCGCGCGCGCGGCTTCCACCCCGGCGTTCAGGGCGAGCAGGTTGGTCTGGAAGGCGATATTGTCGATCATCGCGGTGATCTCGGAGATTTCCTCGCTCGCGGTTTCGATCTGGCCCATCGCCTGGATCGCGCGGCCGACCACCGCGCCGCCGGTCTCGGCCTCCTGCCGCGCATCGCGCATCGAGCCGCTGACCCCGACGGCGAGGCTGGCATTGGCCTCGATGTTCGCGCTGAGGCTCAGCATGGTGCTCGACGAGAGCTGCAGGCGCGCGGCCTGATCCTCGCTGCGGCTGGCCAGATCGGTCATCGCGTGCTCGATCTCGGAGGAGGTGAGGTTGATCGCCCCGATGCTCTCGTTGACCGCCCCCATCGCGCCCGACAGCCGCTCGAGTGCCTCGTTGAAGTCGCTGGCGAGCGACTGGAAGGCGGGCGGCATGCCGGTGAGGCGCACGGTGAGGTCGGAACGGGCGACCGCTGCAAGGTGCTGGCCGATGCGAGCGACGGCTTCCTCGCGCTCGGCGACGGCGCGCTGGCGCTCGATCGCGGCGTCGCGGAACACCAGCATCGCCTGCGCCATCGCGCCCAGCTCGTCGCCGCGGGTGGTGCCGGGGATGTCGACATCGGTCGCGCCCTTCGACAGGCCGGTGACCGCGCGGGTGAGATCGACGATCGGCCGGGCGATCGAACGGGTCAGCGCGCGCGCCAGCACCAGCGCAAGCCCCATCAGGATCGCCGCGCCAAGGCCGAGCGCAACCCAGGCGAGCGTGATGACGCTCTCCTGCCGCGCGCTCTGCGTCTCGATCGCGTCGTGCTGGGCATCGCGGATGTCGCGCAGCGGGTTGACCGCGTCGCTCACCAGCACCTTCTTGCCCGCCGCACGGATCGCCGTCTGCGCGCCGTCGCGGTTGCCGGCCTTGACCAGCGCGACATAGCGGTCGCCCCAATCGCGCCGCCACTTGAGCGTTTCCTCGCGGCTGAGGCGGACCTTGTCCTGCAAGGCAGGATCGGCGGCGAGCTGTCCCTCGAGTTCGGCCGACATCCGGTCGTAATCGTCACGGCCCTCGTAATAGGACTTCAGGTAACTCTGGTCGGCAGTGACCAGAAAGCCGCGCAGCTGGCTGTTCTGGCGCAACAGCGCGGTCTCGAGCCCGAGCACGTTGGCCAGGATCGCCTGGCTCTCGGTGTTCCTGGCGGTGACCGACGAGATCATCGCCAGGCTCACCCCGCACGCGATCATCACGGCCGCTGCGACAACGTTGAGCACCACGAAGGCAAGGCCGAGGCGGCGGGGGATGTTCATCCGGTCAAGCATGGCGGGGGTTCCTCTCGTCCATCATTTTCCCGACCTGGCCACGCCTCAGAAGGCGTAGCGCAGCGAGGCGGTGACGGTGCGGCCGTTAATCACCTGCGCATTGGTAAGCCCGGAGGCCGGGATGGTCGGCGCCTGGAGCGAGACCACCGCGAGCTCGTCGAAGACGTTGAAGGCGTTGAGCGCGACGGTGACGCCCTCGACCGGGCGGAATTGCACGAAGGGGCTGACGATCACGTAGCCGGGCTGCACCAGCTGGTTGGTGTCCTGCGCGAAGCTTTCGGTGGTGCCGTTGACCGCGGCGCCGAAGGTGACCTTGCCGAATTCGGCCGAGGGGCGCAGGAAGAAGGCGAAGTCGGGGATGTGACGCGGGGTGAGGCCGTTGAAGGCCGGGTCGATCAGGTCCTCGTCGATGCTTGCGTCAGTCCAGGTCGCGCCAGCAATCAGCGTGAAGGGGCCCTTGCGCCATTCGCCCTCGAACTCGAGGCCCTTGGCGCTGTAGGTGCGGTTGACCGGCACCACCACCGCCTGCCCCGAGGAATTGGCGGCGATCTGGAAATTGCGCTCGTCGGTCGAGGCCCAGAAGCCGGTGAGGAAGGCGGTGAGGCCATCGCGCCGGAACTTCACACCGACTTCGGCCTGCTTGACGATCGACACCGCGAGCGCAGGGTCGCGCGGAGCGCCGGTGAGCGGATTGAGCGCCTCTGCGCCGATGGCGGTCTCCGCGCTTGCCCGGCCGCCGCGGCTGTAGCGGGCGAATGCGGAGAGGCTGTCGGCGAAGCGATAGTTCACCCCGGCCGAATAGGACAGGTAGTCATAATCGTAATCGATCGCGACCGGTCGGGTCAGCGGCAAGGTCGCAACGCGGCTTTCCGCCACCGAGATCTGTCCGTCGCTGTTGACGTCGAGCGGCACGAAGGCCGGTCGCCCGTCGCCGAAGCTCGACGTGAAAATCTGTCCGGCCACATCGCCCTTGTCCCAGCGAACGCTCGCCCCGACCGCAAGCTTGCCGATCTGGAAGTTCACTGATCCGTAGGGGGCGACGATGTCGTAGTTCACATCATAGAGGTTGTGATAGACGTTGAACGGCAGGCCGACCGCAAAGCCGTAAGCCAGCGTGCCCCCATCGGTCACGGGCACGCCCGTTGCGGTGGTGATGTTGACCGGTGCGTTGCGTCCGCCGCCGGCAAGATCCTGCAACGTGCTGGTGAAGTTCCAGAACATGGCCACGTCCTGGCTGGATGTGTAGAGCCCGGCAGTGGTGGTCAGCTTGCCGCCGCCCACTTCCCACACACGGGTGGCGCGCAAGTCGTTGGTGGCGTTGTCGAGGCTTTCGAGATCGGCATGGAGCCGCACCGACAAGGCCAGCAGCCGGGCATCGGTTATCGCCTGACCGCTGTTCGGACCGGCGGCATAGCTCAGCTGCGCACCCGGCCCGCCGAACTGCGCGAAGAACGGTGCGGGCGCGGTGACGAAGGGCACCGCGTCGTTGTAGGCGCCGCTGATGTCGGAGAAGCGGAAGCGGTTGGTGACGGTGAACCCGGCCACGTCGAACTGCGCCTCGAGCCCGAAGGCGGCCACCTTCGCAGCCAGCCCGTCGGCGGCGTCGATCACCACCGGACGATTATTCGCGTCGACCTCGGCATAGCTGCGGGTCAGGGGCGACAGATAGGCCTGCTCGCGGATGTCGTAGCCCGGCAGGAAGCCGATCTGCGGGTCGGCATCGGTGCCGCCGACCGTCACCGGAAGGGTGCCGTAATTGGGCTGCCGGTCATCGAGATACTTGCCGTAGAAGCGGATGTAGCCGCCCTCGAATTCCTTGGTGAGGTTGGCCTTGATCTGGCCGCCTTCGAACCCGTTGAAGCCGAGCTCGCGCGGGCCTTCCCCGCTGCGATAGAAGCCGCCGACATGGAAGCGCCAGCCGTCGCCCAGCGGGCTGCCATAGGCAAAGTCGATGCGCTTCAGATCATGGCCGACGCCGCTCGACACCTGCACCGTGCCGCCCTTGGTCTCGCCGGTGCGCGAGATGAAGTTGATGAGCCCGCCCGGAGAATTCGAGGCAAAGGTCGAGGCCGAGCCGCCGCGTATCGCCTGCACCTGCGACAGGGTCAGGTCGGCACGCAGGAACTGGTCGATCCCGGCGAACTGGATGTCGCCGAATTCGAGCACCGGCAGCCCGTCTTCCTGAAGTTGGAGGAACTTCGAGCCCTCGGCCGCCAGCGGCAGGCCGCGGATGGTGATCGCCGAGTACCCGTCGATGTCGGAGGTCTCGGAGCGGATGCCCGGGATGTTCTGCATGATCCCGGCAATCGAGCTGACCGAGAGCTGGGCAAGGTCATGGTCGTCGAGCACGCTCGCCGAGATCGCGGTGTCGAGCAGGTCGCGGCCCTTGGCCACACCTGTGGTGAAGGTCTTGGCGGCAGGTGCGGGGGCCTCGCCCTCCTGCTTGTCTGCAGCGTCGGGGGCAGCAGCGTCGTCGCGGGCATAGGCCGGCACGGCGGCGGTGGTGGCGAGCAGGGCGGCAGTGAAGACAGTCGAAAGGCGCATGCCTCGGGAACTCCGGATAGTTGTCAAGAACAGCTCTCCACCGGATAGGGCCGCGCGTTTAACCATGCCGTCCGCACCGGCTCGGTATTGTCACGGGGTCGGGCAACGGGCCCGGGGGACGAGCGGCAAATATCTGTTCCTGCGGCTTTTCCCTTAGGCGGGCGGCAAGGAAAGTTGGTGTGCCCGGCCTATGCAGGGCCTTCCTTTCAGCGATCCCCGGCGGCGCTCTTGACCTTGATGTTTCCTCCTCGAACCCTTGCTCTCCCGCGCGAGCCCGGTCTTGCCGGAGAACCCGCGCGCGCGGTGCGCCAGCTGCAGATCGAGGCAGCCAAGGCGCGCGGCTTCGGCAAGCCGCGGGCCGCCGCACTGATGGCGGCGCTCGCGCAGGTCTTGCCGCAGAGTGGCGGGGCGGTGTTCGCCGCGATCGAGGATTGGCCTGGCGATCTGGCGTCGGACGGGGTGATCTTCCGCCTCAATTCCGGGCTCCATGCGCTGGCGCGCGCCGGACGTGAGGCGGGCGTGCTGGGCGCGCTCTACCGGGGCGGCGCGATGCCATCGCCCTTCGCGCTTGAGGCGGCGCTCGCCGAGGCGCTCGATGTGCATGCCGAGGAACTGCTCGGCTGGCTTTCGCATCCCACCCAGACCAACGAGGTCGCACGGGTGGCGGGGCTGGTCGCCGCGCTGCTCGAGCTCGGGCGCATGCGCGCGCTGCCGTGCGAGGTGCTCGAACTGGGCGCGAGCGCGGGGCTCAATCTCAATTTTCCCCGCTACGCGGTGCAGCTTGGCGCGGTCAGCGCCTGCGCGGCGGCGAGCGCGGTGAAGCTGGCGCCGCAATGGCGCGGCGGCGCTGCTCCGGCGGGCGCGCTGGCGGTCACGGGTGCGGCGGGCGTCGATCTCCACCCGCTCGACCCGGGGCTCGAGGCCGACAGGGAGCGGCTCGCCGCCTATCTCTGGCCCGGCGAGGCCGCCCGTGCCGCGCGGCTCGCGGCGGCGATCGGGATCGCGCAGACACACCCGCCGCAGGTCGACCCGGGGCTTGCGAGCGCGTGGCTGCTGCAACGCTTCGCGCAGCCCCAGCGCCGCGGGGTGCGTCGTGTGGTGTTCCATTCGATGGTGCTGCAATATGCCGGCGCGCCCGAACGCGCCGCGATCGACCACGCCTTCGCGCTCGCCGGGGCGCGGGCCGAGCCCGATCGCCCGCTGGCACGCGTGAGCATCGAGTGGCGCGCCGATCGCGCGGCGGTCGAACTCAGGATCGCGCAGTGGGACGGTGCGGGCGAGCACGGCGAGAGCCGGCTCGCTGCCCTGTGCCATCCCTACTGCGAATGGATCGACTGGCGCGGGCTCAGCTGAAGCGGATCTTCGGTGTTTCCCTAGCGACAGTCCCTAGGCCCCGCTTTGCCCCGCGCCAAGATGCACGGGCCTATCGGGCAGGCTGCACTCGAAGAAGCCGGGCTGGCGTCAGCCCCGGCACAAACGGGGGGAGCCATTCCATGAAATCCAGAACGAGACTGCTGCTGTTCGCCGCCACCACCGCGCTCGCCGCGCCCGCGATGGCCAATGACAATACCGCCGAGGCTGACGCCGAAGCTGCCGAAACCCCGAGCGAACCTGCACCCAAGCCCACGGCTGAAATCTTCTCGACCGGCATGGCCAAGGGCCGCGACCGGCTCGATAGCGCAACCTCGACCAGCGCATTGAAGGGCGATGACATCCAGCGCTTCGGCCCGCGCGCGTTGGGCGATGTGCTGCGCACCATGGCGGGCCTGCGCGTTGCGACCGGCATCGGCGAGGGCAACAACAACTACACCGTGCGCGGCCTGCCGCTCGCAGCGGGCGGCTCCAAATACATGCAGTTCCAGGAAGACGGCCTGCCGGTGCTCGAATTCGGCGACCTCTTCAATGTCGCGACCGACGTCTATCTGCGCAACGACTTCACCGTGAACGCGATCGAGACGATCCGCGGCGGCTCGGCCTCGACCTTCGCGTCCAATTCGCCGGGCGGGATCGTCAACCTGATCTCGCGCACCGGCGAGCAGGAGGGGGGGCGCGCGCAATTCTCGAGCGGGCTCGACTATGACGAGAAGCGCCTCGATTTCGATTACGGCGGCAAGCTCGGCGAAAACACCCGCTTCTACATCGGCGGCTTCTACCGTCAGGGCGAAGGGCCGCGCGATATCGGCTTCACCGGTTGGCGCGGCGGCCAGATCAAGGCCAACGTCACCCGCACCTTCGAGGGCGGCTATGTGCGCGCCTATTTCAAGCTGCTCGACGACCGCTCGCCGACCTTCGCGCCCTATGCGGTCAACATTACCGGCACCAACGAGAACCCGGAAATCCGCAGCTTCCCCGGCTTCGACCTGCGGCGGGATTCGACCCTGTCGGGCTTCCTCGGCCCGGTGATCACGCTCGATCGCAACAACCAGCCGGTCGCCCTGCCGATCAGCACGGGGCAAAGCGCCAAGTCCAAGTCGATCGGCTTCGAGGCGCAGTTCGACATCGCCGGATGGACCATCACCGAAAAGGCCCGCTATGCGGTCAATGGCGGCGATTTCAGCCGCATGTTCCCCAACCGGCAGAACACCGTGACGGCCTTCGCCAATTCGATCGGCGGGGCGGGATCGACCGCGGCCTATGCCAGCGGGCCGCTTGCCGGCCAGCCGATCCCGGGCGGGAGCCTGATCAACGGCAACGGGCTGCTCTCGCTCTATTTCGTCAGCTTCGTGCGCGCGCGCTCGCTCGACAACTTCACCAACGACCTGCGCGCCAGCAAGGTGTGGGACGTGGACGCCTTCGGGGGGCGGGGCAAGCTGACCACGACCGCGGGGCTCTATTACGTCACGCAGGAGCTCGACACGACCTGGCTGCACACAGCGATGATCGTCGATGCGGCAGGCGGCGGGCGGACTGCGCAGGTCGACATCTTCAACGCCGCGGGACAGCCGCAGACGCTGAACGGCTATTTCGCCTTCGGGCGCGAGAGCAGCCTGTTCCGGCGCATCTTCGATGTCGATTACCGCGTGATCGCGCCCTATGGTTCGGTCAACTTCCACATTGGCAAGCTCGCGGTCGGCGGTTCGCTCCGGTATGATAGCGGGCGCGTGCGCGGACAGCTGTTCGGCGCGGACCTCGGCGGCGGGCGGGTCGGGCTCACCAGCTTCGATTTCAACCGCGACGGGGTGATCAATCCGGCCGAGACACGCACCGCCTTCCTCCCGCTCGATCGCCCCGCGCCGGTCAATTACGACTACGGCTACCTCAACTATTCGGTCGGCGTGAACTACCGCGTCGCCGAGCCCTTCTCGCTTTTCGCGCGCTACAGCAAGGGCGCGCGGGCCGCGGCCGACAAGGTGCTGTTCACCCCCACGGTCGATCCCCTGACCGGCAACGTGCCGAGCGGCGACCGGCAGGATGACGTGATCCAGTACGAGGCCGGCTTCAAGCTGCGCCGCGGCGGGATCACCGTCAACGGCACGGTGTTCAAGGTCGAGGCCGAGGACCAGAACGTCCTCAACGGCGCCGCCAATGCCACCAACCGCACCTACGAGGCCGAAGGCGTCGAGCTCGAGGGCACGTTTCAGCGCGGCATCTTCAACCTGACCCTCGCGGCGACCTATACCCAGGCCAAGATCACCGAAGACCGATTGAACCCCGCGCTCACCGGCAAGGAACCGCGCCACCAGCCCGACTGGGTGCTGGTCGCGGTGCCGACGGTCGACTTCGGCAAGTTCGCGGCGGGGGCCAATGTGGTGACGATCACCGGCTCCTTTGCGCAGGATTCGAACCAGCTGCGCCTGCCCGGCTTCACCACCGTGGGCGCCTTTGCCGAATATCAGGCGGCCGAGAACCTGCAGTTCACGCTGAGCGCGCAGAACCTCTTCGATACGCTCGGCATCTTCGAGGTCAATCAGGCGAGCGTGCCGGCCAACGGCATCGGCTTTGCCCGCGCGGCGAACGGGCGGACGGTGCAGGCCTCGCTGCGGCTCGCCTTCTGAGGCGCGCCCCGGGCGCAAGACAGGAGGGCCGGCGAGCGATCGCCGACCCTTTTTGTTTGGCAGCGGAAAAGGAGATCAGGCCTCAAGCCTGGTTGCGATAGGCGCTGAGGAACACCAGCTCGCGCAGCTGCGGATCGGCGGGCAGATCGAGCCCGGCGAGGTCGGCGATCCCGAGGATGCGCTCGTTGTCGTTGCCTTCGGCCAGCGCGATGCGGTGCGGCAGGATGCGCTCGCCCGCATCGAGCGAATAGAACGCCTGCACCACCGGGCGCAGCGGCTGGTTGCGATCCTCGTCGATCACCATCGCGATTTTCCGGCTCGCCAGCACCACGAAGGAGCCGACCGGATACATCCCGACGGTCTCGACGAAGACGCGCAGGATCTCGGGATCGAAGGCCCCGCCATCGGCGCGCATCGCTTCGATCGCGGCAGCCGGATCGAGGCCCTTGCTGCGATCGGAGGCGTTGAGATGGAAGTCGAAGGTGTCGCAGATCGCCGCCATCCGCGCGATCACCGGAATGGCCTCACCCTTGGCGCCTTGCGGATAGCCGCCTCCGTCCATGCGCTCGTGGTGATGCAGGCACGCGTCGAGCACCAGCTGGGGCAGGTCGCCGTCGTTCTGGAGCGCACGGTGACCGAGGATCACGTGCTGGTTCCAGATGCGCTCGGCGAGATTGCGATAATCGCCGCCCGGGGGATCGCCGGCGTGGGGCAGGTAGTTCACGCCGATATCGAGCAGCAGGCCGGCGAGCCCGCAATTGTGGATGTCGGCCGCAGGCAGCTTCATCCGGTCGGCGAGCGCCACCATCAGCGCGCTGACCGACAGGGCGTGGCGGAAGACCGCCTCGTTCTTGAGCTTGCAGCGCATCAGCGAGCTGAACGCCTGGGGGTTGCGCCGGACCGAGGCGAGGATGTCGCTCACCACGGGTTCGACCTTGCGCACGTCGAGCGCCTTGCCGAGCCGGGTGGCGGTGAACGCCTTGTGCAGCTTGTCGCGCGCCTGTTCGGCGATCGTGGCAGCGTTGTCGAGCTCCTGCGCCATCGTCACCGGCCCGGTTGCCGAGACCTGCACCGCGGTGCGCTGCTTAATGGTGCGGATGCGCGAGGCGGCGCTCGCGGCGGCGGCGGGTGCCGCGGAAGCTTCGCAGGGGCGCGCCGCCGACCCCGACGGCGCGACATCGCGGCCCTTGGCGGTGTCGATCACCACCGCACGCAAGCGGCTTGCCTTGATCGCGGCCAGTCTCTCGTGGTCCTCGATCAGGAACTTCGCCTTCCAGAAGGGATGTTCGAACCACCCGCCCTCGAACTTGTGGACGAACATGCCCAGCTCGAGATCGGAAACAGCGATCTGCTTCAACATGAGGTCTGCCCTGTTCTCGGAAATGGAGGCCGGATTCTAGGTTTGGCACCTTTGCGATTGGCTGGCGGGAACCTCGGGGTTTTCCCTAGGTTACGGGGCGAGTGCTGCGCACCGGGCGCTCAGAACTCGCTCCAGTCGTCCTCCGCCGGCGCGGACATCGGTGCGGGCAGGGGCGCGGGCATCGGCGCCGGCGCGGACAGGGGCGCGTGCGCGGGCTCGGGCTTGCGGGCGAGGTTGCCGGCCACGGGGAGCGGCTGGGGAAGCGCGGGCTTGCG
>OFDN01002147.1_pt1 | contig 11343 bp, 9 predicted proteins | sample 1520971 | NCBI WGS metagenome assembly OFDN01 (sample SAMEA94257418, study PRJEB24077) | hot springs metagenome | biome: Aquatic biome; feature: Geographical feature; material: Water | place: India | collected 2012-06-12 | depth 5 m | reverse complement strand
CCGCCTGCAGGTCGAGCATACGGTGACCGAGGAGGTCACGGGCCTTGATCTGGTGCGCCTGCAGTTCGATCTCGCGGCGGGCCAGCGTCTGGGGGACCTGAACCTGACGACCGCCCCGCCGCCGTTCGGCGTGGCCATCCAGGCGCGGATCAACGCAGAAACCCTGACCGCCGACGGCCAGGTGCGTCCCTCCGCTGGAACCCTCAACGTCTGGACGCCGCCGGGCGGCCCCGGCGTGCGCGTCGACGCGGGTGTGATCGCTGGCCAGACCATCGGCGCAGCTTATGACAGCCTGCTGGCCAAGGTGATCGTCAGAGGGCGGACGCCCGGCGAAGCCTCCAGCCGGCTGGACCGCGCCTTGGCCGAGCTGAAGGTCGCCGGCGTGGCGACCACTGCGCCGCTGGTCCGCGCCATCCTGGACCTTCCGACCGCCGTGACCGGCGAGGCCTCGACGACCTTCATCGCCCAGCACGCCGAGACCCTTGCGGCGCAGGCCGAACGCCTAGCGCCGGACGCGCACACGACCGCCGGCGTCTTCGAGACCATGGCCGGAGCCGAGCCCGTCGTCGCGCCCCTGGCTGCGACGGTCGGCGCGATCATCATCCGCGAAGGCGACCTCGTCCGTCCGGGTCAGGCCCTGGCCGTACTGGAAGCCATGAAGATGGAGCATCTGGTCTGCGCCGGCGCCGGCGGCCGGGTGGTCAAGATCGCTGTCGAGGCCGGACAGACCGTCGCCGAAGGCCAGCCCGTGGTGTTCCTGGAAGCCGCTGAGGTCGAGGGCGCCGTCGACGCCCAGGCCGTCGAGGAAGACCTGGACGCGCTCCGCCCGGACCTTGCCGAGGTCATCGCCCGCCATCGTTACACCCTGGACGAGGCTCGCCCTGACGCCGTCGCCAAGCGGCGCAAGACCGGCCATCGCACCGCCCGCGAGAACATCGACGATCTGGTCGATCCGGGCAGCTTCCTGGAATACGGCGCCCTGGCGATCGCCGCCCAGAAGCGTCGCCGCACGACCGAGGACCTGATCCTCAACACCCCCGCCGACGGCCTGATCACCGGGATCGGGACGGTCAATGGCGCGCTGTTCCCGCCCGACAAGGCGCGAACGGCGGCGCTGGCCTATGACTTCACCGTGCTGGCCGGCACGCAAGGCGCGATGAACCATCGCAAGTCCGACCGGCTGATGGCGGTGATCGCCGACCAGAAGCTGCCGGTAGTCTGGTTCGCCGAGGGCGGCGGCGGGCGTCCGGGCGACACCGACACGACCGCCGTCGCCGGCCTGGACGTGCCGACCTTCCGCAGCTTCGCCCAGCTGTCGGGCCTGGTTCCCAAGATCGCCATCGTCGCGGGCCGCTGCTTCGCCGGCAACGCCGCCATCGCCGGCCTTTCCGAGATCATCATCGCCACCCGCGACAGCAACCTCGGCATGGGCGGTCCGGCGATGATCGAGGGCGGCGGCCTGGGCGTCTTCCGGCCCGAGCAGATCGGCCCGTCGGCGCATCAGTGGAAGAACGGCGTCATCGACATCCTGGCCGATGACGAGGCTGACGCTACGCGGCTGGCCAAGCAGGCCCTGTCCTATTTTCAGGGCGCACTCTCGACCTGGACCGCGCCGGACCAGCGGCGGCTGCGGACCGCGATCCCCGAGAACCGCCTGCGGGTCTATGACGTGCGCGCGCTGATCGCCGGCCTCGTCGACGGAGGCTCCTTCCTCGAACTGCGCGGCGGTTTCGCGGCCGGCATGGTCACGGGCCTGATCCGGATCGAGGGCCGCCCGATGGGTCTGATCGCCAACGACCCGCGCCATCTGGGCGGCGCCATCGACTGTGAGGGCGCCGAGAAGGCCGCCCGCTTCCTGCAGCTGTGCGACGCCTTCGCCCTGCCGGTCCTGAGCCTGTGCGACACCCCTGGCTTTATGGTGGGTCCAGACAGCGAGGACGCCGCCGCCGTGCGCCGCGTCAGCCGCCAGTTCATCGCCGGCGCCAAGCTGCGCTCGGCCCTGTTCACCATCGTCACCCGCAAGGGCTACGGCCTGGGCGCGCAGGCGATGGCCGGCGGCAGCTTCCACAGCCCCGCCTTCATCGCCGCCTGGCCGACCGGGGAGTTCGGCGGCATGGGCCTGGAGGGCGCCGTCAAGCTGGGCTACCGCAAGGAGCTGGAGGCTGAGACCGATCCGGTCAAACAGAAGGCGCTCTACGACCAGCTGGTCGCGCGGCTCTATGCGGCGGGAAGGGCCACCAGCATGGCGGCGGCTCTGGAGATCGATGCGGTGATCGATCCGGCCGATACGCGACGCTGGATTCTTGGCGGGCTGGATGCCGCGGCGGGGGTGAACAAGCCTTGGGCCGTGCGGGTGGACAGCTTCTAGGCATCATATGCCTCGCTATCCGACTTCCCCGGCGAACGCCGGGGTCCAGATCGAACCCGCAAACGCCCCCAGGCTCGAACACAGCCTTCGGCGCGCAGACGGCAGACTCCCAGGATGAATCTGGGCCCCGGCATTCGCCGGGGAGGTCGGTCTCTTTAGGTCGCGCTGGCCTAGTCTCTGTTCAGCCCGTCGCGAACCATGATCGGTCCAAAGAAGAACCCTATGCCCAGGGCGTCGGCCACGATGTCCAGCACGTCGGCGTCGCGTCCGACGATCGGCAGGGCTTGCAGGATCTCGATCGCCACACCGAAAACCAGAAGCACCGCAGCGATCTTCCACCAACGGCTCTTTGGAAGAGCCATCGTCGCCAGAAAGGTGAGGCCGTAGAAGACGATGAAGTGCTTGGCCTTGTCCCAGGGGATCAGGCCCGTGTTGTCGCCCGGCGTGAGGGCCGCATAGAGCGTGAACACCACGGCGGCGACGAAGACCAAGAGGCCAGGCCAGCGGATCTTGCGGGGAACCAGCAGGGACATTCGGGGCCTTGATGAGTCCCCTCTCCCCTTGCGGGAGAGGGTGGCCCTGAGGGGCCGGGTGAGGGGTCGTGCTGGCGATACAGCGCAACCCCTCATCCGTCATCCTTCGGATGACACCTTCTCCCGCAAGGGGAGAAGGACGAACAGATCAGAACGTCAGGGCGCGCGCTTCTTTCACGTGCGGCAACGCCTGGATCTTGGCCAGCAGGCCGGCGTCCGGAGCCTGGTCGACGCCCACCAGAGCGATAGCGTCTTCATCGGCCGAAACGCGCCCGAGGTTGAAGGTGGCGATGTTGACGCCGGCCTCGCCCAGCAACATGCCCAGCGCGCCGATGAAGCCCGGCTTGTCCAGGTTGTTGACGTACAGCATGGCCGGCGAGAAGGCCGCGTCCAGCTCCATGCCCTTGACCTCGACGATGCGCGGGGCGCCGGCGATCACCGTGCCGGCGAAGGCGCGCTTGCCCTTCTCGGTGGTGATGGTCACGCGCATCAGGCTGTCATAGGTGGGGCTGACTTCCTGGCGGCTCTCCGAGACGGTGATGCCGCGCTCCTTGGCGATGGCCGGCGCCGAAACCATGTTGATCTCGGCCAGCATCGGCTTGAGCACGCCGGCCAGGGCGGCCGAGGTCATCGGCTTGACGTTGAGGTTCGAAACTTCGCCCTCATAGGCGATGTCGATCGCCTTGACGCCGAAGTCCACCATTTGACCCGCGAAGGCGCCGATCTTTTCGGCCAGGGCCACGAACGGCTTCAGCTTGGGGGCTTCTTCAGCGGTGATCGACGGGCTGTTCAGGGCGTTGGTGACCGCGCCGGTCAGGAGGTAGTCCGAAACCTGCTCGGCGACCTGCAGGGCGACATTCTCCTGGGCTTCATTGGTGCTGGCGCCCAGGTGCGGGGTGGCCACGACCTTGTCCGAACCGAACAGCGGGTTTTCCTTGGCCGGCTCAACGGTGAAGACGTCGAAGGCCGCGCCGCCGACATGACCCTCGTCCAGCAGCTTGCGCAGCGCCGCCTCGTCGACCAGGCCGCCGCGGGCGCAGTTGACGATCATCACGCCCTTCTTGGTCTTGGCCAGGTTCTCGGCCGATAGGATGTTGCGGGTCTTGTCGGTCAGAGGAGTGTGCAAGGTGATGACGTCGGCGCGAGCCAGCAGGTCATCCAGTTCAACCTTCTCGACGCCCATCTCGACGGCGCGCTCGGGCGACAGGAAGGGGTCGTAGGCCACCACCTTCATTTTCAGGCCCAGCGCCCGGTCGGCGACGATGCCGCCGATGTTGCCGGCGCCGATCAGGCCCAGGGTCTTGGCGTAGAGCTCCACGCCCATGAAGCGGTTCTTCTCCCACTTGCCGGCCTGGGTCGAGGCGTCGGCGGCGGGGATCTGGCGGGCCAGGGCGAACATCATGGCGATGGCGTGCTCGGCCGTGGTGATCGAGTTGCCGAAGGGCGTGTTCATCACGACGATGCCCTTGGCCGTGGCGGCCGGGATGTCGACATTGTCGACGCCGATACCGGCCCGGGCGATGACGCGAAGCTTGTGGGCGGCCGCGATCACGTCCTTGTCGAGCTTGGCGCCCGAGCGGATGGCGATGCCGTCATAGTCGCCGATCACGGCGATCAGCTCGTCCTTGGACAGGCCGGTCTTGATGTCGAAGGCAAGGCCGCGGTTCTTGAAGATCTCGACGGCGGCGGGGCTGAGCTTGTCAGCGATGAGGACGCGGGGAGCGGTCATGGGGGATGTGTCCAGTTTTCCGGTAGCCGCCCTCGTCCTTCGACGGGCTCAGGATGAGGGCTACTGAAATGCGGGTCTGAAATCCTCATCCTGAGCTTGTCGAAGGACGAGGATTTCAGCTGCTGTGCGGGAGAAGGTTTAAGCGGCGGCCAGTTCGGCCGAGACGGTGGCGAAGGCCCAGTCGAGCCAGGGCGTCAGGGCCTCGAGGTCCGAGGCCTCGACGGTGGCGCCGCACCAGATGCGCAGGCCGGCCGGGGCGTCGCGATAGCCGCCGATGTCGAGGGCCGCGCCCTCCTTCTCGAGCAGGCCGGCCAGCTTCTTGGCGAAGTCGGCCTGGGCGTCTTCCGGCAAGGCGGCGATCCTGGGGTCCACGACCTTCAGGCACACCGAGGTGTTGGAGCGGATCTCCGGCGCGGCGGCCAGGAAGTCGACCCACGGGGTCTTGGCGACCCAGTCGGCCAGGACCTTCAGGTTCTGGTCGGCGCGGGCCTGCATGGCCTGCAGACCGCCGATGGACGACGCCCACTTCAGGGCGTCGAGGGCGTCTTCCACGCAGAGCATCGACGGGGTGTTGATCGTCGCGCCTTCAAAGATGTCGGCGGCGATCTTGCCGTTCTTGGTCATGCGGAACAGCTTCGGCATCGGCCAGGCCGGCGTGTAGCTTTCCAGGCGGGCCACGGCGCGCGGCGACAGGATCAGCACGCCATGCGCGCCCTCGCCGCCCAGAGCCTTCTGCCAGGAGAAGGTCACGACATCGAGCTTGGTCCAGTCTAGGTCCTGGGCGAAGGCAGCCGAGGTGGCGTCGCAGATGGTGATGCCTTCGCGATCGGCCGAGATGAAGTCGGCGTTGGGCACGCGCACGCCCGAGGTCGTGCCGTTCCAGGTGAAGACCAGATCCTTGGCCGGGTCGACCTTGGCGATGTCGGGCAGCTGGCCATACGGGGCGCTCAGCACCTCGACGTCGGGCAGCTTGAGTTGCTTGGTGACGTCCGTCACCCAGTCCTTGCCGAAGGACTCGAAGGCCAGCAGTTGCACCGGGCGCGCGCCCAGCATCGACCACATCGCCATTTCGACAGCGCCGGTGTCCGAGCCGGCGACGATACCGATCAGGAAGTCGGCGGGCACTTCCAGCACTTCGCGCGTCTGATCGATGGCGGCCTTCAGGCGCGCCTTGCCCAGCTTGGAGCGGTGAGACCGACCCAGGACAGCGTTTCTGAGATTTTCGGGGGTCCAGCCAGGGCGCTTGGCGCAGGGGCCGGAAGAGAACTCGGGGCGAGCCGGGCGGATCGCCGGCTTGGCGAGGGTCGTGGTCATAGCGATGTCTCCCATCCTTACAGATGGACTGCGCCCCGTTGGGAGGGCGTGGCCCGCCGGCGAGAAACCGCGTCTGGAAGGGAATTGCAAGGAGAGATTTGTCGCGGAGGAACGGAAACAGCGCTCTTCGGGAAATTTATTTCGCTGCGCGACGGTTTGCCCAGATCGCGCCGACCAGCAAACTACACAGGACGCCGAGCGTCACCAGGTTGTTCACCGTCGCATACAGCTGGTCATAGCGACGCTCGGCGACGAGGTAATAAGCGTGGAGACTGAACTGCACACCCTGGAGCAGCACCGCGACGCCCAACCAGCCTGCGGCGTGGCGCAGGGCGAGGAGGAGCAGGCCTACCGCCAACGCCCCATCTAGCGCCAGATAGACGCCGCGCATCAGAGCCTTGTCCGGAATAAACCCGGCGACCGAGAACACGAGGGTCACCGCCAGGATTAGCAACGCGCCCTGGCGTTCGGGCTTACCGCCCCACCTCCAGGCCGCCAAGCAGGCTGCAGAAAGCAGAAGCCAACCGATCAGCACGAGGATTTGTACAGGAGCAATCATATGAAATAGGCCTCTAACCGAGATTAGAGGCCTAAAGCATTAAACTATCGCAATGTGCGATCACGAGCGCCTAGACAACCTCACGAAGGCCCTTCGGCGGCTCAAGCTGCTCTTCCTTGATCAGGCCGCCCATGCGGGTGCGGATGCCCACGCGCAGACGCGTTTCATCCAGTTGGCTATGGGCTTCGACGATGGCGCTGCGCGCCGCAGCGAGCGCCTGGATCGCATCGGCGACCTTCGCGCAGGCCGTGTCTCCGACCGTGGCCGAAAGACCCAGATCCTTACGAGCTTGCATCAACTCGGCCATCATGCCGGCAACTTCAACCATCGCAGCGTCAACCGCCGCTTCCGTAGCGAACAGCTTGTTCGCCACGCGCTGAGCAACAAAAGCCTTTTCCACGCCCGCCTCCGTTTAACAAAACACTAATAGGAAAGGTAAACGGAACGTTAACGCGAATGCAATGTAAAAATGTGCGCTAGCGTTGTTTTGTCGCGCAACTCTCGCTTCGGATGGAAGTGAAGCGTTAGGAACATTCAGGCAAATTATCCCCAAGTTTGTATTCCTGGGTGCGATGAGCCAAAGCCGCAACCATAACGCGTCAAGCCACGCGCCCCTGCAGGCGCGCATTGCCGGCGTGGCTCTGGCCACCACAGTGCTCGCGCTGGTGGCCGCATGTCTCTGTTTCATGCTGCAGCAGTGGAGCGTGGCCCGCCAGGAATCGCGCGCCAACCACGAGGTTCTTGTGCAGATGGCCGCCGCCGGCGCTGCGGCGCCGCTGGCGGACCACAACATGGTCGGCGTCTACCGGGCCTTGGAAGCCGTGGCGAAGGCCCCGGGCGTCGCAAGCGTTCGCATTACCGACGCCGAGGGGCGCACGGTCGCCCAGTTGGGCGAAGCCAATCCCTCCGACGTCGACACCCTGAAGCAGCCGATCAAGCTGACCTCACAGACCGTAGGCACGCTGGTGCTCGTCGCCGAACGTCCTCGTCTGGCTCATACCTTGGCGCGCGACCTGGCGCTGACGGGGGCCTTGTTCTTTGGCGCGGCGGGTTTGGCCATTCTCCTGGCCAACAGCCTGGCTCGAAAGCTGGCTCAACCCATGGAGCGCCTCTCCGAAGCCATGCACGAAACCGCCGTGGGCGGACGGTTCAAGGCGGTGGAGCAGACGGCCGACGACGATGTGTTCCACAGCTTGACCGAAAGTTTCAATCATCTCGTGGCCCGCCTCGAGAGCAACGACCAGGACCTGCGCGGCGCGATGGCCGAGTTGGTCAAGGCCCGCGACGACGCGAACACCGCAAACGTCCTGAAGTCGCATTTCCTGGCGAACATGAGCCACGAAATCCGCACGCCCCTGAACGGCGTGCTGGCGATGGCCGACGTCATGGCGATGGATCCGCTAAGCGATGTTCAGCGCGAGCGCTTGTCGGTAATCCGCGAGTCCGGCTCTGTGCTTCTCGGAGTTCTGAACGATGTGCTCGATCTTTCGAAGATCGAAGCCGGAAGGCTGGAGATTCTAGACCGTCCTTTCGACATCGCGCAGCTGGCGCAGTCCATCCGTGAGACCTTCGCCGCCCAGGCTCGCGCGAAAGGCTTGGCCTTCGAAGTCGCTGTCGCGCCCGAAGCGCAGGGTCTGTGGCGCGGCGACGCCGATCGTTTGCGCCAGATTCTGAACAATCTGATCTCGAACGCGATCAAGTTCACCCTGGACGGCGCGGTCGCTGTGCGCTTCGCCTCGGCGGAGGACGGGTCGGGCCTGCGGATTGACGTGGCTGACACTGGTATCGGCATCTCTCCCGACATCCTCCCGCGCCTGTTCGACAAGTTCGTACAAGCCGATAGCTCAACCACGCGCCGCTTCGGGGGCTCGGGACTGGGCTTGGCCATCTGTCGCGAGTTGACGGCGATGATGAACGGTTCGATCAAGGTTCAAAGCCGCGAGGGACGCGGCTCCACCTTCACCGTGCTCGTCGCCCTGCCGCGCGAGGAGACCCTGACGGACGTTCACTACATTGATGACGGCGAGCCGGACGCGCCGCAGCCGCCCGTCGAGCCGCCGCGCCTTCGCGTCCTGGCGGCGGACGACAACCCGACCAACCAGAAGGTTGTCGCGGCGGTTCTGGCGCCCCTGAACGCCAAGATCACGCTGGTCGAGGATGGCGCGGCCTGCGTCGAGGCTTGGCGGACCGGCGAATTCGACATCATTCTGATGGATATCCACATGCCCGTCATGGATGGCGTCGAGGCTGCTCGGACCATCCGCGCGGCGGAAGAGTCGGAGCAGCGGCGGCGCACCCCGATTATCGCGGTGACGGCGAACGCCCTGGCCCATCAGGTCGAAGAGTATCTCTCGGCCGGCATGGACGGGCACATCGCCAAGCCCATCGAGGTGAGCAAGCTCTATGACGCCATTGAAGGCGCCGTAGCCAACACCCGGATTTCCCGCGCCGCCTAAAGCCTGCGGATGTGGGGGGATGAATCCCCTCAAGCAAAAGGACGGGCGCGGGTGACGGGCCTGCAGCCCCGCCTCAACATGAACGCAGGATAACAAGCGGCTCAGAACCGCTTCAGGCGGGAGATGGTTCTCTGAGCTCAACGTCGCTTCCCCCGAAGCCACGGAGACATTCAAGAGGAACCGAACCGATGAAGAAGATCCTGATCCCGATCGTTGCGGTCTCGGCCCTGGCGGCCGCCGCCGTCCCGGCCGTGGCCTCGGCCCAGTCTATCAACGAGCGCCAAGACCGCCTGGAGCGCCGTATCGACAGGGGTCTCTATAACGGCACGCTCACCCGCCAAGAGGCCTATCGCCTGCGCGCCGAGTTGCGCGAGGCCGCCCGCCTGGAGCACCGCTATCGTCGCGACGGCCTGAGCCGTTGGGAGCGCGCCGACCTCGACCGTCGCTTCGACCGCATCAGCGCCCAGATCCGCTACGAGCGCCATGATCGCGACTACGGCTATGGCTATGGCCATGACCGCGACTATCGCGGCGATCGCCGCTGGTGACGTCAGGCCGGCAAGACGCGTAGCTTGCTCTCGATGACAGTGAAGCCGCGGCCGCGCAGCAAGACGCGCGCGCCGCGGCTTTCGCATTCCAGGTCCCCGCCCCGACCAGGATAGGCCTGATGGAACTGTAGGACCCCAGCCCCTAGCTTTTCGCCATAGAGCGGCATCAGGATGCAGTGAGCCGAGCCGGTCGCAGGGTCTTCGGGAATGCCGGCAGCCGGCGCGAAGAAGCGGCTGACCACGGCGTATGGCCTATCAGGATCGGCCCGCGCGACGACGACCGTCTGGCCCGGCCCATCGCCGGCCTCCTTGCCGATCCCTTTGAGCGCCGCCAGGTCCGGCTTCAGATCGCGTACGCTTGCCTCGTTCTCCAGAACCGCGATCAGATAAGCTCCCGCCCAGACTTCGATCGGAGTCACGCCCAGCGCCAGAGCCAGACCTTCGGGCGTAGCGCACCGGCTTGGAGGATCGGCGGGAAAATCCATCTCCAGACCCTCGCCGATCCGCCGCACGGTCAAGGGTCCCGAAAGGGTGTCGAAGGTCAGTAGCGGGACGTCCACGCCCAACTCCTGGAACAGCGTATGCGCCGCCGCCAAGGTCGCGTGACCGCAGAGCGGCGCCTCCCTCGTGGGCGTAAACCAGCGCAGGCCAAAACGAGCGGGGTCGGAGGTCTTCAACAGGTAGGCCGTCTCGGCCTGGTTGTTCTCAGCCGCGAGCGCCTGCATCCACGCCGCCGACGGCCAGGCCTCGAAAGGTTCGAGCACACAGGCGGGATTGCCCTTGAAAGGCCCGCTGGCGAAGGCGTCGATGGTCCACTGGCGCATGGCGAAAGCTCTGGCGAAATCCGATGGACATCGCTGTTATGCGCGGCGCAGACGGTCGGCAAAGCCTTTATTGTCCCGGTGACAATCCAGGCTCAGGGCTCGATCGAGATTTCCGGCCAACGCGCCTTGGCGGACGCCGTTGTCCGCTCCCAGCCGCCCGCCCCTTTCACCCGCAGGGGGTTGGGACGCAGGCGCAGGGCGAACAGGTCCTCCAGTCCGAAGGGAGCCCACACCCGAAGACGGTCATCAGCCTCCAAGCGCACGCCCACGCAGAAGGCCGTCGCCACGAAGCGCTTGAGGGCCGCAGCGCTGTCCTCGAGCGGCGGATAGGGCTCGTCGGCGCCGAATTTCTTCTCGAACCACAGGTGTACGCGCGCTTGGTTGCGGACCTCGACAAGATCCCTCAGGGGCGGCTCGAACGCTGCGGCGACACGCTTGATCACCACGTCCTCGGCTTCGTAGGAGGTGTCGCTATCGTCGTGATAGGCGACGTCATAATCCTTGATGCCGTAGTCTGGCGCCCGGCCCGTCAGGTGGTTCCACACGGGCTGGTATACAGCGCCCGAGAAGACCATCCAGTCGGGCAGATCCAGCTCCCGGACCGTCTCCAGCACCTGCATCGTCGTGGGGACGCCCCGCACGATCTCGACAAAGCGGTCTTCCAGGTTGGGGGTCATGGCCGCAGGGTCCAGCCGTGATCCAGAGGGCCATGGCCCGCGCCGAAGCCCGGCGCGCGCAGCATCGCCTCGTGCACATAATTCCAGGCCTGGGCGACGGCCTCCTCCAGCTTGAGCCCCTTGGCCAAACCGGCGGCGCAAGCCGATGCGAGCGTGCAGCCCGTGCCATGGGTATGGCGCGTCTCGATCCGGTCGCCTTCGAAGGTGGTCTCGCCCGCCGAGGTCATCAGCACGTCGACCACCCGCTCGCCGACCACGTGACCGCCCTTCATCAGAACCGCCTTGGCTCCCAGGGCCAGAAGGGCCTCGCCCGCGCGACGCAGATCATCGGTGGT
>OFDN01002143.1_pt1 | contig 11365 bp, 6 predicted proteins | sample 1520971 | NCBI WGS metagenome assembly OFDN01 (sample SAMEA94257418, study PRJEB24077) | hot springs metagenome | biome: Aquatic biome; feature: Geographical feature; material: Water | place: India | collected 2012-06-12 | depth 5 m | reverse complement strand
GCGCACCAGCGATCCGGCTTATTACAAGTGGACGCAGTGGATTTTTATCCGCCTGTTCGAACATTACTTTGATAAAGACGAGAACAAGGCGGTGCCCGTCGCTGATCTGGTCAAACGTTTTGAAAAATGGGGTAATGTGGTGGTCAATGCCGTTTGCGACGAAGAAACGCCCGTTTTTTCGGCCGATGAATGGAATGCCATGAGCGAAACCGAACAGCAGCAAATGTTGCTGAAATACCGCCTCACCTTCCCGGAAGAGTCTTTTGTCAACTGGTGCCCCGGCCTCGGCTCGGTGCTTTCCAACGACGAAATCAAAGACGGTGTGAGTGAACGCGGTGGCTTCCCGGTCGAGCGTAAACGGATGAAACAGTGGAGTATGCGCATCATCGCGTATGCCGACCGCCTGATCGAAGGGCTGGATACCATCGACTGGCCAGATTCCATCAAAGAACAGCAGCGCAACTGGATCGGCCGTTCGCAGGGTGCATCCGTCAAATTCGGCGTGGACGGTTACTCCGACGAAATGATCGAGGTATTCACCACACGCGTCGATACGATTTACGGCGTAACCTTCATGGTTTTGGCGCCCGAGCACGAACTGGTGTCTAAAATCACCACCGATGCCCAGCGCAACGAGATCAACAGTTATGTGAAATGGGCCGGCAGCCGCACCGATGTGGAGCGTATGGCTGAAGGTAAAAAAGTGAGCGGTGCGTTTACCGGCGCTTATGCCATCAACCCTTTCAACGAAGAAAAAGTACCGATTTATATCGCCGATTATGTGCTGGCTGGTTATGGTACAGGTGCAGTAATGGCCGTTCCGTCGGGCGACGAGCGCGACTGGAATTTCGCCAAACATTTCAACCTGCCCATCGTCCCGATTCTGGATGCCCAGAAAGACACCAGCGTTGAGGCCGACCCTACCAAAGAAGGTCGCTATATCAACTCCGGTATCATCAACGGCATGACCTACGGGGAAGCAGTTCCGGCATTGATCCAATGGCTGGAAGAGCGCAAACTCGGCGCAGGAAAAATTCAGTACAAACTCCGCAATGCCATCTTCAGCCGCCAGCGTTACTGGGGCGAGCCAGTACCTGCTTACTGGAAAGACGGCGTGCCTTATATGCTGAAAGACAGCGAGTTGCCACTCGAATTGCCGCCAGTCGATAAATACCTGCCCACCGAAACCGGAGAGCCGCCGCTGGGTCGGGCCGACAACTGGCGTTACCACGCTGCCGACGGCGAAGTGTATGATTATGAATTGAATACAATGCCCGGCTGGGCCGGCTCGTCCTGGTATTTTTACCGGTATATGGACCCCAACAACGACGGTTCATTCTGTAGCAAAGAAGCCATCGAGTACTGGCGTCAGGTGGACTTTTATATCGGCGGTTCGGAGCATGCGGTGGGGCACTTGTTGTACAGCCGTTTCTGGAATCACTTCTTGTTCGACCTCGGTGTGGTGCCGGAGCGTGAATACGCCAAAAAACTGGTCAACCAGGGTATGATTCAGGGCCGTTCCAATTTTGTTTTGCGCGCCAAAGAACGTTTTTACGAAGAATACCTGTGGATCAAGGTTTTAAAGCCCTTTTTCGCGGACGTTGAACCCATTGCAATCAGCGAGCCCGGTTTTGAAGAAGAAATGAAATATGATTTCGCTTTCGCATCCAACGATCTGGTTATCGAAGTCACCTCCCGCAAACAGGACGAAAAAATAAACCGCGTACGACAAGCCGCCGCAGCCGACAATAAACGCCTGTTGATCCTGACCAATGAAGAACTGGCCGACAATATCAACGAGCCGTCCGTCATTGCAGAAAAGATCAGCGCCGCGCTGAAAAGTCGCGAGCCATTCTTTATGCAGGAAAAAACGCCACGTTCCGAAACCTTGTTCGTATCGGACAATGTGGCTTACAAATACAGCGAAGAAGCATTTTCACAAATCCATGTGGATGTGAATATTGTGGAAAACGATATCCTCGATATTTCCAAAACAGGCAAGTACCAGATGTTCGAAAAAGCAGCCTTCAAACTGGATGCTGAAGGCAAATTCCATTGCAGTACCGAGGTGGAAAAAATGTCGAAATCGAAATACAATGTGGTCAATCCCGACGATGTGGTCGAACGTTTCGGCGCCGACTGTTACCGCATGTACGAAATGTTCCTCGGACCGATTGAGGTGGCTAAACCGTGGAATACCAACGGTATTTCAGGTGTTTCAGGCTTTCTGCGCAAATTCTGGGATCTTTTCTATGGTCAAAACGGCTGGCAGGTCAATGACGACGAACCCACCAAAGACGAACTGTTCCACCTGCACAGCTGCATCAAAAAGGTAACCGACGATATCGAACGGTTCTCGCTGAATACCTGCGTGAGTCATTTCATGATTCTCACCAACGAGTTGCGCGCACTGAAGTGCAATAAACGCGCCATCCTCGAACCGGCGGTCATTCTGATCGCGCCATTGGCTCCGCATATCGCTGAGGAACTGTGGCACGCGTTGGGCCACGAAACGACTGTTTGTGATGCCAACTGGCCGCAACTCAACGAAACTTATCTGCAAAAAGACACCGTCATCTACCCGGTTCAGATCAATGGCAAACACCGCGGCAATGTGGAAGTGGCCAAATCACTGTCCAACGCCGAAGTGGAAAAAATCGTTTTGGAACAGGAATTTGTGCAGCGCAACATCGCTGGTGCGGCGGTGAAAAAATTCATCGTGGTACCGGGCAAGATTGTGAATATTGTGATTTGACAGCCTGTTTATTATCAATCAGTTTTATTACTTTTCAGCGTATCTATAATAGGCACACTGTCTCTGTTTTCTATTGAATTCACCTTTGGGGCGCCCTTTTTTTCCTGCCCGGTATCAGTACAGTACAGATACCCTGTAGTGGTAAGTATAAATAAAATGGCGCCCCAAAGCCATGATTTATCTACCAATGAACCAAAGTGTGAGGGCTCTTCATATACCTGAATGAGTGGATAACTCCCGACTGGACTGATATTGGTTTCTTTAGGATCTTCTTCCTGACTGACGGTCCTGATTCTGATTAGATAGGCTGAATAATTATCATTGGATTCGGATTTACACCGTTCGCTGATGACACTCATTTTTTCTTCATCTGTTGCATCTGAATGCAGCACTTCGGTCAGGTCCGATTCAGAAAAACTACCCCATACACCATCGCTGCACAGCAAAAAATAATCATTTTCCCTTATGTCTCGGATCAGCTTAGTATCTGCATGCACTGCTTTTACCGAGTTGCCCTGAATGGCACGTGTGATGACATTACTTTTGGCTAAATGGGCATCTTTTATACCCTGCTTCTTGTATGCATTGATAAGGGAATGATCTTCCGTACAAAAAATGACATTTCCGTCCCTTATTTGATATACTCTGCTGTCTCCGATATGTGCCACGAAAGCGCCATTTTTATGCAGTTGAAGCAATGCCAGTGTGGTCCCCATTCCTTTGCTGTTTTGGCGCTCTTTAAGGTACCGGTCGATCTCGGCCTGAACAGTATTCAGTGCGGCATCGACCAGTTGTTCATCGGACACTCTGCCATCGAGGTATTGGAAAAAACCTGTGGCCGTTATGCTGCTGGCCTTTTCGCCATCGGCAGCGCCCCCCACTCCATCACAAACGATAAACAACGCAGTATTTTCAGAAACATCGGCCAGGGGCGGCGCCATTGAATCCTGATTATTGTTTCTGCGTCCTTTTTCACTAAACCCCAACGGGGTATGGATGCTGATTTTCATGAAAATGGAAAACTAATTGGGTGTTGCAGATAACCGGTTGAATACCGGCCTTTTATCAATGGGGTAAACTTTATCATTTTTATCCATAAATACCATGGATAAAGATTTGGGCTCATTAAGATGAAATAGTTTCACATGATATGAACTGCCTTTTTTCACCACAATGTTTTTCTTGTTCAGCACGTCTGCCATCTCGACCTTTATTTCACACGAATCAGGCCATACCGATTGAAGATGCCAGGTACCACCGGATTCATTGAATACAACAAGATGGCTCTGATCAAGGAAAAGTATCAGGCGTTTGTCGGCTGTCGCCCATTTTCCAATGATACTTTTTTCAATTTTCGGGGTGTCAATAGCCAACGTTGCCTGCACTTTGGTTTGCGGCTGTACGGGTAAAACGACCGGAGTCTGCGACACAACGTTATGTTGTGCGGGAATTGCGTCACGTTTTTCAACGTACCGCAAATAAATAAATGTGGCAACGATACCCAGGAGTGCAACCACAGCAGCCAGTAACAGCACCGGGAATTTTTTACGTGGTTGTTTGACTGCGGGTATTTCCGGATTGTCAATTTTGGTTTCATCATCAACTGTTTTCACCGGAGGTATTTCAACATTTGCATCCACAATAGTTGTATTTGCCGCTTCCGGTGCTGCCGGACCGGGCAAGGGAGTTTGGGCCGGCAATTGCTGTTCCTTCCCGTCTCTCTGCTGAATATTGTCACCCGCCTCGGATAAAGCGGCTAAAAATCTTTCCACGGACTGATACCGTTCCTCCACTTTAAACTGCAGACACTTACCGATGGCAGAATTGATTGGATCCGGCAACAAAGGCATGTAAAATTGCGGCGGGATATAATCGCCTGTCGTCCGCTCCTCGATACTTTGGGGCACCTTGCCGGTAAAGGCAAAATAAGCCGTGGCGCCAAGGGCATATACATCAGAAAAGGGACCAAGGCTGGATTTGGCAATTTTTTGTTCCGGCGGCGCGTAACGCGGCGAATGAAAGGTGGTATGTGTCTCGGTAATCTCATCTGCACAGCTCCGGGCAATACCGAAATCGATCAATGATACATTCCCTTTTTCATCAATGATTACATTGGAAGGTTTGATATCGCAGTGCAGCACTTTACGCTGGTGCACTGCCGACAGAATGGCTCCCAAATCCATGATAACCCGGTAAATATCTGCTGTTTTTGGTCGTTTTTTGGAGAGCACATAGTCTTCCAGTTTGGTACCTTCGAGGTATTCCATTGAAAAGTAAACCGTCCCGTTTTCTTCAAAAATGTGCTGCACTTTTACCACCCCTTTGATATCGCGGAGAGAATATAAGGTGCGGGCCTCCTCTTCGAACCGTTTTTTAAACAGGGCGAACTGGTGGTCATCGAACTGTGGAATAACCTGCTGCCGGGTGGTCGATTCGCGGGTGCAATAGGTAACAGCGCTGTTCAGAAACAGCTCTTTCAGCGCAACTTCACCGAATGTCCGGTGCCGGGCCAGATAGGTTATTCCGAATCCACCCTGTCCCAACACATCCAGAATGGTATATTGACCATTTTGCAGGGTGGTACCTTTGGGCAATTGTTTATCTTTAATTTGTGGTTCCATGGTCGGTTGGGTTAGTTGTTTCTTTTAGTACCGGTTATTTTGGCATCGACTAAAAATACACGGTTGGTAGTTTCAAAATTTTGGGCAGTTACAATGATTTCAATATATACCGTCTGGTCTTTGAACCGGCTGAGGTCTTCAGAAATGTTGCCGTATTTGTTGTTGGGCCGTTTTCGGAAATTAAACCGGGCTTCCCGGATATTTCTGTTTGCCGAATAAATTCTTCCGCTTACCATAACATCCGAATTACTTTCCGCCTTGAAGGCAAATGCAATTTTGCTGGAAAACCGGGCTTTATCGGGCAGGTTGTGGAATTTAAAAGTACCCTTTATCTTTTTACCGGCCATTTGCTCGGGTGAAAATTCAATGGATTGAGGCCGCTCGCCGGTTTCCAGTAACTGCTGGATTTTCCGGGCATAAGGACGGTTACTACCTGAAACCTCATCGAATTTGATCTTTTTTTCTCTGGCGCCGCTTCCAAAAGTCAAAACCTCGGCCCAGGCCGCGTCATCAGCAATGTCTGTAAATTTATATTCGACTTTTACAATTTGCGGAGGCGGAGAAATAACACTGTACTTAAACTCACCCGACGCTTCCCTGACTTCGCCTGTACCAGGGTTGGTAACCTGTGCGACAATTTTACAGGGATAAGTACCAGATTGGGTTGCTTTTATTTGAAACTGGCATCGGCCGTCGGAAGCAACACTCATTGACTGACCGTTAACCCTGATTTTTACTTCAAATGACGGATTGGGTTTAGGGTTCAGGGCAATCGTCGTACTGAATTGTTCACCGACTTTTACTGATCCGTTTGCCGGATCGGCTGATACCTTAAAGTCGGGCATTGCCGGTGTTTCCTGCGGGTTCGGTTCGGGCTGCGGGTCCTCGGTTTGGGGTGGAGGTGCCGGTGGAGTAACCTTCGGAGTGGCCGGATAAAATAAAATCAGCAGCATAACCAGAGTCAGCAGCGCCAGTATGATCCAGATTACAAGTTTTACCCGCTTCAGCAATTGTATTAGTTGATCAAATACCGATAAATCAGGCGGCGCCGGTTTCGAAGTATCTATAATTGTATTGTCATTGCGGTTGTCGTTGTACGGCCGGTCAAAAACTTGTGTTTGGTCAACCCTGGTTTCAACGTCCTTTTCAATTACAGTATCCGTATCCACTGCTTTGGGCCATGCGGCTGGTGGCACGACACTGACAGGATCGATTAGCGTTGTTGTTTCCTGGTTAACGGCTCCGTTGTTTTTAAAAATGTTCAGAAAGTCCTGTACAGTCGAAAGCCGGTCTTCCACTTTGAGCGCCAGGGACTGGTTGATCGCAGCGGTGATATGTCCGGGAATTTCTTTGTTCAGCTGATCGGGTGAAGTGTATCCGTCGGCGGTTCTTTCTTCTATATTTTGCGGAAATTTTCCGGTATAAATAAAATAGGACACGGCTCCCAATGAATACACATCGGAGTAAGTGCCCATTCTCGACCGGGCAATTTTTTGTTCAGGAGGAGAAAAAACGGGCGAATAGAAAGTGGTATGGGTATGGCTGTCGCTGTCACCGGCATAGTCGCGGGCAATACCAAAATCAATCAGGGTAATTTCGCCGTTTCCCGCGACGATAATATTGGAAGGTTTGAGATCACGGTGCAGCACTTTTTTATCGTGCACCTTTTTCAGGGCTTCTGCAATATCCGTTACCAGCTTGGCCGATTCTTTTTCAGACAATGGATAGCGTTGCCGCACATAATCATCCAGTTTGGTGCCGTTGAGGTAATCCATGGAAAAATACACGGTATCATTCTCTTCGAAAATATCGATTATTTTTACAACACCCCTGATATCCCGCAGGTTATACAACGTTTTGGCTTCGCTGAGAAACCGGTCTTTAAAATGCAGAAATGTGTCTCCTTCGAAATGCGGAATAACCGTACGTCCCGATTTGGTATCTCTCGAACACTGGGTATTCCCGCTGCTGATAAACAATTCTTTTACCGCCACTTCACCGAATGCGCGGTGCATGGCAAGGTAGGTGATTCCAAAACCGCCCTGTCCCAGTTTTCTGACAATCCTGTACTTACCATCCTGCAAGGCGGCGCCAGTGGGTAAATCTAATTGAGGATATGGCATATTGTTTATTTTTTGAGGGAAAATCCGGAGGACTAATCTTCGATGATCGTATGAAAGTATTTACCTCCACCGATCAGGTCTGAAGCCTGCTGACGGTCTATCGCTGCGGAAGGCAGTACAAGCACCATCTTGGTTCGCCCGATTTGTATAGTATCCCGGTCTTTGAGCCGAATAGCACTCTGCGACGACAGTTTTTTACCACCGTTGACATAAGTGCCGTTTTTACTTTTTTTATCCGTCAGTACAAATTCATAATTACTGCTGTGCACATTCCACCGGGCATCAATTTCACAATGTTCGCGACTCATATAGGTGTCGTTGGTACGGATCAGAATATTCACATCATGGGGCGTGTTTTGCGATTCGCGGCCTATGCGGTTGAGTCCGGCCCTGAGTGAAAATGTTTCCGAAGCTGTGGCTTCATCGTGAATGACAAGCCAGGCCACCTCAGTTGCCGAAGGTTGGGGAGGGATAAACGGACGCTGCGGTGTTTCAGGACGCGGGCCGGGATTTGGCTTTTGCTGTGGTTTGGGCGTGGAAAATGAAAAATCATCATTGGCGACACCACCGCCGTCGTCCTTCCAGTCGGGTTCTTCTTTGGCATGGGGTGTCGAAATATCCGGCGTGGGGCCCTTTTTAAACCAGTCGTTGTCGGGCTCCTCCCTGCCGGCGGGTTCGGGCATGGGGCCACCAGTGACGGGTTGAATCGTATCACAATGCGGGCATTTGACTTTTTTCGCATTGGGAAACCTTTCCTGATCGAAGTGAAACTGCAATCCGCAAACCGGGTTGCTGCAAATAATTTTGATCATAGTTAAACGTCTTTTTCCACTTTAATGACCCTGCCCTGTCGCAGGGATTCCTCCAGCGATTTGAGCCATTTATATAATACACTGAAGGCTTCCGTGATTCTCATAAAAGTCGTGCGGAGGTCTGCATCGTTGAAATTCGGGTCTGCAATTCCTTTTACGGGCGCTGCCCATGTTTTTATACCATCTCTTACATACTGATTGCTCTGGTGCATTTCAGCAGTGGAAAGCAGCACCTGTGCAATGTTTTTAAAAAACACGACGGTATGTTTCGGCGACTGGCCGGGCAAAAGATCGTTGTACGTCCACAGTCCGCTACTGATATGTGTGATCACCTTTTCCAGCCAAAGCACGGCTTCCCGTACATCGGCCCGTGCATCGCCCCGGTACTGATGAATGAGTTTTACCGAATTTTCGTGAATACCCTTCAAACGCCCGCCCATATACGTATGCCTTTCCATCAGTTTGGGGTGTGCATTAAGCGTCATGCAGGGCGGAATGAACTGGTCGTTTTGTACGTAAGTATTATTGGCCCAGCGGTATTCAGCAATTTTGAGGTGGTTCATACCGGGCAATGCCATGCCGTCGCTTTTTGCAAGCACACTCAGTTCGTATAACGAAGTGGTTTTTGCATGGCGGGGCGGCGCATCGGTCGTCATTTCGCCGACGGGCTGTTTTTTATTCGGATAAACCGTAACAAAAACCTCCAAATCTTCCCGGGCATCCAGCCTCACGGATGGAAGCGACACCGGAGTTTTGTAGGTATTATACAGATTTTCAGTAATTTCTATTCGATAACCGCCTTCCGTAATGGCCCGGCATTCGAGCAGTGTGAGCATACTTCTGGAGGCATCGAAAAGCAACTTCGGATAGGCAGTTTCATCACGGTAGTCGCGCAGGGCAGGCAGAAGACCGTACTGCATTCCCTGCAAAATGGACACCCGTACATCACGAACGGCATCGATCCACGCCTGGTCGGTATCGGCAAAATCTTTGGCCGACACCCGCATGCCATCCACCCAGTTGACGGGATAATTTTTTATTTCATCTAAAGAAAACATGTGACAGATTTGTTACAACAGTTATGGATTTAAGCTTCACCGATGGCCACCTCATCATCATCGTAAATATCATCCTGCCGGCCGGTTTTGCGCAGTCGCATCCGGCGGGCATAAACAATGTCGCCGGGCCGTAAATTATTAGCCGTGCATGCCATCCACGGATCGAGATAGCGCATGTTCGGGAACCAGGTATGCGGCCGCGACCACATGAATTTCAGGGTAAACAGCCACCAGAATTTACCCTCGTTTACCCTTTCGAACCCAAGGTCCTGCACACCAATTTCAGGTCCTTTTTTATTGTACTCCCGCACGGCAAGCCGGAATACTTCGCGCAGGGGCACATTCCGTGGTGCGAAAATCCGGAAGCGCGCCATACGTCCGGTGTTGCCCCGGCCGGGTCGCCACATTTCACGCAGTTCGAAATGTATCCACACTTCATTCACCCAGTCCCATTGCTCCTCATTGATCGCTTTTTGGGTGAAAAGCCATTTTTTTGAAAAATCTTTTTCCGGTATCTGATTCAAAAAGTCGTACGCTTTAACGAATAAAAAAGGCAGCAAAAACAACACACCGGCAGTAACGAGCATCTGCGGGAACCCGCTCATGCTGAAATAAACGAATGCTGCTGTCTGCGCCGCCAGTACCAGCGCTCCTGTCAATATGGTAAATGTGAACTCGGGTAAAAAAGAATCATTTTCAAAAGAGGTGGAGTCCCTTTTGGCCCAAATCAGTTTATGATACATCCACCAAACATGGAAAATACCAAAAAACACAAATAAAAACTGATCGGTGATATAAGATCCCAATGTCGAAATATCGCCGCTCTTCAGGAGCATAATCAGTAATAAGCCCATCAAACCACCGAAAAGCGCTATGACCAATGGATAGACCAGCGCTTTTAAGCCCGCCTGACCTGGCTTGAAAACCGCAAAAAAAAGTGCGCCGCATGTTGTTACTAATGCACCAATACCTGCTAACTGAATCATTAATTTGTACTGATAAGTCGTTATTTATTATTGGGCTTTATCCGGGTGCCTGCACTGCATTTCAGGTTGGGATAAAACGTAAATGCAATCAAAGAATCGTCGAAAACCCGAGCACGCTGGCCACACCATTTGCGTCGAGGCGCATATCACCTGTGTAACCGGAGGTGTCGAATTTAATTTCATAAGGCGTATCGACCGGCAGCAGGAAGTCAAGAACTTCCCTTTCAAATGATTGCCGTTTTTTACCGCTGTAAAGCATCTCCACCAGGTCGGTGGCATCCATCTGCCCGAAACAAATTTCTATCGAGGGTATGCCGTCCGAAAAAGTATCGCCGATCACAAAATTCTGTCCGAGCACCCCTTGTCCCAGCCGCAGTGTCAGTTCTTCAGGCAGTTGGTAAAGCGGCGGCGGAATCTCGCGGATATGAATTTCCTGCTCCATAATCAGGCTGAGCCACTGTGCCGTTAGTGTCCAGTCACCCGTAATTTCGGGAAGAAACGGGAGCAACTGAATCATGATTTTGCGCTGCCGGTCGCTCAGTCCCTGTGCGGAACGGTCGATCAGCAGTTCGCTCCACCATTCCTCGAGGTTTTGCTCCATCGCATACTCCCTTTGCTCATTTTCAATCTGCAGCCAGAAAAATAATTGCTCGAAAGGGGACAGGAATTTTCGGGCTTCTTCTTCCTGAACTGTCAGGGCTTTTACCTTGAAAGTATCGTCGGGGTAATTATCTTCCTGATGCAGGAAAATGTGTTCGGGTAATATATCGAACAATCCTTCCCGGCTCACTTCCAGCAATACCACGTCTTTTTCCAACCGGTGCGAATATGCTTCGCTGATCTCTGTTACGTCACGCCTTCCCGGCCGCTGGTGAAAGAAGGCAGGGTGGTATAATATCTGCTCAGTATCAATGTCATAAGCTTCCATAATCTGACGCGCAAGCACCTCAGCACGGATATCAAATGGCAAACGGGAACTTACCGGCAGTTTTTTTTCCATAGTCCCGGTT
>OFDN01002142.1_pt1 | contig 11370 bp, 8 predicted proteins | sample 1520971 | NCBI WGS metagenome assembly OFDN01 (sample SAMEA94257418, study PRJEB24077) | hot springs metagenome | biome: Aquatic biome; feature: Geographical feature; material: Water | place: India | collected 2012-06-12 | depth 5 m | reverse complement strand
AGAGAGGGTTGCTACAGGCGCAACCCCTCCGCGTCTCCGCGCCTCCGCGCGAACCCCTATCTTTCTTTTACCTTCGCCCGCCGAACCAACCCGGCCAACGCGACCGTCAGCACCCCGGCAACCGCAGCCCAGATCGCCAGCCCCTGCCACGGCGTGTACCCGAACCACTCGTCCGCCACCGTCCGCAGATAGCCGGGATCGAACCGCTCGCGGAACACCGCCACCGCCAGCGCGCGCGGTTCGCCCCCCGGCGCGGTGATCTCGGCACTGGCGATCGCCATGTTGAGTACGACCGACCCGGCCAGCAGCACCGCGACAGCGGTTCGCGACCAGCGCGTCGCCTGCGCCCAGAACGCGCCGATACCGATGCACAGGAACCCGACCGCTGGCAGCGCGTGGCGCGGCCCCGTCGCGTTGCCGCCGTCCCAGTAATAATAGCTGGCGTTGATCAGGAACGGCACCACCGCCCCTGCGACCGCCAACCAGCCGATCGCCCGCGTCGCCGGATCGCGCACCAGCATCGCGATGCCGAACGGCGCGACGATCAGGATCGGCGCGACCCACAATATCCCCCGCCGCTCGCCGAAGGTCAGTTCGTACAGGACATAGGGCTTAGGATAGGTCAGCCCGAAAAACCCCTCCTGCATGCCGGCAAAGTCGGTGACCCCCGAATAGCCGAGCCGAAACACCGTCCCGAACGCGATCAGGTTATAGCCGACCAGCACCACCAGCGCGCTCGCCCCGACCGCCAGCGCGACGACAACGGTCCGCACCGCCTCCCCGCGCGGCAGCGACCGCAGCCGCCACAAGGCATAGCCCGCAACCGGCAGCCCGGCGATCAGCGCGGAATGTTCGATCAGCACCGCCCAGCCGAGCGCAAGGCCCGCGACCACTGCATGAAACCACGACCGCCCCGGCCCGGTCCCGCGCCACACCGCCCAGCTCGCAATCACCAGCAGCGCGGCGACCGGCGCATGGCCGAAGATCGTCGTCGACCATCCCCAGACCGTCGTGCCCAGCCCATAGGACAAAGCCGCGACCGCCCCCGCCTCGACATCGCGGGTAACCCTGCGCACCAGATCGTAGAGCAGCATCGCCGCCAGCGCGCTCAAGACCGCGCAGATGGTGATCGCCACCAGCCGGATGCGAATTTTGAGGAAACGGTTGAACTCGCGATTCTCGAACCCCGGCACGAAATCGCTGGCGCGCTGGCCCGACACGGCATTCGCGACCATGACGGCGGGGATGCCCAGCACGGTGATGCCGGGCGCCTTGTCCGAATAATAATGATCGCCGAAATGCGCCTTGTCGATCGTCAGCGCGGCATATTCGTCGATGGTGGCGTCGCCCTCCTCGACCAGCGACAGCGTGGCGAACATGCGGACGGCGTTGTTGGGGTTGAACTCCCACGACCCGAACCACGCGCAGGAAAACCACACGAGGATCAGGATCACCCACGCGACCGGGTCGCGACGCAGCGGCGGGGAGGTCGGCATGCGTCGCTCCCCGTCGCGCAGGTCAGAAGATCCGGTTGAGCAGCAGGTACAGAGACCCCGACAGCAGCACCGACACCGGCAGCGTCAGCACCCATGCCATCAACAGGTTGCGCACCGTCGACATCTGCAACCCCGACCGGTTCGCCGCCATCGTGCCGGCGACGCCCGACGACAGGACATGCGTCGTCGACACCGGCAGGCCGAGGCTGTCGGCACCGAAGATCGTGCCCATCGCCACCAGTTCGGCCGACGCACCCTGCGCATAGGTCAGGTGGGTCTTGCCGATCTTTTCGCCCACCGTGACCACGATCCGCTTCCACCCGACCATGGTGCCCAGACCCAGGGCGAAGGCGACCGCGACCTTGACCCATAGCGGGATGAAGCGCGTGCCGGCGTCCAGCGACCCGCGATATTCGGTCAGCACCTTCTTGTCGCCTTCGGTCAGCGACAGCGTCGGCTCCTTGGCCAGCCTCTTCACCGCTTCCGACGTCAGGTACATGTCGTTGCGCATATTGCCGCTGACGGCGGCCGGCACCTTGGCCAGCGTGCCATATTCGCGGACCTGCTGCTCGATCGCGCCGACCATCGTGGTCACGGCGGGCACGGTTTCGGCGGTCAGCTTGCGGTCGGTGATGTAGCGCTGCGCCTGCGACCGCGCGGTCGCGTCGTCGGGCAGCGCGCCATCGCCCTGCGGCGTCAGCACGCGCACCGCGGCGGCGCTGTTGGTCGCGAACTGCGCCTCATATTGTGCCGGCACCGCGCGGTTCAGCGCATAGGCGGTGGGCACCGTGCCGATCAGGATCAGCATGATCAGGCCCATGCCCTTCTGCCCGTCGTTCGACCCGTGGGCGAAGCTGACGCCGGTGCAGGTGAAGATCAGCAGCGCGCGAATCCACAGCGGCGGTGGCGTGTCGCCGACCGGCGCCTCGTACAGCTTGCGGTTGCGGATCAGCGTCTTCATGGCGAGGAACAGCAGCGCGGCGACGCCGAAGCCGATCATCGGCGACACCAGCAGCGCCTTGCCGATCTCGGTCGCCTTGTCCCAGTCCACCCCGGCTGACCCGTTGCGCCCCTGCAGGATCGCATTGGCGACGCCGACGCCGATGATCGACCCGATCAGCGTGTGCGACGACGACGACGGAATGCCCAGCGCCCAGGTGGCGAGGTTCCACACGATCGCCGCGATCAGCAGCGCGAACACCATTGCGAATCCGGACGACGACCCCACTTGCAGGATCAGCTCGATCGGCAGCAGCGAGATGATGCCGAACGCGACCGCGCCGGTCGACATCAGCACGCCCAGGAAGTTGAACACTCCCGACCACACCACCGCGACATGGGCGGGCATCGAATTGGTGTAGATCACGGTCGCGACCGCATTGGCGGTGTCGTGGAAACCGTTCACGAATTCGAAGCCCAGCGCGATGATCAGCGCGAGCACCAGCAGCGCGAAGGGCATCAGCGTCAGCGGATCGACGCTGGCCGCCGCCGCATCGTGATAGACGTTGTAGACGACATAGCCGAGAGCGGCGACGATCGCCGTGGCGAATCCAAACGTACCGGCGCGGCCGAAGCCGTCGTCCAGTTTCGGGCCGGGGCGTCCATCCCGCTCCAGCGCTGCGCTCGTCATCGAAATTCCCCTGCCGAATGAACGTGTCGCCCTATCGGCGAAGTGTGACAGCTCTTCGGGAGCGTCGCACGCCCAACGCGTCGGCATCGCGGTTCGGCGATGCGCCCCATAGCGAACCGAATGCGCTTTGGCGATATGATGCGCGAAATCCCCGATTTGCGCCGATGGCGTTGCCTTGCCGCCACATGCCATGCGGCGAATCGGCACCGCTTCGCGCTTGACGACTCACCCGGCAGGGGTGCCATGCGGCGCCATGGATCAGCGCGAACCTCCCCCGTCCTCCGCCCATCGCCGCCGCATCGCGCTGGATGAGCGCACCTGCCGGATGATCTGCCCGATCGCCTCGGCGATGGTCGGCGTCTGCCTGACCGGCATCGGGCTGCTGCACGTCACCATCACCATGCGCGCGCGCCAGACGATCGCCGACGACCTGCTCTCGGTCGACGCGCTTCTCTTCCTGATCGCGACGCTCAGCTCCTATTTCGCGCTCAGGGTGCAGGGCACCAGGCGGCTGCACTGGCTGGAGCGGATCGCCGATGCGACCTTCATCCTCGCGATGCTGCTGCTGACGGCGGCATGCTTCATCATCACCTACGCGTTGAACCGGTAGGCGCACGCCCCATGCGTCACCCCCGCGAAGGCGGGGGTCCATATACGCCGACGCTAGCGATTCCTTCTCGGCCGTTGGCGGTTATGGGTTCCCGCCTTCGCGGGAATGACGAAAAGCCCCCAAACATTACCGATTGTTCAGCGCCCGCTGAACCGCCGGCAACCCGCCATTCGCTACGCCCTTCCCCATGAAGGGGAATCGAACGATGCGCGGATGGGCGGGAATCGCGGCGCTGGCGCTGGCCATGCCCGCCGCGGCCAACACGCCGGCCCAGCTGCCCGCCGGCCTGTGGCTCAGCCCGCACAACAATGTCGCGGTCCGCACCGGTCCGTGCGGCGCGCATCTGTGCGGCTGGGTGGTGTGGGCCAGCCCGTCCGCGCGCGCCGATGCGAAGGATGGCGGCGTCGACCGGCTGCTCGGCACCGAATTGCTCGAGGATTACGCCGCCGATGGCAGCGGAGCGTGGACCGGCACGGTGTTCGTGCCCGACATGGGCCGCCGCTTCGCCTCGCGCATCGACCTGCCCCGCCCCGATACGCTCCGGATTCGCGGCTGTATGTGGGGCGGCATGCTCTGCCGGACCCAGAGCTGGTCGCGGATCGAACAGGTGCCGCATGGCTGAGCTGCGCCGCCTGCTCGATCGCTATCGCACGCCGATCGGCGTCCTGGTCGTCCTTGCCCTCATCGCGCTGGGCTTCGCCGCGCTCCAGCATCTGACGCAGGAGATCCGCTTCGCCGATGTCCGCGCCGCGCTGCACGACCTGTCGGTGACCAAGATCGTCCTCGCCCTGCTCGCGACCGCCGGAAGCTATCTGGCGCTGACCTTCTACGACCTGCTGGCGTTGCATACCATCGCCCGCCCGCTCCCCTGGCGCACCGCCGCACTCGCCTCGTTCACCAGCTATACGCTCAGCCACAATCTTGGCCTCGCGCTGCTGACCGGCGGGTCGGCGCGCTACCGCATCTACAGCGCCGCCGGGCTGGACGGCCCCGACGTCGCGCGCGTCGTCGCCATCGCCAGCGGCACCTTCTGGGCCGGAGTCGTCAGCGTCACCGGAGTCGCGCTGCTGCTGCACCCGGGCGCGCTCGACCTTGCCGGCCTGAAACTGTCGGCAACGCAAGTCCAGGCCGCCGGCTGGAGCATCGCCGTGTTGACGATCGCGCTGCTCGGCGCCTGCGCGGTCGTGCGCGCGCCGATCCGCCTGTTCGGCTTTACCCTGCCCCTGCCAAGCCCCGGTCTGCTCCTCCTCCAGATCGCCATCGCGCTGGTCGACATCGCCTGCGCCAGTGCCGCGCTGTTCGTCCTGATCCCCGGCGCCGCGCCCGCTTTGCTGCCCGCCTTCATCCTCGCCTATACGCTCGGCATCGTCGCCGCCGTCGTCACCCATGTCCCGGGCGGCATCGGCGTGTTCGAAGCGGTCGTGCTGGCGGTGGTCCCGGTCGACCGCGCCACCCTGTTCGCCGCGCTGATCGCCTATCGCGTGCTCTATTACCTCCTGCCGCTCGGCTTCGGCGTCTTCGTCCTGGCGTGGCACGAAGGTGCGCGCCAGCGCCGCCGCTCCAGCCGCTTCCTCTCGGGCGTCCGCGCCGTCGCCACCGGAGTCGCTCCGCTGGCGCTGAGCGTCGCGACCTTCATGGCCGGTGCGATGCTGCTGCTGTCCGGCTCGCTCCCCTCGGTTCGCGCCCGCATGGGCGACCTCGCCGCCATCCTGCCGCTGCCGATGATCGAGTTCAGTTCGATCGCTGCCAGCCTGACCGGCACCGCGCTGCTCCTGCTCGCCCCCGCCCTCTATCGTCGCCTCGACGGCGCGTTCCTCGCCACCCGCACGCTGCTGATCGCCGCCGCGCTGTTTTCGATTCTCAAGGGGCTGGATTATGAGGAGGCGACCGCCTGCCTCACCGTCGCCGCGTTGCTGCAATGGACCCGCAGCGCCTTCTACCGCCGCACGGCCGTCACCGGGCAACCGGTCGGTCCCGGCTGGGTCGCGTCGGTCGCCGCCGTGATCGCACTGACGATCTGGGCGGGCTTCTTCGCCTATCGCCATGTCGATTATTCCGAAAATCTGTGGTGGAAGTTTGCGCTGCACAGCGATGCGCCGCGTTTCCTGCGCGCGACGCTGGGCGTCATCGTCATGCTCGCCGGTGCCTGTGTCTGGCGGCTGATGTCGCCGACCGCGACGGCGGCCCGCAGCGCGCTGTCGGAGGTCGATTCGGTGACCGTGCGTCGCATCCTCGCCAGCGCGAACCGGACCGACACGATGCTGGCGCTGACCGGCGACAAGCGCTTCCTGCTGTCGGACGCCGGCGACGCCTTCGTCATGTACCAGGTCCACGGTGCCAGCTGGGTGGTGATGGGCGATCCGGTCGGCCCGCGCGAGGCATGGGGCGAGCTGCTGTGGAATCTCCGCGACCTCGCCGACCGCGACCAGGGGCGGCTGCTGCTCTATCAGATTTCGTCGCCGGTGCTCGATATCGCGATCGGCATGGGGCTGAGCATCGTCAAATATGGCGAGGATGCCGTAGTCGATCTGACCAGCTTCACCCTCGACACCCCCCGCCTGCGCGCGCTGCGCAAGTCGGAACGCGCGGTCGCGCGCAAGGGCGCGCGGATGCACATCGTCGCCGCCAGCGAACTCGGCCCGATCATGGACGAACTCGAATCGGTCTCCGACGAATGGCTCCAGGCCAAGGCACAGCGGGAAAAGGGCTTCAGCCTCGGCCATTTCGACCGCGCCTATCTGTCGTTCTTCGACATGGCGGTGGTGACGATCGACGACCGCATCGTCGCCTTCGCCAATCTGTGGCTGACCGAAAACCGCAAGGAGGCGTCGGTCGACCTGATGCGCCACCGGTCGGACACCCCGCCCGGCACGATGGACTATCTGCTCGTCAACCTGATGCTCTGGGCGCAGCAACACGGCTATGCCCGCTTCTCGCTCGGCATGGCGCCGCTGTCGGGGATCGAGGATCGCCGGCTCGCTCCGGCATGGGCCAAGGCGGCGGCGTTCATCTTCCGCCATGGCGAGCGCTTCTACGGTTTCCGGGGCCTGCGCACCTACAAGGAGAAGTTCGCGCCGGGATGGGAGCCGCGCTACATCGCCGGGCCCGGCGGTGTCGGCCTGTTGCGGGGCCTGCGCGACCTGTCCCGCCTGATCTCGCGGCCCCAGCCCGCGCTCTACCTGCCCCCCGCTCCCGCCGCCGACACCCTCGCGCCCGAACCGAAAGTATCCCAGCCATGAACCGTCTCGACCGTCGTCGTCGCCTGCGCCGCCGTTTCGGCATCGGCGCGCTCCTTGCCGGGCTGCTGGTGCTGCTCGGTCTCGCTGCCCCAGCGCTCCATCTGATCGACAGCCAGTCGCTGCGCCTGTTCGACGGGGGCCGAAAGCATCCGGCGGTCGCCGCCGTCTATATCTCGGGCGACATGGGGCTGCGCTTCGGTCTGGGCAGCGAGGTCGTGCCCGCGCTCGCCGCGCACGGCATCCCGGTGGTCGGGGTCAGCTCCCCGGTCAATTTCGGCACGCGCAAGACCCGTGAACAGGTCGATGCGATCGTCGCGAACGCGATCCGCACCGCGCTGGCACGGACCGGGGCGCAGCGGGTGATCCTGATGGGTCAGTCGTTCGGCGCCGACATGGTATCGGCCACCGCCCCCGACCTGCCCGCCGACCTGCGCGCGAAAGTCGCGGCGATCAGCGTCGTTGTGCCTGCCGAAACCGTCTATTTCCGCTCCGACCCCACCGGCATCCTCTATCACGGCACGCCCGATGCCCGTCCCTCCGCGGCGATGCGTACGCTCGACTGGGCACCGGTCATCTGCATCTATGGCCGCGAGGAATCGGACAGCCTGTGCCCGACGCTCCGCGGCAGCCCTGCGCAGGTCGTCGGCCTGCCTGGCGGGCATTTCCTGCACCATGACGACCAGCTGGTGATCGCCACCATCCTTGCCACGCTGCGCATGGCCGATCCGCGCATCTTTGCCGGAATTTTTGTGCGCCGCACCCAAGCCCGCCTTGATCCGGACAAATCGTCCACTTAATACAGGGTCTGCCGCGACGGGCGGCCGGACAGGGCGGACCCAGGCGACCGATGAGCGACCAACAGCACGACAATCAGCCGGCGGACGAAGCGACCGAGGCGAAGCGCGGCAACGGCCGGGCCAAATGGATCCTGATCGCGCTGGTCGTGGTCGCGGCGGTGGTCGGCGGCTGGTGGTACATCGACTATCAGAACAACGGCAAATTCTTCGAAGAGACCAATGACGCCACCGTGCAGGCCGACATGGTGACGATCGCGCCCAAGGTTTCGGGCTATGTCGAAGAAGTGCTGGTCCGCGACAATCAGGACGTGACCGCCGGCCAGCCGCTGGTCCGCATCGACCCGCGCGACACCCGTGCGCGGGCGGCGCAGGCCGAGGCGCAGATCGCCGTCGCCGGCGCGCAGGCCGATACCGCCCGCGCGCAGATCACCGAACAATATGCCGCGATCGATCAGGCCCGCGCCCAGCTGGCCGCCGCGCGCAGCAAGGCCGCCTATGACGCCGGCGAAGTCGCGCGCTACCGCCCGCTCGCCGCTTCGGGCGCCGAAACCCGCCAGACCCTGGCCCAGCTCGAAGTCACCGCGCGCCAGTCGGCCGACAATGTCCGCGCCGCCGAAGCCGCCGTCGCCGCGCAGCAGCGCCGCGTCGCCTCGCTGCAAAGCCAGGTCGCGCAGGGCCGCGCGCAGGGACAGGCCGCCCGCGCGCAGCTCGCCGCCGCCAGCGTCGATGTCGGCGCGACGCAGCTGACCGCACCGATCGCCGGCCGCATCGGCGACAAGACCGTGACCATCGGCCAGTTCGTGCAGGCCGGCACCCGGCTGATGTCGGTCGTGCCGCTCGACCGGCTCTATATCACCGCGAATTTCAAGGAAACGCAGCTCGCGCTGATGCGCCCGGGCCAGCCGGTCGAGATCGACGTGGATGCGCTCGACGGCGTCCACATCAAGGGCCGGGTCGAAAGCATTGCGCCGGGCACCGGCGCGCAATTCTCGCTGCTGCCGCCGCAGAACGCGACCGGCAACTTCACCAAGATCACGCAGCGCGTGCCGGTGCGCGTCTCGATCGAGGCGACACCGGAGGCCCGCCGCCTGCTGGTTCCCGGTCTATCGGTCACGGTCACCGTCGACACCCGCAGCGCACGCGACGAGCTGAAGCAACTGCGCGAGCAGGCGGGCCGCTGAGATGGCCAGCGCGGCCGTGACCGCCGCCCCGCCACAGCGGGCCGATCTTGCGGCATGGCTGGCGGTGATCGCGGGCAATCTCGGCGCGCTGATGGCGACGCTCGACATCTCGATCGTCAATTCGGCGCTGCCGACCATCCAGGGCGAGATCGGCGCCAGCGGGACCGAGGGGACGTGGATCGCTACCGCCTATCTCGTCGCCGAAATCGTCATCATCCCCATGGCCGGCTGGTTGCAGCGGATGCTGGGGATGCGGACCTTCCTGCTGATCGCCGCCGGACTGTTCACTATCTTCTCGGTCATCTGCGGCATCGCCACGACATTGCCGATGATGATTGTCGGTCGCGTCGGACAGGGGTTCACCGGCGGGGCGATGATCCCGACCGCGCAGACGATCATCGCCCAGCGCCTGCCGCCGCACCAGCAGCCGGTCGGCATCGCCGTGTTCGGCGTGACCGCGATCCTGGGGCCGGTGCTGGGGCCGCTGGTCGGCGGCTGGCTGACCGAGAATATCAGCTGGCACTATGCCTTCTTCCTGAACGTGCCGATCTGCGCGATCCTCGTCACGCTGCTGCTGGTCGGGCTGCCGCATGAAAAGGCGAAGCTGCACCTGTTCCGCGAGGCGGACTGGCTGGGCATCGCCGGCCTCGCGCTGGGACTGGGCGGCCTCACCGTGTTCCTCGAGGACGGGCAGCGCGAACAATGGTTCGATTCCGAACTCATCCGCTGGATGGCGTTCACCAGCGCGGTCGGCTTCGTCCTGCTGTTCTGGGGACAGGCGACCGCGCGGCGCCCGATCATCAAGCTCAAGCTGCTGCTCGACCGGCAATTCGGCGCGGTCGCCCTGATGGGCATCGTGCTAGGCGTCGTCCTCTACGGCACCAGCTATGCCATCCCGCAGTTCCTCGCCGCGCTGGCGAACTATAATGCGTTGCAGGCGGGCAAGGTCGTGCTGCTGTCGGGCATCCCCAGCCTGATCCTGATGACGATGGTCCCGATCCTGCTGAAGCGGATCGACATCCGCATCGCGGTGTCGATGGGGCTGCTGATCATGGGCACCGCCGCGCTGCTCGACGCCAGCCTCACCGCGCAATCCTCCGGCCCGGACTTCACCGCGTCGCAGCTGCTGCGCGGCGTCGGCCAGATCCTGTGCATGCTGTTCCTCAGCCAGGCCTGCGTCCGCTCGGTCCCGCCCGAGGATGCGGGCGATGCGTCGGGCCTGTTCAACGCCTTCCGCAATTTGGGCGGCAGCTTCTCGCTCGCCGGCATCTCGATCCTGCAGGACCAGCGGATGTATTTCCATTCGCGCCGGATGGAGGAGACGCTGAACGCCAACAGCCCCGAGGTGCAGACCTATGTCGCGCAGCTCGGCCACGCGGTCGGCGATCCGGCGGTGGGACTTCGGCTGCTCGCGCAACAGATTTCGGCCGAGGCGCTGACCATGACGTACAACGACATCTTCTGGATCATGGGCATGGGCACCTTCTGCGTCCTGCCCCTCGTCCTGTTCCTCCGCCCCCTGCCCAAGGGCGCCAAACCGGCGACGGTGCATTGATGACGACGCGACCCCTTTCCCTGATCGCCCTGCTGCTGCTCGGCGCCTGCACCGTCGGCCCGAACTATGCCGGCCCGCCCGCGACCGCAGGCGACGCGGTACGGCGTGGATCGTTCGCCCGTGCGACCGACCCCGCCTTCACCGCCGCCCCCGGCCTCGCGCGCTGGTGGGAGGGGCTGAACGACCCGCTGCTCACCCGCCTGGTCGACGACGCGCTGGCACACAGCCCGAGCATCGACCTTGCCCTTGCCCGCGTGCGCGAGGCGCAGGCCCAGCTGACGCAGCAGCGCACCGCGCAACTGCCCAGCGTCAGCGCCAATGCGACCGTGCTCGGCGCGCGCCTGCCCCCGATCGAGCCGGGCAGCGGCAGCACCGATGTCCAGTTCTACAATGTCGGCGCCAATGCCAGTTGGGAACTCGACCTGTTCGGCGGCGGCCGGCGTCGCACCGAACAGGCCCGCGCGACCGAGGACGCCCGGTTCGCCGATCTGGCCGACGTACAGGTATCGCTGTCGGCCGCCGTCGCGCAGGCCTATGTGGCCTTGCGCGACGTTCAGGCCCGCATCGGCTTGAGCGACGCGACCACCCGCCTGCAACAACAGCAGCTGACCCTCACCCGCCAGCGCCTCGCCGCCGGCACCGCGTCGCAACTGTCGGTCGAACGGCTCCAGACCCAGCTGGACAATACGCGGGCGCAGGCGATCCCGCTCGCCGCCCAGCGCGACGAATATTGCAACCAGCTGGCGGTGCTGACCGGCCGCACGCCGGGCGCGCTCGACGCGACCCTCGGCCCCGTCGCGCTCGTGCCGCTGCCCCCGGCACAGGTCGCGGTCGGCGACCCGGCCGCGCTGATCGCGCGGCG
>OFDN01002141.1_pt1 | contig 11374 bp, 11 predicted proteins | sample 1520971 | NCBI WGS metagenome assembly OFDN01 (sample SAMEA94257418, study PRJEB24077) | hot springs metagenome | biome: Aquatic biome; feature: Geographical feature; material: Water | place: India | collected 2012-06-12 | depth 5 m | reverse complement strand
GGGGGGGGGGGGGAGCGATGCGTTGCGGGCATAATGTCGCAGCCGCGTGGCTGGCGCTGCTCCTGGCACTGGCCCCGGCCCCATCGTCCTGGGCACGCACACTGACCGACTCGGCCGGGCGCACGGTCGGGCTGCCCGAGCGCGTGGAGCGGGTCTTCGCCGCCGGACCGCCGGCGGCCATCATCCTCTACACTCTGGCCCCCGACCGCTTGATCGGCTGGCCCCGCGCCCTGCGGCCGGAGGAGGCCGAGCATCTGCGACCGGAGGCGGCGGGGCTGCCGGAGGTCGGGCGGCTGACCGGGCGCGGCGACACCGCGAACGTCGAAGTGGTGCTGGCCCACCGACCGGACCTGATCTTCGATTATGGAACGGTGGCCCCCACCTACCGGTCGCTCGCCGACCGGGTGCAGGGGCAGACCGGCATTCCCTACGCCCTGATCGACGGCCGTTTCGACGCCATACCGGCGGCCTACCGCCTGCTCGGCCGCATGCTGGGGATGGAGGAGCGGGCGGAGCGTCTGGCCCGTTATGCCGAAGCGGTGGTCGCCGAACGCGACGCCGTGCTGGCCCGGGTTCCGGCGGACGACTACCCGCGTGTCTACTACGCGCGCGGGCCGCAGGGGCTGGAGACCGGGCTGGGCGGCTCCATCAATGTCGAGCTGATCGAACAGGCGGGCGCGATCAATGTGGCGGCCGAGGCCGGTCGCGGGTCGCTCGCCACCGTGTCGATGGAGCGGATCCTGGGCTGGAACCCACCGGTGATCCTGACCCTGGACCGCAACGTCTTCCAGACGATCCGGACGGATCCGCGCTGGGCCGGCATCGACGCCGTTCGGAACGGGCGCGTCCACCGTGCCCCGACCGAACCCTTCGGCTGGATCGACTTCCCGCCCTCGGTGAACCGGCTGCTCGGCGTGATGTGGCTGACCCGGCTGCTCCATCCGGATCAGGCACCAGGGGACCTGCGCGCCCGCACGCGGGAATTCCACGCCCTGTTCTATGGCCGCGAGCCGACCGACGCCCAGCTCGACCGGCTGCTCGACGGCGCCCTGCCCGCTGGCCGCTGAGACCATGCGAACCCTGGCCGGGCTTTGGATCGCCGGCACCGCCCTTGCCCTGTTCGCGGTCGCCGCCTTCGCGGTCGGTCAGTACCCGGTGTCGCCGGTGGATGCGGCGGTGGTCCTGTGGTCGCGCCTCAGCGGCCTGCCCAGCGGGCTACCGGCGGTCGTCGACACGGTGGTGGTGCAGGTGCGGCTGCCGCGGGTGTTGTCCGCCATGCTGGTGGGCGCGGCCCTGGCCGCCGCCGGCGCCACCTATCAGACGATGTTCCGCAACCCGCTGGTCTCCCCCGACATCCTCGGCGTGTCGTCGGGGGCGGGGCTGGGTGCGGCGCTGGCCATCCTGCTGGGGCTGCCGATCGCGATGATCCAGGCCAGCGCCTTCGGCTTCGGGTTGGCGGCGGTGCTGATCGCCACGCTGATCGCCCGTCTCGTCCGCGGGCATCAGGATGAGACGCTGGTCCTGGTGCTCGCCGGTGTCGTGATGGGGGCGCTGCTGGGGGCGGGGATCGCGCTGCTCACCTACCTCGCCGATCCCTACGACCAGTTGCCGGCCATCACCTTCTGGATGCTGGGCAGCCTGGCCTCGGTCAAGCTGCCCGACCTGCCGGCCGCCGCACCGCCGATCCTGGCGGCGCTGGTGCCGCTGGCGTTGTTGCGCTGGCGGGTCAATCTGCTGGCCCTGGACGAGGAGGAGGCGCGGGCGCTCGGGCTGAACACCGGCCGGTTGCGCCTGCTGCTGATCCTGGCCGCGACGCTGATGACGGCGGCGGCGGTTTCGCTCGCCGGCACGGTGGGATGGGTCGGGCTGATCATACCGCACGCGGCGCGTTTGCTGGTCGGTCCGGAATTCTCCCGCCTGCTGCCGGCGTCGGTGCTGCTCGGTGCCGCCTATATGCTGGGGGTGGACACGCTGGCCCGCGGTCTGGCGCGGGTGGAAATCCCGTTGGGGGTGCTGAACGCGCTGGTGGGCGCCCCCGCCTTCCTGTGGATACTCGCGAGAAGCCGGCGGGGGTGGCGATGACGGTGCGGGCCGACCGGCTCGCCTTCGGCCATCCTGGCAGGCCGGTCGGGCAGGATGTGACGTTCGAGACGCCGGCGGGCCGCGTGCTGGCCCTGCTCGGGCCCAACGGCAGCGGAAAGACGACGCTGTTCCGCACGCTGATGGGGCTCCTGCCGGTGCAGGGGGGGACCGTGTGGATCGACGGACGGGATGTCGCCGCCATGGGACGGGACGAGCTTGCCCGCACCGTCGCCTATGTGCCGCAGGCCTCGAACGGCTATTTCCCCTTCACCGTGCTGGACACGGTGCTGATGGGCCGGGCCGCGCGGCTCGGCCTGTTCGCCTCGCCCGGCCGCAAGGACCGGAGGGTGGCCCTGGATTGTCTGGACCGGCTGGGGATCGCCGGGATTGCCCGGCAGGCCTACACGCGGCTCAGCGGCGGACAGCGCCAGATGGTGCTGATCGCCCGCGCGCTCGCCCAGGAAACACCCTGGCTGATGCTGGACGAGCCGACCGCCAGCCTGGATTTCGGCAACCAGGCGCGGGTTCTGGGTCATGTCCGGTCTCTGGCCGCGTCCGGGATCGGGGTGGTGTTGTCCACCCATGACCCGGGCCACGCGTTGCAGGTGGGGCATCGCGCGGCGTTGCTGAAAGACGGCGCGCTGGTCGCCTTCGGCCCGCCGCCGACTGTGATCACCCCATCCTCCCTGCGGACCCTTTATGGAGTGGACACCGTGGTCGGGACTCTGGCGGCGGACCGGGACGTGGCGGTTGCCGTCAGCGCCCCGGTAATGCCGGGCTGACCGACGGGGCGGGTCAGGCCTCGACCAGCAGCTCGTCGAAAGCCGACACCCGTTTCATCATGGACTGGCGGAGCTTCAACAGGGCTCGGTGCTCCAGTTGCCGTACCCGTTCCTTGCTGACGCCCAGCTCCCGACCCAACTCCTCCAGCGTGGCCCCCTCCTCGCGGAGGCGGCGTTCCCGGATGATGGTGCGTTCGCGCGGGCTCAACTCGCCCAGCGCGTCGGCCAGCCACTGCGACCGGGTGGTCGAGTCGCGCATGCCGATCACCACATCCTCCGGCGACGGGCGCTGGTCGGCCAGGAAATCCTGCCAGTCCTCGTCAGACCCGTCGGCGACGGGGGAGTTCAGCGACTGGTCGCTGGCCGCCAGCCGCATCTCCATCGCCTCCACATCGGCGATGTCGACCTGCAGCTCCTCGGCGATCCAGGCGCGTCCCTCCTGCGTCAACCCCTGGCCCTGGGTCGCGTTCTCGATGCGGGCGCGCAGGCGGCGCAGGTTGAAGAAGAGGGATTTCTGCGCGGCGGTGGTGCCGGTGCGGACGATCGACCAGTTGCGCAGGATGTAGTCCTGCATGGCCGAACGGATCCACCACGCGGCGTAGGTGGAGAAGCGCACCTCGCGGTCCGGCTCGAACCGGCTGGCGGCCTGCATCAACCCGACATTGCCTTCCTGAACCAGATCGCCCATCGGCAGACCGTAGTTGCGGAACCGTGACGCGGTCGCGACCACCAGCCGGGTGTAGGCGCGCACCAGACTGTGCAGGGCCTTTTCGTCAGCATGCTCCCGCCATTTGCGGGCGAGTTCGAATTCGTGGTCGCGAGTCAACAATGGCTCGCGCATCGAGGCCTTGATGAAACTCAGATTGGCCTTTTGTGTCTCTGGATCATCGATATAAGCCATCCGTCCCTTCCCTTCCCGTCTGGGCGGTCGCTTTCCGTCACTTTCATGCGCCCGATCAGCGTCTCTTTCGAGGTCAACAGCGTTTCGTCCGCGCTTGTTACCGGTTCATACGATGCAGGTCGGTGGTTCGGATCACCCCACCAAAGCACTATACATCAGTTTAGAGTCGAAACAAAAGCCGCACGCGATCACAGCTGCGCGAGCGGCGCGGTGGAGTGTCGCAAAGAAATGGCTCGGAGCGGGGCCTTGCGGCGATGGCGCACGTCCCCGCCCCGGATGGCGGCGGGGGAAACGAACCGCCGTCAGACCTGGAAAAGATCCAGGATTTCCCCGGTGGGGGACAGGCAGCCGCAGACGAGATGGCCGCCGAAACCGCAGCCGCCGTCCAACGTGGCGGTGACGTCCGACACCCGCAGTCCCTGGCGGGCCGGGTCGAAGCCGCGCACCACGCGGCGGAAGCCCCCGTAGGGCTGGTCGATGCGGTCGAACCCCGATCCGCCCCACCAGAAGCTGTCGCCCTGGTGCCCGAAGGGTCGACTCGGATCGACGCCGGCGCTCACCAGCAGCACGCCGCCGGCCTCGTTCGGGCCGGCGTGGGCGGCGCGGCGGAGCGCGCTGAACAGGTTCTCGTGGCCGGGGTGGGCGTGCATGGCGGCACGCAGCGACTGGGTCCAGCGGCCGGTCGCCATCGCCCCGCCGCGGGCCGACGCCATGCCCAACTCCGCCAGCCCGCCATAGGCGGCGAGCGTCGGGGCGACGCCCTGACGGAGCATCCAGTCGAACACCTCGCCGGGGTTGGGGGCGAACTGGAGCTGCAGCAGCTTCTGCCACATCTCCTCCTGCCCGCCGCGCAGATAGACGACGTCGCCGGCCATGGCGCCCTGCGCCGCCAGCACGGCGCGGCGGAAGGCCAGCAGCGTGTCGATGGTCTCGATGACGGCGGAGCCCCAGCCGATCATGTTGCCCAGATAGACGATGCGGTCGCCCGGCTGGAAGCGCGAGGCGATCAGCTCGTGCACACCGCCGAGGCGATCGATCTGCGCATGGATCGCACCCACGGCCCAGATGCGGCGGGGCCGGCCGAGATCGGCGAATTTGTCGGTTCCTGGCATCGCGCAGCGCCCATGAAAACGGCCCCAGGAGGAACCCCTGGGGCCGAAGTCTAAGCGGCGGTGCCGATCGAAGAAAGGCGAAATCACCGCGAACGCGGCGGGGGCGCCACAGCACCCCCTTTGCGTTCAGGCGGCCTTCTGCAGCACCTGCTCCAGCCGCTCGGTGGCCTTGAACTCGTCGATCTTCTCGACGGCGGCCAGCTCGCGGGCGAGGCGCTCGAGCGCCGCCTGGTAAATCTGACGCTCGCTGTAGGACTGGTCGGACTGGTCAGCGCCGCGGTAGAGATCGCGCACCACCTCGGCGATGGACACCGGGTCGCCCGAGTTGATCTTGGCCTCGTACTCCTGGGCGCGGCGGCTCCACATGGTGCGGCGGACGCGCGAGCGGCCCTGCAGCGTCTCCAGCGCGGTCTTGATCCGGTCCTTGGAGCTGAGGCGGCGCAAGCCCGAGTTCCGCGCCTTGGTGACCGGCACCTTCAGCGTCATGCGTTCCTTCTCGAAGGTGATCGCATAGAGCTGGACCTCGAAACCGGCGATGGTGTGGGTCTCGATACCTTCGACGCGGCCGACGCCATGAGCCGGATAGACCACGAAGTCACCGGCCTCGAACTCAAGCTTGTTCGACATGTGGGTTCGCTCTCACTGCTCGCGATCACGCCATTTTGCCGCCCCGGTGGAACGGGACGAAAAAGACACCGGATCGACCAGCGCGCCGCGGGGAGGAACGTTCCGCAGCGCCGATGGAAGTCACGGGCCTTAGGTCGAAGGGAAGACCGGCAATGGCGCGGAGGCCGGCTCCTCCCACCATTATAGCGATGTTACGACGCAGTTACAAAGGGAGTCCGCGCCGCGCCCGCTGCAAACGGATGCTGCGGCGCGATGGCCGTGCCGTAATTTTTGCATGGCAACATGAACCGCCCGCCGAAGCGGGCGGTTCCAGCGTCAGCCGCCGGGCTTGGGCGAAAAGAACTTCGTGTACTTATCCCCAACACCCTTGTACTCATCGGCATCGGGCAGCGAATCTTTCTTGCGGGTCAGGTTCGGCCACTGCGCCGAATACTCGCGGTTCAACTGCATCCACGCTTCGGCCCGACCGTCGGTGTCGGGCACGATCGCCTCGGCCGGGCATTCCGGCTCACACACGCCGCAGTCGATGCATTCGTCGGGGTGGATGACGAGCATGTTCTCCCCCTCGTAGAAGCAATCGACCGGGCAAACCTCCACGCAATCCGTGTATTTGCAGCGGATGCAATCATCCGTCACGACATACGGCATCTTCCATTCTCCCCTCGGCCGCCCCGCCCCGCGTGATGCGGACGCGGCGGATCGGCCAGCATTCACCCTAACAGCACCGCGTTCTGCCTAGCACGCCGCATCCGGCACCATCAACCCCGCGCGCGCTGTGGGCGCTGGTGTCGCGGGTCCGACGTCGCCCGACAATCCCGCCACCGTCCGGAAGATCCGCATGGCACCGGTCTCCACCGCGTCGCGCCGGCGCACGAACAGGGTGGCGACGCGCGCCTGGTCATCCGGCAGGTCGCGCGCGGCGACCAGCGCCGCCCAGGGATCGCGCTCCACCACCGCCCGTGGCAACACGGTGATGCCCATGCCGGCGGCCACACAACCAAGTATGGCGTCGAGCGCCCCGAACTCCATCACCCGGAAGGGCACCCGCCCCGCCGCGCGCAGGGCGGATTCGGCGCGGGCGCGGTAGACGCAGCCGGGCCGGAAGGCCAGCAGGGTCCAGCCGCCGCTGCCGGCCGGCGGGGCCGCCGCCGCCTCCACCAGCACCAGCTCCTCCACGAAGGCCGGCTCGACCACAAGCTCGGGATGCTCCACCGGGCCGGAGACGAAGGCGCCGTCGAGGCGGCCGGCCAGCACCAGCGCCAGCAGCTCCTCCGTGGTGCCGGGCTGCACCGTCATCTCCACATCCGGACGGACGGCGTGGAAGCGCGCCAGCACCGGGGGCAGCCGGACGGCCGCGGCCGTCTCCATGGTGCCGATGCCGAGTTCCACCCCACGCCCCGCGGCGTCCGCCACCGCATGGCGGGCCTGCGACACCAGCCGCAGCACGCGGTCGGCGTAGTCGGCCAGGACCCGGCCGGGCGGCGTCGGCTCCATGCCGCGGGCCAGCCGCAGGAACAGCGGCACCCCCAGCTCCTCCTCCAGCCGCTTCAGCCGCGCGGTCACGTTGGACTGCACGCAGTTCAGGCTTTCCGCGGCGCAGCTGACACTACCGGTGTCCGCCACCGCCTTGACCACACGCAACGCCGGAAGATCCATGGCACCGCTCCTGTCATCACGGCCCCTGCCATCACGGAAAGTGAACGATACCATGCGGAAGTTTCATTGGAAATGAGGGGTACGGCCGGGCCATGCTCCCCCCTACCTTTGACGCGGAGGGCGACGCATGATCCGGGTGCTGCTGGGCGGGCTGCTCGCGCTGACCATCGCCATGGGGATCGGGCGCTTCGCCTTCACCCCCATCCTTCCCTCCATGCAGGCCGAAGCGGGGCTGGGCGTAGGGGAGGCGGGGCTGGTCGCCTCCATCAACTTCCTGGGCTATCTGCTGGGGGCCGCGGTCACCGGGCTGGTGCCGCCGGGGCCCCCGCGCACCTGGGCCTTCCGCGTCTCGCTGGTCGCCAGCGTGGCGAGCACGGCCGGCATGGGGCTGACCACCGACCTGGTGGCGTGGTCGGTGCTGCGCTTCGTCTCCGGCGTCGCCAGCGCCGGCATGTTCGTGCTGGGCATCGCCATGACGCTGGACGCGCTGGGCCGCGCCGGTCGCGAGACCCTGGCCGGCTGGCTCTATTCCGGCGTCGGCATCGGCATCGCCGGATCCGGCCTGTTCGTGGCGCTGAGCGGCGGCGTGCTGGACTGGAGCGGCAAGTGGCTGGCGCTGGGCCTGATCTGCGCCGTGCTGGCGCCGGTCTCCTGGGGTGCGATGACCGACCAGCCGCGCCCGACGGGAAAGACGGCCGATGCGCCGGCCAGCGGCGGCGGCTGGCTGTCAGCGCCGTTGCTGCTGCTGACCGCCGCCTATTTCCTGGAAGGGGCCGGCTACATCGTCACCGGCACCTTCCTGGTGGCCATCCTGAAGGGCATGCCCGACACGGCGGCGCTGGGCGGCGTCGCCTGGATGGTCACGGGTCTGGCGGCCGCCGTCTCCCCGGCCCTGTGGGCCTGGACCGGCCGCCGGCTCGGGCTGTGGCGGGCGCTGATGCTGGCCCACACGGTGCAGGCGGTGGGCATCCTGCTGCCGCTCGCCGGACTCGGGGTGGCGGGCGGGCTGCTGTCCGCGGCGCTTTACGGCGGCACCTTCGTGGGCATCGTCGGGCTGGCCTTCGGGCTGGGACGGCAACTGTCCGGCGGCGCCTCGGCGAAGGTGATCGGGGCGCTGACCACCGTCTACAGCGTCGGGCAGGTGCTGGGGCCGCTGCCGGCGGGGCTGGCGGTGGAGGCGACCGGCAGCTACGGCGTGGCGCTGGCCGGCGCCGCGGGTGCCGTGATGCTGGGCACCCTGCTGCTAGCCCTGGGCTCGGCGCTGGCCGGGCGCGGGCTGCGCGCAGGGGCGGCCCACGGCTAGGGCGTTTCCCTTTCGCGCCGCCGTTGCACTAGGATGCCCCCACCTTAGCTGGGGAAAACAATGACCGACGATCTGAAGTGCCCGAACTGCGGCTCCGAGCACGTGTACGAGGATGGCAGCCTGTGGATCTGCCCGGAGTGCGCCCATGAGTGGAACCCCCTGGCCACGGCCGCGTCGTCCGAGGACGAATCACGGCCGGGCGTGCGCGACGCCAACGGCAACCCGCTCAGCGACGGCGACAGCGTGACGGTCATCAAGGACCTGAAGGTCAAGGGCTCGTCGCTGGTGGTCAAGGGCGGCACGAAGGTGAAGAACATCCGGCTGGTGGACGCGGTCGACGGGCACGACATCGCCTGCAAGATCGACGGCATCGGCGCCATGAACCTGAAATCCGAGTTCGTGAAGAAGGCCTGACACCCGCGCCCGACCGGAAAGCCCGCCGCATGAGCCAGTTCGCCCCCCTCGTCCCCGCCGATCCCCGCCGCCACGCCCCGGCCACCGACCGCAACCGCGACCCCATCCTGGCCGTGCTGCGCGACGCGCTGCCGGCGACGGGGCTGGTGCTGGAGGTCGCCAGCGGCACCGGGCAGCACGCGGTGCATTTCGCCGCCGCCCTGCCCGGCGTGACCTGGCAGCCGAGCGACCCCGAGCCGGCCCTGCGCGCCAGCATCGACGGCTGGCGGGCGGAGGCCGCCCTGCCGAACCTCGCGGCCCCGCTGGCGCTCGACGCGGCCACCCACCCCTGGCCGCTGGAGCGGGCGGACGCGGTCGTCTGCATCAACATGATCCACATCGCCCCGTGGGCGGCCGGGCTGGGGTTGCTGCGCGGCGCCGGGGCCTTGCTGCCGCCGGGCGGGCCGCTGCTGCTCTACGGCCCGTTCCGCCGCGGTGGCGCCCACACCGCCCCGTCCAACGCCGCCTTCGACGCCGACCTGAAGGCCCGCGACCCCTCCTGGGGCGTGCGCGACCTCGAAACGGTAGAGACGGCGGCGCGCGGGCACGGGCTGGTGTTGGCCGGGGTGGTCGAGATGCCGGCCAACAACCTCACCGTGATCTTCCGGCGGGCAGGATAGCGCCCTACCCCGCCGGGGCCACGATCTTGACCGGCCGGCCGGCCGGCAGCGGGGTGCCCGGCGGCAGATCGTTGATGATGCGGAACAGGTCCTCGGCGCGCGGCTCCTGCGCCATGCGGGCGGCCATCGTCGCCGGGGTGTCGTTGGGACCGGCGGTCACCACCTGCACGCGGCGGGGCCGGAAACCCGCCGCCTCCGGCGCGGTGATGCGGCGGAAGCTGGAGGCGATCTGCCGGAACTGCGCATCGACACGCGACAGCCCGCCCTCCGGGGCCACGAAGGTGAAGCGGTAGAAGCGGTCGGGCGCCATGCGGATGGCGACCAGCCGCACATCGACCGCCCCCTGGTCGGTCCGGCCGCTGGTCACCGCGGTGGCGGCGGGCATGCCGTTGATGGTGACCGGCTCCAGGCCTACCAGCGGCGCCCCGGCCGCCCAGGTGCCCGAGATGTGCGCGACCGGGTCGGCGGTTCCCCCAGCGGGTGCCGTGTCGAAGATCAGCGCGGTCCCCGCGGTGCCGCGCCCGATCACCTGCTGCGTGCCGTTGAGCAGCGTGTAACCCTCCGGCACCTCGAAGCGGAATCCAAGCACGGGGTGGACGAAGGTCCGCCCGCGCACCAGCCCCTGCTCCGGGCTGTCGCCCCACACCACCCCGTCGATGGCGGCCAGGTAGGGTTGCACGGGCCGCTCGCCGGCACCTGGCGTCTGCTTGCGGGCGAGATCGGCCGCCTGCCGCACGCGCTCCTCGGTGCGCGGGTGGGTGGCGAAGAAGTCGAAGCCGGACGCCTCCCGCCCGGCAACCTGCGACTGGTACTGGTCGAAACGGCGCATCGTCTCCAGGAAGGTCGACATCGCCATGGGGTCGTAGCCGGCCGCCGCGAGGTAGCGCACGCCAAGCCCGTCCGCCTCCAGCTCCTGCCCGCGGGAATAGCCGGCCAGCACCGCCTCCGACCCGAGGTTGAGCGCCTGCGCCAGGACCGGGCTGCCGAGCACCGCGCCGAGCCCCGCGGTCAGCACCCCGGCGACGGTGGACTGGCTCATCCGCTCCGCCGTGTGGCGGCCGGTGACGTGGCCCATCTCGTGCGCCATCACCCCGGCCACCTCGGCCTCGTCCTCGGCGAGCGTCAGCAGGCCGCGGGTCAGGTAGACGTAGCCGCCGGGCAGCGCGAAGGCGTTGACCACGTCGCTGTCCAGCACGGTGAAGGTCCAGGGACCCTGCGGCCGCTCGGTCACCGCGGCCAGCCGCGCGCCGACCCGCCCCACCAGGGCCGTCAGCTCCGGATTCTTGTATTCGCCGCCGAACTGGGCGACGACCTTCGGATGCTCGGACGCGCCGAGCTCTTGCTCCTGCCCGGAGGGCAGCAGACCGGTGAACTGGCGTTCACCCGTCGCCGGGTTGACCGCGCAGGCGGCGAGCAGTAGGGCGGCGGCGAGCGCGCCCCCGCGGCGCCAGGATGCGGCGATGGTTCCCAAAGGCGGCATGGTGCGATGGACCCCCGTCGTTGCGGCAATATTGTTATGGTCGAGACCAACGGCTCAGAAGGACAACGGTGCCATGCCCGCAAGGTTCGCCCGCCGCCGCCTTTTCCTGCTTCCCGCCCTGCTGGCCCTGATCGCCGGGATGCCCACCCTCGCCGCCGCCTCCACCGGAAGCGAGGCGGTGGCTTGGGCGGCGCTGGCGCGGGGCGGGCACGTCATCCTGATGCGCCACGCCGCCACCGTGCCCGGCACCGGGGACCCGCCGGGCTTCCGGCTCGATGACTGCGCGACCCAGCGCAACCTCTCCGACGCCGGCCGCTCGGACGCGCGCGCCGCGGGCGAGCGGCTGCGGCGGGGGGGG
>OFDN01002140.1_pt1 | contig 11378 bp, 7 predicted proteins | sample 1520971 | NCBI WGS metagenome assembly OFDN01 (sample SAMEA94257418, study PRJEB24077) | hot springs metagenome | biome: Aquatic biome; feature: Geographical feature; material: Water | place: India | collected 2012-06-12 | depth 5 m | reverse complement strand
TCGACGGCAAGCCGGTGCTCGGCCTGCCGGGCTGCGCCAAGTCACCGAAGTACAATGGCTTCGACATGGTGCTGGAGCGTCTCGCCGCGCGCCTTCCGGTCGGCCGCGCCGAAATCGTGCGCATGGGCTCGGGCGGATTGCTGGCGGAGATTCCGACGCGGCCGCAGCCGCGAGACGAGACCGAGGCCGGCGAGGCCGGTCCGCAGCAGGCCCCGAGGGTCGCGGTGCTGGTGCTGGCCGCCGGTCGCTCGACGCGCATGGGCGGGCCGAACAAGCTTCTGGCCGAAGCCGACGGGGCTCCCCTCGTGGTGCACGCCGTGAAGGCGGCGCTCGCCTCCCAGGCGGTCGAGGTCGTGGTCGTGCTGGGTCACATGGCCGACGAGATCCGCCCCGTGATCGAGCAGGCGTTGCAAGCGAAGGCCAGGGTGCGCTTCGTCACCAATCCGGATTTTGCCGAAGGTCTCAGCACTTCGGTGCGTACGGGCATCGCGGCACTCGGCTCCAGCATCGACGCGGCGATCGTCCAGCTGGGCGACATGCCGGGTGTCGGGGCGCCGCTGCTCAATCGCCTGATGGCGGCCTTCAGCCCTGTCGAAGGCCGCTCGATCTGTGTTCCCACCGTCGGCGGCAAGCGCGGCAACCCCGTCCTGTGGGCGCGGCGCTTCTTCGCCGAGATCGGCAAACTGTCCGGCGACAGCGGCGCAAAGCACCTGATCGGCGAGCATGCCGATCTCGTCTGCGAGGTCGAGATGACGGGCGAGGCCGCGATCACCGACATCGACACGCCCGAGGCGCTGGCCGCCTGGCGGGCGCGGAGCACGGCATGAGTTTCACCCGATGAGCTTCGACGTCGCCGCCGTCCGCGGCCAGTTCCCGATCCTCTCCGAGATCATCGACGGGCTGCCGGTCCATTATCTCGACAATGGCGCGTCGGCACAGACGCCGCTCGCGGTCATGGACGCGGTGCGCCATTACGAGACGACCAGCCGCGCCAACGTGCTGCGCGGCGTCCATCGGCTGGCCGAGCGGGCGACCGAAGCCTATGAGAATGCCCGCGCCCAGGTCGCGTCTTTCCTCGGCGTGCCGACCATGGAGGTCGTCTTCACCGGGGGCTGCACGGCGGCGATCAACCTCGTCGCCTTTTCCTACGGGGCGCTTCTGAAGCCGGGGGACCACGTCCTGATCTCCGAGATCGAGCACCATTCCAACATCGTGCCGTGGCAGTTGCTGCGCGCGCGCGCCGGCATCGAACTCGACATGCTGCCGGTCACGACGGATGGTCGCATAGATCTGTCGGCTCTGCCGCGCCTGTTGACGCCACGCACGAAACTGGTGTCGCTGGCCCATGTCTCGAATGTCACCGGCGCGCTGCTCGACGTGCGCGCCGTGGTCGAAGCGGCGAAAGCGATGGGCGCCAGGGTCATGCTCGACGGCGCCCAGCGCGCGCCGCACGGGCCGCTCGACCTGCCGTCGCTCGGCGTCGATTTCTACGCCTTCGCTGGCCACAAGGCCTATGGACCCAATGGCATCGGCGCCCTGTGGGGCCGGCCGGAGTTGATGGAAGCGATGCCGCCGTTCATGGGCGGCGGCTCGATGATCGGTCGCGTGACCTTGGCCGAGACGACCTGGGCGCCGTCGCCGCGCCGCTTCGAGGCGGGCACGCCGGCCATCGGTCCGGCGATCGGGCTCGGCGCCGCCTGCGCCTGGATGCAGGGGCTGGACTGGACGGGCGCGCACGATCACGAGATGGCGCTGGTGCAACGGCTCATGGACGGGCTGCAGAATATCGAGGGCGCGCAGCTCTTCGGGCCGGCGAGCCTGCAGAATCGCTACCCGGTGGTGTCCTTCATGCTGGACGGTGTCCACCCGCACGACGTGGCCCAGACGCTCGATTCGTTCGGGGTCGCCGTGCGCGCCGGTCATCACTGCGCGCAGCCGCTGATGGATCGTTTCGATCTCGACGGCACGACGCGGGTCTCGATGGCGCCGTACAACGACAACAGCGACATCGACGCCTTGCTGGCCGGCGTCGCGCACGCCGCAAAGACCCTCCGATGAGCGACCAGCTCTACCAGGAACGCATCGTCGCGCTTGCCAAGGCGAAGACCGGGGCTGGCAAGCTCGAGAACCCGACGAAGACGGCGCGGCGCGACAACCCGCTGTGCGGCGATCGCGTGATCCTCGACGTGAAGCTCGACGGGGCAGGGCGCATCGCCGAGATCGCGCATCAGGTGAGGGGCTGCTTGCTCTGCCAGGCTTCGGCCTCGGCTCTTTCGTCGGTCGCGGTCGGCCGCGACGCCGCCGGGATCGCGGAACTGCGTCACGACGCCGAGCGCGCCCTCGGCCGCGAGCCCGGCGAGACGCACGAGCCATTCGACGCCTTCGCGCCGGTGGCCGCGCACAAGTCGCGGCAGGAATGCGTGCTGCTGCCGCTCGAAGCATTGAAGGACGCGCTTTCTTAAATATGTCGTCCTGAGCGCAGCGAAGGACCTAGCGGAACGACCAACGCACTCAATGGCGAGCGCGAGATCCTTCGCTTCGCTCAGGATGACAGAAGCGTAGTTTCGTCGCTCCTCCGCCGTGCTTGTGTCACAGTCGCCGTTCAGGCTGATTTCGTATCTCCCGGGAGAGACCATGCGCCTTATGATGAACGTCGTGGCCCTGCTGGGGCTGATCGCGTTCCCGACCTTCGCCTTTGCTCAGGACCTCGCGCTGAAGCGGGTCATGTTGTCGTCTGGCGGGCTCGGTTACTTCGAATACGAGGCAAGCGTCGACGGCGACGCCACACTGAAGCTGACCGTCGGGCTCGGCCAAGTCGACGACGTGCTCAAGAGCCTCGTCGTGTACGACGACAAGGGCGGCGTCGGCGGCTTGAGCCTCCCGGGACGCGAGCCGCTGGCGCAGGCGTTCAAGGACCTGCCGTTCGACCAGAATTCGCTGGGCTCGCCGGCCGAGCTCCTCTCCACCCTGAAAGGCGCACAGGTCACCGTGGGTGGCAGCCGCGCGCTCACCGGCCGCGTCGTGTCGGTCGAGGATGATCCGCTGGTACTCCCCGACAACAAGGGCACGATGAAGCGCACGCGCGTGACCCTTTACACCGACCGCGGACTGCAGCAGTTCATCCTCGAGGAAGCCGAGAACCTGCAGTTCGCCGACCCGGCGTTGCGCGAGAAGGTCGGACAGGCGCTGGTCGCCATCCAGGGCAACCGCGCCAAGGATGCCCGCACGATCGATCTTACGATGCGCGGCCAAGGCAAGCGCACGGTGCGGGTCGCCTACATCGTCGAGGCGCCTGTGTGGAAGGCGTCCTACCGGCTCACCCTCGGCGCCGATCCAACCGCCGCGCGTTCGGCCCTGCAGGGCTGGGCCATCGTCGAGAACCTGAGCGGCCAGGATTGGAAGGATGTCGATCTGACTCTCGTGTCGGGCCGCCCGGTCGCTTTCCATCAAGCCCTCTACAACGCCTACTACGTGACGCGTCCGGAGGTGCCGGTGGAGATCGCGGGCCGCCTGATGCCGGGGATCGATCGCGGCGGAGTTACGGCCGATCAGCGTGCAAAGTCGTCCCCGCTGATGCCGGCACCTGCGCCGTACCGTGCGCAGCAGGAGCGGTCGGTCGGCGCGATGGCGCCACCGCCACCGCCACCGCCTCCGCCGGCCGGAATGGCCGCCGCGGCCGAGCAGATTGAGGCGAGCGATGCCGCCACGCAGGTGATCTTCAAGTTCCCGCGCGCCGTCAGCGTCGAGAACGGTCGCACCCTGTCGATTCCGATCGTCGATCGCCAGGTGCCGGTGCAGCGTCTCGCGCTCTATCAGGCCGAGACGGCCGCTCGCAATCCGCTGGCCGCGATCCGCCTGACGAATGACGGCGAATCGGGCCTGCCGCCGGGCATCATCACGCTCTACGAGCGCGATAAGGCTGGCTACGTCTCCTATGTCGGCGACGCGCGGCTGTCGGGTTTTCCGGTGGGCGAGACTCGCCTGCTGGCCTATGCGCTCGACGAGAAGATCGTCATCGAGCGCGACGTGGCGCAGACCGATCGCGTGGCCTCCGGCACCATCGCCAACGGCGCCCTGCGGCTCTCGCGGATCGTGCGGCAGACGACCGTCTATCGTGTGCGCGGGCCGGCCAAGGAGCCGCGGCAGCTCATCGTCGTGCAGCGCCGCCTGCCGGGTTGGGCGCTGGCCAAGCCCGAGGCGAAGGACGTGGAACTCAGCGAGGGCAACTACCGCATCCCGTTCCAGCTTCCGGGCGGCGACCAGACGCAGACCTTCGAGGTGGTTCAGCAACAGACCCAGCAGCAGGAAATCCGGCTGGTCGAAAGCGCCGCCGATCAGATCCGCGTCTATGCCCAGGCGCGCGAGTTCGACGCCAGGACTCGCGATGCGCTGACCCGTGTGCTGCAACTGCAGCAGGCGACCGCAGAAGCCCAGCGCAAGGTCCAGCAGGTCGATGCCGAGCGGCAGGCGATCGTGCAGGAGCAGGCCCGTCTGCGTGATAATCTCGCGCGCGTGCCGGCGAACAGCGACCTGCAGCGTCGCTATCTCGCCACGCTCGACAAGCAGGAGACCGACCTCGAGGCGCTCGCCAAGCGTCGTGCGGAGGCCGACAAGGCCGTCGAGGAAGCCCGCGCCGCGCTGCGCACCTATGTGAGCCAGCTCGGCTGATCTCGAGAAGGATCCCTCGCTGCGCTCGGGATGACAATTTTGCTGGGACTGGCGCAGTGCGTCGATGCAACAAACGTTGTCATCCCGAGCGCAGCGAGGGACCTTTGTCGGATCAGCCCGCCCGCAACGTCCTCACCGCATCGTCGCGGCGGAAGAGGTAGAGGAGCGCGCGCAAGGCCTTGCCCCGCTCCGTTTGCAGGTCGGGGTCACGCGCGATCACCAGTCGCGCATCGTCACGCGCGGCTTCCAGCAACTCGTTATGGATCGCGAGATCGGCCAGGCGCATGTCGGGCAGGCCGCTCTGCCGCGTGCCCAGAAGCTCGCCGGCGCCGCGCAGCTTCAGATCTTCCTCGGCAATGCGGAAGCCGTCCTCGGTCTCGCGCATGATCGCCAGGCGTGACTTGGCGGTCTCGCCGAGCGGGAGGGCGTAGAGCAGCAGGCAGGTCGACTTGGCGCTGCCGCGCCCGACGCGACCGCGCAACTGGTGCAGCTGGGCCAGACCAAAGCGCTCCGCATGTTCGATCACCATGACCGTGGCCGCCGGCACGTCGACACCGACCTCGATCACCGTCGTGGCGACCAGGATCGACAGGCGCCCGTCGGCAAAGGCGGCCATCGTGGCCTCGCGCTCGGCGCTCTTCAGCCGTCCGTGCAACAGCCCGACCTTGCCGGGAAAGCGATCGCTGAGGATGCGGAAGCGCTCCTGTACGTTGGCGAGGTCGATTTCCTCGGACTCCTCGATCAGCGGGCAGACCCAGTAGACGCGCGCGCCGGTCGCGATCTGACGGCCGATCCCCTGGGCGACTTCGCCGACCCGCTCGAGCGGGATGGTGCGTGTGTCGATCGGCTGGCGGCCTTTCGGCTTCTCGGTGAGCTTGGAGACATCGAGATCACCATAGGCCGCCAGCATCAGGGTGCGCGGGATTGGCGTCGCCGTCATGACGAGCAGGTCGACGGCGTGCCCCTTGGACGACAGCGCCATGCGCTGATGCACGCCGAACCGGTGCTGCTCGTCGACCACGGCCATGGCGAGGTCGGCGAATTCGACGTCCTCCTGCACCAGCGCATGCGTGCCGACCACGAGCTGGATCGTGCCGTCGGACAGGCTCTGCAGGGTCTGCTTCTTCTGGCGCTGGCCGTCGCGCCCCGTGAGCAGGGCGACCTTCACCCCGGCGGCGTCCGCGAGCGGCGAGATGGTCGCGAAGTGCTGGCGCGCCAGCAGCTCGGTCGGCGCCATCATCGCCGCCTGCGCGCCGGCCTCGACGCAGATGAGCATGGCGAGCAGGGCGACCAGCGTCTTGCCGCTGCCGACATCGCCCTGCAGCAGCCGGACCATGCGCTCCTCCTTACCGAGATCGTCGGCGATCTCGGCGATGGCCTGGGTCTGGCTGGCGGTCAGCTCGAAACCCAGCGAGGCGAGGGCGGCCTGACGCAGGCGACCATCGCCCCTGGTGGCGTGACCCGCCAGCGTGCGGTTGTGATGGCGCACCAGCGCGATGGCGAGCTGGCTGGCCAGCAGTTCGTCGAAGGCGAGGCGTGCGCGGGCCGGGTGGGCGGGTGACAGGTCGCCGAGTTCCTCGGGCGCGTGCGCGCGGGCGACGGACGCCTTCCAGTCGCTCCAGCCCTGCTTCTTGTGGAAGGCGGTGTCCTGCCATTCGGTGAGAGCCGGCGCGCGCTCGACGGCAGCGGTGATGGCCTTCTGCACCGGCTTCTGCGTCAGGCCGGCGGTCAGCCCATAGACCGGTTCGACCCGCAGGATGGAGTCCCGCTCCTCGAGCGGCACGACATGGTCGGGATGCGTCATCTGCACCTCGCCCTGGTAGATCTCGACCTTGCCGCTCACCACGCGCGTCTCGCCGGGCGGCAGAAGCTTCTTGAGATAGTCCTCGCGGCCGTTGAAGTAGGTGAGACAGAGCCGGCCGGTCTCGTCGCTGCACCAGACCTTGTAGGGCTGGCGCGGGCTGTGCGGGACGATGTGTTCCTCGACGACGACGGTGAGCGTCGCCACCTCGCCGCCGCGCGCCTGGGCGACATCGGGCGCATTCCGGCGATCGATCACGCCGGCGGGCAGGTGCCACAGGAGATCGACGACCAGCGGGCCTGCAAGTTTCTCCACGAGCGTACCCAGCCGCGGACCGATTCCGGGCAGCGACGTGACCTGGGCGAAGAGGGGGGTGAGGGCTTGCGGGCGCATGGTTGGCTTGATCAGGGGCTGCGTGACTTCGCCATCGCCGCCGCCTATATGCTACGCCCCTTTTTGTTCCGGGCCTGGGGAAAACATGAGCGCCGACACGGATCTGGAAACGCGCCGGAAGCGTTTGCTCTACCGCAGCACCTATCGCGGCAACAAGGAGAACGACATCCTCCTTGGCCAGTTCGCGCGCGCGCATCTCGGGGACTTCGGCAGCGTCGAACTCGACCAGTACGAGCGCCTGCTCGCGGTCGGTGACAACGACATCTACGACTGGGTCTCCGGCAAGGTGGAAGTCCCGGCGGATCAGGATTCGCCCGTAGTTCGCAAGCTGCTGGCGTTTCGCGTGAGGTTCTAGTGGCTCTGCCGTTCGCCGGTGCGCTGGCCGCGATTCCCCGCAAGGCCGTCAAATGGACCATCGCGGGCCTCCCCGAGGGCGCCGACGCGCTGATCCTGGCCGAGCTGGCGCGCGCCACCGGTGGCACCGACATTCTGCACGTGGCGCGCGACGGGCAGCGGCTGGAGCGCTTGCAGGACGGGCTGCGCTTCTTCAATCCCGAGCGCGAGGTGCTGGTCTTCCCGGCCTGGGATTGCCTGCCCTACGACCGCATGTCGCCGCATCCCGACATCGTGGCCGAGCGACTGGAGACGCTGAGCCGGCTGGCCGCGCCCAAGCCGGCCGGTGCGCCGGCGCGCATCATCCTGGCTTCCGTCGGTGCGGCACTGCAGCGGGTGCCACCGAGGAGCCTCTATGCCGAGGCGGCGACGATCCTGCGCAAGGGCCAGACTCTCGACGTGGCCTGGCTCACGAAGTTCCTGGGCGAGAACGGCTACGGCCGCGCCGAGACGGTGATGGAGCCGGGCGAGTTCGCCGTGCGCGGCGGCCTGTTCGATCTCTTCCCGCCGGGCACGACGGAGCCGCTGCGCCTCGACCTGTTCGGCGACACGCTGGAGTCGATCCGCTCCTTCGATCCGATGAGCCAGCGTTCGACCGGGGCGCGCGACGAGGTCGTGCTGCTGCCGGTCAGCGAAGTCCTGCTGACACCCGAGAGCATCGAGCGGTTCCGCAGCGGCTATCGCGAGCTCTTCGGCAACGTGTCGGGCGAGGACCTGCTCTACGAAGCGGTCTCGGCCGGCCAGCGCCATGTCGGCGTCGAGCACTGGCTGCCGCTGTTCCACGATCACATGGAGACGCTGCTCGACTATTGCCCCGGTGCGGTCGTCACCGCCGACCATGAGGCGACGGAAGCCTTCAACGCGCGCTACGAGCTGATCGCCGACTATTACGACGCGCGCCAGAAGACCGGCGCGAAGGGCGGCATGACCGGCGGTGCGGATTACAAGCCCGTCCCGCCGGAGCGGCTCTACATGAAGCCGTCGGAATGGGAGCGCCTGCTGGACGGCCGCACCGTCGCGCAGTTCTCAACCTTCGATTCGGCGCCTGGTGCTGTGAACACGATCGACCTGGGCGGCCGCCGCCATGAGGGTTTCGCGCAGGCGCGCACGGCGCAGGGCGTGAATCTGTTCGACAAGGTGGCCGAGCATGTGAAGGCGGCCAACGCCGCCGGCCGACGCATCGTCGTCGCAGGCTACACCGACGGCTCGACGATGCGACTCCAGCACCTCCTGCAGGAGCATGGCGCCACCACGCCGGTGCTGGCGGCCGACTTCGCCATGGTGCAGGCCTTGCCGGCAGGCGTCGTCGCCATCGTGATCTGGCCGCTGGAGCACGGGTTCGTTCTCGATGGGCTAGAGGTGATCGGCGAGGAGGACATCCTCGGCGACCGCCTGTCGCGTCCCGCCAAGAAGCGGCGCCCCTCGGAGCGCTTCATCGCGGAAGCCTCGGCGCTGAGCGACGGCGACCTGGTGGTGCATCGCGAGCATGGCGTCGGACGCTACGAGGGACTGGTGACGCTCGAGATCCAGAACGCGCGCCACGACTGCCTGCGGCTCACCTACGAAGGCGGCGACAAGCTCTTCGTGCCGGTCGAGAACATCGACGTGCTGAGCCGCTACGGTGCGGGCGAGGAGGGTGCCGTCCTCGACCGCCTCGGCGGCGTCGCCTGGCAGTCGCGCAAGGCCCGGCTGAAGCAGCGCATCGCCGACATGGCCGACCGCCTGATCCAGATCGCCGCCGAGCGCGCGATCCGGCGCGGCGAGACGCTGAATCCGCCCGAGGGCCTCTACGAGGAATTCTGCGCGCGCTTCCCCTATGCCGAGACCGACGATCAGCTCCAGGCCATCTCCGACGTGATGGACGACCTGTCGTCGGGCAAGCCGATGGACAGGCTGGTCTGCGGCGATGTCGGCTTCGGCAAGACCGAGGTCGCCTTGCGCGCGGCCTTCGTGGCGGCCCTGTCGGGCAAGCAGGTGGCCGTGATCGGGCCGACGACCCTGCTGGCCCGCCAGCATCACCGCACCTTCGTCGAGCGTTTTCAGGGCATGCCGGTGAACATCGGTCGCCTGTCGCGTCTGGTGCCGGCCAAGGAAGCCAAGGCCACCAAGGAAGGGCTGAAGGACGGCACCGTCAACATCGTGTGCGGCACGCATGCGCTGCTGGCCAAGAGCATCGAGTTCAAGGATCTCGGCTTGCTGATCGTCGACGAGGAGCAGCATTTCGGCGTCAACCACAAGGAGCGGCTGAAAGAGCTGCGCGCCGACGTCCATGTGCTGACGCTGACCGCGACGCCGATCCCCCGCACGCTCCAGCTTGCGCTGACCGGCGTGCGCGACATGAGCCTGATCGCCACGCCGCCGGTCGATCGCCTGGCCGTGCGCACCTTCATCACGCCGTTCGACGCCGTCACGATCCGCGAGGCGCTGCTGCGCGAGCAGTTCCGCGGCGGCCAGACCTTCTACGTCTGCCCGCGCGTGGAAGACCTCGCCTCGGTTGCCGCCGAGATTCGCGAACTGGTGCCGGAGATCCGCCTCGGCATGGCGCACGGCAAGATGCCGCCGACGACCATCGAGAACACGATGCAGGACTTTGTCGAGGGCAAGTTCGACGTGCTGCTCTCGACCAATATCGTGGAAAGCGGCCTCGACATCCGCAATGCCAACACGATGATCATCCATCGCGCCGACATGTTTGGCCTGGCGCAGCTCTACCAGCTGCGCGGCCGGGTGGGTCGCGGCAAGACGCGCGCCTACGCCTATCTGACCGTGCCGCCGGGACGGGCGTTGAACGAGTCCGCGGCCAAGCGGCTCGAGGTGATGCAGACGCTCGATACGCTGGGCGCGGGTTTCCAGCTCGCCAGCCACGATCTCGACATCCGCGGCGCCGGCAACCTGCTGGGCGACGAACAGTCGGGGCACATCCGCGAGGTCGGCATCGAGCTCTACCAGCAGCTCCTGGAGGAGGCCGTCGCGGCGGCGCGGGGACGCTCGCAGGAAGCCGAGAAGTCGGAATGGTCGCCGCAGATCAATCTCGGCATCCCGGTCTTGATCCCTGAGGAATACGTGCCCGACCTTGCGGTCCGCATGGGCCTCTACCGGCGCCTGGGCGGCCTGACCAGCCAGAGCGAGATCGATTCGTTCGCCGCCGAACTGGTCGACCGGTTCGGCCGCATGCCGGTCGAGGCCGAGTTCCTGTTGAACACCGTCGCTCTGAAACTTCTGTGCCGCGCCGCCCAGGTGGAGAAGATCGACGCGGGCGAGAAAGCCGTCGTCTTCAGCTTCCACGACAACAAGTTCGAGCGTCCCGACCGGCTGATCGGCTGGATCCAGAAGAATGCCCCGCTGGTGAAGCTCAGGCCCGACCACCGCGTGATCGTGATGCGCGTCTGGAAGGACGAACGCCAGCGGCTTTCGGGCGTGACGTCGATCGTTTCTTCCCTGGCGAAGCTCGCCGCTTAGTCCGGGGCTTCTTCATCAGTGTCTTCGCCGCACGGCGGGCGCAGCGCAAAAGCCAGTCGCTGAGCCGCGTGTCGCCCGAAGCGCGCGCGAGAGTGACGGCGCCGACCGCCAGGATCGCCACCGCGGTCGCGTCGGCGTCCAGCGTGCGCTTCCTTCCGCGGGCCATCTCCGCAATCACGCCATGCAGCACGTTGGCATAGGCGAGCCGGGCCGCCAGCGGCGATCGCGCCACGTCGCCCGCCAGCGAGGCGAGAGCGCAGCCCTGCGCGGTGGCCGTCAGGGCCTCGCGGTCGAGATATTCGTCTAGAACGCTGTCGAGCGTCTCGGCGGCACGGAGCTTTGGCAGCAGCCCGTGTCCCATGCGCACGGTTTCGGCGAACAGATCGTCCTTCGAGGTGAAATGCGCATAGAACGCACCGCGCGTCAGTCCGGCGGCCAGCATGATGTCGTCGATGTTGGTTCCAGCATGGCCGCGCAGCCGGAACAGCCGGGCGGCATGCTCGACGATCTCGGCCCGGATGGCGGCCTTGCGGATGGCGCTGATGGGCATTGTATGTCGATCACCATATCATATGATGATCGACATATCATCGTCGAATCGCCACACGCACCTTGTCATCCCGAGCGTAAGCGAGGGACCTTTGCGGGCAATACTAAACGTCCC
>OFDN01002139.1_pt1 | contig 11383 bp, 10 predicted proteins | sample 1520971 | NCBI WGS metagenome assembly OFDN01 (sample SAMEA94257418, study PRJEB24077) | hot springs metagenome | biome: Aquatic biome; feature: Geographical feature; material: Water | place: India | collected 2012-06-12 | depth 5 m | reverse complement strand
CTCGCCTACGGGACGCAGACCATCCAGCCGGTCGACAAGATCACCGGCCCCGGCAACGCCTTCGTCGCCGCCGCCAAGCGCCGGGTCTTCGGGCGCGTGGGCATCGACATGATCGCCGGTCCGTCGGAAATCCTGGTCATCGCCGACGCCGACAACGACCCCGACTGGATCGCGCTCGACCTCCTGAGCCAGGCCGAACACGACGCAAGCGCGCAGTCGATCCTGGTCACCGACAGCCCCGCTTTCGGAGACGCCGTGGCAAGATCGGTCGCCAAGCGCCTGGAAACGCTGGAAAGACGCGCGATCGCCGGGGCCTCCTGGGCGCAGCACGGCGCGGTCATCGTGACCCGCGACCTGACCGAGGCTGCCCAGCTTTCCAACCGCGTTGCTCCCGAACACCTGGAGCTTTGCACCGCGGACCCCGAAGCTCTGGCGAAAAAGATCACCCACGCCGGCGCGATCTTCCTCGGTCAATATACGCCCGAGGCCATCGGCGACTATATCGGCGGGCCGAACCATGTCCTGCCCACCGCGCGGTCGGCCCGCTTTTCCTCGGGCCTTTCGGTCCTCGACTTCATGAAACGCACCACGCTGGCCCGGATGACGCCCGAGGCGCTGAAAGCCATCGGCCCCGCCGCCGAACGCCTGGCGACATCCGAAAGCCTGCAGGCCCACGGGCTGTCTGTCCGGGCGCGCCTAGACCGGCTGAACGACTGACTTGCACCAAGGGGCGCGCTCGGGCATCACGGGCAGACCTTTCGGGAACCGCCCATGACCAACCGCATCTGCCAGATCGAGATCGACGAGAAGGGCCTTGCCCGCCCCACGCCCGAGATCGAACAGGAACGCCGCGTCGCGATCTACGACCTTCTGGAGGAGAACTCCTTCATCCCCGCCCGCCGCCCCGATCGCGAGATGCCGGACGGCCCCTATCGCGTCCTCCTCGCCATCCGCGAAGGCCGACTGGTCTTCGACATCGCCACGGAAAGCGGCGAAAAGGCCGCCGAATTCCACCTTTCGCTCGGGCCCTTCCGGCAGGTGGTGAAGGACTACTTCCAGATCTGCGAATCCTACTTCGACGCCGTCAAACGCCTGCCGCCCAGCCAGATCGAGGCGATCGACATGGCGCGGCGCGGTATCCACAACGAGGGCGCCTCGATCCTGCGCGACCGGCTGGACGGCAAGGCCAGCGTCGACACCGACACCGCGCGCCGCCTTTTCACCCTGATCTGCGTCCTGCACTGGGGCTGATCTTGGGCGACTTCCCTCAGTCCGTCCTCTTCTGCTGCGACCACAATGCCGTCCGCTCGCCCATGGCCGAGGGGCTGATGAAGCAGATGTACGGCCAGCGCGCCTATGTCCAATCCGCGGGCGTCAAGAACGACATGGAGATCGACGGCTTTTCCGTCGCGGTCTGCAAGGAGCTGGGGATCGAGCTCTCCCGCCACCGCTCGCGGTCTTTCGAGGAAATGCAGGATTGGGGCGACGACCTCAGCCAATTCGACCTCATCATCGCGCTCAGCCCCGCCAGCCAGCGCATGGCGCTGGAACTGACCCGGTTCCACCATCTGGAGATCGAGTACTGGCCGATCCTTGACCCCACGGGATTGGGCGAAACGCGGGATGCCAAGCTTGCGGCCTATCGCCAGGCGCGGGACCAGATCAGGACGCGGATGCTGGAACGCTTCGGGCCGCCGAGCGAGCCCACCGACCCCTAGGCTGGGCTTCAGACCGGCAACCTTGCAGGAACGGCCTTTCTGACCTATATTCTAGTCAGAGGTGCACCATGCAGATCGCCATCGCCGACGCCAAGGCCCGCTTTGCCGACCTGATCCGCCGTGCCGAAGCCGGGGAAAACATCGTTCTGACCCGTCATGGCAAACCCGTCGCCCGGCTGACCGGTTCACAAAGGCCACAGGACCTGCCGCTCTATGGCGCGCTCAAGGGCCGCATCCGCATCGCCGAGGACTTCGACGCGCTGCCCGAAGGCTTCACTGCGGGCCTTTCCGGCCCAATCGAGCCTGAATGATCCTTGTCGATACGCACGTCCTGCTTTGGGCGCTGGCGGACGACCCCCGCCTGACTCCCCGCATGCGTGGGGTTCTGGACACTGCCAATCTTCGCTTTCTCAGCGCAGTCTCGATCTGGGAAATCGAGATCAAGCGCGCGCTTGGCAAGCTTTGGATCGACGGTGATGCCGTTGATATTGCGGGCCGCGCAGGATTCTCCCCTCTGGCAATCACCTGGGACCACGCCGCCGAGGCCGGTCGTCTGCCGCCGCATCACGCCGATCCGTTCGACCGCCTTCTCATTGCTCAGGCCCGGATCGAGGGCATACCGATTCTGACAGCGGACCAAAGCTTTGCGGCCTACGACGTAGCGCGAGCCTAGGTCGGCAGCGCGCCTGCCCCCCTACCTACTCCGCCGCCATAGCCATCTTCCCCGCCATGATCCGGGGCAGCGCGCCTTCGATCCAGCCGACCAGCGCCACGACATGGCCCGCAGCCTCGCGGCCCAGCGGGGTCAGTTCGTAATCGACATGCGGCGGCACCACCGGATGCGCGGTGCGCAGGACGAACCCGTCCGCCTCAAGGTCCTTCAGTGTCTGGCTTAGCATCCGTTCGCTGACCCCGCCCACCTTGCGACGCAACTCGGCAAAGCGGTGCGGGCCAGTCGCCAGCGCCACCATCACCAGCGTGCCCCAGCGGTTGGTCAGGTGGTTCAGGATCACACGAGACGGGCAATCCGCCGCCAGCACGTTCCCAAGGTTCCAGCCGTCCAGAAGCCCCTGTGCGTCGCGTTCCATCATGCTGTGTGGCCTTTCGGGATACTAACAAATTTGTGCGTACTTCCTTTTCGTAAGTAAAGCGATATCTGTCTCTCGTCAACCAATGGAGAGACCCCATGACCATCGCCATCACTGGTGCCACCGGCCAGCTCGGCCGTCTTGCCATCGCCGCACTCAAGGCCCGCGGCGCGTCCCCCGTCGCGCTGGCCCGCGACCCGTCGAAAGCCGACCTCGGCGTCGAGACCCGCGCTTTCGACTACACCAAGGCCGATCCGGCGGCGCTGAACGGGGTCGAGACGCTGGTCCTGATCTCGTCGAACGACTTCAATGACCGCGCGGGCCAGCATCGGAACGCCATCGCGGCGGCCCAGGCTGCAGGGGTGAAGCGCATCCTTTACACCTCGATCCTGAAGGGCGACCAAAGCCCGATGATCCTGGCGCAGGACCACATCGCGACCGAGGCCGCGATCAGGGACAGCGGCATCCCGGCCACGATCCTCCGCAACGGTTGGTATACCGAGAATTACACCGGGGCGCTGGGCGCGGCGGTTCAGCATGGCGCGATCATCGGCGCGGCGGGGGAGGGTCGGGTGAACTCCGCCGCCCGGAAGGACTATGCCGAGGCGATTGCGGTGACGGCGCTGGATGCGTCCCACGCGGGCAAGGTCTATGAGCTTGCGGGTGACACCGCGCATACCGGTGCCGACCTGGCCGCCGCCGTGGCGAAGGCCGCCGGGAAACCCGTGGCCTATGTGTCGATGCCCCAGGGCGATTACGCCAAGGCGCTGGCGGGGTTCGGCTTGCCAGAAGGCCTTTCGCAGGTCCTTGCCGACAGCGATGCCCACGCCGGGCAGGGTGCGCTATCCGACGACAGCCGTACGCTCAGCCGCCTGATCGGGCGTCCGACGACCCCGATAGCCGAGACGATCGCGGCAGCGCTCTGACCTCCGGATCGGCCCCGGTGACCCTCGGGGCCAATCCTTTCCAAATCCCTAACGTCCGCGACCAAGCTGTTGATAATACTGGGTCATCGGCGTTTGTCCACCGTGGACACATCCTACGGAATGATCTCGAACCGGTCGACGTCGACCATGCCGAAGTCGGTGATCTTCAGGTGCGGGATCACCGGCAGAGCCAGGAAGGCAAGCTGGAGGAAGGGTTCCTCCAGAGTCACCCCCAGCGACCGCGCCGCCGCCCGGAGTGCCACCAGCTTTTCCCGGACCTCTTCGAACGAGGCCAGACTCATCAGCCCCGCGACCGGCAGGGCAAGCTCGGCCAGGACCCGGCCGCCATCGACCACCACGAACCCGCCCTCGATCTGCCCCAGCCGGGTCGCGGCCAGGGCCATGTCCCCGTAGTCGGCCCCCACGACGGCGATGTTGTGGTGGTCGTGGCAGACCGTGGACCCGATGGCCCCCCGTTGCAGCCCGAGGCCCCTGACGAACCCCGTCGCGCGGTTGCCGTTGACCCCGTGCCGCTCGATCACCGCGATCTTCACCAGGTCGCGGGCCAGGTCCGGCCGCTTGTCCCCGTCCTGGGGCGCGATGTCGAAGGTCAGGTGTTCGGTGATGATCTTGCCCGGCAGGATGCCGATCACTGGCGTCTCGACCCGGTTGCCCCCGGTGCGGAAATGCGCGGCCTCGACCGGCGGGGCCTTGACCGAATGACGGGCAACGGGGGCGGTTGTCTGACGGGCCGCAAAGGCCGCATCGTCCGCGATCACGCCGCCAGCGAGGACCAGGCTGGCGTGGCAGCCTTCAAGCCCGTCGATCACCGCGATGTCGGCCCGCTTGCCCGGCGCGATCAGCCCGCGATCCTTCAGCCCGAAGGCTTCGGCCGCTGAAAGGGAGGCCGCCCGGTAAACCGCCAGGGGCGGCGCACCGAGGGCGATTGCGGTCCGGATCATGTAGTCGAGATGCCCGTGTTCGCCGATGTCGAGCGGGTTCCTGTCGTCGGTGCAGAGGCAGAGGTAGGGGGAGAACCGTTCGGTGAGGAGGCCGGAAAGCGCGTGCAGGTCCTTCGACACCGACCCTTCCCGGATCAGCACCCGCATCCCCTTGCGGAGTTTTTCCAGCCCTTCCTCGTAAGTGGTGGCTTCATGTTCGGTACGGATACCCGCCGAGATGTAGCCGTTCAGGTCATTTCCCCGCAAAAGCGGCGCATGCCCGTCGATGTGGCGGCCCTGGAAGGCCCGCAGCTTTTCGATGCACTCGGGGTTCTTCATCAGGACACCGGGGTAGTTCATGAACTCGGCCAGGCCGATGACCTTCGGATGGTCCATGAAGGGGATCAGGTCCGCCGCCGACAACCGCGCCCCCGTGGTCTCCATATGGGTGGACGGCACGCAGGAGGACAGCTGCACCCGCAGGTCCATGACCAGTTGCGACGCCGACTCAAGGAAATAGCGGATGCCCTTGATGCCACAGACGTTCGCGATTTCGTGCGGGTCGCAGATTGCAGTGGTCACCCCGCGCGGGGTCACGCAGCGGTCGAACTCGTGCGGCGTGACGAGCGAGGATTCCACATGCAGGTGCGTGTCGATGAAGCCGGGGACCAGCACGCGACCGGAGACGTCGATCTCGCGCTTGCCCGCGTAGCTGCCGAAGACGCCGACGATGGTGTCGCCGCAGATCGCGACGTCGGTTTCCACCAGATCGCCCGTGATCAGGTCGAAGACCCGTCCCCCCTTCAGCACCAGGTCGGCCGGCTCCACGCCCCGGCCTTGATCAATTCTGTCGGCAAGCGGCGCTTTCGGCATGGCATTCTCCTTTCCGATCAGGGAACCTGAAAGCCCGTGCGGCGTCTAGTGGCCGTGACTTCGTTGGACACCTCCATGCGCCCCCTGCGCGGCATTGCCCTGAAACTGGCCTCGGTGATGGTGTTCATCGTGATGGCCAGCCTGATCAAATCCACCGCGCAACATGTCCCGGCGGGGCAGGCGGTGTTTTTCCGGTCCTTCTTTGCGATCCCGGTGATCGTGGTCTGGCTTGCCTGGCGGAAGGAGCTGTCGACGGGGCTGAAGACGAAAGAGCCGCTTGGCCATGTCTGGCGCGGAGTGGTCGGGACCACCGCGATGGGGTTGGGCTTCGCGGGTCTGGGCTACCTGCCGCTGCCCGAGGTCACCGCCATCGGCTATGCCGCGCCTCTCTTGACCGTGGTCTTTGCGGCGATGTTCCTGGGCGAGGAGGTGCGGATCTTCCGCATCTCGGCGGTTATTCTGGGGATGATCGGTGTGCTGATTGTATTGACCCCGCGCCTGTCGATCGACCCCGAGACGGCAAGCATCGCCGAGGCGCTGGGGGCGATGCTGGTCCTGGGGGGCGCGGTCTTTGCGGCGCTGGCGCAGGTCTTCGTGCGCAAGCTGGTGAACACCGAACAGACCTCGGCCATTGTCTTCTGGTTCTCGGTCACCGCGACGGTGATGTCCTTGATCACGCTGCCCTTCGGCTGGGTCTGGCCCACGGCCGGAGAAGCGGCGATCCTGGTTTTGGCGGGGCTTCTGGGCGGCCTGGGCCAGATTCTCTTGACCTCCAGCTATCGCGAGGCCGATGCATCGCTGGTGGCACCTTTCGACTATGCCTCGATGATCTTTGCACTGGGGATCGGCTATTTCGTCTTTTCCGAAGTGCCGACCTTGCCGATGCTGGGCGGCGCCGCGCTGATCGTGACTGCGGGTATCCTGATCATCTGGCGCGAGCGGAAACTGGGTCTGGAACGGGCGCGGCAAAGAAAGGCGATGACGCCGCAAGGCTGAGAGGCCGATCGCCTGGACCATGTCGTCGCGCCAGGACAGCGGCCGGGGCCGATAAAGCGCCGAGCCGAGGGCGCGCTGCTGCTTTTCCAGGAGGCCGATGTCTTCCTTCGCAGCCCTTTCCCAGCGGTCGGCAACCTGCACATCTTGCGATCAGAACACCTCTTTCACAGCCTCCATCGCCACATAGGTCGAGGTCGAGGCGACATGGGGCAGGGCCGAGATCACCTCGCCCAGTACGCGGCGGTAGGACTGGATATCGGCGGTGCGGACCTTGAGAAGGTAGTCGAAGCTTGACGCCATCATGTGGCATTGTTCCACTTCGGGCACGGTCAGGACGGCCTTGTTGAACGCGGTCAGCGCGGCTTCGCGCGTGTCCGAAAGCCGGACCTCGACGAAGGCCACATGCGCCTGACCCATGCGGATCGGGTCGAGGATGGCGCGGTAACCGGTGATGATTCCTGCGTCTTCCAGCCGCTTCATCCGCGCCTGGGTCGGGGATTTCGACAGCCCGATCCGGCGGGCGAGTTCAACGGCGGCGATCCGGCCCTCGGTCTGCAGGACGCGCAGGATCGCCAGGTCGAAACGGTCAAGATCGGCGCGGTCGTTTGGCATCGGTGCTTCCCTGATTTCCCGGTATCTGGCCTGCATACAGCATGATCTTCAGGAAAACAGCCTGCGAAATTCGGGATATTCTGGGCGGAAAGAGAGGTGCCCGTCATGCGATCCGAAACTGCCCCTGCCGCCTGGTCCGTCATCACCACCGGAGCGCTGACCGACGAGACCGCGCTTGTGCAGCGGCTGGTGGCCGAGGCGGCCCTGGATGCGCCCGCGCGGGCGGAAATCGTGGCGCAAGGGGCGGACCTGGTTCGGCGCATCCGGGCGAGTTCCCGCCCCGGACTAATGGAGGTGTTCCTCGCGGAATACGGTCTGTCCACCGACGAAGGCATCGCATTGATGTGCCTGGCCGAGGCGCTGTTGCGAGTGCCGGACGCCGAAACAATGGATGCGCTGATCGAGGACAAGATCGCCCCAAGCGACTGGGGGCGGCATCTGGGGAAATCGGCCTCCAGCCTCGTGAACGCCTCCACCTGGGCGCTGATGCTGACCGGCAAGGTGCTGGACGACCGCGAGGGCGGCATTGCGGGTGCGCTGCGGGGCGCGGTGCGGCGGCTGGGTGAGCCGGTGATCCGGACGGCGGTGTCGCGGGCGATGAAGGAGATGGGCCGGAACTTCGTCCTGGGCGAGACCATCGACAAGGCGATGGACCGGGCCGAGGAGTTGGAGGCCAGGGGCTACACCTACAGCTACGACATGCTGGGCGAGGCGGCGCGGACCGAGGCCGATGCGCGGCGCTATCACCTGAGCTATTCCCGCGCCATCACCGCCATCGCGCGTGCCGCCAAGGGCAATGACATCCGCACCAACCCCGGCATCTCGGTCAAGCTGTCCGCCCTGCACCCGCGCTATGAGGTGGCGAAGCGTGATCGGGTGATGGAGGAGCTGGTCCCCCGCGTCCGGGCGCTGGCAACCTTGGCGAAGGCCGCGGGTCTGGGCTTCAACATCGACGCCGAGGAAGCCGACCGCCTGGCCCTGTCGCTGGAGGTGATCGAGGCCACGCTGTCGGACCCGGCGCTGAAGGGCTGGGACGGGTTTGGTGTGGTGGTTCAGGCTTACGGTCGCCGGGCGGGGGCGGTGATCGACTGGCTGCATGCGCTCAGCGTCAGGCTCGACCGCAAGATCATGGTGCGGCTGGTGAAGGGCGCCTATTGGGACGCCGAGGTGAAGCGGGCACAGGTCCTGGGGCTGGAAAGCTTCCCCGTCTTCACCCGCAAGCAATCGACCGATGTCAGCTACATCGCCAACGCCCGCAAGCTTTTGTCGCTGACCGACCGCATCTACCCCCAGTTCGCCACCCACAACGCCCATACCGTCGCGGCGATCCTGCATATCGCGGGTCAGCAGGGCCTGACGCCGATGGACTACGAATTCCAGCGCCTGCACGGGATGGGCGAGCGGCTGCATGACATCGTGCTGACGGACAACACCACCCGCTGCCGGATCTATGCGCCGGTGGGCGCGCATCGGGACCTGCTGGCCTACCTCGTTCGCCGCCTGCTGGAGAACGGCGCAAACTCCAGCTTCGTGAACCAGATCGTTGATGAGGATGTGGCCCCCGAAACTGTCGCCGCCTGCCCGCTGACGATGGTCGAGGACCTGCCCGCGATCCCCAGCCCCGCGCTCAAGACCGGGCCGGGGCTCTTTGGTGCCCGGAAGAACTCGAAAGGCTGGGACCTGACGGATGCCGCTGACCTGGCCGAAATCGAAGCTGCCCGTGCGCCGTTCATGGAGACCCGGATCGACGCCGCCCCACGCCTTGCCGGGCGCGTCGTCGGCGGCCCGCAGCTTGCCGTCCTGAACCCCGCCACCGGCGCGCTGGTCGGCCATGTCACCACGGCGGGCCTGCCGGACGTGGACACGGCGCTGCGGCTTGCCGAACCCTGGACTGCCGCCCCCCAGGAACGCGCCACAGCGCTGAACCGCGCTGCCGACCGGATGGAAGCCGATACGGGGCGCATTTTCGCGCTTCTCGCCCGCGAGGCAGGCAAGACCCTGGCCGACGCCGTCGCCGAACTGCGCGAGGCGGTGGACTTCCTGCGCTACTACGCCAGCCAGACCGCCCAGCCGCACCCGGCGCGCGGGGTCTTTGCCTGCATTTCCCCCTGGAACTTCCCGCTGGCGATCTTCTGCGGCCAGATCGGCGCGGCCCTCGCCGCCGGGAACGCGGTGCTTGCGAAACCCGCCGAGCAGACCCCGCTCATCGCTTGCCTCGCCATCGACCACCTCCTCGCCGCCGGAGTGCCCCCGACCGCTCTGCAGCTGCTTCCAGGCGACGGCCAGATCGGCGCTGCCATCACCCGCGACCCGCGCGTCGATGGCGTGGCCTTCACCGGATCGACCGAAACCGCGCAGGCGATCCGCCGCGCCATGGCCGATCACCTTGACCCCACCGCGCCGCTGATCGCCGAGACCGGGGGCCTGAATGCCATGCTGGTCGATTCAACGGCCCTGCCGGAACAGGCCGTCCGTGACATCATCGCCTCTTCCTTCCAGTCCGCTGGCCAGCGCTGTTCCGCCCTCCGCTGCCTTTACGTGCAGGAAGACGTGGCCCACACCATCACCGAAATGCTTTTCGGCGCGATGGAGGACCTGTCGCTGGACGATCCGTGGCACCTGTCGACCGACATCGGCCCGGTCATCGACGCCGAAGCGCAGGCGGGGATCCGTGCCTATGTCGATGCGGCGCGGGCCGAAGGGCGGGTGCTGAAGGAACTGCGCGCCCCGGGGCAGGGGACCTTCATCGCCCCCACGGTCCTGTCGGTGAAGGGCATTCAGGATATGCCGAGGGAAATCTTCGGGCCGGTCCTGCACGTCGCCACTTTCAGGGCGAGCGAAATCGACCGGGTCATCGCCGTAATCAACGCCACGGGTTATGGCCTGACCTTCGGCCTGCATTCGCGGATCGACGACCGGGTCCAGCACATCGTTGACGGGATCCGGGTCGGCAATACCTATGTCAACCGCAACCAGATCGGCGCGGTCGTGGGCTCGCAGCCTTTCGGAGGCGAGGGGTTGTCAGGCACCGGGCCCAAGGCGGGCGGGCCACACTACCTGGCGCGGTTCACTGTGGCCCCGACTCCTGCCGCCACGCCGGACGACGCCACCACCCCGGCAGCAGAGGTCGCCAAGGCCCTGTCCGCCCCCTGGCCCGCCAAGGCCCCGATCACACAGGACATGCCCGGCCCGACCGGCGAGTCCAACCGGCTGACACTTTTGCCCCGCGCCCCGCTGATCTGCCTTGGACCCGGACGGACCACGGCTCTCGGGCAGGCCGACGCGATCCGCAAGCTTGGCGGCCACGCGGTTGAAGCGCCCGGTCTGGCTCCGGAGGCACTGAAGACCCTGTCGGGCTTTTCCGGTGCGCTGTGGTGGGGAGACAGCGGGGCGGGCCGTCCCTATGCGCAGGCCTTGGCACGGCGGTCAGGTCCGATCCTGCCGCTGATCGCCGCGCCCGACGCGGGCCACGCGCATCTGGAGCGCCACCTTTGCATCGACACCACGGCCTCGGGCGGGAACGCCCAACTTCTGGCCGCTGTGGCCGACGCTTGACGCCTGACGGCGGATCGGGAAGGCTGGGCTCATGTTTCCGATCCGCGACCATAACCCATCCGGCAAAACTCCATTCGTGACCTTCGCGTTGATCGCGATCAACATTCTGGTCTTCCTGGGTTATTTCACCACTTTGTCGGAATGGGACCTGCAAGACTTCTTCCTGACCTGGGGCCTTGTGCCTGCCCGGTTCATGTCCGGCGAGGGGCTTGAGACCATCGTCACCTCGATGTTCCTGCACGGCGGCTGGATGCATCTGGCGGGGAACATGCTGTTTCTCTGGATCTACGGCGACAACCTTGAGGAAGAGATGGGGCACTTTGGCTTCCTGATCTTCTACCTGGCCTGTGGCGCGGCGGCCGGCATGGCGCAGGTCCTGCCGGATCCGGGCTCACCCATCCCGATGGTGGGGGCCTCGGGGGCGATTGCCGGGGTTATGGGGGGGTATCTGCTGCTGTTCCCCCGCGCCAAGGTGGATGTCCTTTTCATCTTCATCATCTTCTTCCGCATCTTTGCCATTCCGGCCTGGATCGTGCTTGGCCTGTGGCTTGCGATCCAGATCGGGTCGGGCGTGGCGATCCCCGGCGATCAGGGCGGGGTCGCTTATTGGGCGCATGTCGGCGGCTTCGTCGCGGGGCTTGTCCTGACGCTGCCCGCCTGGCTGCGGCGGGGGG
>OFDN01002138.1_pt1 | contig 11385 bp, 11 predicted proteins | sample 1520971 | NCBI WGS metagenome assembly OFDN01 (sample SAMEA94257418, study PRJEB24077) | hot springs metagenome | biome: Aquatic biome; feature: Geographical feature; material: Water | place: India | collected 2012-06-12 | depth 5 m | reverse complement strand
TTGCCTTCGCGGGCATGGGCCCGCGGGGCCTCAACGGCCCAACCAAGCCCCGACGAGCGATGCGCGTCGGGGTTTGGCATAACGCAACACAGCACCCCCCGCCCTGTTGTTTCGCTACGGAACGACAGGAGCGACGCATGAAGGTCCGCGATCTGATGACCCGCGACGTGCAGGTGGTGTCCCCCGACGACACCATCCGGCGCGCCGCCGTGCTTATGGATGAGTTGAACGTCGGCTCGCTGCCCGTGTGCGACGGCGAGCGGCTGGTCGGCATGGTGACCGACCGCGACATCACCGTGCGCGCCACGTCCGCCGGACTGGGTCCCGACGACACCGCCGTCTCGGCGGTCATGACCGACGCGCTCACGGTCTGCTACGAGGACGACCCCATGATCGAGGTCACCCGGGTGATGGGCGACCGGCAGATCCGGCGTCTGCCGGTGCTCGACGGGCGGAAGCGCCTCGTCGGCATCGTGGCGCTGGGCGATCTGGCGACCGACGCCAAGGACGATGCCGCGGTGCACACCGCGCTCGACGACATCTCCAACCCCTCCGAACCCGACCGGTGAGGACCGCCGCCATGGACGACACCCGCATCCGTGACCGCGCCTACGAGCTGTGGGAAAGCGAAGGCCGACCCGACGGCCGGCATGACGAGCATTGGCACCGGGCCCGGCGCGAGCTGGACGGGGAGGGCGGTTCCTCCGCGGCGGACAGCCTCCCCGACACCGCCCCCGGCCCGGACGCCGGCATTCCGGTGCCCGGCAACGCCAGCCAGGACAGCCTGCGGGAGGCCGCCGAGCGCTTCCGCGACATGGACCGCGAGCAGAGCGCGGCGGACGCCGGGGCGCCGGCCACGCCCTGACCCACCGGCGAGCGGCGGGGGCGACCCCGCCGTCAGCCCCCCCGCACCCGCAGGCCGCTCATGATCAGCGCGATGTGCTGGTCAGCGATCTGCTGCGGGGTGAGGGGGCCATCGGGGCGGTACCAGCGGGCGATCCAGCTCAAGGCCCCCGCCAGCATGAAGGCGGCGACCTTGGCGTCGCAGGGCACGATCTCCCCCGCCTCGATGCCGCGCTGGATCAGGTTGCGGAACTTGGCGTCGATGCCGCGCTTGAGCGCGCGCAGGGTGCGCCGGCTCTCGGCGTTCAGCGGTTCCTCGCCGACGCGGATCAGGCACATGCCGAAGTCCATGGTGACGATCTCCGCGTATTTGTGCATCACCGCGATCAGCTCGTCATAGACGGACCCGCCGGAGCCGATGACCTCGTTCGCCGCCTCCTCCATCAGTTCGAGGCCCATGCGGGCGCACTCGAACAGGATGTCCTCCTTGTTCTTCACGTAATAGTAGATGGTCGGCTTGCTGACGTTGAGGCGGCGGGCGATGTCGTCCAGCGAGGTGGCGTGATAGCCGGTCTCGTTGAACGCCTGCGCCGCCACCGTCAGCACGGCCATGCGCTTTGCCTCCCGCTCGCTCTGCCGGTCGCCGGCGGCCTTCCACGGCGAGTCCGTCATGGTCCGTCCTCTTCCCCCGCCGCCCGGTGCGGCATATTGTTCGTTCATCATATCATTGACGACGCGAATTGAAACCGTTATCCTACTCCCCGGTAACATGGCTTCCCCGCGGTAGATGCCGGGATGGCCCATAAGAATGGTCTGGGGAGGATTTCGTGGGCGAGACGACCGCACCGGTCCTGCTGTCGCGCGATGGCGCGGTGTCGACGATCCGGTTCAACCGGCCCTCCGTCCTCAACGCGCTCGACGAGCCGACCGCGGCGGCCTTCCGCGACGCCTGCCGCGCGGTGGCGGGGGACGGCACGCGGGTGCTGGTGATCGCCGGCAACGGGCGTGGCTACATGGCCGGCGGCGACCTCGCCCGCTTCCGCGCCGACGGGGCGGCGGACATTGCCCGCGCCATCATCGAGGCCCTGCACGAGGGGCTGATGATCCTCGATGGGCTAGAGGCGCCGGTGATCGCGTCGGTGCACGGGCCGGTGGCCGGGGCGGGGATGAGCGTCGCCATGGCGACCGACCTCTGCATCGCCGCCGACGACGCCAAGTTCACGCTCGCCTACGCCCGCATCGGCACGACGCCCGACGGCTCCAGCACCTACAACCTACCGCGGCTGGTCGGGCTGCGCCGGGCGATGGAGATCGCGCTGCTGGCCGACACCATCGACGCGGCCGACGCGCTCCGCCTCGGCCTCGTCAACCGGGTGGTGCCGGCGGCTGATCTGGCGGCGGAGACGGCCGCACTCGCCGCCCGGCTGGCCGCCGGCCCCACCCGCGCCTACGCCGGCATTCGCCGGCTGCTGCGGGAGTCCTGGACCAGCGACCTGGAAAGCCAGCTCGCGGCGGAGCGGGACGCCTTCTGCGCCTCGGCCGGGACGGAGGATTTCAAGGAGGGGATCGAGGCCTTCTTCGGCAAACGGCGGGCGGATTTCCATGGGCGCTGACCCCGCAGCCATCACCCCGGTCCTGGAGGTCGAGAACCTCTCCCTGTCCTTCGGCGGCATCCGCGCGCTGAACGGGGTGAGCTTCCAGGTGCAGCCGGGCTCCATCACCTCGGTCATCGGCCCCAACGGGGCCGGCAAGACCTCGCTCTTCAACAGCATCTCGGGCTTCTACAGATCCACCGGCACGGTGCGGGTGGACGGCCAGCCCATCGACCATCTGCACCCGCCGGCGCGCGCGAAGCTCGGCCTTGCCCGCAGCTTCCAGAACATCGCGCTGTTCCGCGGCATGACGGTGCTCGACAACATCAAGCTCGGCCGCCACGCCCACATGAAGACCGGGCTGCTCGACGCGCTCTTCTACTTCGGCCGTGCCCGGCGGGAGGAGGTGGAGCTGCGCCGCGAGGTCGAGGAGCGCATCATCGACTTCCTGGAGATCGACCACATCCGCAAGGCTCCCGTCTCCTCCTTGCCCTACGGGTTGCAGAAGCGGGTGGAGCTGGCCCGCGCGCTCGCCATGCGGCCGCGGCTGCTGATGCTCGACGAGCCCGTCGCCGGCATGAACCGCGAGGAGACGGAGGACATGGCCCGCTTCATCCTCGACGTGCGCGAGGAATGGGGCGTGCCGGTGCTGATGGTCGAGCACGACATGGGCATGGTGATGGACATCTCCGACCATGTGGTCGTGCTGAACTTCGGGCAGGTGATCGCCCAGGGCACCCCGCGCGAGGTGCAGGCGAACCCGGAGGTCGCCGCCGCCTATCTCGGCACCGGCGACGTTGCCGACCTGCGCCGCCGCGTCGCCGCGGAAACCCCCGCCCGCGAGGTGGCGTGATGGAGATGGACTGGCTGCTGCTGGCGGAGGTCAGCCTGGCCGGGCTCGGCACCGGCGGGCTCTATGCGCTGACCGCGCTCGCCTTCGTCATCATCTACAAGGCCACCCGCGTGGTGAATCTCGCCATCGGCGAGATCCTGATGCTGGGCGGCTACGCCTTCTTCGGGCTGGCCGCCGGCTGGGCGCTGCCCTGGTGGGTGGCGGCGCTGGGGGCGCTGGCGGTGGCGGGCGTCTTCGGCGCGGTGGTCGAGCGCACCATCATCCGCCCGATGCTGGGGGAAAGCCCGATCTCCGTCTTCATGGTCACGGTGGGGCTGGGCAGCGTGCTGGTGGGGGTGGTCGAGCTGATCTGGACCGCCGACCCGCACCGCCTGCCGGAATTCATGCCGAACACGCCGATCCTGATCGGCGACGCCTTCCTGGCGCCCAAGATCGGCTACGGCTTTCTGGTCGCGGCCGTTGTCATCGCGGTCTTCGTGCTGCTGTTCCGCTTCTGGCGCGGCGGGGTGGCGTTGCGCGCCACGGCCAGCGACCAGGCGGCGGCCTATTCGGTGGGGATCAACGTGCCGGGTGTCTTCTCGCTGGCCTGGGTGGTGGCCTGCATGGTTGCGGCGGGCGCCGGCATTCTGGTCGGCTCCATCGGCGGCATCAGCTCCACCATGGGGATCTTCGGGCTGTCGGTGCTGGTGGTGGTGATCGTCGGCGGGCTGGACAGCGTGCCGGGGGCGTTGCTCGCCGGGCTGCTGGTCGGGCTGGTCGAGGCGCTGGCCGGGGCCTATCTGGGCGGCGAGTTCAAGCTGCTGGCGACCTTCTCCCTGCTGGTGGCGGTGCTGATGGTGCACCCCTACGGCCTGTTCGGCACCCGCGAGATCGAGAGGCTCTGAGGCCATGCGCATCGCCACCGCCAAGGAGACCTACGCCGCCGACGAGGCGCTGTTCGACACCGCCGTTCAGCGGGTGTGGTTCGCCATCCTGCTGGCGGCCCTCGCCCTGTTCCCCTTCCTGGCCGACCAGTACTGGCTGTTCCTGGCCGGGCTGGCGGCGATCAACGTGATCAGCGTCACCGGGCTGAACATCCTCACCGGCTACACCGGTCTGGTCAGCCTGGGGCAGGCGGCCTTCATGGGGGTCGGGGCCTACACCGTCGCGGTGATGGAGGCGCGGCTGGGCACGCCGGTGCTGCTCAATCTGCTGGGCGGCGGTCTGGTCGCCGCCGGCGTCGGCATGGTGTTCGGGCTGCCCAGCCTCCGGGTGAAGGGGCTGTATCTGGCCATCGCCACCATCGCCGCCTCCTTCATCCTGCATTTCGTCTTCGCCAACTGGACGTCGGTGACGCGCGGCGTGTCGGGCATCAACGTGCCGCCGGCCGCGTTCTTCGGGATCGCGCTCGACACGCCCTTCAAGCTCTACTGGCTGATCATGCCGATCACCGTGCTGCTCCTGCTGGGGGCGGCCAACCTGTTCCGCACGCGGGTGGGGCGGGCCTTCATCGCCGTGCGCGACCGCGACATCTCGGCGGAGGTGCTGGGCATCCCGCTGCTGCGCACCAAGCTGACCAGCTTCGCGCTGGCGTCCTTCTACGCCGGGGTGGCCGGGGGGCTGTGGGCCTATTTCTTCCGGGTGGTGACGCCGGAGAGCTTCCCGCTGCTGCTGTCCATCTTCCTCTTGGCGGCGATCATCGTCGGCGGCATGGGCACCATCCTCGGCGGCATCCTGGGTGCGGTCTTCATGACGCTGGTGCCGGAGTTCCTGAAGCTGCTGGTCGGCTTCGTCACGCCCTTCTGGCCGGACGCGGCGGTGCATCTGTCGCCGGTGCGCACGGTGGTGTTCGGGGCGATGATCGTCGGCTTCCTGATCTTCGAGCCGCAGGGTCTCGCCGAAATGTGGCGGCGCACCCGGCGCTTCTTCCATCTCTGGCCTTTCAAGACGTGACCATACAAACGACAGGGGAGGAACGGCTATGCTCACCATGACGCGGCCCATCACGCGACGGAATTTCGGTGGTCTGGCGCTGGGGGCCGGGGCGGCGGCGGCGCTGCCGTTCGGCGGCGGGGCCTGGGCGCAGGGGGCCGACATCGTGCTCGGCGGCTCGATCCCGATGACCGGGGTTTTCGCCTTCGCCGGCATCGGCATCCACGCCGGCATTTCCGACTATGTGAAGATCGTCAACGACGCCGGCGGCATCAAAGGCCGCAAGCTGCGCTTCGCCTTCGAGGACACCGCCTACAAGGTCGATGCCTCCGTCGCCGTCTTCAACAAGCTGGTGGCCCAGGAGAAGCCGACCCTCTACTACGGCGACAGCACCGGCTTCTCCAAGACCATCAACCCGGAGCTGGAGCGCAACGGCGGCATGATCATGGCGGGCGCCTCCTTCGCGACCGAGCTGAACGACCCCAAGAAATTCCCGCTGCAGTTCATGGCCGGCCCCGACTACACGGAGATGTTCGGCATCCTGCTGCGCTACATCGCCAAGGAGAAGCCGGGGGCCAAGGTCGCCTTCGTCTACTCCGACACCGAGTTCGGCCGCGACCCCATCGCCAGCTCCGAGAAGCGGGCGGCGGAACAGGGGCTGAAGGTGGTGGAGAAGATCGTCACCCCGCCGGGCAGCGTCGACATCTCCACCGAGGTGCTGAAGCTGCGCCGGGCCGCACCCGACTTCACCATCTTCCACGGCTATGTGATGGCGCCGATCCCGGAGTTCATCGCCCAGGCCAAGCAGATGGGCATGACCAGCCGCTTCATGGGCACCTTCTGGAGCATGGACAACGCGCTGGTCCAGAAGATGGGCGATCTGGCCGACGGCTTCATGGGCGTCATGCCCTACCGCTACTATTACGACACGGAGGGCAACGCGCCGATGCTGGCGAAGATCCGCCAGATGCGCCCGGAGTACCAGTCCACCCCCTACATGCAGGGTTTCCTGACCGCCATGCTGATGACCGAGGCGGTCAAGCGCACGCTGGACGCCGGCCAGGATCTGAACGGCAAGACGCTGAAGGCCGCGCTCAACTCCATCAAGGACTTCGACACCGGCGGCATCATCGGCGTGCCGATCTCCATCCCCGGCAACTCCATCCCGGTGGGCCGCATCTACCGCGCCGACGTGCAGAAGAAGCTGATGGTCCCGGCGTCGGACTGGATCAAGCTGGAGGCGTGATCGCGGGCGACCCGCGTTTACGAGCTGCGCCCCCACCCCGACCCTCCCCCATCTGCGACGGGGGAGGGAGAAGCAAAAAGCCCTCCCCCGCGAAGTGGGGGAGGGTTGGGTGGGGGCCCGACGCGACCACTTCTCCCCACCTCACCCCCGGAGCCACCCAACCCATGACCGCGGCCCCGATCCTCGAGGTCACCAACATCGAGGTCATCTACAAGAAGACCATCCAGGTGCTGCGCGGCCTGTCGCTGGCGGTGCCGAAGGGGGAGATCGTGGCCCTGCTCGGCTCCAACGGGGCGGGCAAGTCCACCACGTTGAAGGCCGTGTCCAACCTGCTGTCGCTGGAGAACGGGGAGGTCAGCGCCGGCTCGATCCGCTTCGCCGGCACCGACGTGTCGAGCCTGCGCCCGCACGAGCTGGTGCGCTCCGGCCTGTTCCACGTGATGGAGGGAAGGCGCATCTTCGAGGATTTGACGGTGGACGAGAACCTCGTCGCCGCCACCTACGCCCGCACCGGTTCGGCCGCCGCCCGTTTCGATCTGGTCTACGAGTATTTCCCGAACCTGCACACCCGGCGGAGCGTGCGCGCCGGCTATTTGTCGGGCGGCGAGCAGCAGATGCTCGCCATCGGCCGGGCGCTGGTGGCGGAACCGCAGCTCATCCTGCTGGACGAGCCGTCGCTGGGCCTGTCTCCCAAGCTGGTGGAGGAGATCTTCACCATCATCGCCCGCATCAACGCCGAGCAGCGCGTCTCCATGCTGCTGGTGGAACAGAACGCCGCCATCGCCTTCGCCGTCGCCAATTACGGCTACATCATGGAATCCGGCCGCATCGTCATCGACGGGCCGGTCGAGCGGCTGACCCGCGACCAGGATGTGCGGGAGTTCTACCTGGGGCTGGGCGGGGAGGGCGGGGCGAAGAGCTACCGCGACATCAAGCACTACAAGCGCCGCAAACGGTGGCTGTCATGACCGCGCCCGAACTCATCCTGCCCGAACTGACCCTTCCCCAGATGCTCCGCGAGCAGGCGCGCCGGCAGCCCGGCCGCGTCGCCCTGCGCCAGAAGGAGTTCGGCATCTGGAACCCCGTGACCTGGGGCCGCTATTTCGAACGCGCCCGCGATTTCGGGCTGGGGCTGCTGGCGCTCGGCCTGACGGAGCGCGGGCATGTCGGCATCCTCGCCGAGAACCGGCAGGAGTGGGTGTTCGCGCAGCTCGGCTGCGGCATCGTCCGGGCGGTCGCCATCGGCGTCTACTCCACCAGCCCGGCGAACGAGGTGGCCTATGTGCTGGGCCACGCCGACGCCGAGTTCGTCGTCTGCGAGGACCAGGAGCAGGCCGACAAGGTGCTGGAATGCTGGGACCAGCTTCCCCGCCTCAAGCGCGTCATCGTCATGGACATGGAGGGGCTGCGCCGCGCCGACCCCGACCGCATCGTCGCCTTCGACGCGGTGGAGCGGCTGGGGGCGGAGCTGCACGCGCGGGAACCGGCGCGCGCCGACGCGCTGATCGACGTCCAGCGGCTCGACGACATCGCGCTGATGATCTACACGTCGGGATCGACGGGCAAGCCCAAGGGGGCGATGCTCAGCTACGTCAACATCCGCGCGGTCGCCCCCGGCCTGATCGAGCGGCTGGGCATGACGGCGGACAGCACGCACCTGTCCTACCTGCCGCTCTGCCATGTGGCGGAGCAGATGCTGACCAACTTCGCGCCCATCTACATCGGCTCCACCGTCAATTTCGGCGAGTCCATCCGCACGGTGCAGGAGGATCTGCGCGAGGTGGCGCCCACCGTTTTCCTCGGCGTGCCGCGCATCTGGGAGAAGCTGCACTCCGCCATCGCCATCAAGATCGGGGAGGCCGGCGGCATCCGCCGCCGCCTGTTCGAGCGCGCCATGGCGGCCTGCGAGCCGTGGGCGGAGACGGAGCCGGCCAAGCGCCCGCTGGTGGCGCGCCTGACCTATTGGTTCTGGTACTGGCTGGTGTTCCGGGCGCTGCAGAACTACATCGGGCTGCGCAACGGGCATGTGGTGATGACCGGTGCCGCCCCCATTTCGCCGCGCATCGTGCGCTTCTTCCGGACGCTGGGCGTGCCGCTGGTCGAGGTCTACGGCCTGACCGAGACCTCGGGCATGGTGACCGGGCAGTATCTCGGGCACCGCGTGCCCGGCTGCGTCGGCCCCGCCATCGTGGGCGCGGAGGCGCGGGTGGGGGAGCATGGCGAGCTGCTGATCCGCTCCGGCGCCGTCTTCGCCGGCTATTACAAGAACCCGGACGCGACGGCCCAGAGCATCCGCGACGGCTGGCTGCACACCGGCGACGTGGTGGAGCTGGTGGACGGGCAGTTCCGCGTGGTGGACCGGCTGAAGGACATCATGATCACCGCGGGCGGCAAGAACCTCAGCCCGTCGGAGATCGAGAACGCGGCGAAGTCCAGCCCCTACATCAAGGAATGCATCGTCATCGGCGAATCCCGCCGCTACGTCTCCGCGCTGGTCCAGATCGACGGGGAAACGGTGGGCCAGTGGGCGGAGGAGCAGGGCATCCCCTACACCCATTTCCGCAGCCTGGCCGAACACCCCGCCGTGCGCGAGCTGGTCCAGCGCGAGATCGACGAGGCCAACGCCGGCCTCGCCCCGGTCTCCCACATCCGCAAGTTCCACCTGCTGACCAAGGAGCTGGACCACGACGACGACGAGGTCACAGCGACGATGAAGGTCCGCCGCTCCAACATCCAGACGAAATACGCCGCCGAGATCGAGGCGCTTTATTAGCGAGTGTTCCGTCATTCCCGCGAAGGCGGGAATCCAGCCTTCGCGACAACGCCCCTGCATCGGCCTGGATCCCCGCCTTCGCGGGGATGACGGGCTTGGATGATGAACACCCCCACCCGGAGACCCTGCATGCCCCGCGACATCGTCATCGTCGGCACCGCCCGCACCGCCATCGGCACCTTCGGCGGCGCGCTGAAGGACGTGCCCCTCACCAGCCTTGCCACCACGGCCGTCAAGGCGGCGCTGGAGCGGTCGGGCGCTCCGGCCGACGCGGTGGGGCATGTGGTGATGGGCAACGTGATCCCGACCGAGACCAACGACGCCTATCTCAGCCGCGTGGCGGCCATCGACGCCGGCTTGCCCAAGGAGGTGCCGGCCATGAACGTCAACCGGCTCTGCGGCTCCGGCCTGCAGGCCATCGTCTCGGCGGCGCAGGCGATCCTGCTGGGCGACGCCGACGTGGCCATCGGCGGCGGGGCGGAATCCATGAGCCGCGGCCCCTTCATCGCGCCGGCCATGCGCTGGGGTGCGCGCATGGGCGACGGCGCGCTGGTCGATTACATGGTCGGCATCCTGCACGACCCCTGGCACAAGGTGCACATGGGCATCACGGCGGAGAACGTCGCCGCCCGCTACGGCATCGACCGCGAGGCGCAGGACGCGCTGGCGCTCGAAAGCCAGCGCCGCGCCGCCCGCGCCATCGCCGAGGGGCGCTTCAAGGACCAGATCGTTCCGGTCGTGATCCCCAGCCGCAAGGGACCGGTCACCGTCGACACCGACGAGCATGTCCGGGCCGACGCGACGCCGGAGGGGCTGGCCAAGATGAAGCCGGTGTTCAAGAAGGACGGCACGGTGACCGCCGGCAACGCGTCGGGCATCAACGACGGGGCGGCGGCCGTGGTGCTGGCCGACGCCGCGCGGGCCGACGCGCTGGGTCTGAAGCCTCTGGCCCGCCTCGTCGGCTACGCCCACGCCGGTGTCGAGCCGGAGGTGATGGGCATCGGCCCGATCCCGGCCAGCCGCAAGGTGCTGGAGCGCACCGGCCTGTCGGTCGCCGACCTCGACGTGATCGAATCCAACGAGGCCTTCGCGGCGCAGGCCTGCGCGGTCGTCCGCGAACTGGGGCTCGACCCGGCCAAGGTGAACCCCAACGGCTCCGGCATCTCGCTCGGCCACCCGGTGGGGGCGACCGGCGCCATCATCACCATCAAGGCCATCCACGAGCTGCACCGCACCGGCGGCCGCTACGCGCTGGTCACCATGTGCATCGGCGGCGGCCAGGGCATCGCCGCCGTGTTCGAGCGCCTCTGACGCCGGGTGAACGGCCGGTCAGAAGCTGTACCGGCCGTTCACCGCGATGGCGTAGGTCTCGTCGTCACGGCGCAGCACCTGGGCGGAGCCGAAGATGCCGACCGTGACGTTGTCGGCCAGCGACGCGCGCAGGCCGGCGCCTAGCACGGCGCCGTTTCGGTCGCCGTTCTCGCTGGAGCGCACGTCCACCTCGTAGGCGGCGGCGACATAGGGGGTGATGGTGGGCGACACGGCGTAGGACAGCTCGCCGCCGACCCGCACCTGCCCCAGATAGACCGAGCCGGGGTCCACGCGCAGCCCGGCGTCGGTGCTGTAGCTGTCGAACCGCTCGCGGCTGAAGCTGGTGCCGACGATGCCGGTCATGGTCCAGTCCGCCACCGTGTGCACGGCGGTCAGGTTGGCGGCGACGATCAGGCGGTGGCTGTCGAAGTTGCCGGTGTCCACCACCCCGCCGCGCATCTCGCGCAGGCGGTTGGACAGGCGGCCGGCCGCCACCTGCACGTCGGCGCTGAAGGTGTCGTTGATGAGCCAGCCGGCGTAGGCGACCAGCGAGCCGCCATGGGCTTTGCGGTCGCCGTCGTTCTGCTGGATCGACAGGGTGGACCGCTCCAGCCCCACCGCACCGCCCAGCACGAAGCTGCCGACCGTGTAGTCGGCGCCCACCAGCAGCGTGCGGCCCCAGCCGTCGAACTTGGCCCCGGTCTGCGAGTTGATCAGCCGCGACGCCCCGCCGTCCGCCCAGGCGGCGAGCCCGGTGGAGCCGCCGTTGCCGGCGGCCAGCCCGCTCCCCGACTCGATGCCGGCGGTGGCGCGGGCCCGGCGGGCCGCCATCGCCTCGCGCACCCGCGCCTCGTTG
>OFDN01002137.1_pt1 | contig 11391 bp, 9 predicted proteins | sample 1520971 | NCBI WGS metagenome assembly OFDN01 (sample SAMEA94257418, study PRJEB24077) | hot springs metagenome | biome: Aquatic biome; feature: Geographical feature; material: Water | place: India | collected 2012-06-12 | depth 5 m | reverse complement strand
CCTCGCCACCATGAGCCACGAGATCCGCACGCCGATGAACGGCGTGATGGGCATGGTGGAGCTGCTGGAACGCACCACGCTGGACGCCCACCAAGCGGACACCGTCGCCACCATCCGGGAATCCGCCACCGCGCTGCTGCGCATCATCGACGACATCCTCGATTTCTCGAAGATCGAGGCCGGCAAGATGGATCTGGAGCAGGTGCCGGTGTCGGTCGGCGCGCTGGTCGAGGGGGTGGCCGACACCTTCGCCCCGGCCGCCCGGCGCAAGGGGCTGAAGCTGTTCACCTTCATCGACCCGGAGGTGCCGCCCGCGGTGTTCGGCGACCCGGTGCGTATCCGCCAGATCCTGTTCAACCTCGGCGGCAACGCCATCAAGTTCACCCAGTCCGGCCATGTGGTGATCCGTGCCGACGCCATGGAGAGCGGGGCCGGCTGGCGGCGGGTGCGCATCGCGGTCATCGACACCGGCATCGGGGTGTCGGAACAGGCGCGCACCAAGCTGTTCCACCCCTTCACCCAGGCGGAAAGCTCGACCACCCGCCGCTTCGGCGGCACCGGGCTGGGGCTGTCCATCTGCCGCCGGCTGGCCACGCTGATGGGCGGCGAGGTGGGGATGGAGAGCACGGTGGGGTCCGGCTCCACCTTCTGGATCTCGCTGCCGCTCGGCATCTCCCCGCTGCCGGCGCAGGACAACCAGGGCAAGCCCCTGCCGCCGGAACCGGACCTGTCCGGCCTGACCGTGCTGGCCGCCCTTCCCAACCCGCTGGAGCGCGAGTTCCTCGGCCGCTACCTGCGGAGCGCCGGCGCGCGCGTGGTGCCGGCGGCGGACGAGCGCGACGTGGCGGAGCAGAGCCTGGCCGCCCGCACCGCGGCACGACCGATCGACGTGGTGGTCATCTGCGCCGATCTGCACCCGGCCGCGGTGGCGCGCGCCCCGGAGCTGCTGGGCCGTCGCTCCGGCGAGGGGCGGACGCCGGCGGTCCTGCTGTGCGCCGCAATGACCGAAGGGGACGCGCGACCGCGCGGCGACGGTATACTGACCCTGTCCCGCCCGGTGCGGCGCCACACGCTGCTGCGGGCGGTGGCGGTGGGGGCCGGGCGCGCCAGCCCGGACGTGGAGCCGGTGGCACCGCCCCCGCGCCTGCCGGTAGCCAAGGCGCCGACCGTGCACGAGGCGCTGAGCGAAGGACGGCTGATCCTGGTGGCGGAGGACAACCCGATCAACCGCAAGGTGATCCTGATGCAGCTGCAATCGCTGGGCTACGCCGCCGAGATGACCGTCAACGGGGTGGAGGCGCTGGAGGCGCTGCGCCGGCGCCAATACGCAGCTTTGCTGACCGATGTGCACATGCCGGAGATGGACGGGTTCGAGCTGGCGCGGCGCGTCCGCGAGATGGAGCGTGGCGGCGGCCGCCGCCTGCCGATCATCGCCATCACCGCCAACGCCTTCCAGGGAGAGGCGGACAAGTTCGGCTCCGCCGGGATGGACGACTGCGTGGCCAAGCCCATCGACATGGCCCGACTGTCAGCCGCGCTGGAACGCTGGGTCGCCGCACCGGACGGCGGTGCGTCCATGGCGGGCGGGCCGTCGCCCGCCGACGGTCCGCCGAACGACCAGCCGGCAGCCGGCGAAGCGCCGTCCGATGCTCCCGACGCCCTCCCCGCCGGCGTCGCACCGGCCATCGATCTGCGATCGCTGTCGGAACTGTGCGGCGGCGACCAGGACCTGATCCGCGAGATGCTCGCCGACTTCGTCGATGTCACCGGCGCCATCATGGACACCCTGCGCGCCGCTCTGGCGGCGCACGACGTTGCGACCGTCAAGAGCTGCGCCCACAACATCAAGGGCTCCGCCCGTACCGCGGGCGCCAAGCCACTGGGCGCGACCGCCTTCGCGCTGGAGCAGGCGGCCGGCGGCGGCGATTGGGCCACGGTGGAAGCCCTGGCGGCCGACGTGGAAGCAGCCTTCGCCGCGGTGCAGCGCTTCGCCGCGGCGTTCTGAGCGCCCTACTTGATCACGCCGCAGGCGATGCGCCCTCCGGAGTGGCCGGAGGGGTCGGTCACGTAATCGTCGGGCGCGTCATGGACCATGAAGGAGGAGCCGTCCTGGTCCATCAGGTCCGCCGCCCCGCCGCCGATCGAGACGAGGCGGGTGACGAACTCGAAGCGGGCGGTGCCGTCGGCGTGCACATGGATGTTGGGCAGATCGCCCGCGTGCATCGGCGTCTGGTTGAGCCCGTGCTTGCCCTTCTCCGGGTTGAAGTGGGCGCCGGCCGCGTCGAAGGCCGGGGAGCAGGTGCCCTTCTCGTGGATGTGGAAGCCGTGCCACCCCGGCGGCAGACCCTGGAGCTCGCCACGGATGAAGAGGCCGGCCGGGTATTGGGCGAGGGTGATCGAGCCGACCGGCTTGCCGGCGGCATCCACCATCGTGGCGGCGCGGGTGGGCGCGGTGGTGGCGGACGGCGAGCCCTGCTGGGCCAGCGCCGGCCCCGCCGCCAACAAGCCAAGGGCCGCGGCGACGGCGATGCGCGAAAGGGTCATGGTGGTTTCCATCCTTGGTTTCCGGTGTCGTTTCCCCCACGCCACCGGACCGGCGGCGCGCGACGTCCCTGCCTAAACCGCGGGAAGGCCCGGCCGTTCCGATGACCACATTCAGGGTGCGGCTTTTCGCCGCGTCCATGTTGCAGTGCAACCCGCCCTCGGTGTTGTATTCTGCGAATGGTTCGCGATTGCGATGGATGCGGCGCGCGATGATGTCACGTCTGGAGAGAGTGTGCCTCGAAAAGGGGCTGAAGATGACCGACCAGCGCCGCGTCATCTCGCGCGTCCTGTCGGAGTCCGAGGATCACCCGGACGTGGAGGAGGTGCACCGCCGCGCCAACCTCCTCGACCCGCGAATCTCGCTCGCCACCGTCTATCGGACGATGCGCCTGCTGGAGGACGCGGAGGTCATCAAGAAGCTGGATTTCGGCGATGGTCGCGCCCGCTACGAGGAAGCGTCGAACCACCATCACCATCACCTGATCGACACCCGCAGCGGCGCGGTGATCGAGTTCGCGAGCCCCGAGCTGGAAGCGCTGAAGGAGCGGATCGCCCGCGAGCTCGGCTACCGCATCGTGGGCCACCGGCTGGAAATCTACGGCATCCCTCTGGCTGAGAAGGAGACCCCCTGATGGACGACCAGCACCTCCGGTGCCGCGAGGCGGTGACGCGCTGCTACTCGGGCCTGTGCGACTGCGGCCAGCCCGAGTGCTACGCGCTCCAGGCCGCCGTCACCGTCTACCGCTTCCACAACCCCGGGTGCAACCCGCTGGCAGCGGAGACGATCGTCAGCCATTGGGTGGCGGGCGCCCTCCGGCACTGATGGCCCGGCACTGACGGCAAAAGGTCGCGCCGGCTCGCCCGCCAGTGGTAGCCTTGCGGCCATGCGACGCTTCCTGATCGGCGCCCTGCTGACGGCGCTCCTCGCCTACCCCATGCTGTTCTACGCGCACAAGTACGCGGTGCCGTGGACCGGCATGAACGATTTCCGCAGCTACCACGCCATGGTGCTGAACCCGCTGGATTTCCAGGCGGCGCGGGCACCCTTCGCGATGCGCCAAATTCCGACGCTGATCGCACGGGCGATCCTGGAGCTGGGGCTGATCTACCCCAACGAGATCTGGTTCGAGCTGCACGCCACGCACGGCGGCGTCACCTATTCGAAGGACGTGTTCTTCGCGCTGATGTTCGGCAGCTTCCTGGGCATGGTCGGCACCGGCGGGCTTCTGTACATGGCCGCGGCGCGGCTCGACGGGGAGCGGGCGCGGCTGCTGTCGCCCTACGGGCTGCTGGCGGTCGGGTTGCTGCTGCTGGCCGGGACGACGCTGTTCTACACGCTGGCACCGCTGACGGAGGGGTGGAGCTGGTTCCTGCTGATGGAGATCGTCGTCCTCTCCCGCCGCGACGACCGCTGGCGCTGGGTGGCGCTGCCGCTGCTGATGCTGGCGATCTTCGAGCGCGAGCTGCTGCCGCTGGTGGTCGCCATCCTCGCCGTGGCGGAGTTGCTGGCGGGGTGGGGGGAGCCGGGTGCCGACCGCCGCCGCTACCTGCTGGCGCTGCTCGGCACCTCGGTGCTGTCGCTGTTCACCTATTGGCTGCTGCGCGGGGTGGTTCTGCCGCTGTGGGAGACCGACCAACGGCAGATCGACCCGCTCTTCTGGGTCCGCTTCCTGCTGCTGAACTGGCGGCGTTTCGTCGAGTTCGAGTTCATCCAGGGGGTGTTCTTCAAGCTCAACGTCCCCCTGCTGTGGGCGACCGCGGCCGTGGCGGCGCTGCGCCAGGGGATGGCGCGGCAGGACATGGCGTTCCTGGCCGCGCTGGCCCTGTCCGCCATCGCCATTCTGCTGATCGCCGTGGGGTCGGCGGGCGACCGCGGGTCCGACCGGCTGGTCGCCATCCTCACGCCGCTGTTCGTGCTGTCGCTGGTGGAGCTTCTGCACCGGCTGAACGGGACGGAGCAGACCGACACGTGACCGTCAACGCCGGCGGCTCGTCGTGCGCAGGCTCTCCGGGGCGAAGGCGTCGGCGGTCATCGGCTTCCCGAAAGCCGGCGGCGGCCCGCCATTGTCCAGCCCGTTGATCACATAGCGGCTGCCGGACAGGTCGTAGGTGATCTCCATCGTCGGGGCGAAGACCGGCACCTGGCTGTAGGTCATGCCATGCGCCTCGGCGTAGCGGACCAGCGCGCCGTCGGGCGCGTAATGCTCGGCCATCACGATCTGCCAGGAATCCTCGTCGAGATAGTAGGTCCGGTCCGGGAAGGGGTGGCTGAAGCCGGGCTTCAACTTCGCGTCCACCACCCACAGCCGGTGCAGCTCGTAGCGCAGGAAGGCGGGGTTGGGATGGGCCGCCCACAGGAAGTCCTCGGGCGTCAGGTTCCCCGCCTCCAGCCGGTTGGCGTTGTAGGGGGCGTACATCGACCGCCGCCCCACCAGCGTGAAGTCGAAGCGGTCGAGCATGCCGCTGAACATGTCCAGCATGTCGGCGGTGCGGACTCCGCCGGTTGTGGGATCGGGGGTGTCGTAGGCGAAGTCGGGCGCGCGCAGCACCTTGGTGTCGCCCGGCGGGCGGAACCACGCCGCGCGCGGGCGGCGGATCGGGTCGAGCGCGTCCTGGAGGATCAGAACACCACCCGCCACCTCCTGCGGCTCCAGCCCGCTGCGCTTGAGGTAGAGCGCGGCGGGCGCATCCGCGGCCAGGGAATAGGCAGGGAACCACTCGATCCGGTAGCGGCTGAGGGCAAGATTGCCGTAGCTGTCCGGCACCACCACCCCGTCCAGCGCCGTCACCGTCCCGCCGCGCCAGCGCAGCAGATGGTTCCACATCGCCTCGGCACCCGATTTCGGCTGCGGGAAGGGGATGCCGACGCGGGCGTCGCGCACCACCAGACCGTTCTCCACCAGCTTCGCGGTCTTCGCGTTCTCCGCCGTCGCGTCGTAGATACGCTGCGGGGCGGCGGCGGTGCGGCGGGTGACGTAAACCGGCACCTCGAAGCTGGGATGGCGCTTCAGCAGCTCCTGCAGCCCCGCCGACAGCCGCACGCGGTAACGCTGGAGATCCGCCGGCCCCACCGTGAACCAGCGGGGATCCTCGAAGAAGGGGTCGGGGTGGCGCTGGCCGTCGGCATAGCCCTTGACCGGCGCCGTCAGCCCGCCGGTCCATTCCGGGATGAAGCGGTTCTGGTCCCCGGCCCGGATGGCGCCGAAGGGGGTGAGGTCGGTCGCCGCCTCCTGCGCCAGGGCGGGCGACGCCAGCAGGCCGAGAGCGACGAGCGCGCCGGCGAGGCGGACGGCAAGGAAGGGTGCGACCATGACACGGGACCGGTGCGGGGAGACCTCCCCGCATCATCACCGTTCCGGCCCTGCGATCAACCCTTCACTCCGTCGGTTCACTCGGCCAGCCGGCGCCCCGTCCGGGCGTCGAACAGGTGGATGGCGTCGGCGGGGGCCGACACCTCCAGCACGTCGCCGGTGGTGCAGGAGGGAAGACCCGGCTGGCGCACCAGCAGCGTGTCGCCCTCCGCCAGCCGGCCATGCACCACCGTGTCGGCGCCGAGAGCCTCCACCAGTTCCACCCGCAGCCGCAGCCGTGAGCCGGATCTCTCGGCCGCGGGGGCCAGATGCTCCGGACGGATGCCGAGCTTCACCGGATGCCCGGCCCCACCGGGAACGGCGCGCGGCAGGTCGAGCCGGTGCCCGCCACGCAGCTCCACCGTGGCGCCCGACGCGGCCAGCGTACCGTCCAGGATGTTCATGGGCGGCGAGCCGATGAAGCCGGCGACGAACAGGCTGGCCGGACGCTGGTAGACCTCCAGCGGCGTGCCCACCTGCTCGGCCACCCCGCCGTTCATCACCAGGATGCGGTGGGCCAGCGTCATCGCCTCCACCTGGTCGTGGGTGACGTAGAGGCTGGTGATGCCCAGCCGGTCCTGGAGCCGTTTGATCTCCACCCGCATCTGGGTGCGCAGCTTGGCGTCCAGGTTGGACAGCGGCTCGTCGAACAGGAAGACAGCCGGCTCGCGCACGATGGCGCGGCCCATGGCGACGCGCTGCCGCTGCCCGCCCGAAAGCTGGGAGGGACGGCGCTCCAGATAGGACCCGAGTTCCAGGATGGCCGCGGCCTTGTCCACCCGCGCCTTGATCTCGGCCTTGGGCAGCCCCTGGATCTTCAGACCGTAGGCCATGTTGTCGAACACGCTCATGTGCGGGTAGAGCGCGTAGTTCTGGAACACCATGGCGATGTCGCGGTCCTTCGGCTCCAGCCGGTTGACCACGCGGCCGCCGATGGCGATCTCGCCCTCGGTGATCTCCTCCAGCCCCGCCACCATGCGCAGCAGCGTGGACTTGCCGCAGCCGGACGGACCCAGCAGCACCAGGAACTCCCCGTCCGCGACCGCCAGGTCGACGCCCTTGATGGCCTCGACCGCGCCGTAATGCTTGCGGACCTGCCGCAGTTCAACCGTTGCCATGGGTCACTTCTCGCTGTCCACGAGGCCTTTGACGAACCAGCGCTGCATCAGCACCACCACCATCACCGGCGGCACCAGCGCCAGGATGGTGGTGACCATGACCATGTGCCATTCCGTCTCGGCGTCGGCGAAGGAGATCATCTTGCGAAGCGCGATGATGATCGTGTTCATGTCGTTGCTGTTGGTGACCAGCAACGGCCACAGATACTGCGTCCATCCGTAGATGAAGAGGATGACGAAGAGTGCCGCGATGTTGGTCTTCGACAAGGGCAGCAGGATGTCCTTGAAGAAGCGCCAGGGACCGGCGCCGTCGATGCGGGCGGCCTCCACCAGCTCGTCGGGGATGGTCAGGAAGAACTGGCGGAACAGGAAGGTGGCGGTGGCCGACGCCATCAGCGGCACCGTCAGCCCGGCGTAGGTGTCGATCAGCCCCAGATCCACCATAACCTTGTAGGTCGGCATGATGCGCACCTCGACCGGCAGCATCAGCGTGATGAAGATCATCCAGAAGAACACCATGCGCAGCGGAAAGCGGAAGAAGACGATGGCGTAGGCCGACAGCATCGAGATGACGATCTTCCCCACCGCGATGGCCAGCGCCACCACCGTGGTGTTGACCAGCAGCAGCGAGACGTCCACCCCACCGATCCGCCCCAGCCCGCCGAACAGCGCCTGCCCGTAATTCTCCAGGAAATGCGTCCCCGGCCACAGCGGCATGGGCGGCGCCAGAATCTCCGCGATGGTCCGGGTGGACGCCACGAAGGTGTAGTAGATCGGGAAGGCGACGATGATGATGCCGGCGATCAGCGTGAAATGCGCCAGCAGGGTTCCGACCGGACGGCGCTCGATCATGAGTAGTGGACCTTCTTCTCGACGTAGCGGAACTGCACCGCCGTCAGCCCGATGACGATCGCCATCAGGATCACCGACTGGGCGGAGGAGGATCCGAGGTCGAGGTTGACGTAGCCGTCGTTGAAGACCTTGTAGACCAGCGTCTCCGTCGCCTTGGCCGGGCCGCCGCCGGTGACGGCGTGGATGATGCCGAAGGTGTCGAAGAAGGCGTAGACGGTGTTGACCACCAGCAGATAGAAGCTGACCGGCGACAGCAGCGGGAAGACGATGCTCCAGAAGCGCCGCCACGGCCCCGCCCCGTCGATGGCCGCCGCCTCGATCAGCGAGCGCGGGATGGCCTGAAGGCCGGCCATGAAGAAGATGAAGTTGTAGCTGACCTGCTTCCACGCCGCCGCCACCACCACCAGAGCCATCGCCTGGTCGCCGTCCAGCAGCGGGTCCCACGGCACCCCGGCGCGGCGCAGGAGGAAGGCCAGCGTGCCCATAGCCGGGCTGAACAGGAACAGCCACAGCATGCCGGCCACCGCCGGCGCCACCGCGTAGGGCCAGATCAGCAGGGTGCGGTAGACGCCGCGCCCCTTGACCACCCGGTCGGTCATCACCGCCAGCAGCAGCGCCGCGGCCAGTGCGGCGACCGCAACCGACAGGCTGAACACCACCGTCACCCGCATGGATTGCAGGTAGTTGGGGTCGGTCAGCACGGCGCTGAAATTCTCCAGCCCCACGAAGGCGCTGGACAGCCCGAAGGGGTCCTCCCGGTAGAGTGACTGCTTCACCGCCTGGAAGGCGGGCCAGAAGAAGAAGACCGATGTGATCGCGATCTGCGGCGCCAGCAGCAGATACGGCAGGACCCGGTTGGGGAAGGTGACGCGGCGTTGCATGGCGGACGCCCCTCCGCCGGACAGGCCGGCGGAGGGGACCGTTCCTTACTGCTGCACCGCCTTGGCCGCCGTCTCGATGGCGGCGTTGGCACGCTCCACCGCGCGGTTCAGCGCGGTCTTGGCGTCCTGCTTGCCGGCCAGCAGCGCCTCGATCTCCTCGTTCTCGATGTCGCGCACCGCCGGCAGGTTGACCAGACGGATGCCGCGGGAGTTGTCGGTGGGCTGCTTGGCGGTCATCTGCAGGATCGGCTGCTCGCGGCCGGGGTTCTTCTCGTAGAAGCCGTCCTTCTTCGACTGCTCGTAGGCGGCGAAGGTCACCGGCAGATAGCCCGACACCTGATGCAGCTTCGCCTGCACCGGGGTCTGCGACAGGAAGGTGAAGAACTTCGCCACGCCCTTGTAATCCGCCGCCGGCTTGCCGGCGAACACCCACAGGGACGCACCACCCGGCACCGTGTTCTGCGGCGCGCCGGCCGCCTCCGGGTAGTAGGGCAGCGGGCCGGTGGTGAACTCCATGCCCGACTTGATCATGTCGCCGATGCCGCCCGACGATTCGGTGAGGATGGCGCACTCGCCGGACAGGAACTTGTTCTTCGCCTCCACCGTGCGGCCGCCATACTGGAAGACACCTTCCTTCTGCAGGGTGGCGATGCGGTCCCAATGGTCGACGAAGATCGGCTCGTTGATCTTCAGCTTGGGCGTCAGGCTGTTCAGGCCGTTGGCGTCGGTGGCGTAGGGCACGTTGTTCCAGGCCGCGAAATTCTCCAGCCCGATCCAGGTCGGCCAGGTCGTGGTGACGCCGCAGGCCCAGCCGGACGCCTTGATCTTGCGGGCGGCGTCGAACACCTCGTGCCAGGTCTTCGGCAGGTTGGCGGGGTCGAGCCCGGCCTGACGCAGCGCCTTCACGTTGTAATAGGCGATCGGCGAGGAGCTGTTGAAGGGGAAGGACAGCAGCTCGCCCTTGCTGGTCGAGTAGTAGCCGACGATGCCCGGCAGGTAGTCCTTGATCTCGAACTTTTCGCCGCCGTCCTTCATCACCTCGGCCACCGGCTTGATGGCGGGGCGGGCGCCCATCATGACGCCGGTGCCGACGTCGAAGATCTGGATGATGTGCGGGGCCTGACGGGCGCGGAAGGCGGCGATGCCGGCGTTCAGCGTCTCCGGGTAGGTGCCCTTGAAGACGGGGACGACCTTGTAGTCGGACTGGCTCTCGTTGAATTCCTTGGCGAGGCGCTCGACCGTCTCGTTGTTGGCGCCGGTCATGGCGTGCCACCATTGCAGCTCGGTGGCGGCCTGGGCGGAAAGGGTGGTGACGGCGAACGTCAGCGCCGACGCCGTCAGCGCGGCCTTGAAGCGGATCATGGATGCCTCCCTGTGTGGGGTCTCTCGGGGCGCACGCCGACCGCCATCCGGCCCTCACGCAACGCCGCCCTGCCCCGGCTGCATAGGGGTACAGCATTGCCACGACATGACGGTTTTGTGAAGCTTTGTTGACGCAGGAAATGGTTGCGGCGATGTCGGACGCGGTCGCGTCACGCGGCCCCCACCGCCGCCGGCTCCATCGCAGGCGGCAGCGCCGCCAGGCTGCGGGCGATGATGGCACGCAGGACCGACGGATCGAAGGGCTTGTGGACCAGCCGGAATTCGGCGGCGTTGACCAGACGCAGGCGGTCGGGATCGGTGTCGCCGGTGACGATCACACCGGGGATGCGCAGGCCCAGCCGGCTCCACAGCGTGCGGATCACCTCCACCCCCGTCTCCGGCCCCGTGAGACGGAGATCGGAGACGATGATGTCCGGCAGTCGGCTGGCCGCCTCGCGGCACGCTTCGGCAAGGCCGCGGGTGGGGAGCACCCGGTACCCCCAGTCGCGCAGAAGCATGACGATGCCTTCGAGCTGCATGGGGTCGTCCTCGACCACCAGCACGGTGCCCTGCGCCGGCGGCTCCTCCTCCACCGCGGGGTGCTGCGGTGCCGGCCCGCGCGCCACGCCGGCCAGGGGCAGCTCCACGGTGAAGACCGAGCCGCGTCCGGGCCGCGAGCGCACCGACAGGGTGGCGCCGAGCAGCGCCGCCAGCCGCTGCGCGATGGCGAGCCCCAACCCCAGCCCGTGCCGCCGGTCGCGGCCGGGGTTGCCGAGCTGGTGAAAGTCGTTCCAGATCGCGTCGCGTTCCGATTCGGGAATGCCGCAGCCGGTGTCCCACACCTCCAGCCGCAGAATGTCGCGGCGGCGGCGCCCGCCGATCAGCACGCCGCCCTTCTCGGTGAAACGCAGGGCGTTGGCGACCAGCGGGCGCAGCAAGCGCTCCAGCAGGGCGGGGTCGCTCACCACGTCGCAACCGGTGGGGTGGACGCTGAAGCGCAGCTCCGCCTTGTCCGCCTCCGGCTGGAACTCGTCGATCAGCCGGGCGAGCACGTCGTCCACCGACACCGGGCCGAGCTCGGCGGTGACCAGCCCGGCGTCCAGCTTGGTGACGTCGAGCAGGGCACGCAGCAGGACCTCCGCCGCCTCGATCGACTCGCCAAGGCGGCCCGCCATGTCGCGCGCGCCGGGGTCGGTCAGCTTGGCCGACAGCAAGTGATGGAACAGGTGCATCGCCTGGAAGGGCTGGCGCAGGTCGTGGCTGGCGGCGGCCAGGAACTTGCCC
>OFDN01002131.1_pt1 | contig 11407 bp, 8 predicted proteins | sample 1520971 | NCBI WGS metagenome assembly OFDN01 (sample SAMEA94257418, study PRJEB24077) | hot springs metagenome | biome: Aquatic biome; feature: Geographical feature; material: Water | place: India | collected 2012-06-12 | depth 5 m | reverse complement strand
CCTGATTCCTGTTGTTGTAGGAAAACAATCTCAGCACAGATGTTGCATGGTGCACACTCCACCTGGAGTTCTACCGTTTTGATCGCTGCGATCGCCTCCAGGGCATCGGCCGCCGTCAGGACGGACGCGACGATCGGAGCCGCGGGCGACGCCGGCGCTACTGCAGGCGCAGGCGTGATCGCCGGGCGAACCGTGACCTTGACGTCCAGTCGGGTCGGGTCGATGTCGGGTTTCGTCCCAAGGTCTGGAGCGAGGCTCTGGACGGGGGGCGTCGCGGGCGATTGAGGCTTGGCCTCTTGAGCGACCTTGGCCCCCGTAACCGTAGGCTGTTCTGCGACCTTGGCCTCGAGGGGCGGGGGCGAGGAAGAGCTGGAGGCGAGGTCCGGCGTCGGCTTCATCGTCGCGCCATGTTTGACAGAGGCGGCCGCCTTCAGGGCCGCGGCGACGTCTGACGACGTCTCGGCCTTATCGGACGAAGGCCTCTTCGTGACGGAGACGGTTTCCATCGCGGCGGTCGGCGCTGTTTCAGGCTCGGCCTTCAATGCGACGTGAGCGGTCGTCGATTGGACCGGCGCAGCGGGCGCGGCCTGGGTCGCCGATTGCTGGGCGGTCGTCATTGACGTGGGCGCGTCCTCTGGTCGGAATGCCACGCTGACCATCTCGCCGCTTCCGTCGTCAGTTGCAGCCGTCTCTTGTCTGTTTGAGATCGAAGAGAAAGAGATCAAGGACGCCGCCGGTTCGGCTGAGACGGTCGCTTGATCGACGCTGATCTCGGCCGTGTCGCCGGGCTGAAGGACCACAGGCGGCGGGGCTATCGGCGCAGGCGCAACGGGCGCAATCGGCGGAGCGGCGAGCGCCGCTTCCATGTCGGACGCGGGCTCGACGGAGGCTTCAGGCAAGACGGGCGCGGGCGTACCGCCTGATGCCTCGGCGACCACGGGGCCGGGCTGAGCGGTCGCCGTCTCGACGACAGGGTCAGCGGTCTGCGCCGCGTCCTGTTCTTCCGCCATGACGACCACCAAGGACAGAAGCGTCGCCGCACGGTGGGCCGGTTCGACGGGCGTCGCCTCGGTCTTGCCCACGGCCTGAAGCACGTCCCCCAATTTCGAAGAGAACAGCCCAGCGGTTTCTTCGGTCACAGCGCCGGACGCAGCCTCTGGCGCTCCGGTCGAAACCGGAAGCGGGGCGGCGAACAGGGCGGATGCAGACGGCATGAGGGCGCAGGCGGCTTTCAGATGGGGCGGCGCCTGCTGCGCCTGGTGATTCCGTCAGCCCGTCGCAAGTCTCAGGCCAGTTCTTCATTCCTTGTTTTGTAAAGAAAAATCGCGCTCGCCCTGCTCGTGTCGCTCATCAGGCTGGGCCTTTCTTGCCGTGCTTTCGCCCCTTTTTGCCCGGCGCCGATCGCCGTGAGGGCGCTGCAAGCTTACGGCGCGCCCGGTCGGCGCCGCCGACACAGCCGCAGTCTGGCCTGACCCTTGCGCCGCATCTTCACCATGAAGTCTGTGCTGTCAGCTATGTCGTTTAAAAACAACGCTCTCCCTGGGCGTCGTCAATGCGTCGCCAGGCAAGATTTGCGCGCGACGGGGCAGGGGCTGCCGGGCGCCGGGTCGCACGAGGCGGAGGGGATGCGTCCATGTCGCTGACGTCCATCATGAATATTGCGACGTCGGGCCTGCAGACGGCCCAGGCCCAGCTGCGGGTCACGTCGGACAATATCGCCAACGTCAACACCGCCGGCTATGTGCGGAAAGTCGTCGATCAGACTTCGGCCGTAACCCAGGGGCGCGGCGCTGGCGTCGACGCCGCGCGCGTTCGGCTGGCGACGGATCGCTTCCTTCAGGCCGCAGGCATGGCCGCCAAGTCGGATGCGGCGCGCGAGACCGTTCGCTACGAGCTTTACGATCAGATCCAGACCCAGTTCGGCGACCCCAGCGGCAACGGCGGCTTCTTCGCCGACATCGACAAGCTGTTCGCCAGCTACGCCACCCTGGCGGAAAGTCCGACGTCGTCGGCGGCGCGTCAGGACACCGTCTATAAGACCCAAGCTCTGTTCAATGAGGCCGCCGGCATCGCCGCCCAGATCCAGTCGGCGCGGCAGGAGGCGGACGGGCGGCTGCAAAGCGCGATCGAGACGGTGAATCCGCTACTGGAACAGATCGATACGCTGAACAAGACGATCTCGGCCGGGTCGATCATCAATCAGGACGTCACCGGCGCTCAGAACGCGCAACAGACGCTGATTAACGAGCTGTCCAAATATATGGACGTCAAGATCGAGCAGCGGCCGAACGGCGGCGTCACGGTGCGGACGGGCACCGGCATGACCCTGGTCGGCGACGGGCACGCCACCCTGTCCTATCAGGCGGCCGGCACGGTCGACGCCACGACCGCCTTCGCCGACATCATGATCACCGAGCCCAACGGCACGCGCTGGCCGCTGCTGGACGGGGTGTCGTCGGGTGAGATTCGCGGACTGATCGATCTGCGCGACACCGATGCGCCCAAGGCCGCGGCGCGGCTGGGCGAGCTGACGGCGAAGCTGGCCGATGAGATGAACCGCGCGCACAACGCCCACAGCAGCGTGCCGGCGCCGGCCAGTTTGAACGGACGCAACACCGGCCAGTCGCTCGAAAACGCGCTGACGGGCTTCACCGGCAGCACCACCATCTCCGCCGTGAACAGCGCCGGGGTGGTGCAGGGGTCGGCGACGATCGTCTTCTCCGGCGCCACCATGACCATCAACGGCGTCGCGGCTGATCCGACCACCTTCCTGGCGACCCTGAACGCTCAGCTGGGCGGAACGGCCACCGCCACCTTCTCGGACGGCCGTCTGAGGCTGGAAGGGCAGGGCGGGAACGGAGTGGCCGTCGCCGACGACGCCGCGACGCCGAGCGCAAAGGGCGGGCGGGGCTTCTCCCACTGGTTCGGACTGAACGATCTGGTCAGCACGACCACGCCCACCTTCTATGAGACGGGTCTGACCCTGGCCTCGCAACACGGCTTCGACCCCGGCGAGAGCCTGACCTTCCGCATCGGCAGCGAGACGGGATCGCGTCTGCGCGACGTCACCGTGGCTGTGCCCGCCGGGACGGGCACGATGGGTGAGCTGCTGACCGCCCTGAACGATCCGGTCACCGGTATGGGACGCTACGGCGCCTTCAGCCTGGACGCCGCCGGCGCGCTCAGCTTCAGGGCCTATGACGGCGGCACGACGATGAGCATCGTCAAGGACGCCACCACCCAGGCGCCGTCGGGCCTGTCGATGTCGCAGCTGTTCGGCCTGGGCGGGACCGGGGCGACCCGCGCCGGCGCATATTCAGTGCGCAGCGACATTCAGCAGGATCCGGGCAAACTGGCCCTGTCCCAGTTCAATCTGTCAGCGGCGGCGGGCACGGCTGCGCTGAGCAAGAACGACGGGCGCGGCGGCCTGGCGCTGGCCGACGCCGGCAAGAAGAACGTCAACTTCGCCGCCGCCGGCGGTATGGGCGCCGCGACCAAGACGGTTTCGGCCTATGCCGCCGATTTCGCCGGCGACATCGGCGCCAAGGCGTCTGCGGCCAAGACCCGCAGCGAGACGGCCGAGGCCCTGGCGAAGGAGGCCGAAAGCCGCAGATCCTCCGCCGAGGCCGTGAACATGGACGAGGAACTGGTCAATATGACCACCTTCCAGCAGGCCTATAACGCCTCCGCCCGCCTGATCCAGGCGAGCAAGGACATGTACGACACCTTGATCGGGATCCTGAGATGACACGTGTCGCCACTCATGCGGGCTATCAGTCGGCCCTGTTGAACCTGATGAGCGCCCAGAGCCGGGCCCAGCAGGCCCAGGAGCGGATCGCCAGCGAAAAGATCGCCACCGACATGGCGGGCTACGGCCGCAGCGCCGAGCAGTTGACGACCCTGACCGCGACCCAGGAACGGCTGGAGGGCTTCATCGGCGCAGGCCAGAGCGCGGCGGCGCGGTTGGACGCGCAGGACCTGGCCATGGGGCGGATCTACGAAGGCGGCGCCGGCGCGCGCGAAGCCATCGCCAACTCCCTGGCGGCCGGCGGCGTCACCAATCTGATGACTGAGCTGCAACTGCACTATCAGACCATCCAAGGCGGGCTGAACGCTCAGCATCAGGGCAGCTATCTGTTCGGCGGCGGCAACAGCGACGACGCTCCAGCGACCGCCTCCACCATGGCTGATCTGGCCGCCGCTCCCTCCACGGCCTCGACCTTCGCCAATGACACCCTGAAACAGAAGTCGCGCATCGACGAGAACACCTTGGTCGAGACGGGCTTTGTGGCCAGCGAGCTGGGCGGCGGTCTGACGGACGTGTTTCGCACCATCCAATCCTACCAGAACGGCAATGCTGTCGTCATAGACGGCGTGACCTACACCCCCGCCGCGCCGGGTTCGATCACCGGCAAGCCGACCGCGGAGGTCGAGGCCTTTTTGAAGGCGACGCTGAAGATGCTGGACGCCGCCAATACGGAGGTCACCAACCAGACCGCCAAGAACGGACTGGTCCAGAACCAGGTCAAATCCGCGCTGGACGCCCATGAGTCCCAGAAGATCGCCTTGGAAAAGCTGATGAACGACAAGACGGGCTATGATCCGGCCCAGGCGGTCACTGATCTGCAGATGGCGCAGGTCGCCATCCAGGCGTCGGCCCAGGTGATCAACACGCTGCGCAGCACTTCCCTGCTCGACCTGCTGCGCTAAGCCTTTCAGGAAAATAGATTTAAAGCCACGCTGGACGGCGTCGCCGATTGGAACATATCATGAACATATGGCGCGTCTCGATCTCCGAAAGAAGCTTTCGATCCTTGCGGATGCGGCCAAGTACGACGCCTCCTGCTCGTCGTCGGGGACGTCGAAGCGGGATTCGGTCGGCGGCAGGGGGATCGGCTCGACCGAGGGCATGGGCATCTGCCACGCCTATACGCCGGACGGGCGCTGCGTCAGTTTGCTGAAGATCCTGCTGACAAATTTCTGCATCTACGACTGCGCCTATTGCATCAACCGGGCCTCGTCGAACGTGGAGCGGGCGCGGTTCAGCGTGGACGAGGTGGTGGACCTGACGCTGAACTTCTATCGCCGGAACTATATCGAAGGGCTGTTCCTGTCGTCGGGGGTCATTCGCAACAGCGACTATACGATGGAACAGCTGGTTCTGGCGGCCAAGACCTTGAGAGAGGTCCACGACTTCCGCGGCTATATCCATCTGAAGCTGATCCCCGAGGCGGACCCGAAACTGGTGGAGATGGCGGGGCTTTACGCCGACCGGCTGTCGGCCAATATCGAACTGCCGCGCGACGAGGCCCTGGCGCGGCTGGCGCCCCAGAAGGACGTCGCGGTCATCAAGAAGGCGATGGGGCAGGTGCGGCTGGGCGTCGAGGCGGCCAAGCCGGGCAAGCGCGACAAGATCAAGCCGCCCAGGTTCGCACCGGGCGGGCAGAGCACCCAGCTGATCGTGGGCGCGGACGGGGCGCCGGATACCGAGATCCTGGACCGGAGCGCCTCGCTGTACGGCGGCTATGGCTTGAGGCGGGTCTATTATTCGGCCTTCAGCCCGATCCCCGACGCCAGCTCGGTCCTGCCCCTGTCTAAGCCGCCGCTGATGCGTGAGCATCGGCTGTACCAGGCGGACTGGCTGATGCGCTTCTACGGCTTTTCCGCCCCCGAGATCGGGGAGGGGACCGCCGGCGGGATGCTGGACCTGGCGGTCGATCCGAAACTGGCCTGGGCTTTGAATCGGCGTGAGCAGTTTCCCGTCGATGTGAACCGGGCGCCGCGCGAGATGCTGCTGCGCGTGCCGGGCTTGGGGGTGAAGGCGGTGGACCGGATCGTGTCGGTGCGCCGGTATCGGACGCTGAGGCTGGAGGACGTCGGGCGACTGACCCGATCAGTGGACAAGGTCCGACCCTGGATCACCGCCCTGGACTGGACGCCCGGCGGCCTGACCGACGCGGCGGACCTTAGGGCGCGGGTGGCGACGGGGGCGCCGCAACAGTTGAGCCTATTCTGATGCGGACGGCGATGCTGGCGTCGGAAACGGATTTCGACGCCTGGAGGACGGCGGCGCGCGAGATGCGGTTGGCCGGAGTGGAGCCTGCGGCGGCGCGGTTCGTGGTCGAGGGGGCTGAGGCGTCCGGGCAGGGCGGGTTGTTCGACGAGCCGCCTATGGTCGCTCACCCGCCTGCCACGCCTCGTCATCCTCAAGGGGGGGGCGAGCGGAAGGAGAAGGGCTTCTCGGCGCCCGCCGCCTTCGTGGACCTGGCGCGCGAGGTGATCCTGCACCGCTCCGCCGACCGGTTCGATCTGTTGTACCGGCTGCTGTGGCGGCTGAGGGACGAGCCCGATCTGATGAAGGTGATCTCCGACCGGGACGTGGCCGAGGCGATGGAGCGGGCCAAGACCGTCAGTCGGGCCTCGCACAAGATGAAGGCCTTCGTCCGGTTCCGGCAGGTCGAGGATGGGCGGGGCGAGGCCTGGGTAGCCTGGTTCGAGCCGCCGCATCGGGTGCTTGAGAAGACCGCCCCCTTCTTCCAGCGCCGGTTCCCGACCATGCGCTGGTCGATCCTGACCCCGGACGGCTCGGCGTTTTGGGACGGGGAGCAACTGGCCTTCGGCCCGCCGGCCACCCGCGACATGGCCCCGGCCGAGGACGAGATCGAGGAATTCTGGAAGACCTACTACGCCTCGACCTTCAATCCCGCCCGGCTGAAGGTGAAGGCGATGAAGGGAGAAATGGCCAAGGGATACTGGAAGAACCTGCCCGAGGCGGCGCTGATCCCGGAACTGGTGGCGGCGTCGTCGGTTCGCACCGATGTCATGGTCGCCAAGCCCGCTCCCGAACCCAACGCCCGTTTCTCCCGGGCCATCGCGCCGGATCTGCACGCCGGGCGGCCCACAGCGGATGCGGTTCCCGATGATCTGAGCGAGGTCGAGCGCGGGGTGCAGGCCTGTCGCCGCTGTCCCCTGTATCGCGACGCCACCCAGGGGGTCTGCGGCGAGGGCCCCAGGGGCGCGCGGCTGATGATCGTGGGCGAACAGCCGGGGGATCAGGAGGATCTGGCCGGCCAGCCCTTCGTCGGCCCCGCCGGCGGGGTGCTGGACGCCGCCCTGGAAGAGGCGGGGATCGAACGCGCCGATGTCTATGTCACCAATGCGGTCAAACACTTCAAGCATGAGCCGCGCGGCAAGCGAAGGCTGCACAAGACCCCGAACGCGGGCGAGGTCCAGGCCTGCCGCTGGTGGCTGGACGCCGAGCGTCGCCTGATCCGTCCCAAGCTGGTGCTGGCCCTTGGGGCGACGGCGGGACTGGCGGTTCTGGGTCGCAAGCCGGCCGTGACGAAGGAGCGGGGGCAGGCCCTGACTCTGGAGGACGGTTCGGCCGGCATGGTCACCGTTCACCCCTCTTATCTGCTTCGCCTGCCGGATGCGGATTCGCGGGCGGAGGCGCGTCGCGGATTCGTCGATGATCTGATCGCCGCGAGTCGGCTTATAAGCCGGTCCTAGAACCAAACCGGGTCGGCGGCGTTTTAACACGCCGCCAGCGTGGCGGCTGGAGGGGTGATGAGGCGCGCAGGTTCGACACAGTGCACGGGGAAAGCACGGCGCCAATGTCATCGCACGTTGACTAAGGTCCAAGGCTTCACCATTAGCCGAGGCGGGATTTCGGCTGTTCCTTGCGCGGCTTGGGAGCGTTCGAAGGCCTTTCTGACTGCCGGGGCGCGATGAGCCAGACCGATTACGAAATCACGGATGCGGGCGGCGGCGCGGCGAAGCTTCGTCTCGTCGGCGACTGGACGACGACGGCCCTAGGGCGGCTGCCGCAGCGACTGGACAAGGATCTGAACGGGCGGAAGATCGAGAGCCTGGACACCCGCGACCTGGGCCGGTTCGATACGGCCGGCGCCCTGGCCCTGGTGAAGGCTTCGCAGCACGGCGTGCCGAAATCGGCCTGGGCGGACCGACCCGAGGCCGGGCGCATCTACACGATGATCGAGGCGCTGGAGCGCAAGAGTCAGCCGCCGCCTCAGAGACCCAACGCCTTCACCCGCAGCTTCGCCAAGATCGGGCGGGGCGTTGACGACTTCGGTCAGGAGGCCATGCTGTCCCTGGCCTTCCTGGGTCGGTTGATGGCGGCGGTGGTCGAGGCCGCCAAACATCCGGGCGGCATCCGCTGGCCCGCCTGGGTCAGCCAGGGCGAGCGGGCCGGGCTGGACGCCATTCCGATCGTCATGGTGACGAACTTCTTCATCGGCGCGGTGGTGGCCTTCATCGGCGTGGACCTGCTGACCGACTTCGGGGCGCAGGTGTTCGCGGTGCAGCTGATCGGCGTGGCCATGTTCCGCGAGTTCGCCGTGGTGATCGCCTCGGTCCTGCTGGCCGGGCGGTCGGCCTCCGCCTTTGCGGCCGAGATCGGCTCGATGCGTATGAACCAGGAGGTCGACGCCATGCAGGTGATGGGCGTCAATCCGTTTCAGGCCCTGGTGGTGCCGCGCTTGGCGGCCCTGGTGCTGATGCTGCCGCTGCTGACCTTCACGGGCATGATCGGCGGCCTGATCGGCGGGCTGATCGTCTGCTGGAGTTCGCTGAACCTTGGGCCGGCCTTCTTCTTCCAGCGTCTGGTCGAGGACGGCAGCATGGCCCAGCACATGATGGTCGGTCTGGTGAAGGCGCCGGTCTTCGCCCTGGTGATCGCGGCCATCGGCTGCCGCCAGGGCATGTCGGTGGCGGGGGACGTCGAAAGCCTGGGGCGGCGGGTGACGGCGGCTGTGGTGCAGGCGATTTTCGCCATCATCCTGCTGGACGCGGTCTTCGCCCTGATCTTCCTGGAGCTGGACATATGACCGACGCTCCCCAAGCCAAGACCGAGACCCTGATCGAGGTGCGCGGGCTGCTGAGCCAGTTCGGCGAGCGGACCATTCATGAGAATCTGGACCTCGATCTGGAACGCGGCGAGGTGCTGGGCGTGGTCGGCGGGTCCGGGGCGGGCAAGACGGTGCTGCTGAACACCATCATCGGCCTGAAGGAGCCCGAGGGCGGGTCGGTCAAGGTGCTGGGTTACGACCGCGCCACCCTGACCAGCGATGAGGCGGCCGACATCGAGCGCAGGACCGGCATCCTGTTCCAGCAGGGGGCGCTGTTTTCGTCGCTGAGCGTGCTGGAGAACGTCGCCTCCCCCCTGGTCGAACACACCAAACTGCCCAAGGCCGTCATCTATGAGCTGGCCGAGCTGAAGATCGCCATGGTGGGGCTGAAGCCCGAACACCATCACCTGAAGCCCGCCGAACTGTCGGGCGGGATGAAGAAGCGGGCCGGTCTGGCGCGAGCCCTGGCCCTGGACCCCGAACTGGTCTTTCTGGACGAGCCGACGGCGGGCCTGGACCCGATCGGGGCCGCAGCCTTCGACGAACTGATCCGTCAGCTGTCGGACGACCTGGGGCTGTCCGTCTTCATGATCACACACGACCTCGATAGCCTGTACGCCATCTGCGACAAGGTGGCGGTGCTGGCGGACAAGCGGGTCGTCGAAAAGGCCACGGTGAAAGAGCTGGAAGGCTCCGACCACCCGTGGATCAAGGAATACTTCCTGGGGCCGCGCGGTCGCGCGGCCACAAAGGCGGCTTGAGGAGAGCCAGGTATGGAAAGAGACGCACACTACGCGGCCGTCGGCATCGCCACCGTCGCCCTTCTGGCGGCCCTGGCGGTGTTCACCATCTGGCTGGCCCGGCTGCAGTTCAACAGCGACTATGACCTGTACGACATCGTCTTCTACGGGCCGGTCAACGGCCTGTCGGAAGGGGGCGAGGTGCATTTCAACGGGATCCGCGTGGGCGAGGTGACCGACCTGAACATCGACACCAAGCGCGGCGACCAGGTGATCGCGCGGGTGCGGGTTGACGCCTCCACCCCGGTGCGCGTGACCTCGCGCGCCCAGCTTGAGCCGCAGGGGATCACCGGCCTGAACTATATCCAGATCACCGCCGGCTCGCCCAACAGCGCCCTGCTGAAGGACCAGTATCCGGACAATGTGGTGCCGGTGCTGCAAAGCCAGCCGTCGCCGATCGCCGAGCTGCTGAGCGGGTCCGGCACGGTCCTGGCCCAGACGGTGGACGCGCTGAACCGGATCAACCGGGTCATGTCCGACGACAATATCCGCAGCTTCTCGACCAGCGTGAAGAACGTGGAGGCCCTGACGACCGAGCTGGAGGCGCGCAAGGCCATCTTCGCCGAGCTGGAGGAGGCGATAAAGAACGCCAACGCCACCATACTGGAATACCAGGGGCTGGCCGCCGACATGCGGGCCGTGGTCAACACCGACGGCCGCGAGGCCATCGCCAACATCAACCAGGCCACGGCGGAGGCGCGGGTCGCCATCGCCTCTGCCAATCGCTCGATCACCGGACTGGAGCGGCCTCTGGGCGACTTCGCCACCTCCAGCCTGCCGCAGCTGAGCGGAACCATCGAGGAACTGCAGGAGGCGACCCGGTCGCTTCAGGCCCTGATCGACGACGTCCGCGCCAGCCCGCGAGACTTCATCGGGAAACCGCAATCGAAAGAGCTGGAGGTGCAGCCGTGATCCGTCCCCTGGTTCAACTGGGCGCCGTCGCCGGCGTCGTGGTCTCGCTGAGCGGCTGTTCGCTGCTGTCCACGCCGGACCCGGTGCAACTGTATCGGTTCGGTCTGCCCATGGATGCGCCGTCCGCGGAGGGCGACACGCCGGCGCCCCTGTCGGTGTCGATCCGGCGCATTGAGTTCCCGGAGGCCAGCAGCGACGACCGCATCCTCGGCGTGACGGGCACCGAGACCGCCTATATCGGCGGGGCGCGCTGGGTGTCGCCGGCCTCGACCCTGTTCGACGACAGTCTGAAGGCGGCCTTCGCCAATCGGGCCGACCAGATCCGCGTGCTGGGCCGACGCGAGCCGGGTACGCCGCCGCTCGTGTTGCAGGTCACGGTGACGACCTTCGAGGCGCGCTACGCCGCGCTGGGGGCGACCCCGGACGTGGTCATCACGGCCAGGGCCCAGCTTCGCTCGACGCCTGAGCGCCGGGGCGAGGGCGCCATCCGGCCGGAAGAGGGACGTTCGGTCGAACGGGTCTTCACCGTGACCCAGCCGGCGAGCGAGAACCGGGTCTCGGCCATCGTCGCCGCCTTCGATACGGCGACGCGCGACATCAACACCCAGATCGCCGACTGGACCATCCGCTCGGCGCGCTGAGGCCGGGCTTCAGCCGAAGAGCAGCCGGCCGCCCAAGGCGCCCGAGACGACGAGGACCGGCGCCGCCCAGCGCCCCTTGGCGAACAGGGCCGCCAACAGGGCCGCGAGGAACAGCAGGCCCGCGCCCCACAGGGACGGGGCGCGCTGGGCGGTGGACCACATCAGCTGGACGGCCGTGGCGGCGATG
>OFDN01002130.1_pt1 | contig 11414 bp, 6 predicted proteins | sample 1520971 | NCBI WGS metagenome assembly OFDN01 (sample SAMEA94257418, study PRJEB24077) | hot springs metagenome | biome: Aquatic biome; feature: Geographical feature; material: Water | place: India | collected 2012-06-12 | depth 5 m | reverse complement strand
CACGGCACCACCCAGAGCCAGCAGCGCCGCCGCGGCCAGCAGACCGGCCAGCGCCGCCGCCACCCACGCCCCGCGCCAGCCGAAGAGCGCCAGCAGCGGCGGCGAGGCCAGCATCATCAGCCCCACCCCCACCGGCATGAAGGCGCCCCACACCGCCAGCGTCAGCCGCAGGTCGCGCGGTGCGGTCACCGAGGCGATCAGCCCCGGTGCGGCGACGATGGTCAGGATCAGGCCGGCGCCCTCCAAGGCCCGGCTCGCCAGCAGCGGCCCGGCTCCCTCCGCCGCCGCCCCGGCCAGGCTGCCGGCCGCCGTCACGCACAGCCCCAGCACCATCGCCAGCCGGTGGGTGAGCTGGTCGGCCAGCCGCCCGAACAGCAGCCCGAACGCCGCGCCGATGCCGCTGACCAGCGCCATCAGCCAGCCCGCCGTCACCAGATCCAGCCCCAGCCCGGCGCGCAGCACCGGCAGGGCCGGCGGCACCTTGCCCACATGCAGCGCCGCCGCCACCCCGCCGGCCAAAGCCACCGCGACCGGCAGCCACCGCGTCCGCTCCACCCCGTGCATCGGCACCCCATCCGCCATCGACGCGCTGTTTTCCGCCATGCGGGGCCAGCCGGCAAGAGGGTGGGCAAGAGGGTGGGCAAGAGGCGGGGCAATCCTGGGACAGGACGGGGCGGGCTGGTGTCGGCGCGACAGCGTCCGGTATAACGCGCCCCGTCGCGCAGGGCGCCGGTCGCCGGAAAAAGGGAGACGCTGGAATGTCGAGCCATGTCCGCCTGCTGCCGGGTGATCCGGCGCCATGGTTCCGTCAGCGCACCCCCGCCAACCCGACCTTCGTCTTCGACACGGCGGCGGGACGATACATCCTGCTCTGCTTCTTCGGCTCCGCCGCCGACGCCCACGCCCGGCAGGCGCTCGACGCGATGCGGGAACTGGGGAATGTCTTCGACGACGTCACAGCGTCCTTCTTCGGCGTCAGCCTCGACCCCATGGACGAACGCACGGGACGCGTCGCCGACCGCTATCCCGGCTACCGGCATTTCTGGGATTTCGACGGGACGGTCAGCCGGCTCTACGGGGCGGTGCCGGTGGAGGCGGCGGTCGGCGGCGGGCCGGTTCCCGTCCGGCGCATCTGGGTGCTGCTCGACCCGACGCTGCGGGTGATGGCTGTCGTGCCCTTCGCCGAGGACCGCAGCGACATCGCGGCGATCCGCGACCGCCTGACCAGCCTGCTGCCGCTCCACCGGGTCGGGGGGATGGAGCGGCCGGTGCCCGTGCTGCTGCTGCCGGACGTCTTCGACCCGGCCTTCTGCCGCCGACTGGTGGATCTCTACGACGCCCGCGGCGGGGAGCGGTCGGGCTTCATGCGCGACATCGACGGCAAGACCACCGGCGTGCAGGATCCCCGCCACAAGAGCCGCAGCGACGTGACCATCGAGGATCCGGCGCTGATCCAGGAGACCCAGGCCCGCATCCTGCGCAGCGTGATCCCGGAGATCCGCAAGGCACACCAGTTCGCGGTGACGCGCATGGAACGCCACATCGTCGCCTGCTACGACGCCGCCGACGGCGGGCATTTCCGCGCCCACCGCGACAACACCACCAAGGGAACGGCGCACCGCCGCTTCGCGGTGTCGGTGTTCCTCAACGACGATTACGACGGCGGCGAGGTGGGTTTCCCCGAATACAGCGCCAAAGGCTTCCGGGCGCCGGTCGGCGGGGCGGTGGTGTTCTCCTGCTCGCTGCTGCACGCGGTGTCGCCGGTCACACGCGGCCGCCGCTACGTCTTCCTGCCCTTCCTCTACGACGACACCGCGGCCCGCATCCGCGAGGAGAACAACCCCCATCTGGGCGGGGACGTCCGGCCCTACCAGGCGGACGAACCGCAAACGGGCGTGTGACGCCAACGCCTGGATTGCCCCCACCCCGACCCTACCCCGCTTCTCACACAAGCGAAGCTTGCGCTGACAGCGTCAGGCGAAGCTCCGCTTCGCCGAGAGCTGGGCGGGGGAGGGAGACGAGGACGCTCACCCGCCGCGGCGCAGGTCCAGAGTCATCGGGAATTGCGGGTTGCGCTCCTCCGCCGGGACGTCCATCGGGCCGGGGGTGTGGCCGAAGGGGAAGAAGCGGGCGAGGCGGCGGCCCTCCGCCTCGTTGGCGTTGACCGGGAAGGTCTCGAAGTTGCGCCCGCCGGGGTGCATGACGTGGTAGGTGCAGCCGCCGATCGACCGGCCGGCCCAGGTGTCGACGATGTCGAACACCAGCGGCGTGTGCACGGGGATGGTCGGGTGCAGGCAGGAGGGCGGCTGCCAGGCGCGGTAGCGCACGCCGCCGACGAACTCCCCCTCCACATCGGTGGGGATCAGCGGCACCCGCCGACCCTTGCAGGTGATGATGTAGCGCCCCTCGGTCAGGCCCGTGACGCGGACCTGCACCCGCTCCACCGAGCTGTCGACATAGCGCACGGTGCCGCCGCCACCCGGCTCCTCGCCCAGCACGTTCCACGGCTCCAGCGCCATGCGCAGTTCCAGCGTGATGCCGCGCTGGCTGACATGGCCGTAGACCGGGAAGCGGAAGTTGTAGTGCGGGGCGAACCACTGGTCGTCGAAGGCGTAGCCGTGCGTCCGCAGATCGTCCAGCACGTCCACCATGTCCTGATGGACGAAGTAGGGCAGCATGAAGCGGTCGTGCAACTCCGTCCCCCAGCGCTGCAGCCGGCCACGGTAGGGCTCCTTCCAGAAGCGCGCGACCAGGGCGCGCATGAGGAGCTGCTGGGTCAGGCTCATCTGCGCGTGCGGCGGCATCTCGAAGGCGCGGAACTCCAGCAGGCCGAGACGGCCGCTGGACTGGTCCGGCGAATAGAGCTTGTCGATGCAGAACTCGGCGCGGTGGGTGTTGCCGGTGATGTCGACCAGCAGGTTGCGCAGGACACGGTCCACCAGCCACGGCCAGGCGGTGCCGTTGGCCGCGGCCTCGTCCAGCTTCGCGAAGGCGATCTCCAGCTCGTAGAGCCCGTCGTCGCGCGCCTCGTCCACCCGCGGCGCCTGGCTGGTCGGGCCGATGAACATGCCGGCGAAATAGTAGGACAGGGACGGGTGGTTCTGCCAGAAGGTGAGCAGGCTGCGCAGCAGGTCGGGGCGGCGCAGGAAGGGGCTGTCGGTCGGCGTCGCCGCCCCCAGCACCACATGGTTGCCGCCGCCGGTGCCGCAGTGGCGGCCGTCCAGCATGAACTTCTCGGTGCCGAGGCGGCACTGGCGCGCCTCCTCGTACAGGGCCTCGGTGTTGCGGACCAGCTCGTCCCAGCTCTTGGCCGGGTGGATGTTGACCTCGATCACGCCGGGGTCGGGGGTGACGGCAAGCTGGTTGAGGCGCGGGTCGTTCGGCGGCTTGTAGCCCTCGATCAGCACGGGCATGTCGAGCTCGACCGCCGTCGCCTCGATGGCGCTGATCATCTCCACGAAGTCTTCCAGCGTGTTCATCGGCGGCAGGAAGAGGTAGAGCTTGCCGTTGCGCGCCTCGCAGGTCAGCGCCGTGCGCACGATCCACCAGGCGGACTTGCCGTGCTCCGGCATCTCCGCCCGCACCTCGGCCATGGCGCGCTGGCGCATCAAATCACGCGGGGCGGGCTTGATGCCGTCATGGGCGCGCTGCTGGCGCAGCGGCACCTGGTTGGGCGGCAGCGGCTGGCGCTCCTCGAACGGATCGACATCCCACTGGTAGGGGTAGTCGGCGGCGGCCGTCCAGGGCAGCGACCCCAGCGGCAGGCGGAAGCCGACCGGGCTGTCGCCGGGGATCAGCAGCAGCTTCTCCTGGCGCAGCGGCCAGGGGCTCGACAGCCACACCGGCCCCTTCTGCGTCACCTGCCGGTTGATCGGCAGGGCGAAGCCGACCGGGGTCTTCAGGCCGCGGGTGAAGACGCGCGACAGCCGCTCGCGCTCCTCCTTGTCCTCCAGCTTGCTGTCGAACGGATCGACGTTGATGGGAAGCTCGGCCTCCTTGCGCAGGTAGTGCCAGGGGTCCTCGTAGGCGGCGAGAACCAGCGAGCCGTCGATGCCCAGCCGGGTCGCCAGCGCCACCAGGAAGGTCCCGGCGTCGGTGGCGGTGAAGCCGTAATCCTGGTCGTCGCGGCCCAGCAGATCGGCGTTGGCCCACAGCGCCTCGCCGTCCTTGCGCCAGTAGGCGGTCATCGCCCAGCGCGGCAGCGACTCGCCGGGGTACCATTTGCCCTGGCCATAATGCAGCAGGCCACCCGGCGCGAAGCGCCGCATCAGCCGGTGGATGAGGTCGGAGGACAGGCGGCGCTTGGTGGGCCCCACCGCGGCGGTGTTCCATTCCGCCCCGTCCATGTCGTCGATCGACACGAAGGTCGGCTCGCCGCCCATGGTCAGGCGCACGTCGCTGGCCGTCAGATCCTCGTCGATGCGGTGGCCCAGCGCCTCGATGGCCGACCATTGCGCCGGGGTGTAGGGCTTGGTGACGCGCGGCGCCTCGTAGATCCGGGTCACCGACATCGCGTGCCCGAACTCCACCTCGCACTCGTCCACCAGCCCGGAGATCGGGGCGGCCGAGGTCGCGTCGGGGGTGCAGGCCAGCGGGATGTGCCCCTCGCCGGCCAGCAGGCCGGAGGTGGGGTCGAGGCCCACCCAGCCGGCGCCGGGCAGGAACACCTCGGTCCAGGCGTGCAGGTCGGTGAAGTCGGCCTCCGGACCCGACGGGCCGTCCAGCGCCTTCTGGTCGGCGGTGAGCTGGATCAGGTAGCCGGAGACGAAGCGCGCCGCGAGACCGCGGTGGCGGAGGAGCTGCACCAGCAGCCACGCCGAGTCGCGGCACGAGCCGGTGCGGTTGCCCAGCGTCTCCTCGCAGGTCTGGATGCCCGGTTCCAGCCGGATGACATAGCCGATGTCCTGCTGGAGCCTCTGGTTGACGGCGACCAGGAAGTCGATGGTCGGCAGCGGCTCGGTCGGCACACCTTCCAGATAGGCCCGCAGCAGCGGACCCGGCTCCTCAACCTCCAGGTAGGGGCGCAGTTCGCGGATCAGCCATGGCTCGTACTCGAACGGCGCCTTGGTCGCCTTCTCCTCAAGGAAGAAGTCGAAGGGGTTGATCGACGCGATCTCGGCGACGAGATCCACCTCCACCGTGAATTCCCGCGTCTTTTCCGGGAAGACGAATCGCGCCTGGTAGTTCGACTGCGGATCCTGCTGCCAGTTCAGGAAATGCTCGCGCGGCGTCACCTTCAGGGAATAGCTCAGGATCGGCGTGCGGCAATGCGGCGCCGGGCGCAATCGGACGATCTGCGGACCCAGCGTCACCAGCCGGTCGTAGTGGTAGGTGGTCTTGTGATTCAACGCCACATGGATCGCCATCGCCTCACCCGCATCCCTTGCCTGTTGCGCCGCAACATTCCCCAAACATGCACGTTAACACCGTCCATCGCGCCTGTCAGTCCACTCGCGACGGGCTGATCCCACGCACGGTGTCACCGCGATGTTGCAATGCCGCAGCGGTCTGCGCTACACCATGATGGTCGGAGTCCGGTACTGTTCCGCCATGCCGGGCCGGGTCTGACGATGGCGGCCGACCGCCGGTGCAGGGTTGCTCGACGGCCTATGGTTCTCTTGTCCTCCGCGCAGCAGGGTTCGGGCGCACGCGCCGCCGCGGCGGGCGACGACGGCCAGCGTGGGGTGGTTACCGGCAAATACTTCAATTTCAATCCATTGCCGCCCTCGGCCGACGTGCTGGGCAATGCCCTGGTCGTGCCCGACCTGCCGACCCACAAGCTGCCGCGCGAGAAGTTCGGCAGCCGCATGCGGCGCTGGCTGGCGCGCTTCAATCTGGGAGCCCAATCGGCACAGACCCGGATGCGCTGGAAGGTGCAGGACACGGTGGCGTCGGTCCTGGCGTCGGTCTCGCCGTCGGTGACGCTGTCGGCGGAGCAACGGGCCAAGCTGAAGCGGAACGGGCAGTCGGTGACGATGATCATCGTGCGCCACCCCTATCACTTGCGGCATGTGCTCGACATGATCCCGCAGCTTCCCGACGAGCTGGGCCCCGAGCGCCGGTTCCTCGAACTGCTGATGAGCCGGATCATCAAGAAGTATGCGGAGCAAATGTCGCTCATCAAGGGCTCCGCCTTTTCCTTCGAGAACGAGGCCCGCGAGTATCTTTTTGCCGGCTTCCGCATGGAAATGCAGATCAAGAAGATCACCAGCCCGGACGAGCGCTTCGGAGCGTTGCAGGCGATCTACAACAATTATTTCCACGGCAAGAACTATTACTATTATGCCCTGCTCAGACGCGAAAAGCTGGCACCGGAGAACAAGCTGTTCATGCTGTACTCGCGCGCTTCCTATTTCAACGCGCGCATCGATTGGAACGGCGAGTTGCTGGACAAGCCGGCACCGCGGGCGCTGCCGACGCGCGGCACCGTCATGTTCCTGCTTCAACGCGACAAGTCCGTTCTGACCCGCTACCGCACGGACCAGGAGTTCCAGAAGCAGGTGAAGACCTGCGTCGAGGCGTTCCCTGAATAGACACCCCGGAATGACCAGACGGAAATAGCCGGCCAGGACTGGATGGATCGGCTAATCCATAGGTCGTACATCGCCGCGTCGGGTTGCGCGCGGCGCCGCGGTGGACTAGTGAACGAACTCTTGTCACGCCGTCTCCGCTGCGGCAAAGGCCGAAGTGACGGGAGAGTCGTTTTGGTATCGCACAACGGGGGCCCCGATGGGGTCCCGCACGTCCTGGTCGTCGATGACGAATTCCTTGTGGCGATTCTGTTCGAGGATGCGCTGAGGGAACACGGATTTCGGGTGACCGTCTGCCACAGTGGGGCCGACGCCCTCGCCGTGCAGGACACCGATCCCGCCGCCGCCGTCGTCACTGACCTGCGCATGCCCGGCATGAACGGGATGGAGCTGCTGAGCCGGCTTCGCGAGCGATGGCCGGACATGCCGGTGCTGGTGGTCAGCGGTTGGCTGGGAGAAAGCGGCAACACGCACCAGGAGAACGCCAGGACCGGCTATCTGGCGAAACCCGTCAGCCCGCGCGCGGTCGCCGAACGGCTCACCTCCATGCTGGAAGCCCGCTGACCGCTCCCGGCCGACCGCCGTCCGCTAGCCCGCCGGCTCCCCGAGCGCCGCGCGCACCCGGTCGGCCAGGTCGACGCGACGGAATGGCTTCACCAGCAGGCTCGCGGGAAGACTCTCGTCCTCCTCCGTCACGAAATCATCGGCGTAGGCGGTGGTCATCAGCACCGCCAGATCCGGCCGGCGCTCCCTGGCGCGGCGGATCAAGGTGAGGCCGTTCATGCCGCCGGGCATGGCGAGGTCGGTGAACAGCAGCCGCACGTCCGGCGTCCGCTCCAGCACCTCCAGCGCCTCCTCGCCGCTGGCCGCCAGCACCACCCGGTAGCCGAGCGCGGTGAGGTGCAGTTCCACCAGCGTGCGGATGTCCTCGCTGTCGTCCACCGCCAGCACCAGCGGCGCCTCCTCCTCGGCCTCCTCCGGCCGGGCCGCGGCGGCGGCCGGAAGCAGCAGGCGCACCACGGTGCCCTTGCTGGGCTCGCTTTCCATGTCGAGACGCCCGTGCGACTGCTGCACGAAGCCGTGCACCATGGCGAGGCCGAGCCCGGTGCCCTGTCCCGGCGGCTTGGTGGTGAAGAACGGCTCGGTCGCGTGTTGCAGCACGTCCGGCGGCATGCCGTCGCCCTCGTCCGCAACGGAGACGGCGACGAAGTCCCGCCGGTCGGCAGCCTCCGCACCCGGCGATTCGCCCCATGGACCGGTCGACACCACCACCCGTCCGCCGTCGGGCATGGCGTCGCGGGCGTTCATCAGGACATTCAGCAGGGCCATCTCCAGATAGACCGGATCGACCAGGCAGGCGGCGGCCCGCGGGTCGAGCCGGTATTCCAGGGTGGCCCGTGCCCCCAGCGTGCGGACGAGGATGTCGCGGCAGTCCATCAGCAGCGCGTTGAGATCGACCGACTTGGGTTCCAGCCGCTGCTTGCGGGCGAAGGTCAGGAGCTGCTGGGTGAGGCGGGCACCCTGCCGGACGGCGAGGCCGGCGTTCTCCAGCGCGCGCCGCCCACGGGCGCTGTCCTTCATTTCGTCGAGCGCGGTTTCCAGGTTTCCGGCAACGACTTGCAGCAGATTGTTGAAGTCGTGCGCGAGCCCAGCGGTGAGCTGCCCCACGGCCTCCATCTTCTGCGCCTGGCGCAGCGCCCGATCCTCGATCCGCCGCGGCGTGATGTCGAAGACCGACGCGAAGAAGTAGCGCAGCGACCCGTCGCGCCGGAAGATCGGGCCGACGAACAGCGCGTTCCAGAAAGGCGTGCCGTCGCGCCTGCGGTTCAGGATCTCCACCGACACCGGCCGCTGCGCCCGCACCGCCTCGCGGATCATGCGCACGGTGGCCGGGTCGGTCTTGGGCCCCTGCATGAAGCGGCAGTTGCGCCCGTACACCTCCTCCGCCCGGTAGCCGGTCAGGTCGAAGAAGGCCTGGTTGGCGAAGACCATGGGGTTGTCGGGCAGCGCCGGATCCGTCAGCACCATGGGGACGCGGTTCATCTCCACCGCGGTGATGAAGACATCATCCTCATCCGCGGGCGCCGCCTGCCGGCCGTCCGGCTTCCCCTGGTCCCCCGTCACATCCGCACTCCCGTTCCCACCCCCGGCATCGTGGATGAGCAACAGGCGGCGTCGGCTGTCGTCCTGCGGCCCACGACACCGGCCATCAACCGATCAGCCCGATGGACAGCCGCACGCTGCCCGACAGCGTCTCCCCCGGGCCGAGCACGGTGAAGCCGGAATCCGGCACGTCCCGGCGGTTCACCGCGTCGGTCATGTGCGACACCGGTTCCACGCACATGAAATCGCCCCCGGGCGGCGCGTAGACGATCAGATGCCGGAACAGCGGATCGGCCCGCATCGTCACGGCCAGCCCGCGGTCGGGCCAGGAGACCACGGCGGTCCCGTCCCACCCCGGAAAGCCGTTGTCGATGACCACCCCGTCCATGACGGCGCCGGTGGCGAAGTCCCACTCCGGCGGAACCGGCACGCGGCGGTCGGGCAGGATCGTCCGCTCGTTCAGCCAGACCGATTCCGCCCGCGCGGCGAGTCGCGTTCCCGGCGGCTTGGGGAAATAGGGGTGCACGCCGAGCCCGGCCGGCATCGGCTGTTCGCTGTCGTTCGTCATCGCCATCCCGACGGTCAGTCCGTCGGAATCGAGGGCGAGCGTCTGCACCGCCGTATAGCGCCAGGGCCAACTGTCGGCGGCGTGGGTGTAGACCAGCCGCGCCGACCGTTCGTCCACCGCCTCCACCCGCCAGGGCGCCACCCAGCCATGGCCGTGGATGGCGTGCGGCGCGTGCGGGGGCGGGCAGGGAAGCGACACCGCCCGGCCGTCGAAGGTGAAACGCCCCTGCGCGATGCGGTTGGAGAAGGGCACCAGTGGGAAGCTGGCGAACTGGTCGGCGGTCCCGCCCGCCAGGGCCAGGTCGGGCGTCGGGCGCAGCACGTCCACCGGACCCGCGGCGGTGTCGAGGACGAGCCGGGCGATGGAGCCGCCGACGCGCGGGCACAGCGCGCACGTCAGGGGGCCGGCGGTCAGGTCGAGGATATCCGGGGTGTCCTGCATCGTCGGCGATCGTCTCCGGTCGTCCGGTCATGGGCAAGCCGCCCATATCGCATGTTGCACCAGCGCACGAAACCGTTTTCGATAATTCTTTCGGCCGGGCGTATACCCGAAATTTACGCGAAGCCCGCGACCATGGGTGTCCCGCGGCGCCGGCCGGCGGTGCATCGGCGTGCGCGATGTGGAGAAGGGGAGCCTTGCAGACGAAGCCGTCCACCGCCACCGCCCCAGCCATCGTGGCTGTGCTCGACGAGGCGGAGCTGTGCAACGACCTGGCCGACTACCACGCCGGACCGGCCCGGGTGGTGATCGGGATGGCGCTCCGCACCTGGCTCGAGCCGCTGTGCATCACGCCGTTCGAGCTGATCCACCACGCCAAGTTCATGAAGTCGCTGCTGGAGCAGGGCACGGTGCTGGACACCGCCCTGACCCGCGTCGCCACCATCCAGGCACGCCTTCCGGGGCAGGTTCAGAAGACCCGCCGTGCCGCCTTGCAGGACGCGCTGAACCGCACCGCCGTTCGCGCGCGGGAGGCGCAGGTTGCCTTCGCGTCGTTGCCGCGACTGCAAGGCACCGTGGATGCGGTGCTCGCCGCATCGCCCGGCAAGAGCCCGACCGGCGACGCGCGCTACGACCTGCGCGTCGCCATCGCCGCCGAACTGTCCGAGCTGCGGGTCTGGCCGGCCAAGCTGGACCACGTCATCGATCTGTTGCGAGCCGACCGGGACGAACGGCTGATCGCCGTCGGCGACGAGATGCTGGCCGACCTTCTCGGCTTCGGTCCGATCCTGCACGAGCTGTTCGGCAACGTCGTCCAGGCCCCCGGTGCGGTGCTGGCCCAGCTCTGCACCCAGTTCCTGTGCGATACGGCGACCGGGACCACCGGAGGGCCGAACCGGCTGTCGTCGCTGAACGCGCTCTGCCGCAAGGGGCTGCTGCCGCAGACGCGGGCGGCGGTGCTCGACCGCACACGGCGCGCCCTGCGCGCCCCCCACCCGCTGTCCCGCGGCACGCCGATGGAGGAGGCCGAGTCGCTGAAGACCCTGGCCGGGATGCTGCTGCGCCCCGAATGCGTCGTCGGCGGCGAGAGCATGGCGGACGCGCTGACGATCCGCTACTCCCGCCGCCTGGAGCAGGGAGGCGCCAGCGCCTTCCGCAAGTCGATCGTCGGGCTGGCCGAGTCGCTGAACGACCTGTTCACGCGCCTGCACTATCTGGCCGCCGTGTCGCGCACCCAAGCCGCCGAGCGCCACATGCAGGAGATCGCGGACACCGCCAACGGCGCGCTGGCGAACGAGATGCTGGTCGAGGGGACGCTGCTGGCCACCACGGATGTCGGGCGGCTGCGCACCCTCATCGACGGGACCGCCGCCGCAATCCGCGCCAGCTCCTTGCCGCCGGAAACCTCCACGAAGCTCGCGGGGCGGCTGACGACGCTGTTCGACGGGCTGGCGCGACAGGGGCGCCTGCTCGCCCGTCTCCGGCAGTCGGAGCCGCTGCACCGGCGCCGCGCCCTGCGGCTGGCGGAGCTTGCCTGTTCGGGGTTGCTGACCGAACAGGGCGGGCTGCCGCCGGTCCGGCAATACATCATGGAGACGGTGCGGCAGCCGGGCTTCCAGGCCGAGCTGGCGCAGGAGGCTGGCAACGAATTCGTGCAGATGGAGATCCGCCGTCTGTCGGAATTGCTGGCTCAGCTTCACCAGATGGGCGGCGGGTCCGGTGCCGGTGCCGCGATCCCGGTACCGCCCGCGCCGCCGCGCTCGAGGCGGCGTGGA
>OFDN01002125.1_pt1 | contig 11450 bp, 9 predicted proteins | sample 1520971 | NCBI WGS metagenome assembly OFDN01 (sample SAMEA94257418, study PRJEB24077) | hot springs metagenome | biome: Aquatic biome; feature: Geographical feature; material: Water | place: India | collected 2012-06-12 | depth 5 m | reverse complement strand
GGCGGAACGCTGGGCAAGGCTGCGGACCTCGTTGGCGACGACCGCAAAGCCCTTGCCCGATTCGCCGGCGCGTGCCGCTTCCACCCCGGCATTGAGCGCCAGCAGATTGGTCTGGAAGGCAATGCTGTCGATGACGTTGATGATCTGGCCGATCTCCTGCGAGCTGCGCTCGATCGCATCCATGGCGCTCACCGCCTTGTCGACGACCTGGCCGCCTTCATTGGCGTCCTTGTGCACGGTGTCGATCTCGATCCGAGCGGTCTTGGCGCTGCTGGCGGATTCGCCGACCATGCCGGTCACCTTGTCCATCGCGCTCGCCGCGCCTTCCAGGCTTGCCGCCTGCTGCTCGGTCCGCTGCGACAGGTCTTCGGATGCCGCGCGGATTTCGCTCGCCCCGTTATGCACGCTCTGCGCAGAGCTGGCGACGCTCGACAGGCTGGTTTCGAGGCCCTCGACCGTGCGGTTGAAGGTCAGGCGCAGGCCGTCATAATTGGCGGCGAACGGCTCGGTGATCTGGTAGGTCATGTCGCCTGCGGCCAGCGCCTCCAGACCCTTGCCGAGGGCCGTGACCACATTGGCCTGATCCTGGTCGGCGCGCGCCTTGGCGACCGCGGCATCGCGGAACACGACCACGGCGCGGGCCATGTCGCCCAACTCATCCGAGCGGCTGACATCGACGTCGATCGCGTTCTTGCCCGCAGCCAGGCTTGCCATGGCTTCGGTCAGACGGCTGATCGGCAGGGCGATCGCCCGGCTGAGCGCCACGGCAAGGCCGATGGCAATGCCGATAAGTGCGATACCACCGAGCACCAGCGCAATCACCGCCGAAGTCAGGGCCGATTCCTGCCGCGCCGAATTCTTTTCGATCGAGGCGAGCTCGGCGTCACGGATATCGCGCAGAGGCAGCACCGCCTTGCTCACCAGAACGGCCTTGCCCGCATTCTGCACCGCATCGACCGCGGCCTCGCGGCGACCCTGCTGCGTCCATTTGATCAGCTTGTCACCCCAGTTCTTGCGCCAGGCCAGCGTCTCGCTGCGCGCTTCCTCGAGCAGCTTCAGGTGCGCCGGGTTGACGATGAGCGATTCCAGCTCCTTCGCGGCCGCGTCATATTCGTCGCGGCCCTCGTAATAGGATTTGAGATAGCTCTCGTCGCCGGTCACCAGAAAGCCGCGAAACTGGCTGTTCTGGCGCAGCAGCGAGGTCTCCAGCACCTGGACCTTGCCGTAGATGAGCTGCGAATGATTGTTCTGGTCCGTCGATGACTGGATCATCCAGAGATTGACGGCGAAGACGATCATCATCAGCGCAGCCGAGCTGCAGATCATCAGGAAGGACAGGCTGAGCTTCCGGGGGATGTTCAGTTTGTTCAGCATGATCAAGCCTTTGTGGTCCAATTGGGATAGGCGCCCGCCCCAGGACGCGACGGCAACCGATAATGGGCGGCCCTGATGTCCTGGGGCAGGCTGCGCATCAGAAGAAGAACCTTGCGGAAGCCGAAACGGTGCGTCCGTACATGGTGCGTGCCATCACCACGCCCGAGGCGGGGATTGCGCCTTCCGAGATGCTGGTGATCGCGCGTTCATTGAACAGGTTGCTGGCGTTCACGCTGAATTCCAGCTTATCCATCGGGCGGAACTGGGCAAAGGCACCCACCGTGGTAAAGGCCGGCAGACGGATGAGGTTCACGTCCTGCGCGAAGCTGCCGGTGGTGCCGATCACGTTGACACCGACCGAGAACATGTCGCTGTCGAACTGCGGACGGATTCCGTAGAGCAGCTTGGGCTGACCGCGCGGCGTGTTGCCGACGAGCGCCGGATTCTCGGCTCCGTCGATCTCCGCCTCGGTATAGGTTGCGTGCGCCGTCAGGCTGAAGGGGCCGCGACGAAGCCCGCCCTCGAACTCCAGACCATAAGCCTTGTACGAACGCGCCACGGTGACAAGCTGGGTCAAGCCGGTTGTCGGGTTGGCGAGCAATTGCGAGTTGGTTTCGTCGGTCAGCGCATAGAAGCCGGTCAGATTGAGAACGACGCCGTCCTTGCGATACTTGAGGCCGATTTCCGCCTGACGCAGCACGTCATGTCCTGCCACGCTATTGACGAGCGCACCGGTTACAGTGCTGACCGCAGGCGTGAACAGAATCTTGTCGGCTCCGGCCCGTCCCCCGCGGCTATAGCGGGCGAAGACCGAGAAGGGTTCCGACACTCGGAAATTCGCGCTGAGCGAATAGGACACATAGTCGTGATTGTAGTTCACCGGGAAGGTCACGCCGACCGGGATGAACGTCACGCGGCTCTCAGGGACCGAAATCGTGCCATTGCCGTTGATGTCGAACGGATGCGCACCGGTATCGTTGATGATATTGCCGCGGGCGCGCACGTTGTCCCAACGGATCGAGCCGCCAATCGCGATCTTGCCCTTGGCATAGTTGAACGATCCGAACGGCGCAGTGACCTGATAGGTCATGTCGGTATTCTTCGAATTGCCGAAGCCGCCAGCGCTGCCATAGACCAGAATGCCGCCATCGGTCACCGGAATACCGGTGGCAGTGCGCAGGTTGATCGGCACCGAGCGACCTCCGCCGACCGCATCCTGAAAGAATGTGGTAAAGCCGATCTCGGACACATATTCCTGGCTCGAGCGATAGAGCCCGGCTGTCGTGGTGAGGTCACCGCCGCCAATGTTCCATACCCGGCTGACGCGCAGATCGTTGGTCATGTTGCTGACATCGGGTGCATCGGAGTCGGCGATGAACGATAGCGTGAGCAGACCATTTCCCGATCCGTCGAACGCCTGACCGGCACGTGGTCCGGCCGCAAAGCTGAGGGTCGCGCCGGGGCCGCCGAAACGCGTCGCAAAGGCTGCAGCCGGTGCGGTTGCCGACGGGAACAGGATCACGCTACGGAGCGACTGGTCGGCATAGCGGAACCGGTTGGTCACCGACCAGTCGCCGAGGCTGAACTGGGCGTCAAAACCGAGCGCCTTGGCCTTGGCGTGCGTGCCCGTGCTGAGGTTTTCCCGGACCGGCTGTCCCGAAGCGCCAAGCCGCAGCGAGTTCGGCAGACTGGGCGACAGCAGCGACTCCGTGCGGCTATCGAGGCCGCGCGGATCGGCAAAATTCGGGTCGGCGTTGGTCCCGGTAACCAGCAAAGGCAGATTGATGAAGCTGGGAGCACGATCGTCGAGCAGCTTGCCATAGACGCGGATATAGCCGTTATCGAACTGCTTGGTGACGTTGAATTTCACCTGGCCGCCCCGCATCGAGTTCATGCCGGTTTCGCGCGGACCTTCGCCCTCGCGATAGAAGCCGCCGACATGGAAGCGCCAGCCATTGCCGAGGCGACTACCGTAGTCGAAATCGGTGCGATAGCTTTCGAAGTCGACGCCGATGGTGGCCATCACCGAACCACCCTCGACCTCACCGGTCTTGGAGATCAGGTTGATCACACCGCCCGGAGCATTCGATGCGAAGGTCGAGGCCGAGCCGCCGCGAATCGATTCGACCTGCGCGACATTGAGGTCGGCGCGGATGAAAATGTCGGGCGTCAGGGTGAGCAGGTCGCCGAATTCGAGCACCGGCAGACCATCTTCCTGCAGCTGAATATATTTCGCGCCGTCATTGACCAGCGGGAGACCGCGCACGGTGTAGCTGTTGCCCGCCTCGCCGGTGCTGGCGTTGACGCGAATGCCCGGGATGTTGCGGAACAATTCGGCCAGCGATCGCGGCGCGATGGAGATAATGTCGTTTTCCTTGATCGCGCTGGTCGAGGTCGCGCTGTTCAGACGGTCGCGGCCACGCGCCACGCCGGTCGTGACCATGTCGCCCTCGTCGACCGTGCGGCTCGCTTCCCAGGCGGTCATTGGCTTGTCGTCCTGCGCCAGGGCAGGTGTCGCCAGTGCGCTCAGCGCGATGGCGGCAACAGACGTGCACATGGATACGCGGTAGTTAAAGGAATTCATGAAATGCCCCTGCTGAATTGATTTCCCCATGGGGCTAGGCGAATCCGTTTAAAGCGTGGTTAACAGGCATTTGAGCAAGATGCGGGCCGGTTGCTTGCCGTCGGGACCAAAGGATTTCTCCCGTTTTTCGAAGGCAGCCCGGGTCATTGAGGCCTGTTTCGTCAGGAAAGCTGCCACAAGTTGATTGGCGCATCCCTGGCTGGCGGCAGAAAGCGGAGCAGATTCGGCCGTAGCAAGAATCAATCCTTGATCGCGCTGCTCGCCATGGTTCTGGCCCCAGGCAATGCTGCACCTCGCACCACGAGTGCTACCCTGTAGCGGAGGAAAACGGCTGCTTGCATATCAATCGGTCTCAACCGTTTTGCCCGAGCCCTGTGTTAACCGCTTGTTTACGTTGATTACCTAGCCAACGAGCGGGGTCGGGAGCGTTTGCCGACTGGTTCGTTGGCGAGAAACATGTCTGCACTCATCTCCACCGAGAAATTCGTCAGCCGTCGGTTTACGCCTGACAAGCGGCCGGACAACAGCCAGGCCTCGCCACCCCTGGTATTTCCCCCCCATGCCGAACTGGCTCGCCAGGCCGCCATTTGCCGGTCGCTGGGATCGGATTTTGTCGGCAATGTCCTCGAGGCGGCCGAACGCCAGCTGAGCCATGCGCCGATGACCGAAGCCGTGATCGCAACCTGGCCGGGTGACCGCGCGGCAGCGGCGCTGGCGATGCGATTGAACGGAGCGCTGCACGCCGTGGCAAGGCGCGGCACCGTGCCAGATCTCAGCGCGCTCTACCGGGGCGAGCACGGCGAGTTCGACCGAGCGCTGGCCTCGGCGCTGGCGCAGTGCGACGGCTTCATCCTGCAATGGCTGCGCGATCCGACACAAACCAACGAAGTCGGCCGCTCGGCTGCACTGATGTCTGCCTTGATGGTAGTTTCAGACCGTTTCGGCCTGCCGTTCGAATTGTTCGAACTGGGCACCAGTTGCGGGCTCAACCTCAATGTGGGACGCTATGGTTTCAATCTCGGCGGCGTCCAGGCGGGCGATCCGATGTCCGCCTTGCAGATCGCGCCGCAATGGCGCGGCCGGCAGCCCGTCCATGCGCCAGTCGACATGGTTGGCGCCTACGGGGCCGACCTGCATCCGCTGGACGCACAGAATTCAGAATCCTGCGAGCGCCTGCTGGCCTTTATCTGGGCGGACCAGGGGCATCGCATCCAGCGGCTCGAACGTGCGCTGGATATCGCGCGTTTGCACCCCCCGCGCATCGACGAAGCAGAGGCGATTGGCTGGGTCGCAGACAGGCTTGCCGCTCCGCAGGCCGCGAACACCTGCCGGGTCGTGTTCCATTCCATGTTCCGCCAGTATCTTCCCGAACCAGAGCGAATCCGGCTGGCAGAAATCATCACGGCAGCTGGCCAGACCGCGACCGAGCAAAGACCGCTGGCCTGGATCGGGCTGGAATGGACCCCCGATCGCAGCGAAGTGCGGCTGGCGCTGACATGCTGGCCCAGCGGCGAGCAGCACGTGCTGGCGACATGCCATCCCTATGGCGAATGGATTCACTGGCGCTGACACCTTGCGCCGCCTGGCGCTGACCTCCAGAATGGCGCCATGGCAGACCAGATCGACCTCGAAACCCTGCTGCTCGGCCCGGTGCTGCCCGATCGCGATTGCGGAGGCTGCACGGCGTGCTGCGTGACGCTGAAGGTGGATACCCCGGACCTGCAAAAGCCCGCAGGCACCCCCTGCCCGCAGCTCAGCGCAACCGGATGCAGCATCCACGCGGTGCGACCAGCCATCTGCCGGACATGGTTCTGCGCCTGGCGCAGGGTCGCCGCCCTGCCCGATGAAGCGCGTCCCGATCGGTCCGGGCTTATCGTGTCGGTCAGTTTCAACCGCGAAGCGCGCCACCCTTTCGAGGCGATCGCGCTGAACGTGCTGGCGATGCCCGGCAGCGATGCCTTGGCAAATGGCATGGCGGCGCGTGTGCTCGATGCCTTGTGCGATCGGCCGGTCGCGGTCTGGTTCAGCGACGGCACGCGCAAGATGCTGATGCATCCCGAAAATGATGTGGCGCAGATCGTCCTTAACGGTGCCGCGCCGCCGCCCGAGCTTGCCGACGAAGTGGCGGTCTGGCGTGCCCAATATGCTGCCTTTCTTGCCTGATCCTTGATTTCTGACTAACGGTGGACATAGAGACGCCACCACGCGCGGCTGGGCGCTGGAGAAAAGGATTGGGGAGCGCAGATGAGCGGCATCGACCGAAGGCTTTTTGTGGCAGGTGCGGGCGCAGCGCTGCTCGGTGCGGTCGGCAAGTCCTCGGGCGGCAGCATCAGCCTGCCCTTCGCCAATGGCGCCCGCCCGCTGGTGACACTGCCCGGCAAGCGCGAGATGATCCTGCTCACTAGCCGCCCGCCGCAGCTCGAAACGCCGTTCTCGGTCTTCAACCAAGGCATCATTACCCCCAATGACGCGTTTTTCGTGCGCTATCACCTGTCGGGCCTGCCGACCGAGATCGATCCGCGCAGTTTCCGCCTCAATATCGGCGGGCATGTCGAAACGCCGCTGCAGTTGACGCTCGATTCGCTGCGCCGCGACTTTCCGGTGAGCGAGATCATCGCGGTCAACCAGTGCTCGGGCAACAGCCGCGGCTTCGCCACCCCGCGTGTCGCAGGCGGTCAGCTCGCCAATGGCGCGATGGGCAATGCGCGCTGGCAGGGTGTCGCGCTCAAGCACCTGCTCGGCAAGGCGGGCGTGCGCGCGGGCGCTGCGCAGGTCACCTTCAACGGGCTCGACAACCCGCCGGCCGACGGGATCGCCGATTTCGTGAAAGCGCTCGATATCGATCATGCGCGCGATGGCGAGGTGATGGTCGCCTTTGCGATGAACGGCGAGGAACTGCCTTTCCTCAACGGCTATCCGCTGCGCCTCGTCGTACCCGGCCATTTCGGCACCTATTGGGTCAAGCATCTCAGCGATATCACCGTCGTCGACGCCGCGTTCGACGGCTACTGGATGAAGACCGCCTATCGCATTCCCGACAATGACTGCCGCTGTGTCGAGCCCGGCACCAAGCCCGACAAGACCGTGCCGATCGGTCGGTTCAATGTCCGCTCGTTCCTGACTAGCCATGTCGATGGTGACAGGGTAGGTGCAGGACGGACCACCGAGTTGCGCGGAATCGCGTTCAGTGGCGGCGATCCGATCAAACGCGTGCTTGTCTCGGCCGACAATGGCCAGAACTGGCAAGAGGCGAAACTGGGCGAGGATCTGGGCCGCTATTCGTTCCGCGAATGGAAGCTGGGGATGACCCTCGCCAAGGGGCAGCACAGCCTGCGCGTGCGCGCCGAGACGACAAGCGGCGAAGTCCAGCCGATGGAGCCGCGCTGGCAGCCTGCGGGCTATATGCGCAATGTCGTCGAAACCACCAGCTTGGAGGCCGTGTGATGCGTAACAAGGGACTCGTCATCGGGCTGGGCCTGCTTGCGGCTGCGGCAGCCGGTGCGGCCTGGACGATGATGGAGCGCGACAAGGGTCCGGAGATCGTCGCGGCACGCATGGAGGCGGTCAATTATCAGATGCCCGAAGAGGCGGTCCCCGCCGCACTTGCGGACGCTGGCGCCGAGATCGTGGTGAACAACTGCACCGCCTGCCACAGCCTGGAATATGTCACCACCCAGCCGCCCGGCATGGGCGAGAAGTTCTGGCGTGACGAGGTCACCAAGATGGTCAAGGTCTATGGCGCACCGGTGGAGCCCGCCGATGCCGAGGCGATCGCCAAGCTGCTCGCCGAACGCTTCGGCTAGCGCATTTTCAGGTTGACCGTTTCGGTCGACGACCTGGAAAATGTGCTATCCGAAAATGCAGAGCGTTTTGCCTCATGGTGGAAATGCTCTAGAATAGCAGAACGACCACCGCGAACGACGCGGCGAGACTGGTCAGCGTCGCGATCAGCACCGGGATCGCCGGACGGACGCCGGTTTCCATCAGCAGGTCCATGCGGCTGCGCATCGCGGTCGCGATCACCGCGATCAGCAGCAGCCCCTTGGACAGGCTGAGCGCCGAATCGCGCACCGGATCGGGCATCGCGACGAGCGAATTGACCAGCACGACACCGAAGAACGCGACGATGAACCAGGGCAGCGCGAGCCGCTTCCACAAGGGGCTGCCTTCGGCCTGATCCGCATTGCCGATGGCAAGGCCGGTAATGATGACCACCGGGGCCAGCATCGCAACGCGCGAGAGCTTGACGATCGCGGCATAGCTGCCCGCGCTTTCGGAAAAGGCATAGCCGCCGCCGATCGCCTGTGCGACATCATGGATCGACGCGCCGATCAGGAACCCGGCCTGCTGGTCGGTCAGTTGCAGATATTCGGCAAGGATCGGATAGAGCGACATGGCCAGCGCGCTGAAGAGCGAAACCACCACCAGCGTGATCGCGAATTGCGACTGGTTCAATCGCTCGCGCCCGATAATGCCGTACAGCGCCATCGCCGCGCTCGCGCCGCAGATCGCGGTCGCGCCGCCGGCGAGAATGCCGGTATAGTTGGACTGGCCAACCAGTCGCGCGCCGAGAATCCCGGCGAGGAACGTGACCGTCATGATCGCGGCCAGCGCGGCAAAGGGCTGTACGCCCAGCGAGCCGATCTGCTCGAAGGTCACCTGCAGCCCCAACAGCACCACGCCGAAGCGCAGGCAGGTGCGCGAGGCGAAATCGAGCCCCTTGTGGCTGCGCGGATCGCGCGCGACGAAGCTCAAGGACAGGCCGATCAGCAGGCCGAGCAGGATGATCGGGAAATTGTAATGCTCGGACAGCCAGGCAGCCGCGCCCGCGGCAATCGCGCAGATCGCGAGGCCCTGGAAGATCGTGTCGCGCGGCTTGGCACTATCGGGCTTGAGCGCAGCTTCGGCCAGGTACATCTCGCCGAACAGATCGCCGGCTGCGGGCAGCGAATTCCAGTCAATGTCCTGCCGCTTGCCGTTCATCGCCGCTCCCCTCGCCCCCGATATATGTCCTTCGGTGTCATATTCCACTTTGCCTTACGCGCGCGAGCGGCTATCGTGCAAGCACGAAGCGTCGTAGACAGGCGCGAGCTTGGGAGGATCGGCAATGGACGAGGCACGGCATCAGGGCATGGCACGCGGCGCGGCGATCGCGCTGGTCGTCCTGCTCTTCCTGGGCAACGCGCTCAACTATGTCGATCGCCAGGTGCTGGCGCTGCTCAAGCCCACGCTCGAGGCCGAGTTCGGCTGGTCCGATGCCGATTACGCGCATCTCGGCTCCTCCTTCCAGATCGCGGCCGCAGGCACGCTGCTGTTTGTCGGCTGGTTCGTCGACCGGCTGGGCGTGCGCGTGGCCTATGCCATCGCCGTCACCGTGTGGAGCGCGGCGGGGATGGCGCATGCGCTGGCGCAGACGGTGCAGCAGTTCGTCGCCGCGCGCGTCATCCTGGCGGCGGGCGAATCGGTCAGCACGCCTGCCGGCCTCAAGGCGGCGGCGATGTACCTGCCGGTCAAGCAGCGCAGCATCGCCATCGGCCTGATCAATACCGCGCCCAATATCGGCGCGATCCTCACTCCGTTACTGATCCCGCCCTTTGCGCTCGCCTTCGGCTGGCAGGCCGCCTTCTGGGTAACCGGCGCGCTCGGCTTTGTCTGGCTCGCCGGATGGTGGTGGGGCACCCGCAACCTGAAACCGCTGGGCGACATTCCCGAGCGCGCGCGCGTGCCCTGGGGCACCTTGCTCGCCGACCGCAAGACCTGGACCGTGATCGGCGCGAAATTCTGCATCGATGCGGTCTGGTGGTTCGTGCTGTTCTGGATGCCCGATTTCTTCAACCGGCAGTTCGGCCTTTCGCAGGGCGAGCTCGGCTGGCCGATCGCGATCATCTTCACCCTCGCCGCTTTGGGCGCGATCACCTCGGGTGGGCTTTACCCGATCCTGCTCAGCCGAGGGATGAGCGTGAATGGCGCGCGCAAGACCTCGATGCTGTTCTATGCCCTGGTCGTGCTCGCGATGCCGCTGTCGCTCCAGACCGGAAACCCGTGGATCGCCGCGGTGCTGATAGGCCTGGGGCTGTTCGCGCATCAGGGCTTTTCGACCAATGTGTTCGGCATTACCGCCGACATCATCCCCGCCACCCGCGTGGCGAGCGTGATCGCGCTGGGCGCGGTCGCGGGCAATCTGTCGGGAACCGCGATCATCGAGTTCGCAGGATATTCGCTGGGCAGCGGCATGGGCTATGTGCCGCTGTTCGCGATCTGCGGCAGCGCGTATCTGGTCGCGCTGGCGTTCATCCACCTGATGATTCCGCGGCTTCAACTGGCAGCGGAATAACCTTTCAGGCCTCAGTGCGCGTCATCGGCCGGAGGCAGCGGCTTGGCCGCCGTATCTGGCTCATGCCTTGAGGCCGCGAGCCTGGGCTTGATCAAGCCTTCCCACAGGGCCCACCGGCAAAGGCTGGTCACGATCGCCAACCAGAGCGGAATCTGGACGAGGACGGGCAGATCGATGAACCCCGCATAATCTGCCGACACCAGCACGAAACCGACCCAGCCCATCATCGTGATGGTAGGCTTCAGCCGTTCGACCTGAACAGCCACGCGCGATGCGTGTTCAACGATTCGGTCCATGGCACGAGCATCTCATCATCCGCTCCGAGGGACAACGGTCCGTCACCGGCAGCGCGCAAGATTGCCGGCCAGGCATGGAACCAACCAAAAAGGCCCCGGACTTGCGTCCGAGGCCCCTTTGTTACCCGATCAAGCCTGACTCAGCGCAGGCGTGCGCGCAGGCTGATGCCGAAATAGCGGTCCGCGTCGCGCGGGATCTGCAGGCGCTGACCGGCGCTGACGTTGAGCAGCGCATAGGCCTTGTCGGTGATGTTCCGCGCGAGGAAGCTGACGCGGTAATTGTCGTCCGGGTCCGAGAAACCGATCGAGCCGTTCCAGATGCCATAGGCCGCGATCGGCCCCTGTTCGCCAAGATCGGAGAACTGACGGCTGACATGGCGGAAATCGGTATCCAGATACATCTTGAAGCCGCCCAGATCGCGTTCGTAGCTGGTGCCGATGGTCCAGGTGAACTTCGGCGCCAAGGGCAGCTGGGTGCCGTTGCGGGCGTCCGGAGCGTTGGTCGCGGGGTTCGGGTTGAACCGCTTGACCGTGGCATCGGCATAGGCGCCGCTCGCACGCAGCGTCCAGCCATCGACCGGCACCGCGAGCAGATCGACCTCGAAGCCCTCGCTTTTGACCGAACCGGCATTGGTCAGGTTCGAGACGACCGCGCCGTTCAGCAGGACGAAATTGTTCGCCTGGAAGCCGTCATAGGTGACGGTGAAGGCGGACAGGTTGAACTGCACGCGGTTGTCGAGGAACTGGGACTTGATGCCGATTTCGAACGCGTCCGAGGTTTCCTCGTCGATCGGAATCGCATTGGTCGGCGCGGTATGGTTGAAGAACACGTTGAACGCCGGGCCCTTGTAGCCGCGGGTAT
>OFDN01002124.1_pt1 | contig 11451 bp, 11 predicted proteins | sample 1520971 | NCBI WGS metagenome assembly OFDN01 (sample SAMEA94257418, study PRJEB24077) | hot springs metagenome | biome: Aquatic biome; feature: Geographical feature; material: Water | place: India | collected 2012-06-12 | depth 5 m | reverse complement strand
CTGCTGCATCCGGCGTTGGTCTACGGCCTGGGCCGCGCGGCGCAGGCCGCCGGCCTGCCGCTGAGCGGCGGCCAGCTCACGGCGCTCACCCTGGCCGCCGCGCTGCCCAGCGCCAGCAACGTCTCGATGCTGGCCGAGCGCTACGGCGCCGACGACGGCCGCGTGGCCCGCATCATCATGAGCAGCACGCTGCTGGCGTTCGGCACCTTCAGCCTGGCCGCCTGGTGGATGGGGGCGGGGTAACTCCTGTCATCGCGCTGCCAAACATTCGGCTCATGATGGCTGACCGGCCGCGCACAGGCCGGCATGCCAAGAGGAGTCGAGGACATGAGTACCACTTCGCTGCCGCTTGCGCGGCTGACCCTGGCCGCTGCCTGCGCGGCGGCCTGCCTCCCCGCCGGGGCGGTGACCTGGAACACGCTGAACGGCCAGGCGCCGATCATCATCGGCCACCGCGGCGCTTCGGGCTACGTGCCCGAGCACACGCTGGCCAGCTATGCCAAGGCCATCCAGCAGGGCGCGCACTACATCGAGCCCGACCTGGTGCTCACGCGCGACGGTCACCTCATCGCCCGCCATGAGCCGGTGCTGGACGGCACCACCGACGTGTCGGCCAAGTTCGGCGCCGACCGGCGCAGCACCCGCATGGTGGACGGCGTGAGCACCACCGCCTACTTCGCCGACACCTTCACGCTGGCCGAGATCAAGACGCTGCGCGCCATCCAGCCGACCGCCAGCCGCGACCAGAGTCTGAACGGCCTGTACGAGATCCCGACGCTGGACGAGGTGATCAACCTGGCCAAGACGCAGAGCGCGGCCACCGGACGCACGATCGGCATCTACCCGGAGCTGAAGCACAGCACCTACACGAAGCAGCAGTCGCTGGCGGCCGGCCGCTCGGCCACCTACTTCGAGGACACGCTGGTCAGCAAACTGCACGCGGCCTACGGCAACACGCAGAACGCGCCGGTGTTCATCCAGTCCTTCGAGTCGGCCAACTTGCAGTACCTGAACGGCCAGACCGACATCAAGCTGGTGCAGTTGGTCGACGCCAACGATGTGCGGGCAGACGGTTCCATGGACCTGACGCCGCCCTACGACCGCCCCTACGATTTCACCGTGGCCGGCGACCCGCGCACCTTTGCCGACCTGCTGACGCCGCAGGGCCTGGCCTTCGTGGCCACCTATGCCGACGGCGTGGGCCCGTGGAAGCCCTACCTGGTGAAGACGGTGGACGACGGCGTGGACCGCGACGGCGACGGCAAGCTGACGGTGAAGGACCGCCGCGTGGACGGCAGCACGGGCATCATCGAAGCCGCCCACGAGGCCGGCCTGCAGGTGCATGCGTACACCTTCCGCAACGACTCCGGCGGCTACGGCTTCGCCGACCCGCAGGCCGAGATGGAGTACTACCTGCGCCTGGGCGTGGACGGCGTGTTCACCGACTTCCCCGACACCGGCGTGGCCGCCCTGGCGGCCGCCGCGGTGCCGGAGCCGGAGACCTATGCGCTGATGCTCGGGGGGCTGGCGGTGGTGGGGTGGGTGGCGAGGCGACGCCGGGGCTGAGCCAGCGACGTGCGCCGAACGGGCGGGTCAAGATTGACCTTCCCCCGCCACGCGGCAAAGCCGGCCGTCGCCGCTACCCTTCGCGCAAAGCGCACGAAGGGAGACAGGCGTATGCCGACACGGCGACCCACTGAACCACGCAGTGCCCCATCGGACGAACCACAGGATGAATCCGATGGGCCGTCGCCAGACGCTGCGGCGTCCGATCCCGCCAACATTGAGTTGGTCTTCGGATTCGTCGGCCCGACCGGCACCGACCTGGTGGCGGTGGCCGACACGCTGAAAGCGCAGCTTCGGGCGATGCAGTACGGAGTGGAAGAGGTCCGGCTGAGCGAACTCATCACCGCCTACCTCGGCAAGTCAGACCACTTCGACAACGAGTACGACCGGATCAGCACGCTGATGGACCGCGGCACCTGGCTGCGAGAGGCGTCCGACCAACGTGACATCGCCGCCAGGTTGGGCATTGCGCAGATCAGGGCCCTGCGCACGAGGTTGAGCGGTGATGTCAGGACGCCCGCCATTCGCACGGCCTACTTCGTGCGCTCGTTCAAGCGACCGGAGGAAGTCGAACTGTTCCGCCAGGTCTATGGCAAGGCCTTTACGTTGATCTCCGTCTATGCGTCGCTCCCGTGGCGCCGGCAGTTCCTGTCCAAGCAGATCGCACCTTCACTGGGCCCACGGCGCAGCGAAGCCCAGGAACTCGCCACCCGACTCATCACGCGCGACTACCTGGAGGAGGGCCGCAAGCTCGGCCAGCGCGTCGGCAAGACCTTTCCGCTGGCCGACTGCTTCGTCGTCAGCGAATCGCGGCCCGAACTCGAGCGGCAGCTGCATCGCCTGGTTCTGTTGACCTTCGGGCATCCCTACGTGTAGCCCACGCAGGAGGAGCAGTCCATGTTCTTCGCCAAGGCAGCCGCACTGCGGTCGCTCGACTTGTCCAGGCAAGTGGGCGCGGCCGTCGTCGGCGCTGACGGCGAGATCCTGAGCACCGGCTGCAACGAAGTGCCGCGCTTCGGAGGCGGCTTGTACTGGGCCGATGACGAAGGCGTGATGCGCGACTTCGAGCGCGGCGGCGACTCCAACGTCGACTTGAAGCGGGAGATGGTGGAGGACGCGTTCGACCGCATGAAGAACGAGCCGGGCTTGCTGGCCGACGCTGCCCAGCAGCAGACGAGTGCGGAGCTCGCGCGGCAAGCCCTCTTCACCGAAGCCGCCTACCTGCGGGAAGCCCAATTGTTCGACGTGATCGAGTTCGGCCGCGCGGTGCACGCGGAAATGGCCGCCATCACGCAGGCAGCCCGCGCAGGCGTGCGGCTGCAGGACGCACGGCTGTTCTGCACCACCTTCCCGTGCCATCTGTGCGCCAGACACATCGTTGCGGCGGGCATCCGCGAGGTGGTCTTCATCGAACCGTACGAGAAGAGCCGCACCGGCGCGCTCTACGGCGACTCCATCAGCGTGGAAGCGTTCGAGCCCTCCTCCCGCCGCGCCAACTTCCGCGCCTTCGTCGGCGTGGCGCCCCGGCGGTACATGGACTTCTTCGAAGCCGCCGGTTCGCGAAAAACCGACGACGGTAAGATTTGCGACGTCAATCCGTCGACTGCCATTCCCCGAATCCAGCGGCGCGTCTTCACCTACACGCTCATGGAATCGTTCGCTGTGGACGCCACGAGTCCATTGCCCGACCACCTCAGCACCGGGAGCATCCCATGAAGCAGCAGGAGTCCTTCTTGCAGCAATTCCAAGCCGCCCGGCAGGAGGTCGCCGAGATGAAGAAGTGGATGGGCGAATCGGCGAGGTTGGCCACGCTGACCTTCCCCGCCGGCATGCCGGCGATCAAGGTCGAGCGGCGCACCGCTACGGGTCCCAAGACGAAGCGCTGACGCTGGGAGGCCTGTCTAGACAGGCGCCGCCACCCCCAGCCGCTCGCTCCATGCCCTGAACTCCGCCTGCAGCCCCGGCTCCACCGGGATGCCCTGCTGCAGCCGCACCGCCTGCTTCTCCAGCTCCGGGTCGCCGGGCATGCGGGGCGAGCCGGGCTCGGCGGCCAGGGTCTGGGCCATGTGGGCGACGGTGGCGGCCAGCATCGGGCCGCCGGCGAAGCGCATCGGGTCGATGGCGAGGAAGAAGGCGCCCAGTTCGCGCGGCTGGTCGAGCTGCTCGTACATCGGCGTGATGAACGGGCCGTACGGATTGCCGTTGAGCGGGCCGCACAGCAGCTCGATCACCAGCGCCAGGCCGTAGCCCTTGTGGCCGTAGTCGGTGCCGCCCAGCGGCCGCAGCGCGCGGATCTGATGCGGGTCGGTGCTGGGCCGGCCCTGTTCGTCCACCGCCACGTCGGGCGACACCGCGTGTCCCTCACGGCGGGCGTTCATCACGCGGTTCCAGGGGATGGAGGTGGTGGCCATGTCCAGGCACACCGGCTCGCCGCCGGCCCGCGGGAAGGCCACCGAGATCGGGTTGGTGCCGAAGAACGGCTGGTGGCCGCCCTGCGGCGCGGCGATGCGGTCGGCGTGGGTGAAGGCGATGCCGACCAGGCCGGCCTGCGCCGCCTCCCGCGTGTACAGGCCGATGGCGCCGCAGTGCGACGAATCGGCCACGCCCACCGCGCCGATGCCGCTTTCGCGTGCCAGCCGCATCGCCAGCCGGTTGGCATGGTGGGCCACCACGATGCCCAGGCCGCGGTCGCCGGCCACCTGGGCGGTGCCCGGGCCGGTGAGGGTGTCGCGCATCGCGGGCCGTGCGCGGATCGATCCGTGGTGCAGCCGGTTGAGGTAGTGCGGCAGCCGCGCGATGCCATGGGAATCGATGCCCCAGAGGCTGGTCTGCACCAGGCTGTCGGCCACGGTGCGGGCGTCGTCGGCCGGTACGCCGGCGGCCTGCAGGCAGCGCCGGCCCCAGTCGCGCAACGCGGTGTGCGGCAGGTGAACGATGGTGGTGTCTCTCGTCATGCGGTGGCTCCCTTCAGCCCGCCCAGCGCCTGCTGCAGCGTGGCGCGCACGCCGGCCTGCTGCAGCGACTGCAGCCAGCGCAGCACCGGGCCGCTGAAGGCCGCTTGCCCGGCCAGGTCGCCGAACACCGGCGCATGGGCCAGCACCGCGGCGGCACCGCCTTGCGCGCGCAGTGCGGCCAGCGTGCCGGCCAGCGGATCGTCGACGGCATGCGCCTCGCCGGCCTCGTCCACGCCGCTCAGGTGGTGCAGCCAGCCGGCCACGGCCAGGGCCAGCAGCTCGATGCCCGCGCCCTGCTGCAGCCGGTGGCGCACCGTGCCCAGCAGCCGCTGCGGCAGCTTCTGGCTGCCGTCCATCGCGATCTGCCGCAGCCGGTGCTGCAGCGCCGGGTTGACATAGCGGCCGACGATGCGCGCGCTGTAGGCCGCCAGGTCGAAGCCCGGCGTGGCGGGCAGGGTGGGGATGATCTCCGTGGCCATCAGGGTCTCGATCAGTTGCCGGAACAGCGGCTCGCGCACCGCTTGGTCCACGGTGCGCAGGCCGGCCATGGCGCCCAGGTAGGCCAGCGTGGAATGGGTGCCGTTGAGCAGCCGCAGCTTGGCCAGCTCGAAGGGCGCGACGTCGGCCACGAAGCGGGCACCGCCGTGCTCCCAGGCCGGGCGGCCGGCGGCGAAGCGGTCTTCGATCACCCAGTCGAGCAAGGGCTCGCCGATGACCGGCCAGGCGTCTTCCGCCCCCAGCGCCGCACTCACCTGCGCGCGATCGGCCTCGGTGGTGCGCGGCACGATGCGGTCGACCATGCAGGCCGGAAAGCTGCAAGCCGTGCCGATCCAGTCGGCCAGTGCCGGGTCCACCTGCCGCGCCATCGCCAGCACCAGGCCTTGCAGCAGGTGGCCGTTGGCGGGCAGGTTGTCGCAGCTCAGCAGCGTGAGCGGCGGCCACCCACGTGCGCGCCGCAACGCCAGCCCGTGCACGATGAAGCCCAGCGCAGTGCGCGGCGATGCGGGGTGCACCAGGTCGTGCTGCACGTCGGCGTCGTCGATCCGCAGCGCGCCGCTGGCGGGGTCGTGGTGGTAGCCCTTCTCGGTCACCGTCAGGCTCACGATCCGTGTGCCCGGCGCGGCGATGCGCTCCAGCACCGCCTGCGGATCCTCGGGCGCCACCAGCAGCTCGATCAGGCTGCCCACCACCTGCAGCCGCTGCCGCGGCCGGCCCTGTTCATCCGCATCGCGCAGCGCCAGCGTGTACAGGCCCTGCTGCGGCGCCAGCGCATCGCGGGTGTCGGGCTGCCGCAGCGAGACACCGCAAAGGCCCCAGCCCCCGTCGCCGGTGGCTTCGATCGCCGCATCGTTCACCACCGCCTGGTGAGCGCGGTGAAAGGCTCCCAGGCCCAGGTGCACGATGCCGACCGACAGCGCGGCACGGTCGAACGCCGGCCGCTCTACGGCGGCCGGCAGCCTGGCCAGCCCGTCGGCCTGCAGCCGCGGCATGCCGCTCACCAGCTCCACAGCGTGCCGTCGTGCTGCTGGCGGTTCACCGGCAGGTAGGCGCGCTGGTAGGGGTAGCGGGCGGCCATCGCCTCGTCGATGTCCACGCCGTGGCCCGGTGCTTCGCCCGGGTGCATGAAGCCGCGGTCGAAGCTGTAGGCATGCGGGAACACCGCGTCCGTCTCGTCGGTGTGGCGCATGTATTCCTGCACGCCGAAGTTGGGCACCCAGAGGTCGAAGTGCAGCGCCGCGCCCATGCACACCGGCGACAGGTCGGTGGCGCCGTGGCAGCCGGTGCGCACCTGGTAGACGGACGCGAAGTCGGCGATGCGCCGCAGGTGCGTGATGCCGCCGGCATGCACCACCGTGGCACGGATGTAGTCGATCAGCTGGTGGGTGATCAGGTCCTTGCAATCCCAGATCGTGTTGAAGATCTCGCCCACCGCCAGCGGCGTGACGGTGTGCTGGCGGATGAGCCGGAAGGCCTCCTGGTTCTCGGCCGGCGTGGCGTCTTCCATCCAGAACAGGCGGTAAGGCTCCAGCGACTTGCCCAGCCGCGCCGCCTCGATCGGCGTGAGCCGGTGGTGCACGTCGTGCAGCAGGTGGTGGTCCCAGCCGATGGCGCTGCGCACCGCGTCGAACAGCTTGGGCGTGTGGTCCAGGTACTTCTCGGTGCTCCAGTCGTGCTCGCTGGGCAGGTCGGCGTCGGCGGGCTCGTAGAACAGCCGGCCGCGGCCCACGCCGTACACCTTGTCCAGCCCCGGCACGCCGCTTTGCGCGCGGATGGCCTTGTAGCCCAACTCGGCGTAGCGCAGCACCTCGTCGGTGGTCTCGGCGATGTCGCGGCCGTTGGCATGGCCGTACACCATCACGCCGGTGCGGCTGGCACCGCCCAGCAGCTGGTACAGCGGCAGGCCGGCGGCCTTGGCCTTGATGTCCCACAGCGCGGTGTCCACCGCGGCGATGGCACTCATCGTCACCGGCCCGCGGCGCCAGTACGCACCCTTGTAGAGGAACTGCCAGATGTCCTCGATCTGGTGCGCGTCGCGGCCGATCAGGCAGGGAATGACGTGGTTGGTCAGGTAGCTGGCCACCGACAGCTCGCGGCCGTTGAGCGTGGCGTCGCCGATGCCGGTCAGGCCCTCGTCGGTCTCGATCTTCAGGGTGACGAAGTTGCGCCCGGGCGAGCAGACGATGACGCGTGCGTTGATGATCTTCATGGCGGGGTTACATCACGGCGCCCAGCTGCCAGGGCACGAACTCCTGCTGGCCGTAGCCATGGCGTTCGCTCTTGGTGCGGGTGCCCGAGGCGGTGGCCAGCATCAGCTGGAAGATGCGCTCGCCCAGCTCGTCCACCGTGGCTTCGCCTTCGACGATGGCGCCGCAGTCGATGTCGATGTCGTCCTGCTGGCGCAGCCACAGCGCGGTGTTGGTGGACAGCTTGAGCGAAGGCGATGGCGCGCAGCCATAGGCCGAGCCGCGGCCGGTGGTGAAGCAGATGAGGTTGGCGCCGCCCGCCACCTGGCCGGTGGCCGACACCGGGTCGTAGCCCGGCGTGTCCATGTACAGCAGGCCGCGGTGGCGCACGGGCTCGGCGTATTCCAGCACCGCCTCCAGCCGCGTGGTGCCGCTCTTGGCGATGGCGCCGAGCGACTTCTCCAGGATGGTGGTGAGCCCGCCCGCCTTGTTGCCGGCCGAGGGGTTGTTGTCCATCTCGGCGTCGTTGCGCTCGCAGTAGCGCTCCCACCAGCGCAGGCGCTCGATCAGCTTCTGCGCCACCGCAGGCGAGGCGGCGCGCCGCGTGAGCAGGTGTTCGCCGCCGTAGATCTCCGGCGTTTCCGACAGGATGGCCGCGCCGCCGTGGCGCACCAGACGGTCCACCGCCGCGCCCAGCGCCGGGTTGGCGCTGATGCCGGAATAACCGTCGGAGCCGCCGCACTGCAGCCCCACCGTCAGGTGGCTGGCCGGCACCGGCACGCGCTGCACGCGGTTGGCCTCGGGCAGCAGGGCGCGGATGAGCTCGACGCCGCGTTCCACGCTGGCCGCGGTGCCGCCGCTGTCCTGGATGTTGAAGCTGTGCAGCATGGCCGAAGGCGCCAGCCCTTCCTGCTGCATCAGCCCGGCGATCTGGTTGGTTTCGCAGCCCAGGCCCACCACGATGATGGCCGCGAAGTTGGGATGCCTGGCATAGCCGCCCAGCGTGCGGCGCAGCAGCTGCAGCGGCTCGCCGGCGCTGTCGGTGGCGCAGCCGGCGCCGTGCGTCAGCGCCACCACGCCGTCCACGTTCGGGTAGTCGCGCAGCAGGTCGTGCTCGGGCGGCAACCGCGGGTCGGGCCGGAAGCGCTCGGCAATCGCCCGGGCCACCGTGGCCGAGCAGTTCACCGAGGTGAGGATGCCGATGTAGTTGCGCGTGGCCACGCGGCCATCGGACCGCACGATGCCCTGGAAGGTGGCCGGCTGCGCCACGTACTGCGTGGGCTGGGCGTCCTGGCCGACGGCGTAGTCGCGCTCGAAGTGGCTGAAGGCCAGGTTGTGGCTGTGCACATGCTGGCCGGCGGCGATGGGCCGGGTGGCGGTGCCGATGATCTGGTTGTAGCGCCGCACCGGCTGGCCGGCCGCGATGGCACGCACCGCCACCTTGTGGCCGGCGGGGATCAGCCCGCTGACCGTCACGCCCTCGCCTTCCAGCACGGTGCCCGAGATCAGCTGCCGGCGGGCGATGACCACATCGTCGTTGGCATGGATGCGTATGTGGCTCATGGCGTGCTCAACCGTCGCTCAGTTGTCGATCAAGGCAGGGTCCCATGCATGCACCTTCTGGTGCTGCTCGCCCAGGCCCTCGATGCCCAGGCGCATCTCATCGCCGGGCTTCAGGTAGGTGGGCGGCTTCCGGCCCATGCCCACGCCGGGCGGCGTGCCGGTGCTGATGAGGTCGCCGGGCTGCAGCGTCATGAAGCGGCTGACGTAGCTCACCAGCGTGGCCACGTTGAACACCATCGTGCGGGTGCTGCCGTTCTGCACGCGCTGGCCGTTGACCTCCAGCCACAGGCCCAGCTGCTGCGGGTCGGGCACCTCGTCGGCCGTCACCAGCCACGGGCCCACCGGGCCGAAGGTGTCGCAGCCCTTGCCCTTGTCCCAGGTGCCGCCGCGCTCGATCTGGTATTCGCGCTCCGACAGGTCGTTGACCACGCAGTAGCCGGCCACGTGCTTCAGCGCATCCGCCTCGCTCACGTAGCGCGCGGTGCTGCCGATCACCACGCCCAGCTCCACTTCCCAGTCGCTCTTGACCGAGCCTTGCGGCAGCACCACCGCGTCGTTGGGGCCCATCAGCGCGGTGATGGCCTTCATGAAGATCACCGGCTCCGCCGGCACCGGCAGGTTGCTCTCGGCCGCATGGTCGGCGTAGTTCAGGCCGATGCAGATGAACTTGCGCATGCCCGACCACGGCGTGCCGATGCGGCCGGGCTTGTCCAGCACCGGCAGCGTGGCGGTGTTCAGCTCGCGCAGCCGGGCCAGGCCGGCCGGCGTCAGCGTGTGGGCGGTGATGTCGGACAGCTCGCCCGACAGGTCGCGCAGCACGCCCTGGGCGTCGATCAGGGCGGGGCGTTCATGGCCCTTGGGGCCGACTCTCAGCAGTTTCATGCGTTGCTTCTTTCGTGTGTCAGTTGGACCAGCCGCCGTCGATGACCTGGGCGGTGCCGGTGGTGAAGGCTGATTCGTCGCTGGCCAGGTAGACGGCCAGCGCGGCGATCTCCTCGGTGCGGCCCAGCCGGCCCATCGGCTGGCGGGCCACGAAGGCGGCTTCCACCGCGGCAATCGACTTGCCGCTGGCGCGGGCCTGCGCATCGATGCGCTGGCGCAGCGAGGGTGATTCCACCGTGCCCGGGCAGATGGCATTGCAGCGGATGCCTTCGGCCACGAAGTCGGCCGCGACCGACTTGGTCAGGCCGATCACCGCCGCCTTGGTGGTGCCGTAGACGAAGCGCCCCGGCGCGCCCTTGATGCTGCCGGCCACCGAGGCCATGTTGACGATGGCGCCGCCGCGCTGCGCCCGCATGCCCGGCAGCACCGCGCGGATCAGCCTGTACATCGAGCGCACGTTCAGCTCGAAGGAGAAGTCCCAGGCCGCGTCGTCGCACTCCAGGATGCTGCCCGCGTGCACATAGCCCGCACCGTTGAACAGCACGTCGATGCGTCCGGCCTCGGCCACCGTGGCGGCGATGGCGGCGGCGTCGGTCACGTCCAGCCGGCGGGTGGTGATGCCGGGCGTGCCGCCCAGCTCGGCCAGCAGCCGGTCGTCGATGTCGGTGGCGATCACCGTGGCGCCTTCGCGGGCGAAGGCCAGCGCGGTGGCGCGGCCGATGCCCTGCCCCGCGGCGGTGACGAGGCAGCGCTTGCCTTGCAGTCGGTCGGTCATGCGTTGAGCTTTCAGCGGATCAGGAAACGGTGTGGAAGGCCACGCGCCGGCGCTCGATCTCCGGCCAGTGCCAGGCGATGCCCAGTCCCGGCACATCGGGCGCCACCGCCTGGCCATCGGCAATCAGCAGCCGGCTGGTGGTCACCGCATCCAGCTGCGGGATGTATTCCACCCACTGCGCGGCCGGCACCGCGGCGCACAGCGACACCTGCAGCTCCATCAGGAAGTGCGGCGCCACCATCAGGTTGTGCGCCTCGGCCAGGTGCGCCGTCTTGAGCCACGGCGTGATGCCGCCGATGCGGGCCACGTCGGCCTGCACGATGTGGCACGCGCCCTGCTGCACATAGGCCGCGAACTGCCCCGGCGAGTACAGCGATTCGCCCACCGCGATGGGCAGCGTGGCGGCGGCCGCCAGGCGTGCATGGCCGGCGATGTCCTCGCTGGGCAACGGCTCCTCGAACCAGGCGATGCCCAGCTCGGCATACCGCGGCGCGCGGCGCAGCGCCTCGCCCAGGTTGAACGCCTGGTTGGCGTCCACCATCAGCTCGAAGCCCGGGCCCACGGCCTCGCGCACCTTGCGCACGACGCCCGACCGCCGCGCCGGGGTCGTGAGGCGCTCGCAGAGCAGGCCCAGGCCCACGGGCTTCCAGATCACCGTGCCCAGGGCGTGGGCGCGGCAGAGCACCTCGGCGTCGGCGCTGCCCGTGAGGAAGATCACCTCCAACTCCGGGAGGTAGGCCAGCGACTTGGACGCGAGGGTCGCACCGTCCATCCCTTCGAGGTCCAGGGCGAACAACCCCCGGGACCACTGCACCCCACGGTCCAGCGCGCGCAGCACGTCGCTGGGGAGGGCGAAGGCATCGACCCCCACGCCGCGCGCCCGCAGGGCCTTGACGATGCTCGTTCGCAGCTGCTCATCCGACTCGACCAGGACCACGCGACCGGCCATGCAGTGCCTCCAGTGAGTCCCGATCTCTGCACGTTCCTGCGCGCGGGCGCAACTGCCGCGCGGCGCTTCTCGGAGGGA
>OFDN01002123.1_pt1 | contig 11451 bp, 9 predicted proteins | sample 1520971 | NCBI WGS metagenome assembly OFDN01 (sample SAMEA94257418, study PRJEB24077) | hot springs metagenome | biome: Aquatic biome; feature: Geographical feature; material: Water | place: India | collected 2012-06-12 | depth 5 m | reverse complement strand
GAGCGCGTCGCGGCCGCCGTGCGACGCCTCGGCGGCGACGTCGTCAGCGCGGCCCCGCTCGACCTGCCCCCGGCCGTCGCCGACCGGTACCTCGCCTACAAGGCGGCCGGGCGGCTCTAGCGGTTCTGGCCGAGCCCACGCGCGTTCTCGCACTATCTCGCACCCGCGCTGTCTCGCACCCGCACTGTCTCGCACCCGCACTGTCTCGCACCCGCGCTGTCTCGCACCCGCGCTGTCTCGCACCCGCGCTGTCTCGTCGTCGCGCTGTCTCGTCCTCGCGCTGTCTCGCTCACGACGTCGCCGGTTGTGCTCTCGAGAGACTCCCGAATCCAAGGATGCTCCGTCGACCAGCTCGGGGCCATCCTTGGATTCAGGAGTCTGCAGAACGCCACGCCAGGGAGCTCGGACACGAGGGCGGGCGGACCGGACGGAAGCGGGCGGACCGGACGGGAACGGGCCGCGCGGGCGAGAACGGGCGGCGCGGGCGGGCGGCTCAGTCGCCGACGACGACGCGGGCGCCGCGGCTGATCGGGTCGAGGTCGCCGGTCTCGCCGTCGCGGAAGGCGCGGCCCCCGAGCATCCACTGGTAGAGCAGGAAGGCGACGAGCGCGACCGTGCCGATGCCGATGCGGATGACGTCGGGCCAGTCCTGCCGCGTCACGTAGCCCTCGATGATGCCGCTCACGAGCAGCGCGGCGATGAGGCCGCCGATGATCGCGAACAGCGCACGGCCGTCCTCCGCGAGCGCTTGCAGGCGAGTGCGCGGCCCGGGCGACACCCACGCCCAGAAGATCATGAGGCCCCCGGCCGACGCCACGAACACCGCGTACAGCTCGAGCTGGCCGTGGGGCAGGATGCTCAGGAAGAACACGTCGAGCCGGTCGAACTCGGCCATGATGCCGGCGCTGATGCCCACGCCCTGCGCGTTCTGCAGCAGCACGAACGGCACATACGCGCCGGTGATGCCGAACGCGACGGCCTGCGCGGCGATCCAGGCGTTGTTGCTGAACACCTGCAGGCCGAAGACGGCCTCGCTCGAGGCGCTGTAGTAGCCGACGAAGTCCTCCTCGGCGTAGCGGCGCAGCTCGTCGTACGGGCCGATCGCGGCGAGCGCGCCCGGCGTCGTCGCCACCCACACGGCGTAGAAGCTCGCCACGAGCACGAAGACCGCTGCGACCACGATCGTCAGGTACCGGATGCGATACAGCGCCGCCGGCACCTCGCGGGTCGCGAACCGCGCGAACTGCGCGAGCGGCTCAGCTGTGGCGCCCGTGAAGCGCAGCCGCGCGCGCGACAGCAGCACGCTCAGGGTCGCCGCCTGCGCCACCTGCCCCGCGCTCGTCGTGATCGCCGACAGCTGGGTCGCGCCCGCCTGGTAGTGGTCGATGAGCTCGTCGGCATCGCGGCCCGCGAACCGCCGCTGGCGCGACAACTCGCGCAACCGCTGCCATTCGGCGGAGTGCGCTGCTGAGTAGGCGTCGAGATCCATGTGTTGAGATGATCGCATGGAGAGCCAAGGAGGCGCCGCATGAGTTCGACCGAACCCACGTTCGACGACCAGCGCGAGCTGCTGACCGGCGAAGCGGTCGCCCTCGAGCTGCGCCCCACGAGCGTCGTGCTGCGCATGGCTGGCGCGATCATCGACTACATCATCTACATCCTCGTCACCATCGGGATGCTCTGGCTGGCGTTCTCCGTCGCCGCCGAGACCGGCGTGCCGGAGGAGCTGAGCGCCGCCATCTCGATCGCGTGCATCGTGCTCGGCCTCGTGCTGTTGCCGGCCATCGTGGAGACCGCGGCGCAGGGCATGTCGCTCGGGCGACTCGCGGTCGGCGACCGTATCGTGCGCGACGACGGCGGTGCGATCGCCTTCCGGCACGCGGTGATCCGCTCGTTCGTCGGCGTGCTCGAGATCGTCTTCACGTTCGGCGGGCTCGCCGTGGTCGTCGCGATGCTCAACGCCCGCGCCAAGCGGCTGGGCGACCTGCTCGCCGGCACGTACAGCCAGCACGAGCGGGTCGCGCCGGCGCGGTCGCAGACCTTCGGGGTTCCGGTCGAGCTCGTGGAATGGGCATCCACCGCCGACGTCGCCCGGCTGCCCGCCGCCCTCTCGCGCCGCATCGCGCAGTTTCTGCGCCAGGCGGCCGGGCACCTGCCCGCCACCCGCGAGCGCATCGCCCGCGACCTCGCCGCCGAGGCGGCCGGGTACGTCTCGCCGGTGCCGGGCGGCGACCCCGAGCTGTTTCTCGCCGCCGTCGCGGCGCTGCGGCGCGAACGGGAGGCGACGGCCCTGCGGCTGGAGCGGGCTCGGCTCGACGAGCTCGCACCGACGCTCACCGCGCTGCCGCACGGCTTTCCTGACCGCGGATAGCGCGACCGAACGCAGCGAGAACGTAGGATTCGAGCATCCCGAGGCCCTTTCAGAGACCGGATCGCCCGATGACCCGACGCTCCCCTTTCCGCCGCACCCTCGCGGCGGGAGCCGCCGCCCTGCTGGCCCTCGGCGCCGTCGGCGCGGCCGTGCTCGTCGACGCGCGCCCGGCGTGGGCGCTGCCGTTCTCGTTCGACATCAACCCGCCGTTCGAGGGTGCCGTGTTCTTGTTCGCCGAGGACGGCTCGATCTCGCACACCCTGCAGGGCGTCGGCGACCCGGGCGACACGGTGCAGCTCACGACGAGCGACTTCGCGAGCGGCGGCTCCGGCGTTCTGTGCACGACCGTCGTGCAGCCCGATGAGACGTGGTCGTGCACCTTCTCGAGCGGTCCGAGCAGCTACGGAACCATCACCGCCGAGGTCATCGCGGGTGACCAGCTGGGGGCATCGGAGGGCTGGGAGTTCCACACCCTGGCCCCGCCGACCGTGACGACCGCGAACCGCCCCGCCAACGGCATCGCGACGAACAGCATCACCACCGTCACCATCGCCGGTGGGGCCTACGACGACAGCGGCTTTCTCGGCGGCTCGTCGGTCACCGTGACGGCGGCGGGGCTGGGCGGCTGCCTGTCGCCGGTCGCGGCCGACCAGTACTCATGCGACATCGACATCAGCCTCGCCGCCGAGGGCGACTACCCCTACACCGTGACCGTCGATTCGGGATTCGGAACCTCCGAGCCCCGCACGGGCACGATCACCATCGACCGGTCGGCGGGTTTCACGGCGATCACCTCCCCCACCGCGGGCGAGATCGTGGCCGACCTCACCCCGACGATCACGGGCACCGGGGAGCCCGGCGGTACCGCGTACCCGCTGTTCTTCCCGACCTTCGACCCGGCCTGCGCGCCGACGCCCATCAACGGCTCCGGGGTATGGACGTGCGAAACCGCCGAACTGCTGCCGGGCTCGTACACCGTCGGCAGCTACCAGATCGACGCGCTCGGCAACACGGGCCCGAGCCCCGACCCGCAGGTGACGTTCACGGTCGACACGCCCCCGACCCCTCCCCCGGCGCCGCCGGAGCCCGAGCCCGAGCCCGAGCCCGAACCCGAACCCGAGCCCGAGCCGGTCGTGGTGACGCCCGTCGTCGAGCCGAGCCCCAGCGCTGACCCGACCGTCGAGCCGTCGCCCGAGCCCAGCCCGGCCCCGACGGATGAGTCGACCGACGAGACGACCGACGAGCCCGTCGCGGCCCCGGCCGCACCCTCCGACGGCGGCGTGGTCGGCGGCGGCGGGCCGAGCGACCCGACCGTCTTCGGCACGAGCCTGCGTACCCCGCTCGAGCTGTTCACCACCCCGGGCATCGTCGTGGCCGGCGTGATCGGCGGCGCGGCCGCCTTCCTGCTCTTCGTGGCGATCCCCGCCGAGCTGCTGCACGCGACCGTGCGCGAGAACTACCACCGCTTCCCGCGCCTGCGCGGCAGTTGGCGCGACCGCTTCGACCGCTGGGGCGCGGCCCTGCAGGCGCGTCTCGGCCGCACCGGATCGGTCGTGGCGGTGATCGCCGTCGTCGCTGGGCTGTCGGCGCTCGTCGACCCGAACGCCGGGTTCACCGCGTCGACGCTGCGGCTCTGGCTGGCCATCGCCATCGCCCTGTTCGTCGTCAACGTGCTGGGCGGGCTCGCCCTGCGCGCGGCGGCGCGGCGCTGGTTCGACGTGGAGGTTGCGCCCCGCATCCTGCCCGGAGCGATTCTGCTGACCGCAGCCACCGTGCTGCTCTCGCGGCTGTTCGGCGTCGCCCCCGGCCTGCTGTTCGGCCTCGTGCTCGGCGTGCAGCTGGCGCGCGAGCTGCGCAAAGACGAATCAGGCCGGCTGTCGGCGTTCGTCGCGACCGTGCTGCTCGCCTTCGGCATCGGGGCATGGATGCTCTACGGCGCCTCCGTCGCCCTCGGGTCGCCCGACCCCGGGTTCGCCGAGCTGCTCTGGCGCGAGGCGCTCGTGGCCATCACCGTCGAGGCGCTCACGTCGCTGGCGATCGCGATCATCCCGATCATGTTCTTGGACGGCCGTTCGATCTGGCAGTGGTCGCGGCTCGCCTGGGCCGGGCTCGCCGCGGTGATCGCCGTGGCGTTCGTGACGATCATCGTGCCGCTGCCCGGCGCCTGGGCCGAGACGGCGGGGCCGCTGGCGTCGACGGTGGTGCTGTTCGTCGGGTTCCTCGTGCTGACGGTCGTCGTGTGGGCGGTGTTCCGCTGGCTCACGGTGCGCGAGCAGCGCTCGCCCGAGCAGCGCCCGGCCGAACCGTCCGACGTCAGCGGCGCGCGGTAGCCGAGCGGCGGCCGTTCACGGCGACAAGGGCGCCCGCACCGAGCAGCAGGGCTGCGAGTGCGAGCCCGCCTGCGACCGACGCGGGGCCGGTCGCGGCGAGCTCGGCGTCGAGCTCGGCGGCAGCAGTGTAGGTCACCGCGACGCTGCCATCGCGGCCCGCCGCACTATCCTTGACGCCGACCACCGGGTCGAGCAGTCGCTCGGTGACGAGCGCGACGCCGCCGCCACCGCCGGCCAGGTAGATCGGCAGCGGGTCGCCGTCGCCGAATCCGTTCGACGCCGAGCCGCCGCCCGGCCAGCCGGCGCCGCCGGCTCCGTTCGCGAGCTTGAGGTCGTTGCCACTGGAGAAGTTGGCGTCTTGACCGTCTGTCGTGGGGATGGTCGGATTGCCGCCCGCAGCGCCGCCCTCGAGGATGTTCGCGCCGTCGATGACGTCGCCACCGTCAGCCCCACCGTCACCACCGTTGGTGGCGAAGAGATTGTCCGACAGGGTCGTCCAGATCGCCGCACCGCCGCCGCCACCCGGGGCTCCGGCGACGGGCACCCCGTTGAGCGCGATGCTCGAGCTGCCGCCTCCCGACACCCAGCCCTCGCCGCCGTCACCAGCGCCGGTGCCGCCCGGCAGGATGTCGACCGGCGCCGACTCGATGACGATCCCGCTGCCGGCCGTGCCGACGCGCACGAAGAGTTCGTCACCCGGCTCGACCGCGATCGTGCCTCTCACCACCCCGCCGCGGCCACCCTGCCCGATCGCCGTGAACCCGGTGATGCTCGACGTGGTTGCCGTGCCGCCGTCACCACCGGTCAGTTCGACCGTCACGCTCGTGACGCCCGCCGGCACGGTGAAGACGCCGAAGTCGTCGATCGTCACCGTTGTCGGCGCGGTTGCCATGGCGGGAGCCGCTGCCGCCGACGCGACGAGAGGGGCGGCGATGAGGATGCTCGCAACAGCGAGGGCGCGACGACGCATGGTGGCTCCGTGAGTGACTCGCACGGCGCACCGTGCTCGTGTTGAGACGACTATCGCGAGTCTATGTCAGCGGCGTGCTCCTAGCGCAGGGGCGACCGGACGACCCCGCTCGAGCGTCGCCGGCACGGCGAACAGGTAGTTGCGGGCGGCGAGCGTGACCTTGTCGACGGGCAGCCACGCGTCGTCGCGCCAGACGTGCATGCGGTAGTCGGGCCACCGTCGAGCGATCTCGCCGACGAAGTCGGCGGCGACATCGCCGTAGCGCTGAAGGTGCCGATCTTCGATCTCGAGCAGGAAGGCGGGCCGGTCGCGCTCGATGGTCGCGGCAGCGCCGTCGATGACCCCCGGTTCGAATCCTTCGACGTCGGCCTTGATGAACGCCACCGCGTCTGCCCCGGCGCTCGCGACCCACTCGTCGACCGACATCACCGGAGTCGACCATTCGCGTGAGCGGTCTCCGGGGCGCGGTGTGGCGGCCCCGTCGGTGAGATGCGCCCGCCCGTAGATGGGCAGACCCAGCACGATCGGCAGCCGCATGGTGACCGCCCCGGCAGCGCGGCCGACCGCGCTCGGCGTGAGCTCGAGCTGCGGGGCCCCGAGCAGCCGAGCCCACCGGCGGAGGGTGCGCTGCTGCCGCGGGTGCGGCTCGAACGCCGCCACGCGACCCCGCGGGCCGACGAGTGCCGCCAGCGTCACCGCATACATGCCGTGCGCGGCGCCGATGTCGATCACGGTGTCGCCCGGCCGCACCAGGGCGGGCAGTCCGCGCAGCTCGGGTTCGGCGGCGCGCACCCGGCTCGCGAGCATGAGCACCGCCCGGGCGAGCCGAAGCCTCAGCGATGCTGTGGTGGCGGCGTGCGGCATGGCGCGCTGACCGCTAGTAGCGGTAGTGCTCGACCTTGTAGGGCCCCGACGGGTCGACGCCGATGTACTGCGCCTGCCTCGGCGTCAGCTCGGTCAGGCGAACGCCGAGCGCGTCGAGGTGCAGGCGCGCGACCTTCTCGTCGAGCACCTTGGGCAGCACGTAGACACCGATCGGGTACTCGGCGCGCTTGGTGGCGAGCTCGAGCTGGGCGAGCACCTGGTTGGTGAACGAGGCGCTCATCACGAAGCTCGGGTGCCCGGTGGCGTTGCCGAGGTTCATGAGCCGGCCCTCGCTGAGCACGAGGATCGAGCGGCCGTTGGGCAGGCGCCACTCGTGCACCTGCGGCTTGATCTCAACCTTCTCGGCACCGGCGAGGGCCTCGAGCCCGGCCATGTCGATCTCGTTGTCGAAGTGGCCGACGTTGGCGACGATCGCGAGGTGCTTGAGGGCCAGCAGGTGGTCGAGGGTCACGACGTTCTCGTTGCCGGTCGCGGTGACGAGAATGTCGATGTCGCTGATCACGTCGTCGAGCCGGGCAACCTGGTAGCCGTCCATGGCCGCCTGCAGGGCATTGATCGGGTCGATCTCGCTCACGATCACGCGGGCGCCCTGCCCGCGCAGAGCATCCGCCGAGCCCTTGCCCACGTCGCCATAGCCGCACACGAAGACGGTCTTGCCGCCCATGAGCACGTCGGTGGCACGGTTGAGACCGTCGGGCAGCGAGTGGCGGATGCCGTACTTGTTATCGAACTTGCTCTTGGTGACCGAGTCGTTGACGTTGATGGCCGGGAAGAGCAGCTTTCCGTCGCGGTGCAGCTCGTAGAGCCGGTGCACCCCGGTGGTGGTCTCCTCCGTGACGCCCTGGATGCTGCGGGCCACGCGCGTCCACCGCTGCGGGTCGCTCGCCAGCGAGTCGCGCAGCACCTGCAGCACGACCTTCCACTCGGCGCTGTCGCCCTCGGCCGTGGCCGGAACGCTGCCCGCCGCCTCGAACTCGACGCCCTTGTGCACGAGCAGGGTGGCGTCGCCCCCGTCGTCGAGAATCATGGTCGGACCAACCGGCTCACCGGCCTCGTCGACGCCGAAGTCGAAGATCTGCTGGGTGGCCCACCAGTACTCCTCGAGCGTCTCGCCCTTCCAGGCGAAGACGGGGGTGCCCTCGGGGCGCTCGACCGTGCCGGTAGTCCCAACGACGACCGCGGCGGCCGCCTCGTCTTGCGTCGAGAAGATGTTGCAGCTGGCCCAGCGCACGTCGGCGCCGAGGGCCCGCAGGGTCTCGATGAGCACCGCCGTCTGTACGGTCATGTGCAGCGAGCCCGCGATGCGCTGGCCGGCGAGCGGCTGGTGCGGGCCGAACTCCTCCCGCAGCGCCATGAGGCCCGGCATCTCGTGCTCGGCCAGGCGGATCTGGTGACGGCCGGCCTCAGCCAGCGCGAGGTCGCGCACCTTGTGGGCGACACCGTTGACGACGTCGACATCGAGGGCGGGGCGCGCGGGCGTGTGGATGCTCATGCCCTCATTCTCGCAGGCACCGGGCTGGATTTCCGCCGGGTATGGCGCCCTACGCGCGGATGAGGGCGAGCACCTCGTCGCGGAGCGCGGCCATCGTCTCGGGCCGCGCGGCCTCGGCGTTCAGGCGCAGCAGGGGCTCGGTGTTCGAGGGGCGAACGGTGAACCACCACCAGTCGTCGGCCGGGCCACCGCTGAAGGTGAGGCCGTCGAGCTCGTCAACGCTGCCGCGCGCCGTGAAGGCCTCGACGATGCGCGTGTAGGCGGCGGGCACGTCGGTGACCGTCGAGTTGATCTCGCCGCTGGCCGTGTAGGGGGTGAACTCGGCGGCGAGCGCCGAGAGCGGCCCGTCGTACTGCCCGAACTGGGCGATGAGGTGCATGGCCGCGAGCATCCCGTTGTCGGCGCCCCAGAAGTCGCGGAAGTAGTAGTGCGCCGAGTGCTCGCCGCCGAAGATCGCACCGGTCTCGTGCATGACGTCTTTGATGAGCGAGTGGCCGACCTTGGTGCGCACCGCCCGCGCGCCGGCACCCGTGATCGTCTCGGGCACGATGCGCGAGGCGATGAGGTTGTGCAGCACGACGATCTCGCCCGTCTCGCCCGCGGCACGCACGCGCGAGATCTCGCGCAGGGCGACGATCGCCGCCACCGCGCTCGGCGTCACCGGCTGGCCGAGCTCGTCGACGACGAAGCAGCGGTCGGCGTCGCCGTCGAAGGCCAGGCCCAGGTCGGCGCCGTGCGCCACGACCGCCTTCTGCAGGTCGACGAGGTTGGCCGGCTCGAGCGGGTTCGCCTCGTGGTTGGGGAAGGTGCCGTCGAGCTCGAAGTAGAGCGGGATGATCTCGAGCGGCAGGGCGGGCAGACCCGCGGCCGTGCCGAGCACGGCGGGAACGGTGAGTCCGCCCATGCCGTTGCCGGCATCCACCACCACGCGCAGAGGGCGCACACTCGACAGGTCGACGAGCTCGCGCAGGTACGCGGCGTAGGCGGCGAGCGTGTCGCGGTGCTCGACCGTGCCCGGGGCATCCGTGGCCGAAATCGACCCGGCGTCGAGGTAGGCCTGGGCGCGGTCGCGGATGGCGCCAAGGCCCGTGTCGAGGCTGATGCCCTGGGCTCCGGCGCGGCAGAACTTGATGCCGTTGTAGGTGGCCGGGTTGTGGCTGGCCGTGAACATCGCAGCGGGCAGGCCGTACCGGCCGCTCGCGAAGTAGGTCTGGTCGGTCGAGCACAGGCCGAGCATGACGACGGATGCGCCCCTCGCCTGCGCGCCGCGAGCGAAGGCGGCCGCGAAGCCGGGAGAGCTGTCGCGCATGTCGTGACCGACCGCGAGCTGCGTTGCCTGGCCGTTCTCGCCGCGCATCTCGTCAGCGCCCATTTCGTCAGCGAAGGCCGCGCCGAGAGCTTCGACGACCGGCTCGGTCAGCTGCGAGCCGACGAGGCCGCGCACGTCGTAGGCCTTGATGAACGTAGAGAGATCGGGTGCTGTCGTCACCGCATAACCGTACCCGGTGGGGCGGGGCCCGGGGAGTCCCGCGAGCGGGGGTGACGCGGGCCAGCGGCCCGGCGTGCGGGCTGCGGTCAGCCGACCTCGCCGAGCGCGCTGTAGCGCACGATCTGCCAGCCGTTGGGGGCGGAGAGACGCTCGGAGTGCCGCTCGCACAGGTCGTAACTGTGCGGCTCGCGCCGGGCGCTCAGCGGGCCCAGCACCGCCATCGAATCGGCGTAGACGTAGGTGAGCGTGCGGGCGGCAGGCTCGCCGCACGCGACCTTGCTGCACGGTCGAGCGGTCATCGTGAGAGCCAGCATACGGCGGTCGCCCGACGCGCCGCGGGTAGGCTGAGCGCGTGGCTCGAGCAGACCGACGGCGTGCAGCGGTTCCCTCCGCGCGGGCGCGGGCGCGGCACGGGCGCGCGGGTCGATCGCCGATCACGGGCCTGCATCTGCCGCTCATCCACACGCGGCGCGACCTCTTCGACACGACCGTGCAGTCGACCGCCGAGTACCTCGTCGACCTGTGGCCGGCCGAGCTCGCGAACCTGCAGCTCGACGTCGCGCCGATGCCCGATCAACCGCTGACCGTCAAGGGTGTCGCGCGGTGGCGCGTCGAGCCCGAGCGGCACCGCGTGGTGCTGTTCCGCATCCCGATCGAGCGCATGAGCCGGCTGCACCGCGACGACGACTGGCACCGGCGGCTGATGGTCGAGAGCTGCGTGTTCCGCGCGGTCGGCGAGCTGATCGGCAAAGACCCGTGGGAGCTCGCGCCCGACCGCTTTCGGCACCACTAGCGCTGCAGTCGCAGCGGGCGCTTCGGCCGCTGCGGGACTCAGTTCGGTAGCACGAGCACCGCGCCGCTCGCCGCGGGCGGCGGGGCAGCACGCGACCCGGCGAGCAGGCCATCGCCCCGGTACGTCACGCTGACGTGCAGGGCGCCGGTGGTGCGGATGCGCAGGCCCGCGTCGCTCGCCGCCGGCACCACGACCACCGCACCCGGGGGCACGCTCACCGCGACCCCGTCGAGCTCGACCTCGGCGCCCGCGGGCGCGAACAGGTGCACGGCCGCGGTCACGCCGCCGGGCACGGGCGCGACCGCCACCACCGCCTCGCTGCCTGCGGCGAGAGCAGCGGCGGGGCTGAACCACTCGACGTCGGCCGGCGCGGCGCCGTCGGCCGCGCCGGTGCCGGCCGCCGCACTGGCCACGCTCGTGCGGCCCGCGACCACGATCGGCTGACTCGCCTCGACGACCACCGCGTACTCGCCGTCGGCGAGCTCGGTGAACGGCAGATCGAGCACGACTCCGGGGTCGAGCGTGGCCTGTGTGCTGAGCCCGAGCCCGCCCTGCTGCGGCACGAGAGTCACGGTGACCTCGGCGGGCGTGTCGCCCGGGGCGAGCATCCGCACCGCCGTCAGCGCGTCGGCGCCGCCGTCGACGCTGAAGCGCTCGAGAGCGGTCTCGAGGCCGATCACGGGCAGGGCCGGGATGACGTGGCTCGTCGACGGAGCGGCGATCGGGGTGATCACGCTCACGCCGTCGGGGTCGAGGCCGCGCACGATCGAGGTCTGCAGAGTGGCGGCGACCGACCCGCCCGAGCTCGTGACGCGCACGACGGGCGAGGGCTCGTCGACGGCGAGCCCCGCCAGCGGCACGATGCGCTGCTCGCCCGGCGCGACGATGATGCCGGTCGTGCCGAGCGCCTCGATCGGGCCGTTCTCGCCCCACAGCGCGAGGTCGACGACAGCGTCGACCGCGTCGGCGTTGGTCAGCACGACCCAGGTGGTGCGGCCGACCGTCGTCGCGCCGCCCACGAGCCACGCCGTGCGGGCCGGGGCGATGCACTCGGCGGCGGCGAGCCCGCTCACGTCGGGGGTGCGGGGGCGCAGCGACTCGGCGGCGGCCGCTACTTCCGC